>Ga0210385_10000181_pt1 | contig 62436 bp, 46 predicted proteins | sample IncBWH26OmetaG_FD_160107 | JGI IMG/M metagenome (GOLD analysis project Ga0210385, IMG submission 160107) | Forest soil microbial communities from Barre Woods Harvard Forest LTER site, Petersham, Massachusetts, United States - Inc-BW-H-26-O ... | reverse complement strand
TCGGGATAACTTGCAATCACCTTCATGCCGCGCTCCACCGCACGCAATTGCGTGGCAAGGCTCATCACAACATGGCCGTCCACAAACGTCGGATGTCCTTTGGGGTGATAGCTGATGAAGTCCAGCGGTGCGCCCACGCCGCCCGTCGCCGCATTCTTTCCGCGTGCGCAATGCTCCAGAAATTGCCGCAGAAACGGCTCCGAATGATCGCTTACGCCCGTTGCCTCCGGACCGCCGACTTTTGCCCGCGGCAATGCTTTCCGAATCGCCGCCGTAGTGGCATCGTACAAACGGTCATACTCGGCCCACGTCCCATGCCAATAAGAAATGTCCGGTTCGTTCCACACTTCCCAGAGCCATCCGTCTACCTGGCTCCCATAGCGATCGTGCAAGTGCCGCGTGTAGACCTCGACCAGCTTTTGCCACTTCGCCCATGCCGCTTCATCCTTGGGCGGATAACTCCAGCCCGTGAAGATGTCACCCTTAGGAAAATCATGCCGATACGGCTCAGGGTGTGCCGAAAGAGCCTCCGGCATGAATCCGATTTCCACAATCGGCCGCACATGGGCTTCGGTCATCGCATCGAAAATCCGATCCGTGATTGCGAAGTCATACACCGGTGTTCCATCCGGCTTCTCGGTGTACACGTTTGTTGAGCCCCACTTCAACGAGCCTTCGCCGTTCCCGGTCGTCAACAAATTGTGCGGGCGAAAATAAACCGGCGACGCGCTCACTGCTGCCAGTTCGCCTAACAATTTCTTTCCATTCGGCGCAGCCAGATAGTTCGGCTCGTCCGCGCCAAACCACGTCCAGATCGGCTCAACAGCCCCCGTTGTCTCATCCGCATGCACCTGGATCAGAACCGGCGGCGGAGTCGGCGTCTGTGCGTAGCTGCCCGCAGCGCTCGAATTCAGCAAGACTGCAATCGTTGCATAGAGCTTGAAACGGAATGAGAAAAACGTCATGCGCTCCACCATAACGCATGGGCCACGCGGCGTGGAAAATCAAAGGGCCGCCACACAATCCTGTGCAGCGGCCCTCATCGTTCTCAGACTCTACTCCGGTTTCTTTTTGTCGTCCTTCTTATCGTCTTTTTTGTTGTCCTTGTTGTTTTTGCCGTTGTCCTTGTTCGGCGGAGGTTGCGGAGGTTTGGCTTCGTGCTGGTCCGCAGGCGGCCGATTCTCCGGCTTCACGTTTTGATTCTCCGGTTCCCTGTTGGGCGGCGGAGCCTGTTGCGGAGCGGGCCGATATTGCGGCTGGCTGTTCTCCGGCGGACGACTCGGCTGCTGCGGTTGCGGCGGAGCAGGACGCGCCTCCGGTTGACGAGCCGCCGGCGGCTGATTCGGTGGCGTCACAGACTGCCTGGGCTGATTGTTCGGCTGCACCGGGCCGTTGTTCTTCTGATCCTGCTGAGGATTCCCGCCCAACTGTCTCGCCGGCCCGGGAATCGGACCTCCCGCAGGACGCATGCCTTGCCCTGGATTTCCAGTCGCCGGCTGATTTGGCATCCGCTGCTGCCCATTGTTCACCGGCTGCTGATTCGGCATCGATCCGCCGCGATCCTGATAGGCAGGCCTGCCCTGGTTATTGTTCGGAGCAGGTCCTGTCGGTCCTGCGTTCTGATGCTGCGCACCCGCCGGAGGAGCAACCACCGTCCTGCCTGGAGGCGTCCGCACTGCCTGCACCTGCCGAATCGGCGGAGCCTGCGGCGGTGCACCCGGCTTCGCCGTGATCTGCATGCCCTTCTGGTTGATGAACGTGGGATGCGCCACACTCACGGCCACAGGATGCGCAACGGGACGAGAAACCATCGACTGCCTCGTCACCGGCGCCGGACGATCCACCACCTGCACATGATCGAATTGCGCGCGATTCACAGTGATCGCAGCCTGCCGCACCGGACGTCCTGCCGCAAAATCATCCTGCCGCATCGCACTCACGCCGATCGTCCGATTCACATAGGTAATGTTGGTCACATTGCGCACGTTCACAATGTTGATGTACGTCGTCTGCACATGCACGACGCGGCTCTCGTGAATGTTGGAGATGTTTACGCGATCAATGTACTGCGGGCTGCACGGATACCACGGCCTGTATGGTTCGCCCGGCCCCAGCGGAAACCATGCCGAAACTCCCACGCCTCCTCCGCCGGCAAACACGACCAGCGCCGGCGACCACACCGGATGCCCTTCGCGCGGTCCAGGGACCCAACCCCACCGCCCCCGATAGTTCACCCACCGGCCATAATGGAACGGCGTGTAACCCCACGGTTCATCTTCCACCCACACCCATCCCCACGGGTCGCGATTAATCCAGTGCCCGTAGCGATACGGCTGCCAATCCACCGCAAGATTCCGCGGAAACCAGATGGGACCGTAGTCGCTGTCGGGAGCCCAGTCACCATTCGCATCCAGCTCCGCAGCTCCCGGCATCTCTGGACTTACATAGCGGTAGCTCATCGCATTCGCCATTTGCTGGTCGCGCTGCTGGCTCCACTGGTCCAGAGGATCGGCGCCGTTGGGCTGCAGCCATTGCGGATAAACAGGATTCGTTCCCGCCAGCTGCAACGACTGCCACCCCGCTAATTGCTCCCAGAATCCGCCTGCGCCGGAAACTACAATGCCGTTGCCGAACGAGGTAAAGATCGTGGTCCCCTCGTCGGTATAAACATCCGCCCGCAGCTCGCCCGGCTGTCCAATCCGCGCATCGCCGTTCGGCGTACTCAGATCCAGGCTCTGCCCTTGCCAAAAGCCAAACGAATGGACATGCACCGAGCCCTGAGCCACACCAAACGAGATCGAACCGGGGTCGGCGCCCACCAGCGTGATATCGGTGTAGGGTCCCACTCGCACAAACGACTGGCCCACCTGGATCTCGACCTCGCTGTTCTGGTCGGTAAAGATCCGGTCCCCCGGTCCAAGTGGAAGATTTGGGTAAGCCTGGCCCCAGTCATCAGAGCCTTGCGACTGAATTGAAGCTGTTCCGTAAACAACTGAGATTCTGCCCGCCTGATCCGGCGGATCGGGCTGCGCATTTGCCGCCGCTGCCGCCAGCCCAAGCCATGCCGCCGCCAGGGCAGCCATTGTTGAAAATTTGTGTCTGGGAGAGAGAAAACGCGAACGCATAAAGGTCTTTCCTTTCTTGCGAAATCCTGCCTTCCAGCTCCAGCTGCGTTCGAGTGCGGGACTCGGGGGAGGTCCGAAGTCAAGAATCGGGTGGGACACTGATTGCCGTGTCTACTTCTCGCCGAGCCCCGTTGGGCGCGGCCAACCTTGCAAGATACTAACCCCGCTACCCGGCAAAAGTGGTAAAAAGATGTTGCTCCACGGCCTATCTTTCGGAACAAATCCCACCCCCAGGCCGTATGGATCTCTGTGAGGGTAACTGCAATGAAATCAAAAGCTCTCGCAGGCATGGCCTGCGCCGCGCTGGCACTCTCCACCTCGAGCTGCCGCGTCCATGTCGACAAGGACGCCAATGGCCAGGAAAAAACTGTGCAGGTCGACACACCCTTCGGCGGAGTCCATGTCAATACCGACCAGACGGCCGCCGGCGACCTCGGCTTGCCTGTCTATCCCGGATCTGACATCGTCAAGGATAAGGACGGCAACAAATCTGCCGACGTGCACATGGGTTTTGGCGAGTGGCAATTGCGCGTCCGCGCCGTGTCCTACTCCACCACCGATCCCAAAGACAAGGTTGTCGCCTTTTATAAAAAAGCGCTCGCACGCTATGGCGACGTCATCACCTGCCAGGGCAACGCTCCCGTAGGCACCCCCACCGTCACCTCTGAAGGACTCAGCTGCAGCGACGACGGCCGCCAGACGCACTTCCAGTTCAATGGCAAGGCCAACGGCATCGACATGTCCAGCGAATTGCAGCTCAAGGCTGGTTCCAAACGCCACCAGCACATCGTTGGCTTTGAAGCGCAGCCGGATAACAAAACCAAGTTCGCGCTGGTCTCGCTCGATCTGCCCGCAGTCGTCGACGGCAGCAGCGATAAGAGCGATTAAGCCGCTGCCGGCGCTCTATCCTAAAGTTCAGGCGTCATCACGACGCCCAGCTAATCGCTCTTGTCCCCATCGCCCTTGGTTGCTGGCAGGTCCATGATCACCAGGGCGAAGCGCGTCTTGCCGTTCTCTGGTTCATCGAATCCGACGATGTGCTGGTGACGCTTCGATCCGGCCTTCAACTCCAGCTTTCCGTTCGTGCCCACATCTTTGTCGTCAATCTGGATGGTGCTCGAATCGCCCTTTCCATCGGCGCAAGTCAGCCCTTCTCCAGTAACAGTCGCTGTACTCACGGGCTTGCGTCCCTCGCAGGTGAGCACAATTCCGTACTTCTCCAGCGCCTTGGCATAGAATGCCGCCACCTTGTCCTGCGAATCCGGCGTTGCATACGACACAGCCCGGATGCGCAACTGCCACTCGCCGAACCCCATGTGGATATCCGCAGACTTGTGCTTGTCGTCCCCTCTCACCATTTCAGCTCCGGGATAAACCGGCATACCCAGATCTGCTGCCGAAGTCTGGTCGCTGTTCACATGTACGCCGCCAAACGGCGTCTCCACCTGCACCGTCTTTTCCTGCCCATTGGCATCCTTATCCACGTGCACCTTGCATCCCGCGATCCCAAGAATCAACAACACGCACGGAAACCAAGCTCTTCGCATTCCTGTCATGGCCATCGTCCTCATCCGGAGTTGTACGCCCTCACCGCTTCAGTCGTTCCATTCTATGTCCGGCACGCAACAGCGGCAGATCAAGCAAATACTACGCCCTGACAGACCAAACCGCTCCATCAAGACATTGGCACCTGAGCATTCACTCCTCAATGGGTAAGGTCCATGCCGTAAAATTCCCCCAACAGTTCGAAGACATCCCCATCGGAGCTTCCCATGTTCAAACCTGCTGTCTGCTTTTCCTCCGCGCCCTTTCTGTGCGTGGCGATGGCCTTGTACGCAGCCGACAAATCCAAACCTGCACCCGCCCCCGCGCCCGTCGATCCCTACGCCGAAGTGCAGCCCGCGACTGAATCGCTCGACCTCAATATGTACCAGCGCATCCGCGACGAAGGCCTGAACCACTCCCACGTCATGGAATTTGCGTCGGCCCTTACCGACGGCATCGGCCCGCGCCTCACCGGTTCACCCAATGTGAAAAAAGCCAATGAGTGGACCCGCGACACGCTTACCAAAATCGGCCTCGAAAATGCCCACCTCGAAGATTGGGGCGAGTTCGGCCTCGGTTGGCAACAGCTCAACACCTGGGCCCGCATGGTCACGCCCGATACCGCCGTCCTCATCGTGCAGGCCACTCCCTGGTCGCCGTCTTCCCCCGGCCCCGTCACCGGCGACGTCGTCTTCGTCAATATCCAAAGTGAAAAAGACTTCGATCAGTACAAGGGCAAGCTCGCCGGCAAAGTCGTCCTCTACGGGCCCATGCGCGAAGTTCCTCCCGTCGACAAGCCGCTCTTCGAACGCAACACCGACAAGGACCTCGACGACATCGCTGAATTCACTGTCAGCGCCAACGCCGGAGGCCTCCCACCCGATCTCGCCGCCCGCATGCGCACGCGCATGGAACGCCTTCGCTTGATCGACAAGATCGCCCAATTCTTCGCCGATGAAAAAGTCGCTGCAGTCATCGAGCCCAGCCGTGATGGCAAAAACGGCGGCGGCTCCGGCGGTACACTCTTCGACGACAACGGCGCCACCCTCGGCCGCGAACCCTATATCGCCGAACACGCCGTCAAAATCCCCGTTCTCGTTGCCGCCATCGAAAGCTACGGCCGCCTCTACCGCCTCACCCAGGCCCACGCGCCCGTCAGTGTCGAGGTCAACGTGGAAACCAAAATCACCGGCGAGCACGAACACGCCTTTGACACCGTCGCCGAAATCCCCGGAACCGATCCCAGGCTCAAAGAACAGGTCGTCATGCTCGGCGGCCATCTCGATAGCTGGATCGCCGGCACCGGCGCTACCGACAACGGCGCGGGCACCATCGTCGCCATGGAAGCTGTCCGCATTCTCAAGGCCCTCGACGTCAAACCGCGCCGCACCATCCGCATTGCTCTCTGGACCGGCGAAGAACAGGGCCTCTTCGGCTCCCGCGGCTATGCCAGGATGCACTTCGGTGCAGCCAAACTCTCCACCGCTCCCGATCAGATGCAGATGCCCGAGTTCATGCGCCGCGCCGATGGCCCACTCGAACTCAAGCCCGAACAAAAACTCATCTCCGGTTACTTCAACGTCGATAACGGCTCCGGCAAAATTCGCGGCATCTACACCCAGGGCAACGCGGCCATCGCGCCCATCTTTGCCCAGTGGATCGCTCCGCTCAAAGACTTGGGCGTAACCACGCTCACCATGAAAAACACCGGCGGTACCGACCACCTCAGCTTCGACGCCGTCGGCATCCCCGGCTTCCAGTTCATCCAGGACGATCTCGACTACGAAAGCCGCACCCACCACTCCAACGAAGATGTCTACGAGCGCCTGCAACCAGCCGACCTCAAACAGATCGCCACCGTCGAAGCCATCTTCGTCTACAACGCCGCCATGCGCGACCAGATGCTGCCGCGCAAACCGCTTCCCAACCCGGTCGAGGAGCAACAGCGCCGCAAGCCACTCGAAGGCATCTTCCCCGGTGCCGTTCCTCCCGCCGAACCCGCCAACCCGCAGCCATAACGCGGGCGGCCCGGTCTCATCGCCTTCCCTTCACTCGCATACTTTGGGGTGCCCCGGGTCTCGATTCTGAGACCCGGGTAAACAACGGCCACAACCCCGCGCCGCTTCATTCCTCATGAATTGAGTGCCTGCAAAATCCCTGCCGTTTTGAGCAAAAGATCCTCCGCAGCGCTCGGAATCCAGTCGAAAACTCTGCAGTTGTTCTTGGGTCAAACCGCCCACCGAGGAGAGACTTGTTCTCCAGCTTGCCTCGCCGTCGAGGCTTCCGGGCGGGTCCCCAAGCTCCAGTCGGCTTCGGGTGCCTTTCCCCGCTTTCTGTTAAACTAGCGGGAGCGCATTCAAGGGACAAACACACCAGGCAGCGCCCTTGGATTGCCTCTCGCAACAGATGTCGGGGAGTGGCTCAGCCTGGTAGAGCACCTGGTTCGGGACCAGGGGGTCGGAGGTTCAAATCCTCTCTCCCCGACCATTACAACCAATAACTTACAGAACATTTTATTCCAAGCAAAAACCACTGTAGTCGATTTTGTAGCTGTAATATCCTCCAAGAAAAACGAGTACGGGGAAATCTATCAATACGGCCCGGACGGGCTCCTGCTGGAAGAGACCAATGCATCCGGCGCGGCGCAGGCCGACTACATCTATCTCAATGGCAGGCCCGTGGCCTTGCAGAACGGCTCGACGCTCTATTACCTGCACGATGATCGTCTGGGAACTCCGCAAATGGCGACGGACAGCAATCAGGCCGTTCAATGGCAGGCAAGCTACGATGCTTTCGGCCAGGCGTCGGTCAGCGGCACGGTCACGCAGAACCTGCGCTTCCCGGGCCAATACTTCGATGTGGAGAGCGGATGGAACCACAACGGCTTCCGCGACTACGCGCCCATGCTGGGCCGCTATCTCGAACCCGATCCGCTGGGTAGACTGGGCAGCGGAAACGACCTCTATGCGTACGTCAGCGACAACCCCACGAACCTCGTTGATCCTCTGGGTTTGTGTCAGTGCCAGCCAAACACATCAGACAAGAACACTGACCTTATGTTGATGTCTCATCATGCAACTCCTCAACCTAGTAAAGTTAACAATCTTGGTGAAGTTGAGATTGAGTGGCAGATTGCTCCCCAAGCGGATAGCATTTCAGACCTTTCGCAAAATAGCATTGATGCAACCGGAGCCAAATACTCTCAGTCTTTGATTCTTTTGGACGAGTCGATGCGTGGAGGGTCATATCACTGGGAAGGGTCTCACACAGGCAGCGGACTCGATGCTCTTGACCGGTTAGCGCTTCCAGTAAATCAGAAGTGGTATATCAACCCCAGTGGTGGCAACGACTGCAACAATAAGCGGATACAAGTCGTTATAGGCATGAATCCAGATGGCACCCTAATCAAAGCATGGACGGTTCATGTTGGATGGGGAATGAACGGGCCGATTTACACGAAGATCGACTGACGATTGCTCTCACCAACGCGGCAATTATGAAGACGAGAGGAGCACCACCGATGTCTAGGAGAATTGTGGCACTGGGACTTGTTTTGGCGTCCTTTGTTGGATGTAATGCGGAGTCGGCGCCGCGTATTACTGCGAATCCTCCACGATATAGTGGGGCGCAATGGCTTGGATGGAGTAGCCTCACGCGGGACGTTTTTGTTTTTGCTTTCATCGATGGGTACAAGCAAGGGGTAAGTGACGCCTGTAGAGCTGGGGACCGTTTGTTCGACTTCAAGAATGGGGTTGTTCCCGATCACAGCAAAGATGAAATTCCATCACCGTCTACCTTATGCAGGGCGAACTCAGGTCAGTATTCCAATTGCAAGATCGGGGCTCCCGAGGGTCGAGCTTGTGGTGCGTATACGGAAATCATCACGGCCTTTTATACGAAATATCCGGAATATCGAGGTATTCCATTCGAATACCTGATGCAATACTTGACAGACAAGGACCAAAAGAACGCAGATGAACTGCACGCAATCGCAAAATCAGGAGCGATGAGAACAAGCTGGTGAAAGTTCACCACCCAGTCTGTGCGCTGGAAGAGATCAACACTTCGGGCGTGGTGCAGGCCGACTACATCTATCTCGATGGCCGTCCCGTGGCTATGCTCAACGGCTCGACGCACTATTACCCGCATGATGACATGCTGGGTACTCCGCAACTGGCAACCGACAACAATCAGGCGGTTGCATGGCAGGCAAGCTACGATCCTTTCGGACAGGCATCCGTCAGCGGCACGATCACGCAGAACTTGCGCCTGCCGGCCAGTACTTCGATGTCGAGAGCGGCTGGAACCACAACGGCTTCCGCGACTACATGCCCCAACTCGGCCGCTACATCGAGCCTGATCCGCTTGGGAGGCTGGGCAGCGGAAACAATCTGTATGTCTATGCCGACAGCGATCCGCTTAAATATCTTGACCTTCTAGGCCCAATGAGCTTCAACTACAACGTCAAAACTTATGACACGGGATGGGGGCCGTTGATGGGAGGAAGCACCATTCCAAGTTTGAGCAGTATCAATGTAGATTGCAAATGCACGTCTGGAGGCGGATACAGGGCAACGGTTGCGATCAATTTTAGTGTTTCAATCAACTACGGAACTCAAGGCGAACTCCAGCACGAACTTGGACATCTTGCGATTATGAAAGACTACTTTTCCGCAAGGCAGAGTTACTATTCCAATACCTACGAGCGCAACTACCCAAGCATGGCAGCCTGCGAGGCATCCCAAAGAGATATTTTGAACGACCTGCAAAAGGATTTCAAATCTTTAAACAAACTTCAAACCGATCAAGATGATAATCTCCAGAATTTCTGGAAATGGTTCCAAAGTATCTTTTGAGGGAACGACCGATGACGAAGCGCATCAGATGGAGTTTAGCACTTCCGTTAATGGCAAGTTTGCTCACCGTTGCTCTTGTCATGTCTGGCAGACATCAATATGAGCAGGAAACGAGCAAGAAAATCATTTGGGACTACTTTACCCTATCTGAAATCATGCTTGACTCGATTAACTACCCAGCTGCAGTCGCGACGGAGTTGTTCGGCGGTGGCCCCCATTCGTTTAGGATCGGGATGGATTCTTCTGCCCGGCCAATCATTCTCTATTTCGCATTTGTCGTTCTGCAGTGGTTTGTTGCGGGAAGTTTGATCGAAGAGGGCACAAGGCATTTAAAAAGGCGAGCCGTATCGCTCTCCTTTGCCGGTGTCGCGTTAATAAGCGGAATTATGTTTGGTCTCATTGCCGTCCACACATGGAATGCCTACCCCTTGTTGATCGGGATGTCTGGCATTTTTTGGGGCATCCTACTAATTTTTGTCGCTGTTCGATTGACCCTAGTGGGGAGACTGAGTGCCTGATCTCACATCTAATGAATCTCGATGACGTTCCATTTGATTTGCAGCATCTTGTCTTCGCAGCTTGGCTCGAGCCAAAGTCGCCCGGCTCATTTGCCGAGTGGTAGGAGCATCGATCCACGAATGGTGTACTTCATGATGATCCGGTCGGAACGCAGATTGGAGTTCGGCGAAGGTGATCGAAGCGCTGGGGCGGGTGGCCCACCCTATGTTTTTTCGAACTCGACCTGTTCACACCTGTGGGGGTGCCCTACCCTTCGCTTCTTTCCAGCGAAGGGTGGGAGAGCACAGACCTCAACTCGCCGCCGGATGGCGCACCTGATTCTCTTGTCATCTTGTCCCGTCCACGACTTCGAACGCCCTACTCTCGACGCGTAGCTTGCGTCAAGGGTGGGAAGCGATACACCCCGCCTCTAAATGCGGTTCCCGGTCTCCGACGAGAAAAGTTCTAAAATCGTCCTCCAACGCCGACCATTCAATCCTGCAACTTCAATTCCAATCCATCTCAAAACCTCTAGCCCGGTGACCCACCACCGATCAAGACACCGCCCATCCTCCGCTTTAAAGATGGCGAAAGCATCCACCACAACCTGCCACGCACTCAACGACCCGGATCTCGTCGGCGCTCGGAACTTCTTCCGATCCCACACAAAATTCTCATGCCGGCCGTATGTTCTGGTTCAATGAGAACAGGTTGTCGGGATCATAGCGCGCTTTCATCTGCTGCAACTTCGCATAGTTGACACCATAGGCGCGTCGAACACTGTCCACACCCTCCCGTTCCATCACATTCACGTAGTTGCCGTCTTCGTCCACAGGCAGCTTCGTTTTCAACGCGTCAATCCACTCCTCCGCGGCTCGCTGCCCATCCGGCGGATTCCACGGTGCGGAAATATCGAACGTGATGCCCCTCCTGCGCAGAGGAAAGGCCGTCGCCGCAACCGGCACTCGCGACACTGCGCCGTGAAGATGTACGAGGAAGCATGAGACCGGGAACGGCGCGCTCGCAAACGCATGCGCAAGGATCTCGATTCGCTGCTCATGGAGATCTGCGAAAAAGCCGCTGCAATGCTCCTCGTAACTCGGCGGAATCACGGCCGGCGTCATCTGCTCAAGCTCGAGATACGGCCTTACCTGCACCGTGTCATGCACCACGCCCGGGTGACGGCGAAGCGTCGCCAGTGCCTTTTCACCTACGGAGGCGTCTCCCACATGACATACCTCAATGTCGAGCTGTGGTTTTTTACCCGGTTCGGCAGAGAGGAGGGCAATCAGTGTCAGCTCCTCTGGAATCCCTGCAGCAAATTCTCTGAACGCTCGCAAAATTTCGCGCGGATCCGCTGACTCCAGCGTGATGATCCCCGCAAGCAGTTTCGATACAGGATGCAGCGCGACCTCGAATTCGGTGACGACCCCAAAATTGCCGCCGCCGCCACGAATGGCCCAGTAAAGGTCGGAGTTCTCTCGTGCGTTGGCCTTGACCAGCCGCCCGTTGGCCAGCACCAGTTCGGCTCCCAGAATGTTGTCGCAGCCAAGCCCATACTTGCTCATCAGCGGACCCACGCCCCCGCCCAGTAGAAAGCCGCCAACACCCACTGAAGGACATTGCCCCAGGACCGCGGCGAGACCTTCTTTCGCGGTCTCGATCTCCACCGCTCCGCACAACACTCCGCCCCCGAGACGTGCAGAGCTTCTGTCCGCCGCAAGATCGATGTTGCGGAAGCCTGACATATCAAGCAACAATCCTCCCTCGCAGGTGGAGTAACCGGCATAGCTGTGGCCTCCGCAGCGCACAGCGAGAGGCAGATGATTGGAACTCGCGAAGGCGAGAGCAGCCTGGACGTCCTGCGCATTGGCAGGATGCACGACGAGCAAAGGATGAGCGGAAAACTTGGCCGCATAACCTGTGCGAAGCTGTTCGTACTTCGGTTCGCCGGGACGAAAGACCGTTCCAGCAAGCTCACGGACAAACGCATTGAGGCTGGCTTCGCTTGGTGTCGAGGCCGGCAGCCCCGCAACTTGCTGAGAGAAGCTCGGCCTTGCAAACAATGGCAGAAACGAACAACTGCTCTTCCAGAGAAATGAACGCCGATTCATAGGTATAGACGCACCTTTTCAAGGACGGATCGAGAATCAGGTGCCGAAGAGGAGAATTGCGCTGCTTAACAAACGAGGAAGACCGGCCCGCAGCCATTCGGCAGCCCACTCTATCACGCGCAGTTGAATCGACGTTCAAGAATTTCCAGCCACGCGGCCCGGTCCAGAACCGCAAAAATATCTGCCGAGCGAGCAGAGTGTGTACCCCCTTCATCGCGTGCATTGCGATGAGCGGAGAGTGTGTGGCTCAGATGGGAACCCGCCGACGGCGGGCGGTCCACACCGAAGAATGCACATGCCCCGTCCGAGTCCGGCTGCCATCCTTCGTTTCTTCCAGCGAAAGGTGCGCGACCTCCGACCTTTCCCCACCGCCCTTCCGCTGACTCGCTGACTTGCTGACCAGCCGACTTGCTGACCTGCTGACTTGCTGACCCGCGTTCCTCATTCCCAAATCGGAACCCACTCGTGACCAAAGGCTGAGAATCTCCCGCGCACCCTTGCAGTCCAATACCCTTCCAACGCGTAAACTTGGTTCAGACGTAGAAAAGGAAACGCGGCGATCCCAGTCCGGGTCGCCGTTTCCTCGTGCGGCAAATGCGCGTTGGAGCCAATGCAGCAAATGTGCACATAAGTGCGGTATAGAACGCACTTTTTCAGCGCTAACCAACCGAGAATGTTCAGGATAAGGGCCAAAATGGGGTACCCCCCCTCCCCCCTACCCCCGGGTGTATACCGCTGCACCAAATCACAAGTTCAGCCCGCAAAAATTTCACCGGATCAACGGCTGAGCCAGCTTGACTCACTCCGCTAACCCCGCTAACTCCGCCGCTGCGGGCTGTGAACTGTGGATCTGTGATCGGCGCGGAGCGCGACTGCCTGGACGGCCAGTCCCGCAGCGCTCCCGCCAGTCCCGGCCAGCACCTGTGAACCTGTGAAACTGTGAACGGCACCGCAGCGCGGCTCTCTGGACGACCAGTCCCGGCCCGCACCTGTCCACCTTCAGCTCTCCGGTTCTACTTTTCCGGTCAATACCGTAATCGACGCCTTCGGCAGCAGCACTTCCTGCCCATCCTTCCACTCCACTGCGCTGTGCGTCGCGGGTCCATCGGGATCGGCGTGGCTCGTCGCCTCCGAAGAGTGCCACACATAGTCTGAAGATCCAAATGTTGACCTCTTCACCGTCCCCGCGAAACGCAACTTCGTTGGCTTTCCCTGGTCCTCAAATGAAATCTTCATCGAGTGCGCATTACTGGGATCCTTGTTCACGATCAGCAGAGACCAATCTCCCTCTGGCCGCTTCACCGCATACGCCGTCACCAACTCGTGGCGTGCGTCGTCCTGCAGATCTCCACTCCCGGGATAAATGAAATGCGTTCCGCCCCCATGCTTCACCCAATCGAGATTCAGCAGTTGACTCGCAAAATACTGCGCCGTGTATTGCTTGATCGCAAGATTCTTGTCGGCGACAAAATTTCCATACGTGCTCCAAGCCTGGCATCCCGGCCGCAGCGGCTCCGGCTGCACAGGCGAGTGGTAGTACACGGCGTTCGGTCCCGCGTGCGTCAGAAAGGTTCCCACGCTGTCCGCCAGCCACAGTCCCGAGAAAATATCCTGCATCGGATCGGTCAGAGACCACGAAACGTTGCTCTCCGTGATCATCAGCGGAACCTTCTTGGGCACGCCATCGTCCCGCCATGCGCTCAGTGTGTCTTCGACAAATTGCGGTTCCCGATACAAGTCGGACCAATTGATCTGGCAAGGATCAAGCGGATAATGCTCGAAGGACACAAATGCCAAATCCTCCATCTTCCCGTGAACGCTCAAATAATCAAGAAACCGGCCCAGCCAAGACGTGCGTCCGCGTGCATCCGGCCACGTCTTGATATCTTCGTTCACGCCGGTAAAGACTGGCCCGCCCAACTTGAGCTTCGGGTCAACTTTGTGCAGCGCTTCCGCCCACTGCACATACAGAGCCGCATAGTCCTCAGGAACCATGAACGCTCCATCCGGCTCTTCACTCATCTCGATGTAGGAAACCGGATAGCCGCGCTTCTCGATGTAAGCGATCTCCGCGGCGCTGTCCTCCGGCGTCACATACAACATGGCAATCGGAATCATCGCCGGCAATTTGTTCGTGTAGCCGCTCTTGAAAAACAGATCGAACCCTGTTTGAACGCGCGAAGCAACAATGCCGTCCTCGCGATGCCATGGGTCCACAGAAGAAGCCTGCGTCACCGTTTGCGTCTGCGCCGGAACATGCTTGACGATGTCGACAAACTCGCCCCGCGCATTGAAAACTCCGGCAGAAATTTCCGAGATCGCAAACCCCACGCAATTCCGCGGATCATCGGCCCCATGCGTGTCGCAGGTGTTCGACGAATCCGTCATCCAAATCCGCAAAAAACGCGTCAGGACCGGATGATCGGCGAGCCGCTGCACTCCGTCTCCGCCCTTGCCTTGACTTACGTCACCTTGAGGAAACTCCGCCCACAAGCCATCTGCCTGTTTGTTCAGCGCGTCTTCCCTGCCTGTCCAGTACTGCACTTCATACTTCGTGGCGTAGGGATTTGCCCAGGCTATCTGGATCGCATCAATCTCCTGTGGCAGGGCGAACTCAATCACCACCCACTGCGGATGCGCGGAGTCCGGCTCGCCCGTGAACTTGCTTGTCAGGTAGGGATTGCTCTTCCAATAGCTTGTGGGGTCGCCGTCCGTCATCCGCGAAAACTCTATCTGGCCGGAGTCGCTCCGCGTCGTTCCGCGATGGGGCAGCCGATACCCATAAGACTTGTTCAGAGCTTCCTTCGGTTCTGCGCTTCCCTGAAAGTATCCGCTCTTGTTCTTCTCGTTGCTCCAGGTTCCATTCGGATTCCAGTGCCATGATTCATAGGTCAGCTCAGTGTTCTGCCGATAGGAAATCGGGCCCCAGCCAGCGGAAAGTCCCGCCTTCATCACCGCATCGGAAAAGACGGTGTCCAGTTCGTCCGCGGGAAGTATGTCCATCGTCGTTCCCATCGCCTTGTCCGGATCGAAGGCAAGAGCCTTCTCCGCACTCGTATCCACATGAATAGTCTGTGCCATCGCGACAGGGCAGCTTGAGCTGAGCAAAGAACCAAGAACGAAGACGACAAGTTCCAGAAACGAAAAGAATGAACAGCGCATCATTGTTACCTCGAAAAACTCAAAGCTGCAGACGAACTTTCGCTCTGGTCAGCGCGCCCGCCAGCGCAAGAATCAACACGGTAAAGGCGACGGTCTTCACAACACCCGGCCATCCAGCGTTTAGGTGGGTGTCCAGATAGGTAATGCCCAGTGCGGCAAACAGATAGATCCAAAGATCCGGCAGCAGGTAAGTTGTCAGCGTGTTCGAACCTGCGGGTCGTACGAAAAATGCCCACCCAGTCTTTCTTTTCACGTCGCAAATCCAATACAACAGCGCGAACAGCAGAACGCTGGCCCCGATGCTGTAGAGGCACCAGGTCGGTGTCGCGCGAATCTTGGAGATCCCAAGCGGGACAAGAACTCGTCCCGCCGCAAGCATCAAGAGCTCGCACCCCACCGCAATTGGCAGATCGCGACGTGCCTCAAAAGAGCGATCAGGTCGCATGAAAATGGATATCGTGACCACGCCGGCCATGATGATGCACGCCATCGCCCCGTTATCAAATGGCCAGAAATAGAACGGCAGATTTCCAGGGAGTGGAACCAGTCGCGCGGTGGCTAGAGCGCAGAAAGTGATCAGTAGTGCGAACCAGACCAGGGGCGACCATTTCCATCGGCGCGTCGGTATGTAGAGCAAGGCAACGGCAAAATAGCTGTAACCGATCAGTCCAAGGATCTCGGGATAAGAATCATCCAGCCACTCAGACCCGCCATCGCTTGTCGTTCGTCGAAACAGCGCGAGCAAGATCACAAGGCCCATAAGCCCCAGGAACTTGAGGGTGCGAAACAATCCTTTGTAACGCTCCGATTTCGGGTAGATATTCAAGAAAAGCCCTGCGCTGATTAAGGCGAGCAGCGCCCACGTGCTGCCGCTCATCCCCAGGCGCACCCGGTCCGCCTTTTCAGCATTGGCCAGGATTAACCCCAGCACGAGCAGAGCCAACGAACGGAAGACAACATGCAGCCACAATGCCGGCAACGATGGATTTCGCTTCAGCCTTTGAACGATTGATAGCGGCATCGACAAGCCAACAGCAAACAAGAAGAAGGGAAACACCATGTCGACGTAGGTCATCACGTCGACTTCGGCCGGCGCATGATGCGTCCACCAGGGCAAACCGCGCACGTCGGAGAGCGCGTTTACAAAAATCATCACGGCCATCGTCAGGCCGCGAAAGATATCAATTGAGACAACCCGATGCGAGGCCGCCTGGATTCCTTCTTGCGACGATGTCGCTTCGTTCAGATCGGTCATCGATCGGTGCTCTCTCCCGTTTCCGTTGTGTGTGGCCAGCAGACCGGCGCAGGATCGTTGTAGACGCGGGTCGGCTCTATGCGCAGGGCAGGGGCCGGACAGGATCGAGGTTCGTTTCTGCGGACCGCGCTGAGTCGAATCTCGGAAATCTGCTCAAAGGAATGCTCAGAACGTCACCTTCAGGCCCAGCTGCACTTGCCTCGGCGAGTTGGCGGTATAGCTGATGACTCCAAAGTTGGGATCGTCAACCGATGTGTCAGGAGTACCGAAAACTGGATGGTTCAGCGCGTTCTCTGCTTCGAGGCGCATTTCCAGCTTCATTCCCTCGTGTACTCTCGATAGCGAAAAGTCCTTATTGATCGACATGCTCGTGTTGAACGAAAGGGGCGATCGGATCGTTCCCGTCACGCGTGGAACATCGCCCAACGTGTAGACAGGAGGCAGGACAAGCGAATCGGGGTTCGCAATGTAAGCGTTGATCCAGGTTGAGTCCTTCCCTCCGGTGCGCTTCGGCTTGGCAACGATGTTGGGCCTCTGCGCGCCGTACGTCGGTATCGACGTTCCATCGTAAGTCGAGAAGGCCAGCGGCCGGCCACCCGCCACGCGCCACACGCCGTTGGTCTTCCATCCGCCCAGAATCGCGTCGAGTGCTGCCGGCATGTTGCCAAGCAGGGCTTTGCCGCGGCCCCAGGGCAGGTCAAAGGTGTAGCTGAATTGGAACACCTGCGGAATGTCGAACGTGGAGAGACTCCGCTCCAGCCAGGGCTTGTTCGGATCCTGAAGACTCGTAAAGCTGCCCAGCCACGTCGTGTTGTCGTCCGGAACCGATGAATCATCAATCGATTTCGACCATACATAAGTCGCCAGGAACTGCAGGCCGTTCGAGTAGCGCTTTTCTGCAACAAGTTGCAGCGAGTGATAGGTTGAATTTGCGATCGGCCATGCATCTGTCGTCACGCCGCCAGGAAACTGCGGGTACGGAAGCTCCAGATTGAGTTGCTGGATCTGTGGCGCGGAGAGAGAGCTGTTCGGATCCGTGATGATGCCGTAGAAGGGATTGGGCACCATGTTCGTGAGATCGTTGATCTGGTCTAGCGTGTATCCCTCCACTTCGGGTCCCAGGTGATTGATGTAGTTCGCGCCGGAGAAATAAAGATGTGTGCCCTTCTTGCCGGCATAGATGGCATTCACCAACACGTTCCAGGGGAATTGGTGCTCAATTCCGAAACTCCAGCTCTGTTCATAGGGTGTGTTGGTCATGTTCCGCAGAGGTCCGTTGGCGCCATAACCCACATCGTTCATCAATCCGAGTGAGTTGCCGGGCGGCTGAATCAATCCATTCGGATAAGGATTGCTCAAGTGCAGATACGGCGTCGCGCCATCGCTGTTGTATGTGTTGATCACATTGGTGTACTCGTTGAAACCTTGGGAACCATAGGGAGCTACACCAGTCGCGCCCGACCGAGGTTGCGAGTAGTAGATTCCGTAGCCACCTCGCACAACCGTCGATTGAAAAATCTGGTAGGCAAAACCGAAACGCGGCTGGATGTCTTTCCAGTCGTCATTGACGATGGTGCGCTCGCTCGAGCTGGCAAAGACCTCTCCACCATGGAGCGGCCCTAGAGCCGGCACAGAGAGCGGAGAGGCAACATTCAGATCCAGCCAATTCTGCCGATTGAATCGGTCCGTCCTGGGCATCGATACGTCGTAGCGCAAGCCCATGTTCAGCGTCAGCTTCTTGTCTACTTTCCAGTTATCCTGGCCGTACCACGCGTATTGATGGTCCTCGGTTGCCGGCTGATCCTGGATTTCGTAAAAAGTGCCGCCGTTGCCGTCGTTGGCCATCTGGCCCATCATGAAGCTGGCCATGCCGTCGCCCCCGCAAGTCCCAAAGTCATAAGGGCACCCCGACGACCCCGACCGATCGAAGCTGAAAATTCCATTGGGGGCGTTCGTCTGGATGTAGTTCATCTGGTGCTGGCGCCCTTCGAATCCAAACTTCAAATCGTGGTTGCCCAGCACCTTATTCACAGTGAACGTGATCTGCCCCGTATCCTGCCCTTGCTTGTAGTTCCCATACGGGTCGCCCCCGATGCTCGTATATCCGGCAGAATAGTACGTCGATTGATCGATAAACATGGAAGGAACGCCCATGAAACCGTTCGAATTCAGGTAAGACGGGAATCCGAGCTTGCTGAGCGGATCGGTCACTCCACCATCGCCGTTGTATGCGCTGATGCGCTCCGCTCCGCGTGTAAAACCAAAAGTGAAGGTCAACAAGAGTGTGGGACTGAGCGTGTGGGTATCGTTCAGCGAAAACAGATGCGCTGAACCTTGATTCGGACCGCCGGCACAAGGATCGGCGAAGTTTCTGAAGCAGTTGTACGAGATCGAACTGTTCCATTCGTGCGAGTATTTGGCACTCAATAGATTCTTCTCGCTGAAGCGGTGGTCGATTTTCAGGTCCCACTGATCATTCGGATAACTGCTCGCGCCAGAGCCAATCCAATTGTCGTAAATCGTGGGGTTCGCCATATTGGCGCTTGGCAAGGGGAAGAGGTTCATCATCTGCATGGCGACAGGGTCGATCAGGTTGCCGGGGCCGCCGCCCAATTGGTAAGGTGTGCCCGCCAATTTTGAATTGCCCGGGCTGGTATAAGCGCCTATGTTGTTGTACGGAATGAACGTGCTCCGCACCGCGCCCGAGCCTTGGTCGTTCGCAACATACACGCCCGTATAGGGGTCCCAAATTTGCCCCGCAGCCACGCTGCACATGCCCGTGTTGTCGAACGTTCCACCCTGCGCCGTGCAAACCTCGCCAAAGTCGCCGTTGGTCCGCTCGGCCTCCGTGGGAACTCCAGCCTGATAGGTGCCGGCCGAACTTTGCCGCGTGCCGTCGTAGTCAAAAAAGAAGAACGTCTTGTTCTTGAGAATTGGCCCGCCAATCGTGCCCCCGAAGTTGTTGCGATGCACCGGCGGCAGCGGAATTCCGCTCTGGTCATTGAACCAGTTGTTCGCGTCGGTGAGCGTGTTGCGGATAAAGTCGTACGCGCTCCCATGAAAAGTATTCGTGCCGGAACGCGTAATCATGTTGACGACTGAAGCGCCCGAAAATCCATACTCAGCGCTGAAATTCGACTGCTCTACTTTGAATTCGTCGACGGCCTCAGGAGAAGGCGTGTAAGTAACCTGCGTTACACCTCCATTCGGCTCGTAATTCGTTACGGTCGCTCCGTCCATCAAGACATCAGCAGTGGAATTTCGGCTGCCATTGGAAACAAAGTTCGTTCCTGTACAGTTGGTCGCACACTGGTCGTCCGCTTCGGTCACGCCGGGGGTTAAGGACACCAGGTCCATCACATAGCGATCAATCAACGGCAATTGGTCGATAAAGTTCCGGTTCACCACCAGGCCGGTCGTCGCATCTTCCACATCGAGCGACTGTTTCTGCGAATTCACCTCGACCGTTTGAGTCGAACTGGCGACTTTGAGGGTCATGTCTGCTGTAGGATTTTCGCCAACATCCACTCGTATATTCGTGCGCTCAGTCTTCTTGAACCCCGAAATATCGGCAACAACCGTGTAATTTCCCGGAGGCACCGATCGATAAAGATATCGCCCCTCGCCGTCAGAAACCGCGCTGAGCTTGTATCCCTTGTCCTGATCGATTAGAGTGACTTTCGCCCCTGAAACTACGGCCCCGCTGGAGTCGGTCAGTGTCCCGCTGACAGTCCCGAAGTATCCCTGACCACGGGCGAACACCGAAACCACGAGCAGGAATGCCATCTGCAGAATGCAACGGATAATCTCTTGGCGGCTCTTCTCGAATCTCAACGAAGGCATGCTCATCGGCTCTCCTCAGGACAGGCTCCGCAGAATGCTGGCGGCTTGCTCATCGTTTCGCCGGGTGCTGGAGGCGGCGCCGCGCCCTGATTCTGCGGGAAGACAGGGCTCGGATCGTTGGAAACAGCATAATCCGTCTGTTTCAAACGTTTGAAAGAATCTTGAAGAGATTTTTAACTTTGTCAAGGAAAAATCGGCTCATGTCGAATTCGCCGCTCTTTACCACCATCGACTATCCGAAAATCCGCGCCGATTTCGCCCCTCTCTTGCAATCCCAAGGCGACCCCAGACCTTCCGGGTCAATCGACGTGAAAAACCTCTTCCATTACGGCCCACCATTCCCCGGCTGCTCGGTCGGAACGGGGTTCTTGCATCGGCCCCATGCGGCTCCACCATTCCTGCGTCGCCGGATCAGCCGCCATTTTGGCCATGTCCGCTTTATAGTCGGTTCCCGTGTATTCGAAATAGCTATAGAGCACGGAGTCACAAAGATAGATCGAATAGTTGCGAATATTGCATTCTTTAATCATGCGCAGGACATCCGCTGGAACCGCGCGATGCGCAACCCTATAGGCCTCTTCGTGCTCAGGCTTGAGCCCGATCACCATCCCGTAGCGCGTCATTCATTCACCCCATCGGTATACGGTCATTCGCACTGGACACATGGTCTCGCGTCCGTTGGCGCATTCTGCTCTTTGCTGATCTCGTTCGCAATCAACGAACACGCCTCAGGCAGTGGTCAAAACGAGAACTGTCGCAATCGGATCAAGAGAGTTCTCAGGGAGTGCAACTTCGATGCCATTTCCTTTCTTCGTCACTTTCAGTGGTGTGTGAGCATCGTCGGCCAACAGATACGCGCCATTGACCTTGCGCGGCATTTTGTCAATGTGGAACGATGAACCCGGCCATTCGAATAGGTGAACATAGACCTTGTCCGCAGTAGTCGTGGATCTCCATTTCCAGCTCGGTATGAACTTTGGCTTGCCCTCCCCGTCCTTTTCGGTGGGCGAAAACGATCCCGCTTCATCGCCAAATAAAGTGGGCTGCGTCGCGTAAATGGATTCACCATTGACTGCAAGCCATTTGCCCACCTGCTGCAGACGCTCCACCTCAGGAGCGGGAACCTCGCCCGTCGACATTGGCCCGATATTCAGCAGATAGTTCCCACCTTTGCTGGCAATATCGATAAGATTGCGGACCAGCGTCTCCGTGCTCTTGAAGTTGAGGTCGTCCTTCTTGTAGCCCCAGGTGTCATTCATCGTCATGCACGACTCCCAGTCACGCCCCGGATAGCCGCGTGCTGGAATGTATTGCTCTGGAGTCTCCGTGTCGCCGCTGTACCCACCGCCCAGCCGGTTATTCCAGATGAGTTTCGGATGCTGATTGAGGACAGACACGATTTTGCCGGCCAGTTCGGGCGTCATGTCTTTGGTGGGTGTATCAAACCAGAGGATCGCCGGAAATTCGTCATAATTGCTCAGCAGTTCCTCCATCTGGGGGATCGCTTTGGTCTCAAGATACTGCGCGAAGCTTCCGTCCTGCGCCGGATCCCAGTGAAATGTGGGAGGCTTGTGATCGCCGGTCTTGTACGCAGCACCGCCCGGCGCAGTCCAATCCTGGTCCTGAGAATAGTAAAAGCCAAACTTGATTCCCTGTTTGCGGCATTCTGCGGACAATTCCTTGAGCGGATCCCGCTTGAAGGGCGTCGCCTGCGCAATGTTGAAAGGATTTGCCTTCGAATCGAACATGGCGAATCCATCGTGGTGTTTTGAGGTAATGACGATGTACTTCATGCCCGCGGACTTGGCAACGCCGACAATGGTCTCTGCGCTGAATTCTGTCGGATTAAATTGCGAAGCCAGCGCTTTGTAATCCGCAACCGGGATCGAAGCACGATTCATGATCCACTCACCGATGCCAGGGATCTCTTTTCCGCCCCACCGGCCTGCAGGGATGGAATAGAGCCCCCAATGAATGAACATGCCGAATCGAGCTTCCCGAAACCACTGCATGCGCTCATCCTTCTGCGCGGCAGTCTCTCTGTCCTGAATGGCGCGTACCGGATGAGAAGGCACTGTCTGAATATGCTCACCCTCAACCTGCGCCAAAAGAGGAATATTCTCTCCAATTGCGAGTCCGGACACCGCTATTGCGCAGCTCTTGGAAAAAGTTCGCCTCGTTAGGTTCATGAGTGGTCCCTCTCATTTTCATTGGATCGAATGGTTGAATCTACCGACAACGATTTTCGACGCTGCATTGGCGGCTGGCCAACAGGGCTCGACCATTCTGACAGGACACTCAACCTCTGCGCAATGATGAACCCGCTGCGGCCGATCTCTGCGCCGATAGCCGCTATGCAGTCTCGACGACTACAGTCACCAGAGAAAGAGGTGGCAGTTGGACAATGAGATTGCCGGTCTCCAGCCTGGCCGGATGATCTTGGGGCACTATAGTATCCGGTGCATCGAAAGTATTTGCTGCATTGCGATCGGGGCTGTGCAGTATGCGTGCGGTCGCCTTGGTTCCCTTCACGCCCGCAAGATCGCATCGCGTTGATACCGTTTTCGTGTCATCGGGATTCACAAGGCTCACCACGAGTTTGCCCTCGCCCAGCGTCGCCGAAACAGAGATACCAAGCGGATCCTTGCTGTCCGATTCGACATTCACCGACGTCTTTCCGCGATGTCCTTTAAAGAGCTCAAATGCATAGTAGGTCGTCGTTCGAACACACCGCTCTCCCTCTGGCCCATCCGTCAGCAGCAAAGACTGAAGCACATTGTCAATCTGCGCGATGTTGCACATATACAGCTTTGAAGCTTGGCGATTGAAAAGATTCAAACCAAGGCCTGCGGCCACGCCGCTCCGCATTGTGCTCTGTTGCCATAGCTTGCCGTAGCGCTTTTCGTCGGCTTCCGGAATCTGGTCCCACACACCCCACTCATCCAGGATCAGCCCGATCCGTGCCCCCTCACGGTAGCCGTCCAACACGGCGCGCTGATGAATAACCGCTTCCTCGACCGCTTTGAAGCTCCCCAGCTGTTGGTCCATCGAGGATGCATCGAAGTGTGTCGGCTCCTTGGCACCCCCAGAGTAGTAGTGCATACTCATGCCGTCCGGCATCACGGGAAAAGTTGTATCCAGAAGCCCGCGTGTCCAGCGCACGTCATCGCCCGAAGGACCGGAAGCAATGAGAAATGGCTCCATGCCTCCCATCTCACGTAGATACGTTGCAAATTGGCGGTACAGGCCTGCATAGTAGTCCGGTCGCATACTACCGCCGCATCCCCAGTTCTCGTTGCCAACTCCCCAAAACTTGACTCGAAACGGCTCCGCAGATCCGTTAGCTGCACGTTCGTCACTAAGCTTGCTGCCGGATGGATAGTTGCAATACTCCAGCCAATCGCGCAGTTCAGACGGCGAGCCTGAGCCGACATTCCCAGCCAAGTAAGGTTCTGCTCCAATCAGCCTGCAAAGAGTGATAAATTCATGCGTTCCAAAGCTATTGTCTTCAACGTAGTTCCCCCAACTTATGTTCACGCGCTTTGGCCTTTGCTTCTTGGGCCCAATTCCTTCGCGCCAATGATAGTCATCGGCAAAGCAACCGCCAGGCCACCGCAGAACCGGCACTTCAAGCGCTTTCAAATACTCGATCGCGCTCTTTCGGTATCCGTTGATGTTCGGAATTTTGGACTCTTCTCCCACCCACAGGCCGCCATAGATGCAGGAACCCAGGTGCTCGGCAAATTGTCCATGCAGCAGCGCACTTACCCGGCCCCTCTCTTCATCCGCTCGGATAACAAATCGCTGACTCGCATTCGAGCTTGCCCAAACACTCTTGGAAAGAGCTGCCAGCGTCGCGGTCGCGCTCGCTGCAGCAAGAAATTGCCGACGCGTCCTTGAGCTCTTCATTCTTCCTCGACTAGTTTCGATTGCATGTCTGGAAACCGCGCAGGTTTCGCTCGCGGGCCATTCAACTCGCATCTCATTTGCCGTCGTTCGCCCGAAGGCAGCTTCAAAAGGCGCCTTCCTACTGTCCTGCATCCAAATGCACCGACACAGGTGTAGGACCGAGCGTCACGACAAATGCTCCTCGTTCCTGTCTTAACTTTTCCAGCGGTGCAAAACTCCCGACTCCGTTGATATGTGCCGGCTGCTCAATCCGCAAGAGCGCACTTGCTGTGTACGCGTCACCCGCACTCAGTTCCACCGTGACTTTGCCGGTCGATTCCTCAAGCGTCACCCTCTCAAACTGTCCGCTGTCGAGTGTGAGCCAAAGTCCCAGAGAAGCAATATAGACACGCTGCCTGAAACTGTCGCGCGGCTCCACCGTGACGTCGCTCCCCTGCAATGTCAGGTTTCCGCCGAACGCCAACCAACCAAATTCTGGGTCTTTCACGATGTAGGTTCCTGTGGTCCAGGCGTGACCGAAAAAATTCGGGCCATAGTCGCCCGTATATGGATCGAACGACATCATGTCGGGATAGCTATGAAATGCAGCGGAAGCAAAACCGTCCTGATCGATTCCACTAATAGCCCCCAATGTTCCGCCATATCCAATGCGGAGCAGGTATAAATCCTGGGGATCACGCCGAAATGCGTCCAGTACTGGAATCGCATTGATTCCCGACCCGTAATGATGGAGTTGCCGCTCGAGACGCTCGTATTTCCCCCCATAGAGAAAATCCCAATAGCGCCGAGCGCTGCCGTTGTAACCCCAGTTCGGGATCGCAGGCATATAGCCCGTAATGGCATCCAACGTCACTTGCGCTTTGTCGTTCATCCCAAAGCGTCTTGTCCAGGCATAAACCTCTTCCTGTCCAGTCGAGTCCCATGGCATCTCGCTCCCGAATGGATAGGGCGCCTTCTGCCAAACGGCTGCTCGAGCCCGCATCGCCGCCTCAAGGGCGTCGGATTCCGTTGTCAACCCCTCCCGACGCAGATCGTCCACCACGGCGACAAAAATGTCCCCCTCCATCTGTCCGAACTGCGCCAGATCGTGAGCATAGCGCGTCATCGCCATCGAGGTTTCGTAAGCCTGCGTCAGATACCAGCGCCAATCATGATGCGTGGCGAGTCCCTCATGGTCTCGCGCGATCCGATAGAGCGCCCAGTATGCCGCTACGACATGCGGATAGTTGTAAGAACGACCAACGTCCTCGCTTCCCTCCTGATTCCAACTCTCCCAGCTCGACCAGTCCAGATCCTTGCGATAGTCGAAGCCTTGAATTCTGTCCGGCTGATAGAAGAACAGGCTTTTACGGACTCCAAATCTGTTGGGACCGTCCTTGAACTGCAAGTGACCCCAAAGCACGCCGTCTACAAAGTCCTCAAGCTGCGCCACCTGCTGCTTTTCCGGGCGAACGTACTCTTTCATCGCCGCGGCCAGCCACGATCCGGCGCCGCCCTCATCGCTAAGCCCGGCAATCCATACGCGGCTGTCCTGGCTCACGATTGCATTCGCTTCGCGGTCATAACTCATCACAGAAGGATTCCTATGAAAAGGATCGTCCTTCCTGTCGAACCACTGCTTCGTAAAGAGGAACTGGCCCATGTCGTCGACGGCTTCACCTTCCGGCTTGATCACGCGGTACTGAATCGACTGCTTCAATCCATCAGAATAAGTAATCGTCAATCTCGCTCGGCCCCACGTTCGCCCCTGCACGGCGTAGCGTTTCCAGCCGTGATTTGTGGTTCCAGCACTGTGTACGTCGATCGCCCCGGCCGGCTCCACAACAATCTGTTTCACTGGCTGGCCGTACATTAGGAAAAGACTGGCGTCCAGGTCCTGCGGCAGGATGTACCCGGGAATGCCAACTGCGACAGGTCGCTGGTTTGCAGCGAGCGTTTTCTCGATTGAGCGAATGGAATCTGCAACCACGAAGCGTAATCCTACCGTGCGCTCTTCGCCGGGTTCCATCACTATGCTGGTTGCCGGGTTCCAGGGTTCGGCCTTTTTCCATTCGTTCTGCTGGTATGCGGATGATGCCACCATCCACTCGTAAAACCCTTCGAAGGTCATATTGCGCGGAGTCAGGTCTTCAAACAACGCAGCCTTCGGCCCTCCAGCTTGACGTTCTCGACCGTGAGGCCCCGAGATCGGTCGGTATGCCTCAAAGGGCGTCTTCCCATCGGGAAGAACGAGAAGTGCAGGCCCATGTCCACTCAGCCGCGTCACTTGCACATAGCCGGCATCAAGCGCAATTGACGGATCAGAAAAGCTGCAAACTGCATGCGCTTCCGCAAGGTTCTTTCCGCTCAAAATATTGTCAAATATCAGCGGAATCCCAAGGGCGCCAATTTCAATCGGGTGTTTGCTCGCATTTTTGAGAATGAAGCGCATCGCGAGTTTCCCGTCCACCACCGCCCATATCCTCGTGATTCGAAGAGGAAAGTCCGACGGAAACGTGGCCCGCAGGTCTTCGCGCACAAGTTCGCCCTGTCTCGGCGCAAGCGGCCTCACAGGATGCCTTTCAAGCGCGGTTGAGTAACCCCGCCACTCTGAGGCGCCTGCGTCACGAAGGCGAAGGTCCAAATCGCCAAGGTGGTAGTAGCCGTCCGTCGACCGCGCAGCCAGTAATTCTGAGGGCGCAAAGTCGAAGCCCTGCTCCTGCCCGGCGGATTGTTTCGCTTCGAGCGAAGCCACTGTCCCTGACGATCTCACCAGCCGCAGCGTCAATTCCGACGTTTCGTACCGCACCATCCCTTCGTCCATCATCGGACCAAGACGAGCTTCCCGCCCTGCGGGAGACCATTGCGCAACCATCCGAACTGCGTTGGCAGCAAAGAACGCTGTGCCGACGAGAAACACTGCATGATGAAAGCGCAACACGGGGGCCTCGCGATGTCTTAGGTGTTCCGGAGGTGTCGGGCACGATTTTAGATAAAAAATCGCATTCTCTGGTAGCAACGATTGTATCCAAACTCGTATACTTTTCAATAGCACACCGCTCGACGAAAGCAACGGAGACGAACCACCAATCTTTTCCCGAGAACCCGTCGCCCGATATCAAGAGTATGGAGCTTATTCCTGCAACAGAATCTTCCTGGAATGGCATGCTGCCGCTCCCCAGTCAGTTACCCCGGCGTTTTTTGCAATTGCCGGACGAAGTCGTGTAATCAGTTGTCTTGACTCATTTTGCCACTACTTATGACAGCAACTCAGATCCCTCTCCGTTTGGACGTGGTTGACTCGCATACAGCGGGCGAACCTACCCGGTGTGTATTATCGGGTGGACCTCATCTCGGTTCCGGACCGCTGACAGAACGCCTCGAACGTTTGCGCCGCGAACATGATGTCTACCGTCGGGCTATTCTTTGCGAACCGCGAGGCTCCGATGTCCTGGTAGGTGCCCTGCTCGTTGAACCGTACGACCCGGCATGCGCCGCTGGCGTCATCTTCTTCAACAATGCCGGCTACCTCGGCATGTGTGGTCACGGAATGATTGGAGTGGCCGCAACACTGGCCTTTCTCGGCCGGATCGAACCTGGAGAGCATCTCATCGAGACTCCGGTGGGCGCCGTGAACGTGCAGTTGCACTCAGGCAGCCTCGCCACCATTCGAAACGTGCCGTCATACAGATATAATGCTGGCGTCACAGTGCAGGTCCCGGGATATGGTGCCGTAAGCGGCGATGTAGCTTGGGGCGGAAACTGGTTCTTCCTCGTTCGCGAACATGCTTTTGCCGGCGCGAAAGATCTCAGCGCCAGCCAAATGGAATCGCTGACCGCATTCACCTGGGAAATTCGGCGAGCGCTCACCGCGGCGGAAATTACAGGAGCCAACGGAGCGGAAATCGATCACATTGAGCTTTTCACTCCCGCTCACGATCCCGCCAATCACGGTCGAAACTTTGTTCTTTGTCCCGGCAAGGCCTATGATCGCTCGCCGTGCGGTACAGGCACCAGCGCAAAAATGGCCTGTCTCGCCGCGGATGGTCTACTCAAACCGGGTCAACCTTGGCGGCAGGAAGGAATTCTCGGGACAGTCTTCGAAGGCAGCTTCCAAGTTGAAAACGACCAGCCCCGTGCAGAAACCAAGGGCAATCCAGTACCCAATGGATATCGCATTATTCCCACTATCACCGGTTCGGCGCATGTAACCGCAGAGTGCACCCTAATTTTCGACTCGGCCGATCCATTCCGTTTGGGTGTGCCTGAATGAACGTTATTGGATCGCGAACTTTTGATGTCGTCGTCGGTGGCGGAGGCATCGTGGGCGCAGCCTGCGCGCAGGCCTGTGCAGAAGCGGGACTTCGCGTGGCTTTGGTCGAGCGGCAGTTTCCGGGAAGTGGTGCAACAGGCGCCGGGATGGGCCACATCGTCGTCATGGATGACTCCGAAGCGCAGTTTGCCTTGACGCGTCGCTCCCAGCAGCTCTGGCATACCCTCCGCCCCTCGCTGCCGGACGCTGCCGAATTTGAAATGCGAGGCACCATCTGGGTCGCCGCCGATGAAGAAGAGTTTGCTGAAGCCGAGCGCAAGCTTGCATACCTTGACGAGCGCGACGTCCCGGCCAAGCTCCTCACCAGCATTGAACTCGCATCGGCTGAGCCAAACCTTCGCACCGGTCTCGCTGGTGGAATGCTCGTTCCTGAAGATGCAGTTGTCTATCCACCCGTCGTCGCGCTTCACTTTGCCAAGCAATTGCCCGCGCTTGGCTCTGAAGTGATCCAGGGCCGCAATATCGTGTGCTTCGAGGATGGTGAAGTTCGTCTCGACGACGGCACCTCTCTTCGCGCGCCAAGGCTCGTGAATGCCATGGGTGCTGACGCGATCGTCTGTACGCCGGGACTCCCAGTAAAGAAGCGCAAAGGACATCTCGCCATCACGGATCGCTATCCGGATTTCGTTCGCCATCAACTCGTCGAACTCGGCTACCTCAAAAGCGCGCATTCCCTCACTTCTGACTCAGTTGCTTTCAACGTTCAGCCACGCCTTACCGGACAGATCTTGATCGGTTCGTCGCGTCAATATGGCAACGAGGATTCCGCGATTAATCAGCCAATCCTCGCGGCAATGCTGCAGCGGGCGTCGTTCTACATGCCCGCCATCGGCTCACTCAAAGTGATCCGCGTTTGGACCGGCTTTCGCGCTGCTACACCGGACAAATTGCCACTCATCGGCCCGGTGCCGGGCGACGCCACCCTCTACCTGGCTACTGGCCACGAAGGACTCGGAATTACAACTTCACTCGCAACAGCAGAACTGCTCGCCGCGGCGTTCACCGGCGCCACGCCGCCGATTGCGCCGCATCCTTATCTGCCCTCTCGATTCTCTTCCTCACACCGCGAACAAATTACTTTGCATCAGGAGATGTTATGAATTGGAACGGCGTCATGCCTGCAATGACTACGGCCTTTCATCCGGACTCGTCTGTCGATTACGCGACCCTCGCTCGTCATGCGCAATGGTTAATTGAGAACGGGTGTACCGGGATCATTTGCCTGGGTTCTCTCGGAGAGGCCGCGACTCTGAGCTTCGAGGAAAAGCTCGAGATTCTCAAGAGTGTAGTCGGCGCTCTCGGTGGAAAGGCTCCGGTAGTTTCGGCGATCTCCGCACTTTCGACCTCTGAAGCCGTTGAATTGGCAAAGGCCGCTCACGCCGCCGGCTGCTCAGGGCTAATGATCCTTCCGCCTTATGTTTACAAAGGGGACTGGCGCGAAAACAGGGCGCATGTCGTCGCGGTGCTCAAAGCGACACCCTTGCCCGGAATGCTCTACAACAATCCAGTCGCCTATGGCACCGATTTCTTGCCCGAACAAATTGTCGAATTGGCCGAGGAATTCTCCAACTTCACCGCTGTCAAAGAGTCTTCAACCGATGTCCGCCGAGTAACCGCAATTCGCGCTTTGCTGGCAGATCGCTTGGCCGTCTGTGTGGGTGTCGATGACGCCATTGTCGAAGGCATTGCGGCAGGCGCAGTGGGTTGGGTGGCCGGTCTTGTCAACGCGTTTCCCCGCGAGTCCGTTGACCTGTTTAATCTTGCCCGAAGCGGCAGGACAGAAGATGCTTTCGAACTCTACTCATGGTTCCTACCGCTCCTGCGCATGGACACGGTCCCTAAATTCATTCAGCTCATCAAGCAAGTGCAACAAGAGGCAGGAATCGGCTCGGCCCGCGTTCGCGCTCCACGTATGGAGGTGGTCGGAAGCGAACTCGCAGAGATGCGCACTGCTTTTACGTTCGCGCAGTCGCATCGCCCAACGGTTGCAATCGCAAGCACGCCCTTCTTGAAGTAGAGCGGCGCGACTCAAACTCTATAGCCCGGGTCGTTTGCTTCGGTTTTAATTGAATTCCTTCGGTCGGACTTCTACCAGCTGCCCCGTTCCCCGTAGATATCGATAACCTTCGCGAGGCGCTTACAGCCATTTTCCCAATTGGTGAAGAGCGCACGTTCCAGCCGGTCCGCATCCCCATCACCAAGTGCTTCAATAATCTCTTCATGCTCTTGAACTGAAATATGCAGTTCGCTGATGATTGAGCTTGCATAAAGACGCCAATACCGCTCAGTTTGCGGTTCAATGGCGCGGTGCAGCGCTGTCAGTCTGGGCCCTGAACCGGCAGCAAGCACCAGACGATGAAACTCGTGGTCAAGGTCGAAAATATCAGGCCCGTTGTTACCGCGTTCGCGCGCAATCTTTTGAAGCTTCTCATTGACGCGCGTCAGCTTGGTAACCAATTCATCGCGTTCGCGCTGAGGTAACGCGGCGGCGCGACGGCCTGACAATCCTTCAATGCGGCCAATGATTGGGTAAAGCTCGCTCGCATCTTCCTTCGTCAGCGGCGCAACAATCATGCGCGATTTGCTCGAGTTGCGATACTCGATCACGTACCCTTCACGCTGTAAAAGGTAAAGGGCGCCCCGCACCGGCGTACGGCTCATGTTCAGGTGCTCGCACAAATCGCCTTCGACGATCCATGTTCCTGGTGCTAGTTTGGCGTGCACTATCAAATCGCGTATGCGTTGAAACGCGATACCGACGCTGGTGCCATGCTCGGCCTTCGTTGAGCGTTTCTTCAGTCTCTTGGTTGCTTTTGCCGTTGAAGGTGCCATCCCCGTTCACTCTCTGGCCCCGAAACGCACCGAAATCTCTTGCCGGCTCTTCTCGTGAGTGTTCGCTGCCTTTCGTTCATTCTAGCAACATGGCGAGCCGCTTCGACCTCCAAAAGCGCCCACTCTCTTATCCCCAGTCGATTCAGCCCAAGGATGCAGCCCGCCACAATCGAATTTCCATCGATTGCAGCGGACTTGAAACAACCAATCTCCTGGACCCGCCCTGAACCAAACCCGTAGCATCTTTCCCTAGCCACTCGCGGAAGAGCAACGAAGCTGTCTCCAGCAGGCTAGAAGCGGAAGTTGCCGCGAATTTCAATGTTCCTTGGACCATTTGCCGTAGACGTTGTTGTGCCGAAAGTGGAATCCTGCACCGCTGTATCCATGCCGGCCCACGCCACGTGATTGAAGGCGTTCAGGAATTCACCTTGGATGGTGAAATTCATCTCCCGGTAAATCGGAATCTCCTTGGTGATTGCAAGATCCGTGTTGATCCATTTTGAATCATGCAACCACATGAGCGTACCGATCGTTCCAGCATTGAAATTCGGACTGATGTACGAAGTGTTGGCCTGTCCCAGGCTGGAGTAATACTTGGAATCGAAAAGATTCACACGGCCACTACCTGCAAGCCCTGGACGAACAGCAATCTGGCTCTGCAGCGACGCGGTACTGACGCCAGTGAGCGTGAGCACTCCATCGTTCTGGTTAAAGGTGCTCTGGCTAACGGAGGAAGTTCCACCAGTGAATAGATGCGGATCTCCGGTTTGGCGCGTCAGGATGATTCCGACAGTCCAGCCGCCTATGATCGGGTTGGCAATGCGGTTTCCCGCTAAAAAGGGTCGCCCATGCCCGAACGGCAGATCATAGGTTCCGCTCAGGTGAAATACCTGCCGAATATCGAACGAACTCGGAAAATAGTTCAGATGCGTATTGCGCAGGGTGTAATACCCCGGCGCGCTGTTGCCGGAGGCGTTGTTTCCACCGCCGCCATAAAACCCGGGAGCCGTACTTCCCTGCACATTGTTTTCCAGCGAATGGGACAAGGTATAGTTCGCGTCGAATTGCATCCCGTGGTTGAGATGTTGCCTGAACTCCGCCTGCAGCGCGTTGTAGTTTGAATACCCTTTGTTCGTCATCTCGAAGATCCCTTGCCCTGCCGCAAATGGATTCGCCTGGAAAAAGTTGATGGGATACGTTCCACTCGCAGGTGATCCCACTGTGTTGCATCCGCTGAAGCTTGAAATCATCGAGCACAAATAGCTCGAATTCCCTGCCAGAGCATTCGCAAACGCGCCCGCCTGCCCCTGTTGAAGATATGTGATGAATTGGCCGTTCGTATAGTTTTGGGCTGCCCCCGTAGCAGCGAAGGCCTGGTCCAGGATCGGCGTAGGCTGTGGTCCCTGGAAGGTCGTTCCTCCCGATGCGGCAAGATTAGCTTGCGCCGCCTGAAACTCTTTAAGGAAGCCGTTTTCAAAGATGTTCACTTCGTTGTAATTGACGCCGAGCCACTGGTCTTTCGAAACGTTCCCCACATAGCGCACCTCGATCACATTGTTTGGGCTCAGCGCGCGTTGAATTCCAACCTGCCACGATTCAACATAGGGCTGTTTGATGTGCGGATCGAAAGTCAAATACGACGTTCCACTGAACGCCTGATACGACTCGGGAATCACCGACTGAAACGGCGAAGGCGAGGTTGATGTCAATGCCGGAAGCCCTCCGCCAAGAATCACAGAACCGGCATCATAGAATCCAGGCGCGGGCGTGGATCCCGTGGGAGCCACCGGGTTGGCATAGTAATAGGTGTTGAAGTTCGCTCCGTTATTCGAACCAAAGTTCCAGAAATTCTGTGCGCCTTCCGTAAAATTCTTGAACGTATAACTGGCGCGGATTACCGTGGCACCATTGCCGAAAAGCCTTCCCAACACACTGCCGGGATCACCTTGCGGGTTCCAGGCGACTCCAACATTGGGCTCAGGATGGAAATAGGTGGGGCCGTATGCCTCGGGCGAAGGTCCTTCCACCGGATTTGCGACTCCATTCAACACGCCAGGTTGGAAAATATCTCCCACGCCCGTAGGACCCCACAGATCCGCCACAGTCGGATGAGTGTAGAAACCGGTCTCATCCTTTGACGCGCCGGTAAAGTCCCAACGTAGACCAGCGTTCAAAGTCACCGTCGGCTTTAACTTCCACGAATCTTCAAAGAACAGCGCAGTCTGGTTTAAACGCTCATGCAAGTCAAAGGAAATTCCCGGACTGAATTGCTTGGTTTTTGCGTCAACAAATTCGCCTAGGCTGTAGTAAGTCATCCGCCCCGTCAAAGTCGCATACAAGCCTTCCACGTCACCCACTGCAGAGGCAGGTGCATTTGCCGGAAGCGAGTTCACAAGAGCATTGGTGACAGGATCTCCTGATGAAATCCCGTTCACACCGATATACGGGACAAACTGGTTGTTGTAATAGTGATCGATCTCCGTGGCGCTCTCAACGCCCATCGCCATCGTGTGCCGGCCGCGCTGCCAATTGACGTCATCCTTCACGCTCAGGACCGGATAAAGCGAACCACCCTTCAAGCTATTGAATCCGTTCACGCCGCTATTCAGACCAAAGCCAAAAGCTAGGTCGCCCTGTTGCACCATCGCCGCTGTCGGCGTATCGATGCCCTGCGAATTATACGTAAATCCTGTATAAAGGTACCCCACACGGAACGCGTTAACGAGGTTCGGCTTGATGTCCCAGTCGAATCCAGTGACAATCTGATAATTCCGTTCCACGTTGCTGTATGCCTGGTTCGCGTATTGAGCACCGGGATAGGGCGGGCCGCCTGCGTTGGTGTTGTAGGAATTCGATTCGTTTGCCGACGCCGTAAAGCGAAGGTTCTGCGTCATGTTGTAATCCAACCGCAGAGTCGGATACTTGTTCACCGTGTAAGCCTGGTTAAGAAAATTGAGATTGTTGTGGTTCACATCAACTGGAGTGATTGTGGCCCCCGCCGCACCGTAAGTCGCTTCGATATTTGCCAGATCGGTCGCAATTAGTGGGTTGATAGTCCCCGAGCAGGTTGAGCATCCCGCGCTTTGACCCGCTTGCAAAACGTTGTCCGTCTGTGGAGTGGTTGAATTCGTCGGAATGAACGTGTAGACGCCCGTCAATGCCAGCGGCGTAGCCACTGTCGTCGAGATCGTTGTTTTTTGCGGTTCTCGGAAATTCGCAAGGCTGGCAAAAAAGAACAGCTTGTCCTTCAGAATCGGCCCCCCTACATTTCCGCCAAAATCGTTGATGATTAGCTTAGAGCGAGGGATTCCAATGTCGTTGTTGTACCAACTGTTCGCATTCAGAAAATCACTGCGATAATCCTCAAACAACTGCCCGTGAAAGCCGTTCGTTCCGCGCTTGGTCACGAACCCGATATCCATAGCGGCGGTCCCACCCTTGCTGGCGTCCAGTTCACCCGCCTGCACCGTCATTTCCTGCACATCTTCAAGTCGATTCGTCGTCGAGGGCCCATCGTAATCAAATCCTGAGCTCTTGTTCCGATTCGTCATCGTTGAAAAACCGTTCGCGCTGATGTCCACGGCGCCGCCAGGAAGGTTGTTGAAGTTGTTGCCTACCGCGCCAGGAACAAGAAAGGCCAGCGGGAATAGATCGCGGGCAAATACTGGCAGATCTTCCACCTGCTTCAAATCGATCGTTGTGGAGAGAGTATTTTCGGTCGTATCGAGCAGTGGACTACTGTCGCCCGAAACCGCGACCGTTTGTGTCGCTGCGCCAACGGCTAGCGTCACTCTGAGGTCGGTCGTCTGGTTGGTCTGAATTGTCACCGAAGGGTAGAGTTGCGTCTCAAATCCGCTCTTGCTCACTGTCAGCGAGTAATGCGCAGGATTCAGAAACGATAGGACCGCGTCACCCGCACCCTTGCTGGTTGCTGTGTGGATATCGTTGGTTTCCAGATCCTTCAGTACAAGCTGAGCTCCGTTCACAGCTGCCCCGGTTGGATCCTGCACCGTAACGTTGAGGGCGCCAGTCGACATGTCTTGCGCTACCACTGTAGGTGTCATGAATCCGCCGAACAGCAACGCACAGGAACCAACGAGGCCTGCAAACCTGCGGCGCAGGGCGGGCGCAAGAATGCTCGCTCGCCTGCCCTCCTCGATCTTGCTTCGGCTCTCTGGCTGTGATTTGTACTGATCCCCAATCCAGCTCATGAACCGACAAAATTCTTGCGTCCTCATATCCTCTCCTCCAATACGAGTCTTGCCGCAGTGCAATTCCTTGCGATCGAGTGAGTGCCAGGGAAGCCTTTACTCGGCACAGCAGAAATCGCTGCTCACGCCTCAGGTTGCTCGCCGCAAGGGGAAGTCATTGTGCGAAGCTCCGTCCCAAGAAAACGCATTCTCGCATCGCACTTGGAACGAAATTATGTATTTATTTTTGTATTTAATGCAAGCGAATTATTTCCACACAATGGAAAGCTGTTCCTGCTCCTTGCTCCAGCGCGCAGACGCCGAATTTTCTTTCGACCGCGCTCAGCCTCTACCAGAATTCACTTGCATCTATCTAACTTTCAATAACTTACATGGCTCACCAAGCTTTGGTCCGGCTGCACATTCCAGTCTGGAGTTGGCTCATTCCGGAGATTGCGCACAAAGAAGTCCATCAGCTTCCGCTCCCCGTAACGGCCTCCCGCTCCATGTCCGCCACCCGGCACAAAGAGCAGATCGAAGTCTTTCCCCGCTTTAATCAACCGATCCACAACTTGAAGAGTTGTCGCAGGATCGACGTTTTTGTCCATCTCACCCATCACAAGCATCAGCTTGCCCTGAAGCCGCCAAGCGTTATCGGCATTCGATGATTCCGAATACCATGGACCCACCGGCCAACCCATCCACTGCTCGTTCCACCAGATCTTGTCCATCCGGTTGTCGTGGCTTCCTGAGTTGGCTACTGCAACTTTGTAAAACTCGGGATGAAACAGCAACGCTCCCATCGCACTTTGACCCCCGGCCGATGTGCCGAAGACACCGACCCTTGAAATGTCGTACCACGGATAGCTCGCGGCCACTGCCTTGTGCCACAAAATACGATCCGCAAATCCTGCATCCTTCAGGTTGTGCCATGCCACGTCATGAAATGCGCGAGAACGATTGTTCGTGCCCATCCCATCGATCTGCACTACAACAAAGCCGAGCGCGGTGAGTGGTTCCACGCGCACCGAAAAGCTCTTCGGCACAAACGAGCCTTGAGGGCCCGCGTAGATGTCTTCGATGACCGGATATTTCTTGGCAGGATCGAAATTCAGCGGCCGATGAATAACTCCCCATATCTGCGTCTTCCCATCGCGCCCCGCTGCGTGAAACGGTTCAGATGGCTGCCAACCCGCCGCCTTCAATTTCGCGTCATCCGCGGTCTCAACAGTCATTACAACGCTCGCATCACTGGCACGATGCAACTCCATTACTGGCGCCAGATCGATCCGCGAATAGGTGTCGATGTAGTACTTTCCGTCTTCCGAATAGGACAGCACATGATTTGCTTTGACCGGACTCATCGGAGTCAAACCCGCGCCGTCAAATCCAACACGATACGCATGCACGAAGTAGGGGTCTTCGTCGGGATCCATTCCGCTGGCCTCAAAGTAGATCTCGCGGCTTTTCTCATCCACGCGATCCACTGCTCGCACAACCCAATTTCCGTGCGTAATCTGGCGAATTAGACCACCGGTATGTCCGTCGAAGAGGTAGAGGTGCTCCCACCCATCGCGCTCTGAAGCCCAGATGATTTGTTTCCCGTCGTCAATGTCTTCCCGGTAATACTTGCCATGGTCAAACTGGTTGGACGTCAGCGGTTCGTAGTTGATGAACGTGTCGCTGTTCTCTTCGATCAGTGTCCGGGCGCTCCCGGTTTTTGCATCCACTTCGATCAACCGATAAAGTTGATGCCCGCGCTGGTTGTATTCGAAAGTAAATCCGCGTGAATCTTTCCACCATGCAATCGAAAGCATCTCGTATGGACTGGGAAAGAGCGAGTTTTCGATCGGCACCTCGTGATGCTCCGCCACGTCAAATAGCACCGGCTGATAAAGCGAAAGCGTGTCTCCGGCCTTTGGATAGACCATGGACGAATACTTTGGTTGCAGCTGATCCGCGGGCGACGATTCAACGTAGTGAACCTCGCGCTTGTACCCAGGCCTGATTTTGTATGCCGCCAGCCGCTTCGAATCGGGCGACCACACTAGTGTGCTGATCGCGTAATAGTTATCTTCCGAACCATCCTCACTTAAAACCTGAGTCTGGCCATTCACATCCGCGGGCTTTGTATGCGTCGAACGCACCGCAACGTTGTAGTTTTCAACGAAAGCCTGCCAATTGCCGTCTGGCGATACGACAGAGTGCGCAACACCATTTTCGGGTGCCGGTGTTGAGTCGTATCCTCCATCGTCGTCATCGGACTCTTCTCGCCCCGGTCTCTTTGCACATGTGTAAGCTGAAAGATCACACCGCCAGCGCTCCTTGCCACGGGCAAATTCGAGCGCTGTCCCGCCGTCGCTGATTCGATAGCGCTCCAATGGCAGCGCATCCGCTTTCACGGGCTCACCAAATTCTTTACTCAGAACATCGGCAAGACGCGCATGGTCGAAGGCCGGCTCCCGTGTCTGCCTCTCCGCGTCCACCAGCACAAATTCATGTCCGGTCGTGATGGTTCGTCGGTAGATAAACCGATCGGTGCCCTCAATCCAATGCGGATCGTCGGGCAGATGTTGAACCAGCCCCCTGTACTTCTCCTGCAGACTCAGCGCGCGCTCGTAGTCCGTCACCGACAACTGAGCAAACATCCTCGACGCGAACGCCATGGCAATTAAAAACGGCCATACGAACCGCGAGCAGTATGAGCTGAACTTGAAGTACCGGACAGCATCGGTGAGGCCCCGCCTTTCTCCCAGTGAAAGCATCAAGTTGTTCCCCTTTAAATTGGGATTGCCCACCGCGTTCTCAGGGCTGGGCCTCTTGCGGAATCAGGTGTGAATTGGCTCGGGGACATCGGATTGTGCCGCTACTGTCGACACCGCTGCAGGAAACACGGGTGGGCGCGTTCCTGCTGTTTGCCACCCGTAAAGATATTCCGCCGCTGCTCCACAGACGCGACCTTGGCACGCACCCATGCCGCATCGAGCCAGTAGTTTGGCTTCGCGCCAACTTCCGCACTCCTTCAAAGCGCCGTGCGCCACACCTTCGCAACGGCACACCAACGTTTCCGGCCTAGAAAGAGTGCGCAGTTCGTCGCGCAATGCAAACGTTTGCTCCATTTGCCTGGCGAATTTTCGCAGCCGATCAACTCGCTTCGTCAGCATAGTTGCCCGATCTTTGCGCACTGCTGCCATCCAACCAGCAACTTCGCCCTCGAGCAATGCCTTCTCCAAACCGCCAATTCCGGTCAGTTCCCCCGCGCAGGCAATGTCCTGCATCGAGCTTTGCTGCAGCCGATTCACGACAACAAACCCGTTCGCGACTCTGCAACCGAGTAGGTGCGGCAGTTCCAGATTCGGCACCAAGTGAAAGCCACATGCCAACCAATCGCATGTGTGTGTCCACTCTTTGCGTCCATCCGTGATCGTCACACTTTCAAACTTGTCGGATCCGCTTGCACGCGTAACCCAGCAACCAGTGCGATAAGGCGCGCCAAGAGTCTTACCTCGATAGCACGCCCCTTCCATCAACTTCTCAGGATGTTTGGCCAGCGAAAGTCCGAACTTCATCAATCTCGAGAAATCCACCTGCTCGTAAATCCCCTCGATCTTGGCTCCCGCGTGAGCTAATCCAGCAGCAACAGCCAGCAACAGCGGCCCGGTTCCTGCAACTACTACGCGCTTGCCTCGCGCCTCAAGTCCCGACTTCACTAAAGCTTGCAGCCCACCCACTCCCATCACTCCCGGCAATGTCCAGCCCGGAAAGGGAAGAAAGCGTTCTCGCGCCCCGGTTGCCAAGATAAGCTTGTGGAATCTGAGATCTTGCACTTCCCCATCCCGCTCCAACCGAAGCGTGGAGGCTTCGAGCCGGTCAATCGCTTGCCAGCCTGACCACACCTCGCAGGCAGTGCGCTCGAGTCGACGACTCCACTCCAGATACGCGTGGCTGTGCGGATACTTCCGTGCCGAGTCCGCACCAAAGCCTCTCCATATTTGGCCTCCCGGCTTTGCATTGTCATCAAGCAGGCAAACATGCAGGCCTGCTTCAGCCGCAATCGTCGCTGCGGCGATTCCGCCCGGACCCGCTCCCGCCACAATCACATCGAACGAAGCGCTCATTCCGTCACGACTTCCATCGCCGGTGAGCAAAACACCTGGCAAGTCCGGCAGTGCGGCACGCCATTCACCGTTGCGCGGCACTCCATGCAGATGCCCATCCCGCAAAACGGAGCACGCGCATCGCCCTTCACCGATCGACGGCACGGTTCGTTCGCCATCATCATTGCTGCGGCAACACTCACGTTTTCCGTCACCAGCAGAGGCCGCCCGTTTACCGTGATGGTGAAAGCCTCAGTCATCGATCATGTCCAATTCTTGCCCGAAGCGGAGACAACTAGCGCATAAACTCGGGCCCGTACTACTCCCCAAATCGCGTACAATTTTGTATATCAGAGAAGCAAATTGATTGAAAGCGCAAGCTCGAGAGCGCAAATCGCTGTCGCCCTTTAACGATTTCCGTAATACCCTAAATTCCGTCCGCCTTGTTCTTCCGCGCGCGAACGACAAAGTACACCGGCACACCAAGCATCACGATTCCGAATCCAGGCCACGTTGTCGTTGGTCGATAGATCAGGAGCACCATCAGAACCGTTGCAGCGCCAAGCAGATAGAGTGCCGGCACAACTGGATATCCCCATGTTCGATAGGGCCGCTTCGCTTCCGGCCGGGTAATTCGCAGGCGAAAAACACCCGCAATCGTCAAGATGTAAAACATCAGGGCCGCCGAGATCACATATTCGAGCAGATCGTTATAGACGTTCCCGTATTGACCGGTAGCGGGGTCGAACGTGCGCGGCAAGACCAACAGCACAGCCCAACCACACTGCAGCAGTAGCGCCCATCCCGGAACATGCGCTGCGTTCAAGCGCTTCGCAATCCGCAAAAAAAGGCCATCCTTGGCCATCGCATACGAGGCGCGCGCCCCCGCGAGCGTCAAAGCATTGGCCGTGCCAAATGTGGACACCATGATCGCCGCGGCCATGATTTCCGCCCCAAAGCGCGGAAAGACGAGCCGCACCACCGCAGTCGCAATCCGATCATTCGCAACATGCTGCATCGTTGCCATCGGAAGCGAGAACAGATAGGCAACATTCGCCAAAAGATAAAGCAGAATCACCAGCGTAGTCCCAATCACCAGTGCCAATGGCAGATTACGCCGGGGATCTCTCACTTCCGCCGCGACAAACGTGATGTTGTGCCAGGAGTCGGCCGAAAAAAGCGAACCGCTTTGAGAAATGCAGATCGCCAAAAACAATCCCATTGCGGTCGTTGCAAACAGGTCCGGCTCCAAAGGCTCAGACGGCTTAGCTTGCCAAATCTGGCCAAAATTTGCGCGGATTGACGCGGCATTGGCCGCGAAAGTCATTCCGAGAACAATCAAGGCGAGTAGGGCGCCAATCTTCGCAACGGTGAAGACATTCTGCACGGCCCTTCCGTATTCCAGACCTCGACTGTTGGTCAATGTCAGCAGAAAGATTGCGCCAATCGCCATTGCCTGCGCTGTAGATAGAGAAACCGCGTAGTGATTTGAGAGATGGACGGGGGCGATCAGATAATTCGATTCAGAGATCGACGGCAAAAGCACGCCCGCGAATCGGGCAAAGGCGATATTCACCGCGGCAATCGTCCCTGTCTGGATCACCGTCCACAAAGTCCAGCCGTATAGAAATCCCCACAGCGGCGAAAATGCTTCTCGCAGGTAGATGTACATGCCTCCTGCTTGTGGCATCATCGCCGCCAATTCTCCGTAACTTAACGCGCCGCAAATCGTTAGGATCCCGGTCAAGAGCCATGCCCCAAGCAACCCACCGGCACTGCCAATCTGCCGCGACATCTCCGCAGAAACGATAAAGATGCCCGACCCGATCATGACACCGACCACCATCATCACCGAGTCGAAAAGCCCCAGACCACGAAGAAACTCTGGAGCGCTGTTCTCGCGTGGCGATTCTTTATCCATGGCCATCTCCGGTAACCTCGTTGCCAGACGGTTCGCCTCTCCAAGCGCCAACTTTCCATTCTCTGTAACTTCGAACAACCAGCGTCGTCAGCGCATCGATGCTGCAATTTGGGAATGGGAGTTTCTCTTTACATGGGAATTCAGCACGATCGAATGCAATTTAGTATACAATTCATCTCTGTTCGGCGAGTATTAGGAACGACGAAAATCCCCAGCATGTCGGACATCTCCGGCCTTTTCCCATTCAGGCCGACCTCATCAAATGGCCAGGGGGCGAAATGAAGATGTCGAATTGGATCGGGCGCGCAGTTTGCGTCTTGATGGTTGTGACGGTAACAGCGCATCGCCTCGCAGCAGCTAGAGCTGCTGAATCTCCAGCCGCTGAAGCCCGCATGCCGGCTGTCATCGAACAATTCACGGCCGACGAACGCGCCCTTGATCGAACCTATTCGGCAGCAGTTTCACCAGTGTGCGTTGCTCGCTTTGAGAAGTTCTACGCCGACACTCAGAATTCGCTTGCCGAAATTCATTTTGATACCCTCTCGCACGAAGACCAGGTCGACTATCTCCTCCTCAAGAGCCTCGTCACTTCGAAATCTCACCAGCTCGCAATTGAAAAGAGGCGCATGGCGGAAATGGAGCCCCTGCTTCCCTTCGCAAAGACCATTGGCGAATTGATGGAAGCGAAGCGGCTCATGGAGCGCCCTGATGCGGAAAAGGATGCTGCCACTTTGTCACAAATGGTGAAACAAATTGCAGCCGCCCGTGAAAGGCTTGATCCGAAACCAAAGAGTGCGGCTTCGGGAGAGACACCGCTACGGCCCAAAATCGAGCCCGTGGTTGCCAACCGCGCCGTTCTCGCAACCACTGAACTCGAGGCCAATCTTCATGAATGGTTCGATGAGTACAACGGGTACGACCCGACGTTTACCTGGTGGATCGATCAGCCTTTCAAAGAGGCGGAGGAGGCTCTTAAAGGCTACAAGGACTTCCTCAAAGAAAAGCTGATCGGTATTGGGCCAGATGACAAGACAACCATCATCGGCGATCCGGTGGGGCGTGATGCGCTCATGGACGACCTTGCCGACAACATGATTCCGTATACCCCTGAAGAACTCATCGCCATCGCACAGACTGAATACGACTGGTGCATGCGCGAAATGCTCAAGGCATCCAGCGAAATGGGCTTTGGCATTGATTGGCACGCCGCCGTCGAAAAAGTGAAGCAGATGCACGTTCCCCCGGGCGAGCAACCGGAGCTGATCCGCAAGCTCGTTGTCGAAGGCAGCGATTTCGTCAAGCAGAATCAACTGGTCACGGTACCGCCTCTTGCCGACGAAACCTGGCGCATGATCATGATGACGCCGGAGCGTCAGCTGGTGAACCCGTTCTTCACCGGTGGCAACGAAATCAGCGTCTCCTATCCCACTGACACCATGACCTACGAACAGCGCGAAATGAGCATGCGCGGCAACAACATTCCTTTTGCGCACGCCACCGCCTTTCACGAGATGATTCCCGGCCACTTTCTCCAGTTCTACATGGCGGCTCGCTATCGCCCTTATCGGCGCGCGTTCGAAACGCCTTTCTGGATGGAGGGCAATTCGCTCTGGTGGGAAATGCTTTTCTGGGACAAGGGCTTTGACAAAACGCCCGAGGAGCGCGTCGGCGCTCTTGTCTGGCGGATGCATCGCTCCGCACGAATCATCTTCACTATGAACTTCCACCTCGGTCATTGGTCCCCCACGCAGTGCGTTCAGTTCCTCATCGACAATGTCGGCTTCGAACCAGACAACGCAACGGCAGAAGTCCGTCGCTCCTTCGACGGGTCCGTGGGACCTCTCTATCAAAGTGCCTACCTGCTTGGAGCCTTGCAGTTTCGCGCGTTGCATCATGAACTCGTCGACTCAAAGAAGATGACCGATCGAGAGTTTCACGACACCATCCTGCACGAAAGCTCCATGCCCATCGAACTACTTCGTTCCGACATCGAAAATCAAAAACTTTCGCCCGATTTCAAGACAAGCTGGAAGTTCTATGGCGAACACCCCACACATCCTTAGCAAGAATCGCCACACCCAAAACCATGCGCGACAACCGAATCGAGAGACTGCATGGACAGGAGACGATTTCTCCAGGTCGTTGCCGCAAGCGCTTCGACTCTCAATCAATTGAATGCTTTCGGTGAAGTCTCGGTCCGCACAGAGCCTGCGCCCGGGTCGCTAACGGGAATCGTCCCTGCCAATCAGGCTTCCGTCGACGGCCACACCCTTGTCTGCGCCTTTGCGCGGCGCGGCGAGACTTGGGAGGTGTACGAGGACCTTCGCGTGCGCGATGGAGCGATAACCTTTATCTCCTCGAATGGCCCCGCGCGGGTGCTTCCAAAAACTGCCGAAGCCACTTTCGCTGAAGATGGAGCTCCATACCTGGGTCTCAGTCTCAAGGACATCGGAACCTCGGCTGCAGATCTCCTCGCAGACAAGCTCCTCGCCCACGGCGATCCCGACGAAGACCAGGTGCGGCGTGCAGCCCCGCCCATGGATTCTGCACAACCGACGGGACGCGGTTATCGTCCGTCCTGGAACACGATCGTTGGAACTCGCGAATGCATCGATACCATGCCCGTTTATCCCAGCGGCAATACGCGAACCTATCACCCGGTTCAGTACTTCAAGGAACTCACACAGGAGCGAGCCGCTAAGCGATACGAAGGCCTCGTCGGCGGATGGATGCCGGCTGTTCGAAAAGTTCTGCCTGGCGAAGGAAACTCCGTCTACGAAGTGGTTGTCTTCGGCGACGTTCTCGCGCGCGATCGCTTCATCGTTCAAACCTGGCATCGGGCTTCGCATATTAAAGATGGCAGGATCCTCAAGGTTAAATACGGCCACAGCTATCCCGCCTTCACCCGCCGCCGACAAGATCCTGAACCTCAAGAGTTCTACCTCGCACTTCTCGAATTCACCGAATACTGGGAGCGCTTGCTCCATGACGTCGCTCCGGTCACGCTCCCCGACGCAAGCTGGTCCCACATGGTGCGCCACGCTTTTGCCAAAGAGCAGATGGTGAAACCCGGCGGCGTTTACCCCAAGTATGGAGCCGTCGACCGCGACTACTATGGGCCGGAGTACGACGGCTTCCAGGATATCTTCACGATGTCTCTCTACGCCAATCTCGAGTGCGGTCGCTTCGAGCAGGCACACGATATTCTCGACAACTATCTGTCTGACTTTGTCGACGACCGCGGAATGGTGAACATGCGCGGCCCTGAAACCGCACAACTTGGCCTCACGCTCTCCCTCATCGCACGCCACTACAACTACACACGCGACAAGGCGCTGCTCCTCAAGCATCGTGCAAAAATCGAGGCTACAGCTGCGCTCCTCGCCGAACTCCACGACGAGTCGCTTAAGCTGCCAATGTCCGATGCAGGTTACGGCTTGATTTGCGGCTGGTGCGAGTCGGACTCTTGTCTGATGCCCGATCCTTCCATCTGGTGGAAGCCGTATTTCTCCAACAGCGCCTTCACTGTGCGAGGATGGCGCGACATCAGCACAACCTGGGCCAAACTTCGGGCAGACGGAATGGAATCCGCCGCAGCCAACTGGAAACGGCGCAGCGACCAGCTGCAGGCCGCATTGATTTGCAGCATCGATGCCAATACACGCAAGGAAATGAATCCGCCATACATTGGCCCGCTGCCGGGTGCCAAGCTCACGTTTCGCGAGTCGATTCAGCAGGAACATCCCAGCGAGCAAGGCTGGCCCCATCGCAGTTACGCCGAATTACTGCAACCTGCGGTGCTCCAGCACGCGCAGGAAAACTTGGTGATCGATTGCATGCGCACCTATGGAGCCACAACGCTCGGCGTAGTCGCGAACGTCGAACCGCCGCATTCCAATGGCCGCGATATCCTCGGTTTTATTTCCTACGGATATGCGCAAACCCTCCTGCGCCTCGACCGCATCGAGGAGTATTTGCTCTTTCTCTATTCGCACCGCTATCACGATCACTCCCGTGGCAGTTGGACGGCGGGCGAGGTCTCTGGAATCGCCGGCGACGGCACACTGTTTTGCATCCCCGCGCAGTTGACCATTCCAATGCTTGTGCGCTGGATGCTCGTCTTCGAGGATCCCGATGAAGACACTCTCTACTTCGGCCGTGCTCTTCCTCGCACCTGGCTCGCCTCGGGCAAACCCATTGGCATCGAGAAGGCCCCCACCCGCTGGGGACGGGTCAGCTTCCATGTCACTCGGCGCGGCGAGAACCAACTGGCCGCAGACATTGCACTCGCTGAACACGACGCGCCGCCTGCCAGGCTTCAAGTCAGCTTCCGTCTGCCCGAAGGAAAAGCCTTTGCGGGCGTCACCGTCAACGGCCGCCCCGTGGAACCGGGCGGCCCTCGAAAAGATGCGGCAATCTTCGACACTCGCGGTGAACGAACTTTCGAAGTGATCGCAAACATCCATTGACAGTGTCGCGTCCAATGCCGCATCGTAGCGTTGTTGGATTGTACGCAAGATTGTATTTTTTGAACCGGCGAGCCACACATCGACCGGGGAATAGGGTCGAAATTGGAGAAGTTCCCATGAATCGTAGCTTGACACGTAGAAGATTTCTCGGCAGCATGGCCGCCGTCAGCGCTACCGGTCTGCTTCAGGCAAGCTCACGAGCCGACGAGCACACAAAGGCCACAGGGCAGATTTCCGAAGACACTGAAGTCCGCACCTTAACCAATGCTGAAGTCGCCAAAGTCCATTGGAAAGCCAAACCATTTTCCATGACGGATGTGCGACTGCTCCCTAGCTACTGGAAAGACACCATGGAGCTGAATCGCAGCTTCCTCTATTCGCTTCCCAACGAGCGCTTGGCACACAATTTCCGCGTAACCGCCGGCATTCCTTCCGATGCGGACCCGCTTGGCGGATGGGAAGCCCCCGATTGCGAATTGCGCGGTCACTATGTGGGCCACTACCTCTCGTCGTGCGCGCTCATGCACGCCGGCACGGGCGATCAGTTCATCGCCATTAAGGCTGCCGAACTCGTGACCATGCTCGCGGAATGCCAGGCAAAGGATGGCTACCTCGGCGCTTATCCGGCCACTTTCTATGACCGCCTGCGCAGTCATCAGCGGGTCTGGGCGCCCTTTTACACCTACCACAAGATCATGGCCGGCCTCATTGACATGTATCAGCACACCGGCAATCAAAAAGCCCTCGACATGGCGCTGCGCATGGCCGACTGGGCCGATGTCTACGCACGGTCATTCGCTGACGAAGACTGGCAGCACGTGCTTTTGGTCGAGCACGGGGGCATGAACGAAGCGTCCTTTAATCTTTATGCCATCACCGGCAAACCAAAGTATCGCGATCTTGGATATCGTTTCGAGCACAAGAAGATCTTCGCCCCCCTCGCGGAAAACGATGACAAACTCGAGGGCAATCACGCCAACACCAACATACCCAAGATCATCGGTGCCGCGCGCGGCTATGAGCTCACCGGCGACGATCGCTACCGGCAAATCAGTGAGAACTTCTATCGCATCGTCGCTGAACATCATGCCTACTGCACTGGCGGGACAAGCAACGGCGAGATGTGGCATAAGGCAGACGCAATCGCCACTGAACTAGGTCCCGCAGCCGAAGAATGCTGCTGCTCTTACAACATGATGAAGCTCACGCGCCATCTATTCGGCCAGGAACCCGACGCAAAGTTCTTTGATTACTACGAGCGCCTCTTGATGAATGTCCGCTACGGCACCCAAGATCGCAATGGAATGCTCATGTATTACGTTCCGCTCGAGCCCGGCAAGTACAAGACCTTCGGCACCGTCTTTGGTTCTTTCTGGTGCTGCACCGGAACCGGTTCCGAGGAGTATTCCAAGCTCAACGACTCAATCTACTTCCACGACGACGATTCAGTTTTCGTGAATCTCTTCGTTCCATCAATCCTCGATTGGCGCGAGCGCGGCCTCAAGCTACGGCAGGAAACCAAACTTCCCTACGACGATCGCATTGCGTTTACAGTTGAAGGTGCGCCCGCAATAGCTACATCACTTAAACTTCGCATCCCCTATTGGGCTACAGCAGGCGTGCAGGTCAGCATCAACGGCGAAGTGCAGAACGTCACTGCCGCCCCATCCACCTACATCGTGCTTTCCCACGAGTGGAAAGCCGACGATAAAATTACAGTCGATATGCCGATGACACTCCGCGTCTGTCCCGCGCCGGATGACAAGCAGGTTCAGGCTGCCATGTATGGCCCCCTCGTCCTGGCCGCACGTCTGGGCACTGAGGGGCTTACTACATCCATGATCTATGGCGACAACGGCCCGCGCGGGTCTGACGATGGATACCCGATGCCGACGGTAGACCTGCGTCCTCATCCCCACCATGGAGAAAACGGAGCCCTAGTGCCGCCGGCTCCAGTTCCTGCAGACGCGCTCTGGTTCGAACAATCCGACGCTTCACCCTTCTATCGCCTGCAATTCCGCACCAAAGGACGAAGCCCCAATCACACGCTTGTGCCCCTCAACGAGATCATGGATGAGCGCTATTCGGTCTATTTGCGCACCATTCAAAGCGACTAACGCAGCTCTGCGCCATTCCCCGTGGCTCCTTCACGGCGTTGAAATGGCGCAGAATTTGCGAGTCGCTTTCCATCCTGTCCGCTTTGCCTCAGAAAGCCGGCGGTCCGCCCGTGACGGACAGCGAAACTTTGCTCTGGTTCTCAAGAGCAGTCCATAGCATGTATCCCGGCCCTGTGCTCGAAGTCAGAAACGGCGTGAGTGCCGCCACGGCCGAGTTTGGCCCGTTATACACCGCATTCAGGCCATCGTTCTGCTCATAGGCCAAATTGTTCGCCGGATTCGTATTGCTGATTACGCGGCCCAGCACTCGATGCTCCGCCTCAATGCCCATAATCGACGCCGCCACCTTTGCAAAGTAGTCCAACTGCTCCGCCGTGTATCGGCTGCCATCACGATCGCACCAGTACCCGCCGGAGTTTCGCGCAGCAGCTGACTTCACTGCGAATTCCTGGATTGCATTGAGATAGGCGCCAATGAATGCATTCTCCAGTGCATTCAGCAGTCCGGTGAACGCACCTAGCTTCGTAAAGCTTCCCGCCGGAAAGTAAAACGTCTGCACCGGGTCTGCACTTGCCTCTGTTATGTCAAGCAGCGACCGGAACAAATTGGCATGCGCAATCTCTTCGCTCAGCGCAGCCTGAACATAGTTCACATTTCCCAGGTTCCCGGCGCTCGTCACGTCAGTTGCCGTGCCTCCCGGCCCGGCAAGGTTCGGATCCTGGATGACTGGACCGATCAGCCCGTTGTAATAAAACGTGGTGGCAAGATCTTCCGCAATCAGCGCCGCGGTAAAAATCTCCTTCACTGTGTCTTTCGCCTGCTCCGCCTCTTCAGTCCTCTCCGCCGCCGCCTCGTGCTCGGCCAGCGCTTTCTGCGTTCCGCCAATAGCCAATGTGACTGCCGCTGCTCCCAGACCCGCAATTCCAGCCTGGCTCAGAAATGTGCGCCGTCCCAGTCGTGCCCGCGCTGGCGTTTCCACTGCTCCGTCCCGCTCTTTGTTGACCATACGACCTCTCTTTTCTTGCCTGTGGCTATTCGAGCTGTTTCTTCTGATCGAGGATTCGAAACGCTCCCACGGCGGGAGCGAATGGGTGGACACTTAGTCCTTCCCGCCAGACGAACGTCCCCTCGACCCCGCTGGATTGGGATTGTTGGCGATTTATTTGGCATCTAAGCTTTAAGAAGCTGCCAAGTTCCGATTCGCACGAAGTTTTCCGGATTCTGGTAGCCTCTTCGAGAGGTGAAACATGCGAACATTTAGAGCTCTTAGCTTGCTTGTGCTCACTTGTCTCCTTTGCGGAATTGGAGCCAAATCTCCGGCCCAGGTTGCAGTAAGCATTGGAGCTGCCCCCGTTTGTCCTTACGGCTACTTTGACTACGCACCCTATGACTGCGCTCCCTATGGCTATTACGGACCAGATTGGTTCGTGGGTGGCCTCTTCATCGGCGCGGGACCATGGTTCCATGGTCCCCGCGGCTTTTACGGCCACGTCGACAACCGCTGGGATCCCCACCACGGTTATGCCGGACCGCTTCCAGCGCGCGGAGACCACCCGTTCACCCACTTCCACGCCAATGAGGCTCGCGATGGACGCGGTCACATCGGCAATGCGGGTCACGACGGCGGCAACGAACACAGCGCAGGATTCCACGGAGGCGGACGTCCCGGCGGTCATCGCTAACCAAATTTTCGCTTCATGTATGCAAAAAGGGCGGAGCCTAAGCTCTGCCCTTTCTTTTGCCTACGCGCTATTCCTCGCCGCTTGAAGACAACCAAAATCCGCCCCCACGCCTCGAACCAATAGGTTCAACTCAAAAAGGTATGCGGTATCAGAAAAGCTTAATCCGCTAACACGCGATCCGCAGCCGAAGGAGAATTGACATGCGCAAAGTCTTCAAGAGCTTCGCTCCTCTGGTCCTTGCAGCTGCGACCGCTGTCCCGATCATGATCGCGGGCTGCACCGTCCATGCCGGATACTACGATCCCTACTACCACGATTACCACCCCGTGCAGGGCGAAGTCGTGTACTACAACCAGTGGGAGCATGACACTCATCGCGATCATGTGGAACTTAAGAGCCGCAACAAGGCCGATCAGAAGGAATACTGGGACTGGCGACATAGCCACGACGACCATCACTAGAACTCCAAGCATGATCTGTCGTGTACATCGGTGATCAGTTGTGTATTTCGGTTTGGACTGCCCTCAGCCCCGAGGGTAGTCCGACCCAGCCCTTTCGGGAATGCTCTCGAAGACGACATCGGGCGAAAGCACAGAGCAGGTACTCAATCGAACATCCTTGCGCCGTCCGCTTCATGCAGTCGACCGGCCAGAGAACGATACGACGAACTCAAATTGTCACGGAAATTTGGTGCCGAAGAAGGGACTCGAACCCCCACACCCTTGCGAGTACGTGGACCTGAACCACGCGCGTCTGCCAATTCCGCCACTTCGGCACGGGACACTCATCTGGCCAGAAAAACCAGACAGGCAGCATCTCTGAGTCTCGCAAAAGCGGCCTGCCCTGTCAAATAACGCAACCCTCTTGCTTACCGCCGTTTCAACCCCTCCAGCTCCTCCAGCGTCCTCGGCCAGTCCGACCCCAGCAGCCGCGACAAACCTCGATCCGCCAGCACCTTGCCCCCCGTCTGGCACTTCGCGCAGTAGTTCGTCTCGTTGTCCGCATAGCGAATCCGCTGCACCTTCTCGCCACACCGCGGACACGGCTGTCCGAATCGCCCATGCACCGCCATGTCCGGGCGGAATGCCGTCACCTTCTCTGGAAATTTCCCCTTCGCTTCCGATTGCAGCCGATCAATCCACAGAGTCATCGTCTCCCGTGTCGCCCCGTAAAGTCGCTCCCACTCCTCGGCCTTCAACTTGTGCGTTTGCGCCAGGGGCGATAGCTGCGCTGCATGCAGAATCTCATCCGAATACGCATTGCCCACGCCGCTGATCACCCGCGGATCTGTAAGCGCCCGCTTCAAAGTCCGATTCTCATAGCTCAGAGCAGCGCGAAATCTCTCCAGATCGGTATCGAAAACTTCAACTCCGCCGGGATCCATCGCGCGCAGTGCATCTTTTCCGCGCACCATGTGCAGCGACGCCCGCCGCTTCGATCCAGCCTCCGTCAGCAACAGCGATCCACTCGAGAAGTCCAGGGCGAGGAGCGCATTCTTTCCTGCCAGCTTCGCTCCAGCAGCCTTCCAGTGCAGCCGCCCCGCAATCATCAGGTGGAACACCAGCCAAACATCGTTGTCTGTTCCGATCGCAATGCGCTTCCCAATGCGCCGCACTGCCGTTACCGTCTTCCCTTCCGCAGCACTCACCGGAGGATCCACGGTCCGAAGAACAAACACACTGCCCAGCCGCACGTGCTCCAGCACCTGCCCCAGCACTCGCGATTCCAGCGCCGAAATGTATGCAGTAATGTCAGGAAGTTCCGGCATGATTCATAGCTTGACGCCCGCTCGCCCACCTGCACAACGCAGAAATACAGCCTCAGCCAATCACCGCGTTATCAATCAGCCTGGTCTTGCCCACCCACGCCGCCACTGCAAACAGCGTCCCAGGTTTCGCAGTCTCAACGGGCTCCAGCGTCGCCCAGTCCACCAATTCCAAATAGTCCAAGCGCACCGCCGGCTCCTTCGCAACCTCGGCATGCGCCGCATCAAGCAGCACATCCCGCCGCCGCTCGCCATCCGCCACGAGATTCTCCACGCGCCGCACCGCGCAGCTCAATACCAGCGCCTGTCGCCTCTCCTCTGCACTCAAATACACATTGCGCGAGCTCACCGCCAATCCGTCGGCTTCGCGCGCAATGGGACACACCACAATTTCCGTCCCGATGCGCAGGTCCGTGGCCATGCGCCGCAGCACCGCCACCTGCGCTGCATCTTTTTGTCCGAAATATGCCCTGTCCGCATCGGCCGCAATCAGCAACTTTGTCACTACCGTGGCCACGCCGCGAAAATGCCCCGGCCGCGACGCGCCATCCAGCCGTCCGCTCAAACCTTCCACTTCAACGAACGTCGTCGCACCCGCCGGATACATTTCTTCCACCGCCGGAGCAAACACTGCGTCCGCGCGTTCGCGTTCCGCCAATGCACAGTCCGCCTCAAACGTCCGCGGATAGCGCGCAAAATCTTCCTGTGGCCCAAACTGCGTTGGATTCACAAAGATCGTCACGACCACCACATCGCACCGCTGCCGCGCCGCGCGTATCAGCGACGCATGGCCCTCGTGCAGGGCCCCCATCGTCGGCACCAGCCCAATCGTCTTTCCGGCGGTGTGTTGGGTCCGTGCAAACTGCCGCAAGTCAAGAACCGTGCGAAGCACCATCAGGCTTTGCGCACCGCGTGCAGCTTCGACTCGGCGCTCTGTTCCATTGCGCTCCGCACAGTTCCTGGCAAGTGATAGCTCTCTTCGTCTGAAGGAAACGCGTGGTGCTCAACGTCTTCGCGATAGTGCTCAATCGCCTCGCGCAGCAGTGCCGATGCATCCGCGTAGCGCCGCACAAACTTTGCTGCCGGCGCAAACGTCAGGTTCACCATGTCGTGGAAGACCAGGATCTGCCCATCGCAATCCGGCCCGGCGCCTATCCCGATGGTCGGAATCGGTAACTCCGCCGTCAGCGCCTTTGCGACTTCACGCGGCACGCCTTCCAGCACCAGCGCCCCTGCCCCCGCATTCGCCTGCGCCCGCGCATGAGTCGCCAGTTGCATCGCCGCTTCTTCCGTTCGCGCCTGTACGCGATACCCGCCCATGCGATGCACGCTCTGCGGTGTCAAACCCAGGTGCCCCACTACAGGAATCTCCGCCGCCGTCAGCGCTTGCACCAACTCCACGCGCGGTCCTTCAATCTTCACTGCTTCCGCGCCCGCCTCTTTCACAAAGCGCACCGCGTTGGCCACACCCTCGGCCACCGTTCCGTGATAGCTCCCAAACGGCATGTCGGCTACCACCAGCGCGCGCCGCACCGCGCGTCGCACTGCACGGGTATGATGCAGCATCTCGTCCACTGTCACGGCCAGCGTGTTCTCGTGACCCAGCACAACCATGGCCAACGAATCGCCCACCAGCACCAGGTCGATGCCGGCCTCATCCACCAGTCGCGACGTCGCGTAGTCGTACGCTGTCAGCGCAGAAATGGGCTTGCCCTGCCGCTTCATCTCGGCAAGTGCTGGCATGGTCACTTTTGTCACAGGAAAGCCGGCAGAAGAGCCTCCACCAGCGGGAAAGTTCGTAAGACTCATGATTTCTCCAGTGCCGCTCCGTCTACTCAGGATGCGACCCGTACAGCGAAAGTATACGCCCGGCACGGCCTTCTCTTCAAAACAGCCTTCTCGTGCACCGCTCACCTTTCCATGCCCACAAAGAGAATGGGACCGCGGTGCGCAGCACCTTGCTCAGCCCCACCCTCACACCGCACAATCTCTGCAGTCATGCTTTCGCCCTTAGCTACCGGCTTTTACGCGAGCCTCGGTGCGGCTGCGGCCGCCGGCCTCGCTTTCGGCGGATTCACCTACGCCTCCGTCTGGCCAACCTCGCAAATCTTCGGTCCCACCCTCATCGCTCCCCCGCGACCCGGCGAGCTCGCCCTCACCTTCGACGACGGCCCCAACCCCGCCTGGACTCCGCGCCTCCTCGACATCCTCGTCAGGCACAACATCCACGCCACTTTCTTTATGGTCGGCAGTTTCGCACAGGCAGAACCCGCGCTTGCACGCCGCGTCGCCGATGCCGGCCATCTCATCGGCAATCACTCCTGGGATCACCCCAACCTCGCCCGCACCGCATCAGCCGAAGTCCGCAATCAGCTCGCCCGCACCAGCGATACGCTCACTCAAATTCTCGGCGCACCCGTCCGTTTCTTCCGGCCACCTTATGGTGCGCGCCGCCCCGCAGTCCTGCGTATCGCACGTACCCTCTGCCTTACGCCCGTGACATGGAACGCCATGACCAGCGATTGGGTCGACCCCTCTGCCGATCACATTGCTTCTGAATTGACAAAGAAAATCGATCGCAACCAGCAGCGCGGATTCGCCACCAACATCGTCCTTCACGATGGCAAGCACGACGAACTTGGCGCCAATCGCGGACCCTCGGTCAATGCAGCAGGCCAGCTACTCGCCAGCTATACGCCCACCCACAAATTCGTCACGCTCGACGCATGGGTGCCTGCGCCGTCACAGCCTTAGCCTTTCGCCGCAACAAGCGCCGCCTTCGCCGCTTCAATCGTCGCCTTCACTTCCGCGTCGCTATGCGCTGTGCTCAGAAAAGCCGCTTCATACTGTGACGGTGGTAGCCACACACCTTGTTCCAACATCGCGCGATAGAATCGCCCGAAGGCCGCCGTATCGCTCTTTGCCGCCCCGTCGAAATCCACCACCGGCTCCGGCCTAAAGAACCATGTCCACATCGCACCCACGCGATTCAGCGTCAGCGGCACACCCGCTTTCTCCGCCTCCGTGTAAACGCCTTCCGCAAGCGCCTTTGCTGTCGCTTCCAGTTTCGGATACACTTCGTCCGCATGTTCCTGCAGATACGCGATCGTTGCGCTCCCCGCGGCCATCGCCAACGGATTCCCGCTCAGCGTTCCAGCCTGGTAAACCGGCCCCAGAGGCGCAAGGAGGTCCATCAAACTCCGTTTCCCCCCAAACACCCCTACCGGCAAACCGCCGCCCACAATCTTTCCCAGCGTCACTAGGTCTGGATCGATTCTGTACCGTTCGCACGCTCCGCCCAGCGCCACCCGAAACCCTGTCATCACTTCATCCACAATCATCAGCGCGCCTTCGCGCCTTGTCAGCTCACGCAGCCCCTCCAGATACCCCGGCATCGGCGGAATACATCCCGCATTCCCCACCACCGGCTCCAGAATCACCGCCGCAATCGCATTAGGATGCGCATCAAACGCCGCTTCCACCGCGCCCAGATCGTTATAGGGCAGCGCATGGGTCAGCGCTGCAATCTCTTCCGGCACACCCGCCGATCCCGGAATCCCAAACGTCGCCACCCCCGAGCCCGCCTTCACCAGCAACCCATCGGCATGCCCGTGATAGCAGCCTTCAAACTTGATCACAATCTTGCGCCTGGTCGCCGCACGCGCCAGCCGAATCGCTGACATCGTCGCTTCCGTCCCCGAGCTCACAAACCGCATCTTTTCCAGCGCCGGATAGCACGCCACAATCCGCTCCGCCAGGTCCGCCTCGACCGCCGTCGACGCCCCATAGCTCGCCGATTTCCGCGCAGCCCGCTCAATCGCCTCCACCACCGGCTCGAAGGCATGCCCCAGGATCATCGGCCCCCACGAGCCGAAATAGTCGATATACCGGTTCCCATCTGCGTCTTCCAGCCACGCGCCCTTGGCCCGCTCCACAAAAGGTGGCGCTCCGCCTACCGCGCGAAATGCTCGAACCGGCGAATTCACTCCGCCCGGAAAATACCGCTCCGCCCGCTGCTGCAATGCTTGAGACTGGGTGTGGATCAACGGCTGTGTTTTGGTGCTCATCGTGCGTTCAGTATAGTGGGCAGGACGCGCGCCCATCTCCACCGCTTTGAATCCCGGGCCGCGCCAAACTCATCGGCTATCTATATGGTCGAGAATATCGACGAACGATTTACCGACCTCGGCTCGCGCCTGCTCGTCCTCTTCGACGGCCACTGCGGCTTTTGCAATCGCACCATCCGCTGGTTCCTGCGCCGCGACCGCAACGACCGCCTGCGCTTCATTCCTTCTGAATCGCCGCGTGTTGCCGCGCTTCTTACCCGCCACGGTTTCGCCACATTCGACTCCCACTCCAGGCCCGACACCATCGTCGCCGTGCGCAATCCCGGCACTCCTTCCGAAAAAGTCTTCCTTCGCTCCGACGCCGGAGTCGCCCTGCTCACTGCGTTACCCCAGCCCTGTCACTTCTTGGGAACCCTGCTGCGTGTCACCCCACGCCCCATCCGAGATCTGGGCTACCGCTTCATCGCCCGCATTCGCTACTGCATCTGGGGCCACTATGACACCTGCCCGCTCCCCACGCCTGCTGAGCGCGCCCACTTTCTCGAATAGATAAGCCCCTGCCATTTGCTTCCCTGCGCGGCCATACCTTGACCTTCTACAGCTCATGGGATATATGTAGAAGCCATAGGCATGAAGAAGGCCGACGAAAAATTCGACCTCCCGCAGGGCACGCTCGACCTCCTCATCATGAGAGTCGTCGCACTTGGCCCCATTCACGGCTATGCCATCGCGCAAAGAATTCAACAGATGTCGCGCGATGCGCTCCAGGTGCAGCAGGGATCGCTCTATCCGGCCCTTCACCGCCTCGAGTACAAAAAGTTCCTTGCCGCGCGCTGGAAACCATCCGAGACTGGGCGCGAAGCCAAGTTCTATGAACTCACCGCCACTGGTCGAGCCCACCTCAAGGCCGAAACCGAAAGCTGGTCGCGCCTTACTGATGTAGTCGGCCTCATCCTCAAAGGCACGCTGGAGGGAATCTAATGAGTTGGCTCGTGAGACTCTTCGCGCGCAAGCGCATGGAAACTGACCTCGACAAAGAACTGCGCTTCCACTTCGAATCCCAGGTTGCCGACAAGGTGCGCTCCGGCATCCCCGAAAATGAAGCCCGTCGTCTCACGCGAATCGAGTTCGGCGGCCTCGAGCAGATAAAAGAAGATTGCCGCGAGAGCCGGGGCACCATGTGGGTCGAATCGCTTGCCCAGGACATTCGCTATGGCGTACGCCAGCTTTGCAAGGCACCCGGTTTTACATCCATCGCGATCCTTTCCCTCACTCTCGGCATCGGAGCCAACACCGCGATCTTCACGCTGCTCAATGCCATCCTGCTCCGCCCGCTCCCCGTCGAGAACCCCAAGCAGCTTCTCTTATTTGGAGATGGCCGGGCGGCAGGCAGCACTCAGGCAGTCCCCGATGAAAGCTGGAGACTATTCTCCGACGCCTTCTTTCACGACTTCCGCCAGAAAAACGCTTCTTTCTCCGGGATCGCCGCAGTCGATAGCACGCAGTTCGCTACCAAAGCTTCCATCGCCGGCTCCGCTTACCAAACAGCCCACGTCGACCTCGTCTCCGGCAGCTACTTCTCCGTCCTTGGCGTCCCCGCCTTCACCGGCCGGACGATCGATGAAGCCGACGACGCCACACCCGGGGCCGGCCCCGTTGCGGTCGCCAGCTTCTCCTGGTTTCAACGGCATTTCAATGGCAATCCTTCCGCACTCGGCAAAGTGATTCGCATCCAGACCCACGACTACACGCTCGTGGGAGTGGCCAAGCCGGGATTCACTGGCATCACGGTCGGGCAATCGACTGATCTCTGGATCCCGCTTTCCATGGAGAAGGCCTTCGACCGTCCCGGATGGAATGGCATCGGCGACAAGCTCTTTCAATCGCTCCTTCTCATCGGAAGACTCAAGCCCGGCACCACTCCGGCCCAGGCCGTCGCCGAAACCAATCTGCTGTTTCAGCAAATCATTCGCAGCTACCTCGGACCACAACCTTCCGCGAAGCACCTCGCCGACCTTTCCCATGCCAGTGTTGAACTCACTCCGGGCGGTCTTGGGATTTCTCCCTTGCGATTCCAGTATTCGTTGCCGCTCGAAATTCTCATGGCTATTGTGGCGCTCGTGCTGCTCATCGCCTGCGCCAATATCGCAAACATGCTTTTGGCCCGCGGAGTGGCTCGCACGCGTGAAGTGGCTGTGCGCATGGCTCTGGGAGCCTCGCGCCGGCGCATTGCCGTTCAACTGCTCACCGAATCCGCTCTTCTCGCTTTTCTTGGCGCAGCCGCGGGTGTCGGACTGGCGTGGAAGGCGAGCGCAATGCTGCTCAACATGGCTACTCCCGGCCCCGATCCCGTACCAATCAACCTCGAGCCGGACTTCCGCGTGCTCACTTTCACTCTCGGCGTCACCGTCATCACAGCCCTACTCTTCGGCTGCCTGCCTGCCTTCCGCGCCAGTGGCGTTGAATTCACCCCCGCCCTCAAAGAGGGTCGCGGAGTTTCCTCCGCCTCTTCGCGTGGCACATTGGCTCGTTCACTCATCGTCGGCCAGGTCGCTCTCTCCGTCTTGTTGCTCGTCGTCGCTGGCCTCTTTGTCCGCAGCCTGATTCACCTCTACGGCGTCGATACCGGCTTCGACAAGCACAACGTGCTTGTCTTCGCCCTCGACTCCAGCACCGCCAATCTTTCCCACGGAACCGACGAGATCCGTTCCGTCCGCCTGCAGGAGCAAATCGAAGATCACGTGAAGGCCCTACCCGGCGTACAGTCCGACAGTTTCTCCTTCTTCGCATTTCATGACGGAGGATGGAACGACCAGGTCCTTGTCCAGGGCATTCCGCGCACACCCGCGAACGGCGAGCCGGTCGCCTTCAACATCACCGGTAACGGCTTCTTCTCCGCGATGGGCATTCCTCTTCTCGAAGGACGCACCTTCAACTCCGAAGATCAGGAACACTCACCCAAAGTTGCCGTCATCAACGAAACCATGGCGCGCCGCTTCTTTCCCAACGGTTCGCCCATCGGACATCGCTTCTCCATCGGCGAGGCACCCGACCATCCCGGCGAAATCCTGGTGATCGGCGTCGTGAAAGACGCGAAATACTTCAGCCTGAAGGAAAACTCGCAGATGGCTGCCTATTTTCCCTGCACCCAGAGTCCCGGCTTCTTCGGCAACTTTGTGGTGCGCTTTGCGCCCGGGGCCAATCCGCAGGAAATCATCTCCAGGACCCGCCTTGCCGTCGCCGCCGTCAACTCCAACATTCTCGTCAATGACGTGAGCAGCCTCGAAGAACTCGTCGACCGCTCCATAGCCCAACAGGCTCTGATTGCCCGGCTCACCACTTTCTTCGGGATCCTCGCTGTCTTCCTCGCCTGCATCGGAATCTACGGCTTGCTTTCCTATTCGGTCGCCCGACGTACCAGCGAATTGGGCATCCGTCTCGCCCTCGGCGCGCAATCGCGCACCTTGCTCTGGCTGGTCCTGCGCGAATCGATTCTGCTCCTGGCACTCGGCCTGGCCATCGGCATTCCCATCGCCCTCAGTTCCACGCGCATCCTCGCGACTCTGCTTTACCAGCTAAGCCCGCTTGACCCCGCTGCCATCGTCATAGCAATCGTCACCGTCACCCTCATGACCCTCGCCGCTGCATGGCTCCCGGCACTTCGCGCCACCAGGATCGACCCCTTGCAGGCGTTGCGTACCGAATAATTCGCAGGCTCACGATGAGTGATTTCTCGCAATGCACTCATCGTCCCACCGGTCTCTCGCTCCACTAGAACTCACGATCACCGGCATTCCCATCCCGCCTGCCCTTCCACACCAACATCAGATTCATCCCAATGGAGAGCCCCATCATCAGCCCAATGGTCGCGTCCAGCCATGCATGCCCTGGGCCATGCGCAGGACGCGCGAAATTCCAAAGCAACAACCCCGCCACCAGCGCAAAACTCGCCAACGCTCTCAGCCACGGGCTCCGGCCATCCTGTCTGCTCACAACACACATCGCACGTCTCCCTCAATCCCTCATCCGATACCACAGCATCATTCCCAACTTCGTCGCGACCATCGCCGCCAGCACCGCAAACAAGTCCCAGCTCTCCACGTGCTGCACAAGCAGCCGGTACTCAAAAATTCCGCCCGCGGCCAGTGCGCCCACAATGCCGGCCACGCTCGTTGACCGCCTCCGGTGCTCCAGAAACCGCTCGTCCACAAACTTCCCCAAAATCGGTACCCTGCTCAGCGGATGACTCATCGTTCGCTCTCCAGTTTGAAAATCTCATCGGTCCCGCACCCAAACACCCGTGCAAACGTCAAAGCCAGTGCCAGGCTCGGCACATACCGGTTTCGCTCAATCGAGTTGATGCTCTGCCGCGAAACTCCCGCCGCCTTCGCAAGCTCTTCCTGCGTCCAGCCACGTTCCCCCCGTAGCTCCTTTACTCGATTTACAACGCCCGGCTCCATGTAAAGCTCGCTTTCCATCTCAACATAGCCTGACAACACCTCAATGTCAAGCTAGCTTGCCATCGCGCCACGAGAATATCCTCAGCTTTTGAACACTCATCCACGCCCGCCCCCACCCTGCATTCCCTCCAAACCCTGCTATCATCGACCTTTCCAGCCTGTGGTTCCGGCTCTCATTCCATCCGAAAAAGGCTCCGCCGTGCCTGACGTCTCCAAACCCAAGCCCATCACGTACGCCGACGCCGGGGTCGACATCACCTCTGGCGACCGCACCAAGGAACGCATCAAGTACCTGGCGCAGAAAACCTTTAATCGCAATGTCTTAGGCGGCATCGGTGGATTCGGCGCCCTCTTTCGCCTCGACCTGCAGCGCTGGAAAAACCCCATCCTTGTCAGCTCGGCCGACGGCGTCGGCACCAAGCTCAAAATTGCATTCGCCCTCGGCCTCCACCAGACCGTCGGTGCCGACCTCGTCAACCATTGCGTCAACGACGTCGCCGTCCAGGGTGCCACGCCCCTTTTCTTCCTAGATTACTTCGCCTCCGGCAAACTCGATCCCGATGTCACCGAGTCCGTCGTCTCCGGCCTCGCCGACGCGTGCCGCGTCAATGGCTGTGCCCTCATCGGCGGCGAAACCGCCCAGATGCCCGGCTTCTACGCCGACGGCGAATACGACCTCGCGGGCTTCATAGTTGGCGCCGTCGACCGCGACAAAATGATCACCGGCGCCGGCATCAAACCGGGCGACGTCCTCATCGGAATTCCCTCCACCGGCCTCCACACCAACGGCTACTCGCTCGCCCGCAAGCTCCTCTTCGAAGTCGGCGGCTACAAGCCCACGCAATATGTCACCGCCATCAAGGAGAAAGCCGGCGCCGCGCTCATGAAGACGCACCGCAGCTACCTCCACGTCATTCAAAAGCTGGTCACCGCCGGACTCACCACCGGCATGGCCCACATCACCGGCGGCGGCATCACCGAAAACCTTCCCCGCATTCTGCCCAAAGGAACCGGCGCTCAAATCGAGATCGGCTCCTGGCCCGTGCTGCCGATCTTCGAACACCTCCGCGAGCTCGGCCAGGTTTCGCAGGACGAAATGATGCGCACCTTCAACATGGGCGTCGGCCTCATCGCCGCCATCCCCGCCGCCAAGTTCACGCGCGCCAAGTCGCTCCTCGACCGCGCCGAAGAGAAATTCCACGTCATCGGCCGCGTCGTCAAAGGCGACCACCGCGTCCAGTACACCTGAGTTTCTGACGGAAGGAGCGTGGGGTTTTAACCCCACGAAACAAAGCCCGCGAAAGAATTGGGGCTTCAGCCCCGGAGGAAACATGAAGGGTACGGGCTTTAGCCCGTACATCGATCCCCTGGCAATAGATGCGGGGCTTAATCCCCTGAGGGCAAACCGCTGCAACCACAAATTCCAACCTCGCACGATGAAGGCGCGCGACACGCCCGCCCGCCCCTCCGGCTAGGAGTCCTGCTCTCCGGCCGCGGCTCCAACTTCCTCGCCATTGCCCAATCCATTCGCGAAGGCCGTCTCCCCGGTGTCGAAATCGCCGTCGTCATTACCAACATCGGCGGCGCTGCTGGAATTACCGCTGCGGCCCAATTGGGTTTGCCGTATGCATTACACGTCTCCAAAGGGAGAACGCGAGAAGTCCACGACGCCGACGTCGCCGCCACCCTCCGCGACCACCGCGTCGACCTCGTCATCCTCGCCGGCTATATGCGCCTGCTCTCGCCCCAGTTCATTGCCGCCTTCCCCAACCGCATCCTCAATATCCACCCGTCGTTGCTGCCCGCCTTCTCCGGCCTCGACGCTCAGCAACAGGCCTTCGACTACGGCGTCAAAATCGCGGGTTGCACCGTCCACTTCGTCGACGAACACCTCGACCACGGCCCCATCGTCCTGCAGCGCGCCATCCCTGTCCTCGACACCGACGACACCCACTCTCTCGCCCAGCGCATCCTCGCCGAAGAACACATCGCCTACTCAGAAGCCATCGCCCGCGTCGCCAGCGGCAACTACGAAATCCGCGGCCGCCGCTATGTTCCAACCATCCAAGGGTGATGGCTGTCACTTCCTGACAGTTAAAAAACTGCCACAGTTATTTCGTCACGGGATTTGTGGAGCGTGGGCCGTCTGTTGAGTAGTTGCTCCTCCAATCCCGTGCTCCTCCTTTCCCTCGAACCCTGCCGATATCCCATCCAACC
>Ga0210385_10000180_pt1 | contig 62828 bp, 52 predicted proteins | sample IncBWH26OmetaG_FD_160107 | JGI IMG/M metagenome (GOLD analysis project Ga0210385, IMG submission 160107) | Forest soil microbial communities from Barre Woods Harvard Forest LTER site, Petersham, Massachusetts, United States - Inc-BW-H-26-O ... | reverse complement strand
ATGGCCGCGTCGCTCTCTACTACGGCGATACGCGACTGCAACACTCCGCACTACCAGGGGGGTGACAGATTCATGTTGCCGTTAGGGTGACAAATTTATGTTGCTACAACAAACCTCTCCGCGGCCCCGCTACGAGTGCGCTTCTCGCTCCGCTCCCCGTTATCTCTTGGGACTGTTTTCACGCGCGGGAATTGACTTCAAATCCAACCACATCGTAAGCTGCCATGCGACGGGCTGCAGGCAAGTTTACGTTTGCTTGTAAGGCAGCTTACGATTCGCGGGGCGCTTCTCCCCATTTTTTGATCTTTTTTTGCAAGACCAGCCAGGCAAATTGACTGGAGGCCCCGTGCCCCGCATCCGCTCCCTGCACCTTTTTTTTATCGCCCTGTTTGCCGCAGCCTGCATTTGTGCCTGTGGAAGCTCCAGTAGGCCTCCGATTTCGGTGAGCCTGCCCGCTGCTTCCGTCCAAACGGATCAGGGCCAAACGGTCTCCATCACCGCTACGCTCACAAATGATTCGACGTTCAAAGGTGTGACCTGGAGCCTTTCCGGCGCGGGTTCGCTCTCCGGCCAAAGTACGGCTTCTGTCACCTACGTTGCACCTACGCCCATTACGGCCGTACAGACCGCCACGCTTACGGCCACCTCGGTTGCCGATCCAACCAAGCACGTTTCCACGCAGATCACCGTAAATCTCCCGCCCCAAATCCTCACCAACTCCATGTCCAGCGGCGTTCGTGGCTCCGCGTACAATATGTCCCTCTCGGAATCCGGCGGCACTGCCCCCTTTACCTGGTCCGTATTTGCCGGCGCGATTCCCGATGGCCTGAACCTTAATGCCGGCACCGGGGCAATTAGCGGCACGCCCACTGGCGCGGGCACGTGGAGTTTCGTGGTGGAGTTGACCGACGCGGCGGGTCTCAAGACGTATCAGTCCTCGCTGAGCATCCCGATCAACCCCAACACCCCTCCGGGGAACCCAATCCCCTTCCTCAATCTTCCACTGTTGCCGGACGCCGCCGCTCCCGCTGGTGCCGGCTTCACGCTCACCGTGAATGGAACGGGCTTCCTCCCGGGCGCCACTGTGAACTTCAATGGCACCGCGCTGGCCACCACGTTTGTGAACAGCAGCCAATTGACCGCGGTCGTCCCCGCAGCAAACATTGCTTCCGCAGGCACGGTTTCGATCACTGTGGTCAATCCCCAGCCTGGCGGAGTCCGCTCCAACCCGCTTTCTTTCTCGATCGCCACGCCGGAAACATCAGTAACTTTTTCGAGCGCCACCGGCTCCCCGTTCAGCACCGTCTATGCGCCCCTGGAGATAGCAGTGGGCGATTTCAACGGGGACTCCAAGCCCGACTTGGTAGTCGCTGGCTTGCCAAATGTAGCGGTTTTCCTGGGCAAGGGCGATGGCACTTTCACCCAGGCTTCCGGCTCTCCATTCAGTATGTATTCCCCTAGCGCAGGGACTGATCCCCTTCCATCTGCTTTTGCGGTGGGCGACTTCAACAATGACGGCAAGCTGGATTTCGCGGTGTCGGACTTCGGTTATTCATTCAACAACGTGCCCGTGCTGTTGGGCAATGGCGACGGGACATTTGCAGCCTCCACCGCTCCGGCCAACACCAATCGCCCAAATTCTTGCGCAGTTGCGGCAGCGGATTTCAACGGCGATGGCGGCTTGGATCTCGCTGTCGGAAATGACGTATACGGAGCGTTGGACATTTTGCTGGGGTACGGAGATGGTGCGTTCTCCGAGGCCGTAAACTCCCCGATATTCTTGGGTGCCATTGGGCAATGCTCTGTGGCCGTCGGCGACTTGAATGGAGACGGAAAGCTGGATCTGGCGATTGCGACCAGCAGCGCCAACAGCGTGACGATTCTGTTCGGCAACGGCGACGGCACCTTCACCGCCGCAACAGGCCCCTCGCCCGCCACAGGCAAACAGCCGCAAAGCATCGTGACCGGTGATTTTAATGGCGACGGCAAGCTGGATCTCGCCATCGCCAATGCTGCCGACAACACCGTCACCATATTGCTTGGCAACGGCGACGGAACCTTCACCCAGGCCGCCGGATCGCCGATCGCCGTCGGCACCGCGCCGTACACAATCGTCGCCGCAGATTTCCGTGCGAACGGCAAGCTCGATCTGGCGACCGCCAACTCCGGCAGCAACGATGTCACCCTACTGCTCGGCAACGGCGACGGCACTTTCACACAGGCCCCGGCTTCGCCCTTTCCAGTAGGCAAAGTTCCATACTCACTGGTCGTCGGCGATTTCAACTCCACCGGGCGCCCCGGCCTCGCCGTCGCCAACAGCACCGACAACACCATCTCTATCCTCGTCCAATAACTGGCCGCCACAACCATCGACTTTCGGCCATCCGATAGGTAGCGCCGCCATCCTGGCGGCCAGCACATGCCGGCAAGATGCCGGCGCTACCCCCCGCCACAACAGGCCAATGTGGAGCTAACAGTGGCGTCCACCGCGCCCACAATTCAGGTTGATGTACGCAGGGAATGTTGAGCAACGCGAGGTGCTGCGATGAGCATAGGACAAGCCAAACAAGCCATGGTGAGTTTGCCAACGTTGGACGAAGTGCGGGCCGCGGCGGAGTTGGTCTACCGCCTGATGCCGCCGACGCCGCAGTATCGCTGGCCGCTGCTCTGCGAGCGTCTCGGCGCCGAAGTCTGGGTGAAGCACGAAAACCACACGCCCATCGGCGCGTTCAAGGCGCGCACTGCCATCGTCTATGCGGAAGCGCTGCTCAAACGCGAACCCGCCACGCGCGGCCTCATCGCGGCCACACGCGGCAACCACGGCCAGTCGGTGGCCCTGGCGGCGCAGCGGAAAGAGCTGGAATGCGTGATCGTTGTGCCGTATGGAAACAGCGCGACGAAGAACGCCGCGATGCGCGCGCAGGGCGCGAAGCTCATCGAATACGGGGACGATTTCCAGTCCTCGTTGGAGCACGCCAGGAATCTCGCGGCGGAGACGGGTTATCACCTGGTGCCTCCCTATCACCGCGATATCGTGCTGGGCATAGCCACCTACTGGCTGGAACTCTTCACCGCGGTGGCGGAGATTGATGTGGCCTACGTCCCCATCGGAATGGGCTCGGGAATCTGCTCGGCCTCCGCGGTGCGAAATGCTCTGGGACTGAAAACGAAACTGGTAGGCGTAGTCTCCGATCAAGCGCCGACGTACGCCTTATCCATGGAGCGGCGAAAAATTGTTGAAGCCCCGGCTACAACGAAACTCGCCGACGGCCTGGCCTGCCGCCTCGGAAACGAGGAAGCCCTCGAAGTCATGCTCGAAAATGTGGACCACATCGTCCGCGTCACCGACGTCGAAGTCGCTGCCGCCATGCGCGCGATGTTCACGGACACTCACAATGTTGTGGAAGGCGCCGGAGCGGCCGGTTTGGCTGCGGCTACAAAAGAATCCGCCGAGCTGAAAGGAAAGCGAGTCGCCTTGATCGCCACCGGCGGCAACGTGGATCAAGACGTCTTCGCCCGCGTGCTCAGCGAAACCGGTGCGGCAGCTTAGCCGGGCGATTGTTTTCCTTGGATGTGAAACGATCTACTTCTTCGATTCCAGGCAAGGCAGCGCCGCGATTTTCGCTTCGGGCGTGTCGAAGCTGGCTGCGCTATCCCCGTCTTGCATGGATAGGAACACCCAGTCGCTCTGTTCTTCCGCCGTCCGGCTGAAGGAAATCACCAGCTTTTCGCCGCCGCGCGGCTGATAGGTCAGCGTCCGCATCACCACGGGATACACTTCTTTGCTCTCATCCGCTGCCGCAGCGCCGCAGCGCGCGAACAATGTATCGGGCGTCAGCGTGGCAACAGCGTGCAGTTGCCGCCGCTCCCGCGAGTTTTTGGCCCACTCCGCCGCGCGCGCCGTCAAATTCACCAGCGCCGCCGCTGCGATCAGGATACCCGCCGCCATCAGCCAGACTCGCTTCGTCCGCATCAAAAAAGCCACAATCTCCGCCAGCCATGCGGGCAGATCGGACTTCGCCGCTTCCAGCAGGCCCGCACTTCCCAGCCCGCGTCCCGCCTGTGCCGATGCCGCCGCATTTCCTGCAGGCACGGCCTGCGCCGGCACTTCCGCCGGAGACGTCACCGGCGCAACCGGCGCCCGCTCGCCCGAATAAGCACTTTCCTTATGTTTCAGCTCATCCACGCCACACCTACCTTTGCCCTAACCGGCATTCCCCATGTAGGGCCCGCCGTCTGCGGCGGGCCGCTCAACCCAGTAACGGCCACCTTCAGGCTTGCCCAGACGAAGGAATGGGTGGCCAAGCTCGCCCCCAGCTCAGGCCGCGCGACGCTCCTCAATGCCCCGCCGGCGCCTGCAACCAGTTCATCACGCGCCGCCGGTAAGATACTTGCGCCGTGCCCATCGGCTCCCGCAGCCAATAAATCGTCCGCTGCCAGCCGGCAACGAACAGATTCGGCCCACGCTCCACAACCTCCGCGGGGGCAGCCGTAGGCTTAACCGGTGCCGAAGGCGTAGGCGGCAGCCAGTACGGGCTCCCCTCCGCCAACACGCTTCTTGAATGTGTATTCGAGGTTTGCCGCTCGCCGGGCGTGGACGTAATGGAGAGCTTCAGCAGCGCCCCAACCTGCTCTTGAAACGCTCGAATTGTTCGCAGGAAATTGCGCGCAAACCAAACCGCTGCCACCAGGAACCCGATTTGTGCGAGCAGGCTTCCCAGCGCGTACCAATCTTTAATAGCCAAGGGTCCAAAATCGCTCATAGTTTCACCTTGGGCCGGTACTCAGCAATTTAGGCCTGGGTATATACGGTGAAAACTGGCAAGAAGTACAAGAAAGGGGCAGGTGTGCTCCCCCTGCCCTTTGGCGCGCCCTAATTTTCCAAGTATTCTTTGGGGGGATTGGATCGGCGCAAAAGCGTAATGGAAAACACTAAAATCAGGATGAGCACTCCCAGCAAACCAAGCTCGATCATATTCGCCCGGAATATGCTCAAAATCTCGGTCGACCACGCTCCACCCTTCGTGAGGGTGGCCGCTTCCAGCGTGATCACCAGCATGCGCCGAATCGAGGCGATCAGGCCCACGACAAGAAACGGTTCGGTGACAAGGATATGCGAGCGTATGGAGATCCGCACCGTATGCAGAATCTCCACCAGCATCAGAACAACGAGCAACTGGTCCAGCACCAGCAGGGTCTGCGGGGCAATCGGCCAATGGCCGAGGCCCTCCCACAGCAATTTTGTGGCGTTTGCAATCGATGCGAGCGCGGTCACAAAAATCAGCACCGCAAGGACGGAATAGACAACCACTTCCCCTTTCTCCAGATAGACGTCAAAGTGGTTGCGGAGCTTTGTTTCGGCCATTGAAGGTCACCCGGAAAATCGCCCTGATTCGCCTCTTTTCCGCAGGTAGAGCATAACCACAGGCCGGCGGACCGCCTACTTGCCGCGAAACAGGAAAAATAGATCGACGATCAGAATAATCACGACCGCCAGCTCCAGCACAAAGCTGCGCGTCTGGTTGAACTGGTCCACCATGAACCGGTAGAGTTCGCCGGCGGTGCGCAGTTTCTGGTCCACCAGCCGCCTGTAGTCGGGCACTCCCACTTTGGCGGCGGCCAATCCATACAAGCGCGCATAGAACATATCGCTCAGGAATTTGATGGCGTTGTCCACCTTTTCGGTTAATTCCATCACGTCCAGCCGAATCGTGTTCAAGCGCGCCGCTTCGCGCGAGAGCCGCCAGGCGGCCCATACACCGCCCCTTCGCTCCAACGAGCGATAGACATCGTCGAGCAGTTGAGTGAGCAGGCTGTCGTAATGACGGAATTCCAGCAGCTGCGTGTTGGCGTATTCGAGCATCTGAATCGTAATCGCCGCCCCCTCCGCGCCTCCATAGACCAGAGCCCCGGTCCAACCGACTACCAAAAGATCCGTCCGGGAATAAGAAATGCTCGATTGCAAAACCTCCTGGCGCTCGGCTTCGGATAAGGATACGGACTCGCCTCGAACGAGTTGCGCAATCTCCCACGCGTGGGAAGAAAGGATTTCTCCGGCGGCCAATGTCTTGCCATCCGGCTCGACTATTTCCAAGAGGTGCACGATGAAGTAGTCCTCTTTGAGCCAGGTCTTGTACGGATTGATCAGCGCCGTGCCCGCGCGCTTCAAGGCAATCGGAAGCAATTCGGTGGCTCGATTCTCAAGCTCCGCGGCGCCGACCCAACGGCTGGACTCCAAAACAAGCGAATCCCAGTCGCACTCGAACGGCAATTCCAGTTCGAAGCTGATGACTCCATAATCGTAATATTTCGTGGTTACCCCGATGCGCTCGCCCGTCGCCAGGACCATCGGCTCGGCGGATTCGATCACGGGCGGCCTCTCAAATCGCAAATAATGCGGAATCGGGTGGGCCGGATTTGGCGGCGTCTCCGCGCCCCCAGCTTCGAGCCCCGGTTTGAGCGCAGGTTTGAGCACGGAGCGGAGCGCCTCTAGCCGAATAGCCTCAGCCACGTCATACAGATACAAAATCCGAAACTGCCCTCGCAGAGGCATCGCCGTCTCCCGAGCCACTCTCCAGACTACCCCCGAAAGGCAACAGATGCGACTCACATGCAAGTACCAAAGCGTTCTGAAATTGCTTACCTATAATTGGCTGCGCAGCCAGGTGAGCGCTTGCTGCTGGATTGCCGCGTCCTGGCCGAATCCGGAAAACCAGTGGATTTGTGCGTCACGGCGGAACCACGTTAGTTGACGTTTCGCATAGCGGCGCGTGGCTTGCTGGATCGCGGCTTTGGCTTTTTCGAGTTCCATTTCGCCGTTGAGCACCGCGCGCAATTCGCGGTAGCCGATGAAATCGAATGGTTTCGCGTCGGCCGGAAAACCACTGGCGATGAGCCCGCGCACCTCTTCCATCCAACCTGCAGCCAGCATTGCGTCGGTGCGTGCGTGAATGCGCTCATAGAGAGCTTCGCGCTCGGGGGTCAGCCCGATCTTTATGGCGCGCCAGCCGCGCAGCGGATTTCTTCCCGCGCGATGCACTTCCGAAAGCGGCTTCTTCGCCAACAGGCAGACTTCTACGGCGCGGATGAGTTTCTGCTCGTCGCCCGGCGCGATTTTTTCCGCCGACACCGGATCCATCCGCTTCAGGATGCGGTGCAGATGCCCCGGCGGATGCGCCGCGACGCTGGCCCACAGCCGCTCGCGCAACTCTTCCGACCGCAGCGGCACGTCGGCAAGCCCTTCGAGCAGCGCGCGCAGGTAAAGTCCCGTGCCCACAGTGAAAATCGGCAGCCGCTTCCGTGCGCGAAGATCTTCCAGCACCGCGATGGCCCTCTCGCGATACCCTCCCGCGGTCGATGGTTCCCGCGGGTCCAGCACATCAATCAGGTGATGCGGCACGCCCTGGCGCTCTTCAACCGTGGGCTTCGCCGTGCCGACATCAAACCCGCGATAAAGCTGCGTGGAGTCGCAAGCCACCACTTCGCCGCCAAGCTGCCGCGCGAGCCACACCCCCAGCGCCGATTTTCCCGAAGCGGTTGGTCCAACAATCGTGATCAGCGGAGTTTCGGCGGACGCGTTCATTTGGGGAACAGCTGCGGCCACGCGCGCACAATCATTACCGCCAGCACAATCAGCGCCAGCAGCACACTGCCGATCACCTGATGCCGCGAAAGTTTCATACTGATCTAGTGTGGCACAGGCACTCTTGCCTGTGCTGAGATTGGTGCAAATGGCTGGCATTCACAGGCAGGAGTGCCTGTGCCACCCTACTGGTTCGGCGGCTTAATGTTGTAATAATACGTGAATCGCAGCTCGATGAATGGCCCTTTGAACTGCGCCGGCAGCGGCGGAAATGGATTCGACGCGCGAATCGAAGAAAATGCCGCGCGGTCCAGCGGCTCTTTCCCTGATCCATAAACCTGAATCGGCATCCCATCGGGAACCGAGCCGTCACGCATAATCTTGAACTGCAGCGACACGACGCCCTGGTCTCCCAAGCTCACCGACGGCGGCATCACCGCTTCCCAATTCCCTTTCACGATGTAATAAATCCGGTGGAAATAATCGTTGAAATCCACGCCCTCGGTGTCCGTGAGCATTTCGATTCCGGCGCCATGACTTCCCTTACCGGCACGTCCACCGCCGCCGCCCGGAAGCCCCTGGCTCCCGCCTGGAACCGCGATGGGCGAATTCGGCTTCGTCCCACGCGCGGCATCGCGAATCAAATCGCCCGCCGAGTTCCCAGTCTTCGGCAGGATCAATCCTTTTTCCGGCACCGGCATGTCCGGGTTTTCCAGCTTGGTCGGCGCCTTCGGCAATTCGCCCCTTGAAGGTGACGGAGTCGGCGGCGGCTGCACGGCAGCGGCATTCGGCTGCGGTGTCGGAGCACTTGGCAACTCCCGTTTCGGCGGCTCCGGCACAGGCTGTGGTGGAGGCGGAGTCGGTGTCGGCGCGGGCGGCGCAATCTTATTAATCACCTTAGGATCGACTCGCACAGCCGTATGCGGCGCAGGTGGGGCAGTAGGCTTCAGCGCGTCCAGCGCGCCCGGCGGCAACAGGACAGTCATCTGCCGGCGCCCGATCTCTTCCTCTTCGTTGGTGGGCACGTGCGGCGAGAAAAGTTTCGGTGAAAAAATCAGCAGCAGCACCAAAAGTATATGCGACACCACGGACACAATCGTGGTGACGCGGTCTTCCGTCGTCGGCTTGCCGCGCCACTCGGGAGGCAGAAACGCAGCTTCCCCGGACTGAAAAATGTCCGGCTCCACCAGGTCTTCCGAAATCGGCCCCAGCGGCCCAAGATCTTCTGGCGCCGCGGCCCCGACGGGAATGCTGATGCGCTCGTCCATCTCCGTCGGCTGCGGCGGCAGATGGGATACTTCCTCCCGCTGCACCGCTTCCACGTTGACGTCGCGCGGCACCACTACGCGAGTGGCAATCGAATCGAGCGGCAGATTGGAAGGAATCGTCGAGCGGCCGTCCAGTGGCACCAGCGGCATCCCCGAAGGCACCAGGGTGCGCTCGTCCAGCGTCGTCGGCCGCCGGCGCGTCGTCGCGCCGTTTTCGGCGGACATGCGCGCACCGACGGGAACTAGTGTCCTGGGAATCATTGGCTCGCTTTTTCCGGAAAGCTCTTTGCTACTGGCCCCTGGGCAGCAGGCCCTTTGGCTACAGGTTGGACGCGCTCATCATGCTCTCGGATGCTTTGCATGACTTGGCTCGCCAGCTCCAGCGCCGCCCGCCCGGCTACCCCATCCGTCTTAGGAGCCACCCGGGTGCGAACCGCCGCCGCGAAGGCTTCCAGCTCCGCGCGCAAGGGTTCGACGGCCGGCGCCGCCAGCTTCTCAAATCCAAACTCCGGCTGCGGCCCGGGCTTTTTCACGCCGACACGCAGAGCGTCACGCCGCGCGTAATCGAGCGATATGTATTCGTGGTGCTGAAAGAATCTCATTTTGCGCACACGCTCCGTGGACACCCGGCTGGCCGTCACATTGGCCACCGCTCCGCCTGCAAATTCGATGCGCGCATGAGCTATGTCGACCTTGTCCGTCAGAACCGGAATGCCCACGGCTTTTACTTCCGTCACCGGCTCTTTCACCAGCGACAGCAGAATATCCAGGTCGTGGATCATCAGGTCGTAGATCACTTCCACGTCCAGGCTGCGCGGCGTGAAAACGCCCAGCCGGTGGACCTCAAAAAATAGCGGCCGGTTCAAAATCGGCTCAACTGCAATCACCGCCGGATTGAACCTTTCGACGTGCCCAACCTGCAGGATCCGCTGGTAGCGGCGCGCCGATTCCAGCAGGGCATCCGCTTCCGCAAGCGAAGCCGCCATCGGCTTCTCCACCAGGACGTCAATGCCCAGGCCCATCAGGCGGCAGCCAACTTCGGCATGCGCCACGGTGGGAACCGCAACCGTCACTGCGTCCACCGCGCCCTGCAACTCCTCGAAATCTTTGAACGCCCGGGTCCCAAACTCTTGCGCAATCGCCGCGGCTCGTGCGGTGTTCTGGTCCAGCAGGCCCACGAGCTCCACGCCATCCATTTCGCGATACACCCGCGCGTGATTCCGGCCGAATTCGCCGGCGCCCACGACGCCCACACGAATTTTGCGTTGTCCCCCGGCCACACCCCCGCGCTCGCTCATTCCTTGGTCATTCCCCTCAGATCACTCGTTGGTTCCCCGGCCTGCATGGAAGGAAAAGCCTCAATCGCAATTCCGGCGTCGTTGGCCATGGCAATCAATTTTTCCCTGTCAAAGAGGAGCGTGCGATTTGCGTCGATGGCCAGCGCCGTCGCCCCGGCCAGTTTCATGGATTCGACGGTGGGCAAACCGACCACGGGTACATCGAAGCGCATGTCCTGCCTGGGTTTACTGACTTTCACGACCACCAGCGGCCGGCCATTGGCAAAGCGCGCCGCCCGCGCAATCGTTTCGTCCGTGCCTTCCATCGCTTCCACAGCCACACAAGCGCTGTCTGAAACCACGACGGTTTGCCCGATGTCCTTCGCCGCGATATGCCGCGCAATCCCCAGGCCGTACTCGATGTCGGCGGCTTCCTGCTGGCTGGGGGCGCGCCGCGTCAGCACGCCCGCTTCCGGCAGCAGCGGCTTCAGAAACATCGTCGAATCCACCAGTTGAATGCCCTCTTCCTCAAGAACCTTTGCCACCGCGCCGATCAGCGAATCCGTGTTTTTCCTCGGCAAGGCAAACAGAAGTTTGGCCAGCTTCCAGTCCGGGCGAATCGAACTGAATATTTTGCTGTGCTTCACCTGCCCGGCCATCACCGCTCGCTTCACGCCCTCGTTCTGCATCAGCTCGATCGCCTTGCTCAGCTCGCCCAGGCTCACCCAGTGCAGCCGCTTCGCAATTTTTTCCAGTTCCGGCGAAGCCTCTTCCTTCAGCGCGATCACCGCCATTTCGATACCCTGGCTGCGCGCGCCCTCCAGAACCAGGAAAGGAAATCGGCCGTTTCCCGCGATCAGGCCCCAGCCGGAGTTGCTTTGCGTTGTCTCTGGCATGAATTTCCGGTCAGCCTTACTTCACGATGCCGCGTTCGGCTTTTTCGACGAATTCCACCAACTCCTTCACGTCGGTGGATTCCTTCATTGTCTTTCGAATCTCTTCCAATGCCTGCGAGGTGTTTTTCTTTGAGCGCGTCAGCACGCGAAATGCTTTCTGAAGCGCCTTGACGCGCTCCGCGGAAAACCCCTTGCGCTCCAGCCCGATCGTGTTTGGCCCAAAGCACCGCGTCTCCCGCTCCGTCACGATCAGCGAGAACGGCGGCACGTCCTGTGTAATCACTGTAGCCGCGCCGATGTACGAATACCGCCCCAGGCGGCAAAACTGGTGCACCGGCGAAAACGCGCCCAACGTGACGAAATCCTGCACCGTCACGTGCCCTGCGAGCGTCGCTCCGTTCACAAACAGCGTGTTGTTGCCGATCTGGCAGTCGTGCCCAACGTGCGAATACGCCAGGAAAAAATTGTCGTTGCCGATCCGCGTGATGCCGCCGCCCTTGACCGTGCCCCGGCTGATGGTCACATGTTCGCGAAAAATGTTTCCGCTACCCACTTGCAGTTCGACGCGATCGCTGCGGAAAGAGTAGTCCTGCGGATCGCCGCCGATCACGCAGAAAGGGTGAAACACGTTGTTGGCGCCGAATTTTGAGGGGCCCCGCACCACCGCGTGCTCTTTCAGAACGCAACCCTCGCCCAGCTCCACTTCCGGGCCTACCACGGCATAGGCGCTAATCTGCACGCCCGCTCCCAGCTTCGCTTCCTGTGAAACGATCGCCTGCGGATGGATGTTTGTGCCAATCCCCATTTATGCGCTTGCGGGCCCTTCCCGGTCGGCCATCACGCACATCATCTTCGCTTCTGTCGCCAGGTTCCCTTCGACGAACGCTTTCGCTTCGATCTTGCAAAGATCGCCCTTCCACGCCACCACGTTCACTTCAATCCGCAACTGGTCGCCGGGCACCACCGGCCGCCGGAACTTCACATCGTTCATCGAAGCCAGATAAAGCAATTTCTTCTCGCGGTCGGGAATTTCCTGCAGCAGCAGCAATCCGCCGGCTTGGGCCATCGATTCCAGGATCAGCACGCCTGGCATCACCGGCTTGCCCGGAAAATGGCCCTGAAAAAATCCCTCGTTGATCGTGACGCACTTGATCGCCACAATGCGCTTCAGACGCTCCATCTCGACAATTTTATCGATCAGTAGAAACGGATACCGGTGCGGCAGGAATTTCTGGATCTCGTTGATGTCGAGTTGTGTTCCCACTTGTGTGTCGCTCATAGCCAAAGAAAAGGCTCCCTCCGTCAGTTCGCAAACCTCTTATTATAAGGGTTTTCGGTTCTTCGGACAGCTTAACATTTTACAGGCCGCGGGCTAGGCGGCGATGGTACAGTGCCACCGGGATTCCCCGGGCGCGTGCTACCATGCCTTTTCCATGGCCAAGCTTCCCTTCCTCCCCTATTTGCGAAAGCGGCTGCCGCAGATGCTCGAAACTCTGCGTGAACTCACCGTGCTCGAATCTCCCAGCCTGGAAAAAGAGCCGGCGGACCTCTGCTGCCAGTTTCTGGCGGAAAAATGGCTAAGGCACGGCACGATCGTACAAATCCTCCGGCAGAAACACCGCGGCGACCATCTTCGCGTGATTTGGAAACCCGCGGAAGGGCGAGCCAAGTCGCAACTCCTGGTGCTCGGACACTACGACACTGTCTATCCAACCGGCACACTGGCCAAAATGCCCTTTCGTATTTCCGCAGGAAGGGCGTACGGCCCCGGCACGTTCGATATGAAAGCTGGCATTGTACAAGCGCTCTTCGCGCTCGAAGCCATTCGGGAACTGCAGGTGCCGGTGCAAAAGCGACTGGTGTTCCTGTGGACCTCGGACGAAGAGATCGGCAGCGAGTCTTCGCGCAAATTGATTGAAGAGGAAGCCGGTCGCAGCGAGGCGGTATTCGTCTTGGAGCCGTCGCTCGGACCTCGCGGCCTTTTGAAAACTTCCCGCAAGGGAGTGGGCGAGGCGCAACTCATTGTTCACGGCCGCGCTTCCCACGCGGGACTCGCTCCCGAAAAAGGAATCAACGCGGTGCACGAACTCGCCGCGCAAATCGGCCGCCTTGAAAAGTGGAACGACCTGGGACGCGGCGTGACTATCAACGCCGACATCGTCTCCGGCGGCTCCCGCACAAACGTCATCGCGGACCGCGCTCAGGCAACGCTCGATCTTCGCGCCTGGCGCTTCGCCGACATGCGCGCGCTCGAAAAGCGTCTTCACTCCCTTAAGCCCGTCCATCGCGGCGCAAAACTCGACATTCACGGAGGCTTTGATCGCCCACCCCTCGAACGCAAACACAGCGCCGCTCTTTTCGCCCGCGCCAAAGCCATCGCACGCGAACTCGGCTTTCCCCTCGGCGAAGCGGCGGCTGGCGGCGGCTCCGACGGCAACTTCACCGCAGCCCTCGGCATCCCCACTCTCGACGGCCTCGGCGCAGTCGGCGACGGCGCCCACGCCACCCACGAAAACGTCCTCATCAACACCATGCCCCAGCGCGCCGCCCTCCTCGCCGCTCTTTTGTCGTCAATCTAAGTTGGGGCCAGACACAGTAAGCGAAGGATGTGCGGAGCCGCGCGCTTTCCACCCGAACTGGCAACCCCTCACCGATTTGCACCTTGACAGCAGGGATGATGCGAATGAGAAGATATGAGAGTGAAAGCCAGTTCCAAGGCCGCTAGACAGCGTCAAGCTGCGAATCGTATCGCGGAAATAATGTACGCTGCCTTGAAAAAACTTCCAGAGAACGAGCAATCTGCCACCATCAAGGCGGTTCAAGAAATCAAAATCACCCCGAATAGAAAAGCTTCCAAGCGTTCCTCCACTCCTCGGAATCTTCGGAAATCTTCAACAGCCTCAGTTGCTCGGCGTAAGCGCGCGCGTCTTTAGCCCGGATTGCCTGCAGCGCTTTCTTGCTAAATATCTTCAAGATTCGTTTACGCTCGGCTGCTTCCCGCTTTGCCTGCCCGGAGAGGGATTGATCCTGCCGCCGGGACAGGTCGATTTCGTCGTCCTTCGAGACCATCTGGGTGCCTTCACTCAATGTGCAGAACTTCGGTAGCAGCGACAGAAGGTAATCAGATATTTAGATATTTAACAAGCTAAATCCACAATTCGTGTATGTCGGATCCCGACTGCCCTTGGTTCTCCTCATCGCTTCCTGATCCAGGCGATGCCCCAGCGCCCCGCCTGGCTCGCGCGCTTGTTGCCGGTTGCTAGCCTGCATCCGGGGAGAGCAAACGAGCCGGGAGTCCTGGCACTCAATATAATTCCTTAGTTATCTAAGTTGGGTTAAAATCGGACCGCGCCGCCTGATGCGTGGCGATATCCATGAAGTTTCTTATCTCCGTTATTTTCTGGTTGCTGTATTCCGGTGGCCTTGCCGCCCAAACCGCCCTGTCCTCTGACAACTCCGCTCCCCTCGATAAGGAAAAATGCAGCGTCTCGGGTTCCGTACTTCGTCAGGACACCGGCGAGCCTCTGAAGAAGGCCAAGGTGACGCTGATAAATCACGAGAAGTGGGAAGATTCCGTATTCGAAATTACAGATGAGCAGGGTCAGTTTCTTCTAGACAATCTGCCACCGGGCTCCTATTCGCTCAGTGTCTCTCGTCCAGGATTTGTGGAGACAAGCTACGGCCAAGGAAAAACGAAAGATCCTGGCGCGGTGCTTACCCTGACTCGCGGCCAGAACATGACCGGGCTGATTTTTAAATTGCAGAGGACCGCCGTCGTCACAGGCCGCGTTCTCGCAGAGGATGGAGAACTTGTCACGGGGGCACGCATCGCGGCGATTCGCGTCTCGGGGAGGGGCAAAATGCAAGAATTTCAAGACGTGGCAGAGGGAACCCATACAAACGATCTTGGCGAATTTCGCATTTTTGATCTGGAGCCGGGGCGATACTACTTTGCAGCCGTTTATAACCCCTGGTCCAGCCGCGAGGGATTCGACCCACCCCCAAAACATCATTCGAGGATAGGCTTTCCTCCCGTTTATTACCCGAACACGCTCGATGCGTCCAAAGCGCAAACGGTAACCGTGGCTCCGGGGCAGGAGACCAGCGCGCTGGACTTCCGCATGCAGCCCGCACCGCTGGTTACGGTCAGCGGGAAGGTGCTGAACCTCGCTCCGGTTGCCGAGAAAGGACAAGCTTCCGTCACCATCATTCCCAGGAGTTCCGAGCTAGCTGGCAGCTTCAGCAGAGATAATTTTCAAACGCCCAGCAAGGACGGCGCGTTTGTTATTCACGGCGTTTACCGCGGTTCTTATTACCTGCAAGCAATAAGGGAGGACCGCGAGACTAGAACGTTCGATTTGGCTCGTACCGAATTGGAAATCTCTGATACGGATGTGGAGGGAGCGATTCTTATCTTTAATCCGCACCTGACCATCCGCGGCCAAATCGCATGGGATAACGGGAAACCCAGCGATTTGGATAATTTCAATGTTGAATTGGCACCTGCCACGGAGCAGGCGCAGTTTCCTCGGATGCAGGCGCCGAAAGCAGACGGCTCCTTCGTGCTGAAAAACGTGACCGAAGGTGAGTACTACCTAATTCTCATAAGCTCGAATAAGAACTGTTTCGCCAAATCCGCTCGCATCGGAACGTCCTCAATGGCCGATGGCAAACTCTCCATCCGCGCGGGAGATGACGCACTGCTTGAAGTTCTGGTCAGCTGTCGCGCTCCTCGCCTGGAGGGTCAGGTACTCACGGGCGAATCGCTTCCCGCGGTTGGTGTATATGTGGTCCTCATCCCGGAGCCGCCGCGGGCGAACACGCGGAAGTACGCGGCCGGCAGAACGGACCAGAACGGAAGGTTCTCCTTGCAAGGCGTGGCACCGGGAGACTACAAGCTTTTCAGCTGGGATTCGGTGGAAGAGAACGACTGGTACGATGACGAGTGGTTGAGGCCATTCGAGGCCAAAGGCGTTTCCGTTCACTTGGAAGAAGGCGAACGAAAGAACATCGATCTCACGATAATCGAGACATCTCCGTAATTTCCGATTAGCCTTTGGCTGGGCGAGTCCGGCAAAGCGTTGCCGCTCTTATCTTCCGTAGTTTTTCTTCAGGTATTCCGCGGTCGCTTGCATCAAATCCGCGTAATCGTCGTGCAACACTTCGCGCACGGCTTGCTCCGTCGTGTTCCCCGTCGCGAGGCGGTCGAGAATCCGCTCGACATCCCCCATGCCCTGCGTCTGCACGATGCATTCGATATTCGCCAGCGCCCACGCATACGCATAATTCGCCATCGGGCCCGGCAGCCGCATCCACGAACCTTCCAGTTGGCTTAGCGGCGCAGCCTGCCCGGCGTCATACACCTGCAACAGCACGGCGGCGCTTTCGTCGCTGCGTTTTCCTTCCATCCATTGCGCCACACCCTCTTGAATCCACGTCGGCGCGCGCCCATGCGTTTTCTGCTGGATGAAACTATGCGTCAATTCGTGCCGCAGGACCCGTGACAATTCCGAATCCACCCCGCTCAACCCCTGCACCGGCACGCGGATTCTTCCATCATTCAGCGCGCCTGCCCACCCCGGCGCCCGCGTGATATCCGCGAATCCTTCCGACGTGTACAGAACTACGCCGATCGGATCCGGCGGCGAAAAATTCAATTCCGATTCAATCTGCTGGTAATGCCCTTCCAGCGTGTGGAGCACTTCGCGCGCCAGAGCCGGCTCCGCCGCGCCGTTGTACTTCAACTGGAAATGGGCGCTCTCATTCTCGCGGTAATTTTCTTCCTCGGTTTTGTCGCGAAGCGCCTTGTCCAGCGCCGCCTGCACATCCGGATCGGGCCGCAAGGCCAGCGATTTCTTCCACTCCGTCACTGCCTGGTCGGGGCGATTCAGCCCGTAATACGTCCACCCCTCCAGTTTGTAAACGTCCGGGTTCTTCGGCGCGTATCGCTTCGCGCGTTCCACGTATTCGAGAGATTGCTTGAACTCGCTGCGGCGCAAATACACATAGGCCAGATCCAGCAGCATCGCCGGATCTTCCGGCGCGTAAAGCACCGCCGCCCGCGCGTCCGTCAACGCGTGCTCCAGGTCGCCCCTGGCCATTTCGAATTCCGCAGCCGCGTGATGCGCGCGAGCCGCCTGGATCGCCTGCGCGCTGCCGGCGGCCATGCCGCTTTCAACACGATTGATGTAGTTGCGGTCTACGGCGCCGTCGTGCACCGCGCTCTTGTCGATTTCAGACTCTCCCGCGGTTGGGGGAGTTTCCGGCGGCTCAAGGTTCAGGCTGGCCGTCGCAGCCGCCGGCGAACCCATCACCGGCATCAATCCGCCCCGCTCGATGTGGTCCACAATCGATTTCGGCAAAGCCATCTCGCCCGCGGAAGTCTCATAGCGAACTTTGTCGCCGTCTTCGACCACGTTGTACGCGACGATTTTCCGGCCATTCTTGAGAACAATCTTGTCCGCCAGCGCCGCAGTAGAGAACGACAACACCAACGCAAGCATGGACAGCATTTTCGGAAGGTAGCCGATTCCCCGGGGCATTCCACTATTTTAACTCCCTGCGCAGAACCTTGGCGTCCTCCTTGTTCCCGCATGCCGAATGTGTCTACACTCATTTCATGCGGCCTTGCCTCCTCCTGGTGGTTTTCGGGTTTCTGTTTCCTTCACTGTGCGGCGCAGCGGATTCTTCCCCGCGCGAACTTCTTACCGCCCTCAACTCTTTGGCGATAGATTCACAACATGTGTACACGATTTCCGCCAAGGACCGCGTGGAGCTTCGCAAGGCTGATACCGTGCTCGCCTTTCAGGACGGCAAGATCGCCTTCTTCCAGTCATTCGAAGGACGCACCACCGGCTTCGTTTTTTCGGGCGTGGGCCACGCGGTGGCGCTGCCGCGCGACCCCGTCGAACGACAGCAGGTCGCGCGTTTCCTCGGAGCGCCGGTCCTCGACCAGCAGTTTCTCTCCGCCTACGTGCGCTTCACCGACGGCACGGAGCAGGATCTTCTGCGCGAACTGCAGCGAGCGGGCCTGACACCTGCCGTGGACGAACAGTTCGCGGCTCTCTGGGGTGTAAACCTGGATCGCCTCAATCCCTCCCACTCCCTGCGCATCCTTATCGAAAAATACTCGAATCCACCGGCGCCCTTTTTCCACGCGGGACTCGACGGAGTGCTTACCGGCCCGTTCGACATCCTTCTGGATGGAATGCAAAACGACAATTTCAACCTGGGCCAGCCACGCACCACTGGCAAATCCACTTATTACGATGTCTGGAGTTCCTACCGATTGCCCGATTCCCCAGCCTTTCAGATGGGAATCGACGCCATCCATTACCGCATCGACACCACGATTCATGCCGACAACTTGCTGGAGGCGAACGCATCCATCGAATTCCGCGCCTCCCCGGGTGCGCAACAGTTTCTTGGAGTCCAGCTTTCGCGCACGTTGAAAATCTCTGCCGTCACCGGTGATGACGGCAAAGCCCTTCCCTTCTTCCAGAACGAAGGCCTCACTCCGCAGGAAATCAATTCCCGCGGCCAGGACACCCTGATCGTGTTCCTCCCTAAATCCCCGGCGCCGGGCGGCACGTTCACGATCCATTTTCGTTACGGCGGCAACGTCATCGAAGACGCGGGAAACAACGTTCTTTTTGTTGGCGCGAGGGAGAGTTGGTACCCCCACTACGGCGATGCCTCTGAATTTGCGCTCTACGACCTCACGTTTCACTGGCCGAAGCGCCTCCGCCTGGTCGCAACCGGCGCCAAATCCACGGAACGCGAGGAGGGGGATTCGCGCGTAGCCACCTGGAAAACCGAAATACCCGTGCCAGAGGCGGGCTTCAACCTGGGCGAATACGCCAGCACTTCGTTGCCCTCGGAAAATCGTACGATCGACGTCTATGCCAACAAGCAACTCGAAGAAACCTTACGGGCTCGCCTGACTTCAGTCCCTCCACCGGATGACCCTTCCCGGCGCAACCCCATCTTGCAACATCCATTGGATAGCGACGCCCCAGCGTTGCCCCCCAGCCCATCCGCATTGCTCAAGCAGCTGGCGCGCGAAATTGACTCCTCGATCCGTTTCTATGAACTTTATTCCGGCCCCTTTCCTTTCCGGAATCTCGGTGTCTCGCAAATCCCAGGCGCGTTCGGCCAGGGATGGCCCGGGCTTCTGTACCTCTCCACATTTTCATTCCTGCCAGACGAGGCGCAATCAAGGGCCGGGCTGAGCGCCACGGGCCGCGCCTTCTTCACCAATGTCGTGCCGTTCCACGAAGTGGCCCACCAATGGTGGGGCAATGTAGTCGGCTGGTCTTCGTATCGCGATCAATGGATCGATGAAGCGATTTCCGAATATCTTGCGCTGTTGTTCGCGGATTCGCAAAAGACTCAAGACCATCCGCTCAACACCTGGCTGACCCGCTATCGAAAACGTTTGACGACGAAGGCGGACGGAGAAGATCGCACCCCGGCGGAAATCGGCCCGGTGATTATCGGCAGGCGCATGATTTCCTCGCACTCCCCAGATGCCTACAATGTTGTGGTCTACGCGAAGGGAACGTGGATCATGCACATGCTGCGCGAGATGCTCCGGCAGCCGGCTGGCTCCCCCGGAAAAGATCCGGACGCGCGCTTCATTGGCCTGCTGCACACGCTGGTTTCGAAATACTCCAGGACCGCGCTGACCACCGCCGACCTGCAATGCGAAGTGGAAGCGGTCATGACTCCCCGAATGGATTTGGAGGGCGGCCGCTCGATGGAATGGTTTTTCGACGAATACGTGCGCGGTACCGGCATCCCGCACTATAAAGTGCAGTTCACATCACACAGCAGCGAAAAAGGGTTCCAGGTCCGGGGCAAACTAATGCAAGAGGGGGTGCCTCGCTCTTTCATCGCGCCCGTACCCATTTACGCCTCCCTTGGCCCCGGACGCACAGTATTGCTGGGCACGGTTGTCGCCAGCGGTGACGAAACATCCTTCACATTCACAACTGCCGCGCAACCCCATAAACTGCTGATCGACCCGCACATGACGCTGCTTTGCATCCCGGAATGAAGCAGGGGTTTTCGCCGCTTCGTTGCTTCATTACTTCTTTTCTTTCATCCATTCTTCCCTCATCGGGCTCTTCGGATTTGGCTCCGCCCTGCCTTGCTGCCCCAATACATACGGGAAGCCTGAAGGATCCACAGGTTGCCCCGTCAGCAAACCCGCCTGCGCCAATTCGCTGATGCGCGATGCACGCTCTTTTGTTCTATGTTCGTAGGCATCCGCAATCCGGTCAAGCGCCCGCAAATCCATTTCCATCTTCACCAGCCGCAGATGATCTTCGGCGTTCTTGCGCATGTCCACGTTTGTTGAGGTCTGGTAAATGTCGAGCCACAGCGCGTAGGAAGTTTCCAGGGACTCTCCCTCAGCTGCAATCTTTGCAGCCATAATTTTCATAAACGGCGGAGCCGCCGGATTCCGACTGCCCGCCTCGAACGCTTGAGACGCCTTGAGATAATTCTTCTCGTCGAAGTAATAGACGTTCCCGAGATCCTGGTAAAGCCGCCAGTAATCCGGATTTGACTTCAGCCCGCGCTCCAATAGCTCCACGGCCCGTTCCGGCTGGCCTGCACCGCGGGGACGCATGTCACTCAAAAACGTCGCGCCAAACCGGTAGGCGACAAGGAGATGGGGGTCCAGCGTGGTCGCAATATTCAGCAACGGCCAGAGTTCATCCAGATTCTCGTTGTGCGCCTGGTGTTTTCCTCCGAAATACTGCACCGCACGCGTCCAGTAGATCGCCCCCATCAGCGGAGCGTATTCGAGGCTCAATTTTTTCATCACCGCCGGCGAGCGCAGTGCCAGTTCGTCGTCTTCCATCCGCAGCGCCGTCCGTTCGGCGTCCACGCTTGCCTGGAGCCGCCATATACAAACAAAGCCCGCCAGGATCGCCAGTCCCACAAACACGCCGTAGCTCGCTCGCCGCTTCATTTCAGGTTGCGCCGTGAAAATACAACGGCGGCTCCCGCCAACACGATCGCTGCATACAGGATGGCATACAAAGTCGCTTGCCAAACAAACAGCGACGGGACGCCGCGTCCGTGGACCACCGCACCCATCACGTCGAAATTCTGGAAATTCGGTAACAGGTACGAAATGCCCCGCATGAATCCCAACGCCGCCGGATCAAGCCCTACCCCGTGAACCGTTCGCAGGTCGCCGGCGAACAATCCCGCCACGTACATTCCCGCGGTAAACAAAATCGCCAGGAAGGGAGTGGTGAAGCAGGAGAAAAGCAGCGCCAGCGCCACGATCAGCGCCAGCTTCAGCAATATCAAGTAGACCGCAACGAGGATGTACGCGTCGCTTTTCGACAGCGGATGCTTCACGGTCCACAGCGCGATATACAAACCCGCGGCCATCGCAGCTGTGTTCACGAAGAGCGTCATCACCAGCCCGAAGAATTTGCCCAACAAGAATTCCCAGCGCCTTACCGGCTTGGCCAGTAAGGCATACAATGTGCGCTTGTCCATCTCCCTGGAAACCAGCGCAACTCCCAGAAATATAGCGATGAATATTCCGATCACGGAAATCGCCGTCAGCCCCAGGCTCACAATCACGTCCTGCTCGATGCCGATGGAGATTTGCCCCACCAAGATGGCCGCGCCCATCATCAGCAGCGCGAAGAAAACCAGGTTGTAGAGCACCCGGTCGCGCACCGCTTCCCGGAAGGTGTTCGCCGCCACCGTCTGAATGTTCCTCATTTCCCGCTCACCTCAACGGCGCTCGCTTGCGCCCGGTCGGCTTCCACGAGGTTCATGAAATACTCTTCCAAGGTCGGCTTGATCTGTGCGACCGACAGAATCCGCGCCCCCGCGCCTTTCAGGGCATCGAGCGACTGGTACAGCTCCGTTTCCGGCAACTGCACTCGGTAGCGTTCGCCGGTTCGCGTGGCCCGGGCCAGCAGCGGCAGGTCTCCCGCCGCCCCAGAAAGTTCAAACAGGATTTCCATTCCCTGCGCCTTCACGTCCACCAGCTCATTCGGCGCCCCGGTGCCGCGGAGCTTGCCGCCTACGATCACGCCGACCCGGTCGCATAGCATTTCCGCGTCGGAAAGCACGTGCGTGGAAAAAAGAACCGTGCGCCCCTCGCGCTTCAGTTCCAGGATGATGTCGCGCACCTCGCGCCGCCCCAGCGGATCGAGCCCGGACATCGGCTCGTCCAGCACCACCACCCGCGGGTCGTGAAGAATCGCCTGTGCCAGCCCGACGCGCTGCAGCATGCCCTTGGAATATTTCCGTAATTGAATTTTTTTCGCGGTATCGAGCCCCACTTTTTTCAGCATCGCCTGCACGCGCACGGCGCGATCGCCCGCCGACAATCCGTGAAACCTCGCGAAGTAATCCAGCACCTCGTACGCGGTAAGGTAGTCGTAGAAATAGGGCTGCTCGGGCAGATAACCGATGGAGTTATGCATCGAGACATCCTCGATGGATTTCCCCAGGATTCGCGCGGTTCCCGCGCTGGGAAAGATCAGCCTCATCAGCAGCTTGATGGTCGTGGATTTCCCCGCTCCGTTCGGGCCGAGGAAGCCGAACACTTCGCCGTCCTCGACGCGCATGGTCAGGTCTTCCAGCGACTTTTTCCGTCTCAGGTGAAGAAACCCGAAGGGATATTCCTTCGAAAGATTCTCAATCTCAATCGCACCCATTGGCATACCCACATTTTTGAAAAGCCGTCGCTTATCGTCAACCGGTGCCGCAGCAAAGTGTTCGCAGCCAGCAACCCCAAAACAAAAAGGCGCCCCATTTTTGGGGGCGCCCAGTCCAAATTTCCTGTGGTTTCGTCTCTGTGTTCTCAGTTTCTTCGGTGGTGAAATCCCCTGCTCATTTCGCGATCTGCACCAGGTCGCTCTTCGCGGGCACCGTCGCCACCGGCGTCGGCTGCAGGGTTTGCGGCGAACGCCAGTTGTCGAGAATCCCCACTTGCTGCACGCAGCTTACGGTGCAGCGCGGCGCGCATCCTTTATGCGTCAGGTATTCCCGGTGGCGCATCTCCGCCGTGTAATTCGTCAGTGGGATGCCCGGATACCCGCGCTGCTGCGAGCACCAGTGCACCAGGCCATCCTCGCAGATATACAGGTAGCGCGAGCCGGCACGGCATTTCCAGTCGTGCTCGCGGCCCTTTGCCACGTTGTGCTGAAACTGGTTGAAGCGCGAGTACGAGCGCTTGCCCAGGGTCATGATCTCCTCAAAAATCTCCTGGTCGCGCTCCGCCAGCGGCTTTAACTGCCCGTCGTGGTCATGGATGATCCCCACAGTGCTGGTGAATCCCAGTTCCAGCGCGCGATGGGCGATCGTCAGCGCGTCTTCGGAGTTCTTGACGCCGCTTCCCAGCACCGAATTGATGTTTACCTGGAATTCCGCCCATTCCGAGAGCATTTCCAGGCGCCCGTCCAGCGTCTTCAGGCTTTTCTTCGAAACCTCGTCCGGCGCGGCGTTATCGATGCTGATCTGCAGGTGCTCCAGCCCCGCGTCGTTCAGCCGTTCGATGCGCTCTTTGTTCAGGAAAAACCCGTTGGTAATCAGGCCAGCAATCATCCCGCCCTTGCGGATGTGCCGGATAATTTCGTCGAGGTCGGGGTGCATCAGCGGTTCGCCGCCGCTGATCGTAATTACGGAGGTTCCCATGCCGGCCAGCAGGTCCAGCCGCCGCTTCATCTCCTCCAACGGCACCGGCTTTGATACATCGTCGAACTCGTTGCAATACCCGCAGTCCAGGTTGCAGCGCCGCATCGGGATGATGTGCACCAGCACGGGGTGCTTCGTGGACACCAGCGCCTTCGCGATCATCTTCAGCTCGCGCAGCCGCGTCCGGTAAAACCGCAACCGCCGTTTGCGCCGCGTTGCCGCCGACGCTTTCCCCTTTTGCCTTACCTGACCCATGGATTCGCCGATTTCCCCTAAGCTTAATTATACATGAGGACTACTTTTCGCCCGGATCTGCAGGGGGTGTTGGCCGCTACCAGTAAACGGCCACCTAAACCCATCCTTCGGACCGGCTCTCCACCCTAGGCCAAAGCAAAGACCTGTCCTCGCTCAAAAAAAACCCGGGGACTTTTTGGAGTCCCCGGGTTTAACTCTTTCTGTTCTAGTTGTAAGCGGCCAGCAAGGGACTCCTTGCTGCCCACCCCTCGCTTTAATCGGGATAACCGAGGTACGACCAAAAGTCATTCAGCACGTCGTTTGAGGTAGAGGTAGAGTCAAAACCCTGCCCTCCGAATACCCAAACGAAGTCCAGACCATCAGGTTGCCAGAAGCCGGGGCCCTGGCGTCCGCCCGGCGTGTTCAGGGGGAACGGGAGATTGAGCGACGGCGTAAATTGCGTCGGATATGATCCGTTCTGATTGACGTTGTTGGAGCCCTTCCACCAGACCCACTCGCCGGTGGAGGGATGGAACTCCCACACATCATTCAGGAAGCCAGTGCTCTTGGCGATCGTGGAGGCGTAGCCCCAGCCGCCAAATATCCAGAGGTTTCCATTGCTATCCGACCAACTCGCTGAACTCCAGCGCGAGCCGGGGAAGTTTCCGGGCGCGGCAGTCAGAACCGTGCCGTAAACGCCGACCTGGTTGGCATTGCCGCTTGCGCCGCCGCCGGATACCCAAGTCCACTGCTGTGTTCCCGTGTTGAATTTCCAGAGGTCGTTGAGCAGCGCTCCGTTGGGAGTAACACCGTTGGGTAGGCTGCCATTCGTAGATCCTGAATTGTTCGTTCCGACGGAATCGAGACCCAGTCCGCCGAACACCCAGATGTTCCCGGCATTGTCCGCATAAACCGCCGGGGTTTCACGGCCACCCGGGCCTGCTATGTTGGCGGCCTGAGCTGTGCCCAGCGCGCCATACACGCCGTTGTTCTGGCCCACATTTGAATTTGTTGGTCCCATCCAGGTCCATGTCTGTGCGCTGATGTTGTATTTCCAGAGGTCATTCAGGAGCACCAGGCCTGTGCCGGCTGAGTCGTATCCTTGTCCGCCGAACATCCACACGTTGCCCAAAGTGTCTTTGGCAAATCCAGCGCCCCAGCGGGCGCCAGGAGTTCCCGTCAAGCCCACCGTGGCGGGATAGGTGCCTTTTTGATTGACGGGTGTATTGGCGATGGGCGTCCAAACGCCTCCATAGTTATATGAACCGATGTAAGTGCTCGCCGGCACCGATACGTCTATCGCACCAGGGGTGAACTTCCAAATGTCGTTCAGCAATCCGAAGTTGCCGGCCGTATCGTAGCCCTCGCCGCCGAACAGCCATAGGTTTCCCGTCCCGGCAGCCGCGTCGGTCCAGGTAACGCTGCCCCAGCGCGAGCCGGGGCCTGTCTCTGGAGTTCCGCCGATCGAGCCAGGGACATTCGTTTGCTGAAAATAGGCAAGATCGGCTGAGCTGGTGCATTTAGTGCATATCGTTGGTGTGGGATATCCCTGTGTGACCCCAGCGACATCCGTGGTGGTCACGATAAGATTCGCGGGTAACCATCCCCCTTTTCCGATGCCGCCCGGGTTAAATGCCCACATATCGTTCAGCAAACCTGGAAGATCTGGCGGAGTCTTTCCAGTGAGCTCGTTCCCAAAACCGCCTAGGATCCATTTTGTTCCCAAGTTGTCCGTCCACGTGGCGGGATAATCTCTTCCCCCCGGTGTATTAGCGCTCGGGGCAGTCGGAGGTAGTGCCGCTCCTCCAAAGCCGTTCGACGTATCCGGACCGCCTCTCCACGTCCAGTCATTGTGTTGGCAATCGACCAGGACAGTGGAGATATTCGAAGTGGCAATTCCTTTATAGAAGAATTCATTGCAAGCCTGAGGCTGGCTGGTGGGTTGCGCAAAGACAGTTACGAAGTACGCGCCATTGTCGGTGACCTGTGTGGGAAATTGGAAAGGCGTATTGTTCCCGGTCACAAAGATGTTGTCCCCGCCGTTGTTTTGCAGCTCCACGGTGTCGCCCGGACCGTTGACCAGGCCGACCACAGTTCCGCCGATCGTGAAACTTGGCTGCGGACAAATAATTTGTACCGTGCTCACCGAGCTGCTCATCGTGCCGGTCGCATTGCTCAGCGTGCAGGTCTGACCCGGACTCGTGGGCTGCGTCAGAATCGTCACCGTATAGGTGGCGCCGCTGGCCACAGGCGTTGCAAAAGTGAAGGGCACGTTGCCCGTGCCGGTGATCGTGAGGTTATCGCCGCCATTGTCCTGCAGGACCATTCCGGTGCCCAGCAACCCGGAGATATTGCCGCCAACGGTGAAGTTCTGGACGCAAGTAACCTGCACGTTCGCTACGTTAGCCGATGCCGTGCCCAATCCATTCGTCACGCTGCAATTCTGCGTGGGGGTCGAGGGCTGCGTCAGCACGGTAACGATATATTTCCCGCTGACGGCCGTTTTGAAGGTGAACGTGACGCTCCCCGTCCCGCTGATGGTCAGGTTGTCGCCACCGTTATCTTGGAGAACCAAGCCTGTCCCGGCGAGACCGATCACGGTTCCGCCAATGGTAAACGGTCCAGTGGAGCCGCCTGTGCCCCCTCCCGTGCCACCACCCGTACCGCCTCCAGTGCCGCCGCCAGTCCCTCCACCGGTGCCGCCGGTCGAGTTTCCGCCTTTAAGGCCGCTGCAGCCGCTGATGAGAAGTGCCGCAATCCCGAGCAGAGCAAGTGCTAAATTTTTCCTAGCCATCGTATCCATCCTCGTCTTTTGTCTCGCCGCTCAGGATGCGTGATCCCACGCGGATCTCTTTTCAGGAAAGGTCACAATCCCCGTTCCGTGGCTCGATTCACGCTGTTGCTCTGACTCTGTACCCGCGCCCGCCTGAACAACCCAGGCACAACGCCGAATCAAGTCTCGGCAGGTATTAGGAGTACTAAACCTGTATCGGTAGTTTGCTTTTGGCTTATTGCGTCTGCAAGATTCGAGAGAGAGAGGTGTGTTGAACTGGCTAATAACCGTACGCTGTCAGTGGCGTGCCGAAAATCTTACATATCGAACTCAATAGCAGCAGATAGCTTGGTTTTATGCGGCTAAACGCACACACGCCCGCGCGCGTGCGGCGTTGTCCGCATCCGGCCATTCTTTTTTTCAATTCTTCTGTCTAGTTCTTCGGCCTAGTTCGTCTGCCGAGCCACCACGGGCAGATCCACCGACCGTACTTCCGACGTCATCTGCGTGGTCCTGCGCCAGTCGATTTGTTGCGCGTCAACGGCGCCAACGCTGCCGTTCAGTTCGTGATAAGTCACCACGCCGCTGTCGATCCGGTACTTGGTAACTTCCAGCACCTGGTTCGACTTCAGCACCAGCGTGGTTACGCGTGCCGCCGGAGGCTCAGCGACAGGCGCGGCTGCCGCCATCGTCATCGACGCGGGAGTGATGTTTTCATTCGCGATTTCCGCGGGCTTCTGAGTCAGGCCGGATTGCTGCACTGTGCCGAGATCAGGCGCGGGAGCAAACGTGCTCGGTTTCGGAATGTTGGAGGAGGCGTAAGGCGGCCGGTCGGGATGAAATACGGAGCCGGACAAGTTTCGCGGCACCGCATTGGCGGCGGAGAGATTTCGCGGCACCACGATATCATCCATCAGGCGAAGTTCCATCGGCTCCTCGCCCTTCAGGGTCGGCCGTGGTCCGCGTGCCGGCAGGCTCACCACCTTCCAGGGCCACAGTGGGGGAAGCATCCACTCGACGACGTCGCGCTTGGCATGGCCTTTGCCCTTGATGTCTCCCTGCTTGTCCACCTTGTAGCCTTTCGCTTGAATCACTTTCGCCGGCAGCGGAATGTCCCCCGTCGGCACGATCACGCGGTCAAACGTAAGCTTCAGGTAGCCTTTCCCGACGAAGTGGCCCGGGTCTTTCTCATCTTCCAGATGCCCGGCCAGCATGCTTCCCCGTGGAAACACGGTGTGCCCGAACTCCTGAAAGCTTTTCAGATGGCACAACACCGGATCTCCCACCGACGCGGTCGCCGACGAGAAGTTGGGTTCTTCCATAGTGCACTGCAGCAGCGTGCCCGCGGGCACCAGCAGGTCCTGTGCATGGACCCCAAGTGCGAACACGAGTAGTGCTAGCGCACTCACCAAAGAAATGATGAGTCGTTTCATGACTTCCTCCAGATTGTGAATTTCCGAAACGGCCTGGCGAGAGACCGTGGTCACCGGTGAGGACACCCCTGCGCACCCCAATCTGCGCATTTACTAAGGACGCCCTCCCCAGTCTTGCGGGCCAGAACCCCGGACCTCTGCAAAAGTCGCGCGTATTAGATTTTTTTTTCGTTCAACGTCGAGATATGGAGGTACTAGGACCGATTTATTCTCGTCGGCGCGTGCTGACTCTTGGATTGCTTCACCAACGATTCGGTTCAATTTCTTGCGATATGCATCTTCGCCGGCTGCTCGGAGAGAATCTTCTCCAGCGCTCCGGCCAGTTTTTCCGAGGTGGCGGGTTTCTGTATGGTTTCTCGGATACCGAGAGCAATTGCCCTCTCCTGGTCCTCTGCCTGCAGATAACCGGAAGTGAGCAGGATGGGAATCTCCGGGCGGGTTCGATGGATCTCTTCCGTGAGTTCGAATCCGGACATGCCCGGCATGGATAAGTCCGTCACCACCGCGTCATACTCCGCGGGATTCTCGCGAAACTGCCTTACCGCGGTTACGGCATTGGTGAATCCGCTGACGCGGTAGCCACGCCGCTCCAACAACCGGGTGGCCAGGAATACCAGCGCTTCCTCGTCATCCACGTACAAGATGTGTTCGCTGCGCGGCTGCGTGGACTCCTTGGGCTCGTCGGCTGGCGTCTCTGCCGCCTCGGCAGCGATCGGAAAGAACAAGTGAAACGCTGTGCCCTTTTCCGGCTCGCTCGTCACCGTGATCGCGCCATTGTGGCTGGTGACGATGCCATGGACCACCGACAGCCCCAGGCCCGTGCCTTCCCCCTGTTTTTTGGTGGTGAAAAAAGGATCAAAGATGCGATTCAAAGTGGCGCGATCCATGCCGCAGCCATCGTCGCTCACGAACAAGCGCAGGTATTTCCCTTCTTCCAGTTTTCCCGCGGCTTGCCGGTCGTCCGCGCTCACGTCCGCCAGGTCCAGGCGGATTTCGATGGCGCCGTTTTTCTCGCCGATGGCGTGCGCGGCGTTGGTCGTCAAATTGACGACCACTTGATGAACCTGGCCCGGATCCACTCTCGCCGCGGGAAGGTCGGATGCAAAGTATGTTTGGAACTGGACGCGTGCGGGCAACGTCGCCCTCATCAACTTCAGCGCCTCTTCGATCACCGGCTGCAGCTTCACCACCTGCTTTTTCTGCTCCTGTGGCCGGCTGAATCCCAGAATGCGCTTTACCAGCTCGCTGGCCCGCGAACCTGCTTTCAGTATTTCGGCCAGGCTTTGCCGCGCGACGTTGTCTGGGGGAACATCGGCCATCGCCAGCTGCGCGTTCCCGTTGATGGCGAGAAGTATGTTGTTGAAGTCGTGAGCGATTCCGCCGGCGAGGGTGCCCAACGCTTCCAGCTTTTGCGAACGGGTTTGCGACTCTTCGGCATGCCGCCAGGCAGTGATGTCCGCGTTCACTTCCAGAATGCGGATGGGCGTGCCGTTGGCGTTGCGATATAACACCCACTGGCTGGCCACGTAGACCAGGCCGCCGTCTCGGGTGCGGTGGCGCAGTTCGCCTTCCCAGGCGCCCTCGGTTCGCAAAACCTTGTCGACTGCCCAGTGTGGAGCAGGAAGTTCGGTCTGCAAAAGCTCATGCGAGTTTCGGCCAACAGCTTCTTCCTTTGTGAAACCGTAAATCTTTTCGGCACCGCGGCTCCAGAGCACGATACGCCCTTCCATGTCGCGCACCATCACCGGCGCCAGGTCCAGCAGGCTGGCCTGCTGTTTCAATTCCTCTTCCGCCTTTTTTTCCTCGGTGACGTCGCGCAGAATCACGGTGAACATCTTTTTGCCGCCGTACTGCACATGCGAGATCGAAGCCTCCACGGGAAACTCGTCGCCGTTCCTTCGTAATCCGAAGATTCCTTCCCGCTGCCCCATTTTCCGCCCGGCAATTTCCGTGGCGCCAAATTTGCGGAGGTGATGCTGGTGCGCATTCCGGTAACGCGCAGGAATGAACTGGTCCAGCGGACGCCCCAGGACCTCGACTTCCGTGAAGCCGAACATTTGTTCCGCGGCGGGATTGAACAGAATAATATTCTGCTGCTCGTCCACGGTGATCACTCCGCTCAGCGCGGAATGAATGATCGCGGATAGCCGCGCCTCGCCGCTTCTGGCTTTTTCCTCCATCAGGCGCCGGCTGGTCACGTCTTGCAATATCCCGTGCCAAAGTACGCTGCCGTCCGCCTGCAGCCGCGGCATGGCCCGCCCTTCCACCCAGATTTCTCCGTTCTTCGGGTGCAGGACACGGTATTCGCAGCTCCATACCGTCAGATTTTTGGCCGATTCCTCGATGGAAGCCCGAAACCTCGCGAGATCTTCGGCGTGAACCAGAGCAAAAATTCCAGAGGCGTCTTTGGCCAGCACTTCCGGGGGAATGGAATAAATTTGGTCGATGGCCGAATTGCAATACGGGAAATAGCTGGAGCCGTCCGGACGCCGCAGAAACGAACAGATGGCGCCCGGCGCGGTTTCCGCCACTTTCGCCAGTTGTTCCCGCAGTTCAACGCGATCCTGCAAGGCAACCTCTTTCTCGCGCTCCGCCCGGCAATCGCGAAACACCAGCACCACACCAAGAATATTCCCCTGCGCGTCGCGAATCGGCGCGCCGCTGTCCGCGATGGGCACCGCGTACCCTTCTTTATTAATCAGGAGAGTGTGGTTGGCCAACCCCACCACGATGCCCAGTTCCAGGACTTTCTTGGCGGGGTCCTCCACCGGTTCGCGGTTGTCTTCACTCTCGATCTTGAAAACGGAAGACAACTCCCGGCCTTCGGCCTCCTCGCACTTCCAGCCCGTCAGGCGCTCCGCTTCCGCGTTCATGAAACTGATTCGGCATTTGGCGTCCGTCGTAATCACTCCATCGCCGATGCTCGCCAGGGTCACGGCATACTGCGTGCGGCTTTGCCGCAACTGTTCGTTCGTCTGCTCCAGATCGACCGTGCGCTCTTGTACCCGCTCCTCCAGGTGGTCCTTCGCCTCTTGAAGACTGGCGTTGGCCTGCCGGGTGCCCGCAAAATCTTGCGCGATCAAGTAAAGCGCCACGCCGACGAACACGAAGGCGAGCACGCTGCCCAGCACGATGATGCCCCGGCTGGTTCGGCTCGTTCGCAGCGCGGCCTGTTCCCGCTCCACCAGCAGCCGGTCTTCGCGCTCCTCCATCAGCCTCGCGATTTGGCGGATGGCATTGTCCGTTCGCATTCCCTCAAGAGTTAGAATTTCCTGCCCCGCGGCGGTGAGTCCCTTCTTCTCCCGCAGTTCCAGCACCTGGCGGAGTTGCTCCATGCGCTTGGCAGTGGAAGCATCCAACTCTCGCCGGCCCTCCTGCTGGTTCGGATTGTCGGCGACAAGTTTACTCAGCGTCGCAAGTTCCCCATCGAGCGCGTTGTGAGCTTCGTTATAAGGACGGAGGAAGAGTTTGTCGCCGGTAATCAGGTAGCCACGCTGCCCGGTTTCCGCATCGGAGACAAGAGACTGCACCTTGCGCAGCGAAGCGATGACCTGGTGTGTGTGATCCACCCATGCGTCGTTGTCGCGAAGCTTTTCGACCTCGGAATAAGCCGTCAAGCCCACGACGGCGAGCAGCGCAAGAGCGACTCCAAAGCCCCACCAAACCTTCCGTTCCATGGGCATCCGGGAATGGCTGGAAGGCGCAGGGGCGGACTGCGACTCCCTCTCACTCCTCTGTTGGGTCGTCATCGGTCGGTCTCCTTGTGGTCTACTGGCCGTAAGCGTCGGGGGCTGTTTCATCTTGGCCGGGCGGTGAGATTAGGTGGGCCACGAGAGGGCCAGGAATGCTCCCGGGCGCGCGCCAGCAGACTTCGTAACCAAATTGGGAGGGGAGAACAAACGGAACAGAGAGAGAGGAGTCTCCAACCTATTCCGGCCTTCCGGGGCTGTCAATAGAACCTCAGAGCAGATGGGTGAAAGGATAACCCTGGAGATGTCAAATATTGCGATTCGAAAGGGTCCGTTCGAATGCCCAGCCCTTTCCCACTGTGGGAATGGCAAAGTTTGCTTTCCCTACGTTGGCTAATCCTTGTGTTTCGAGCAACCTGAAGCGCTCTCTGTTAACCGCTGCACAAATACCGGTACGATATCTATTGTTTAACCTTAAAGTAATACTTTAAATGTCGGCGCGCCGACATTTTCTTTCGGCTTCGGGGATTCCCCCGCCATACCGGAGCGATTTTCGCCATCCAACTCCGGTTCACCAGTCACTAGTCACCAATCACCAGCCTGCCCTGAGCTTATCGAACGGGTCGCCTTCTTCCTGCTACACTATCGATTATCGCACCGCAGGAGATCGCCATGAGTGAAGCCACGCAATTCGCCAAGTCCGTTCCCACTCGCTCCGAATCGGACAGCATGGGCAGCATTGATGTCCCGATGGACCGCTACTACGGCGCGCAGACCGCGCGCTCGCTGATTCATTTCGCAATCGGCAAAGATACGATGCCACCGGAGCTGATCCGCGCGTTCGGCATCCTGAAAAAGGCGGCCGCGCTGGTGAATCGCGACCTCGGAAAACTGTCCGAGGAAAAAGCCAACCTGATCACTCAGGCCGCCGACGAAGTGATCTCCGGAAAACTGAACGAGCACTTCCCCCTTCGCATCTGGCAGACCGGCAGCGGCACGCAGACCAACATGAACGTGAACGAGGTGATCTCCAACCGCGCGATCCAGATTGCGCACGGCGAAATCGGCAGCAAAAAGCCGATTCACCCGAATGACGACGTGAATATGTCGCAATCCTCGAACGACACGTTTCCCACGGCTATGCACATAGCGGCGGCGACGGAGAGTTCGCGTCGGCTGCTCCCCGCAGTGAAACGCCTGCGCGACGCAATTGACGCCAAGGCGAAAGAATTCAAGGATGTGGTGAAAATCGGGCGCACGCATTTGCAGGACGCGACGCCGCTGACCGTTGGGCAGGAATTTTCCGGGTGGGTCAGCTTGCTGGACCGCGACGGCGCGCGCATTGCCGTGGCCGTGGATGGATTGCTCGATCTGGCGATTGGAGGCACCGCTGTCGGCACCGGGCTGAACGCGCATCCCGAATTTGCGGAGCGCGCGGCGAAGAAAATCGCGGAGCTTGCGGGGTTGCCGTTCCGCTCCCACCCGAACAAGTTCGCGAGCCTCTCCGCGCACAACGAAATCGTGTTTGCCAGCGGCGCGCTGAAAACGCTGGCGGCTTCGTTGATGAAAATTGCCAACGATGTGCGCTGGCTGGCCTCCGGGCCGCGCTGCGGGCTGGGCGAACTGACAATTCCGGAAAACGAGCCGGGCTCTTCCATCATGCCGGGCAAGGTGAACCCCACGCAGTCGGAAGCCGTGACCATGGTTGCCGTGCAGGTGCTGGGCAACGACGCGGCGATCGGCTTCGCCGGCTCACAGGGGAATTTCGAGCTGAACGTGTTTAAGCCGGTGATGATTTTCAACTACCTGCACTCGGTGGAGCTGCTGACCGATGCGATGAACAGTTTTGTGGAACATTGCGTGACGGGCATCGAACTGAACCGCGGGACCATCGACCACTACGTCCACAATTCGCTGATGCTGGTCACAGCGCTCGCTCCCAAGATCGGCTACGACAACGCCGCCAAAGTCGCCAAGACCGCGCACCATGAAAACTCCAGCCTCCGCGAAGCCGCCGTAAAGCTCGGCTTCCTCTCCGGCGAAGAGTTCGACGCTCTCGTCAAACCCGAAGACATGACCCATCCGTGAGCTGACACTTGGTGCGGGCCAGAGTGTACATTTAATGGTACAATGTACTAAATAAGGTGCATGGTGGCCGGAGACTCGCAGCCAAAAAAGATCCCTCTGTTATTTTTTCGAACTCCCGCGGGAAGCGAGCCGGTACGGGGGTGGCTGAGAGAGCTTCCACAAGAGGAACGCCAGGCCATTGGAGTGGATCTGTTGCGGGCCCAGTGGCGGTGGCCCATCGGCATGCCTTTGTGCCGTGCAATGGGACACGGTCTTTGGGAAATTCGGACTGACCTGCCGACAAGGCGAACCGCGCGCGTGTTGATTTGCCTTTATCGCGAGCGCCTTGTGGCACTGCACGGATTCATAAAGAAGTCCCGTGTAACGCCGGCCGGCGATCTGGAATTGGCACGCAAGCGCAAGAAGGAGTTGGAGCAATGAGCAAGAAACACATGGGTTCCAGCATTGATGATTTCCTGAAGGGAGAGGGTATTTTCGAGGCGTCGCAAGCGCAGGCAATTAAGGAAGTGGTCGCCTGGCAACTGGCCAAAGCCATGAAGAAGAAGAAAATCTCGAAGAACAGGATGGCCACACTGCTGAAGACAAGTCGCACCCAGGTGGATCGCCTTCTCAGCTCGCAGGACGACATTACGTTGTCGAGCCTGCAGCGCGCCGCCGCCATTGTTGGAAGGCGCGTCATGATCGAACTGGTGTAAAACGGTCCTCGTCAGACACAAATTTAGATACAAGAGGCATTTTTAGAAAGCATGGAGGCTGGATGAAAAGGCGGATTCTGCTCGCAGGGCTGATCGCAGTTTTTCCATTGTCGTCGCAGATTGCAGCGCAATCGACGTACGCGCTGAAACCGACGCCCAAAACTGTCGCGTGGGGTTACTACGATGCGAAGGCGGCGCCGGTTTTGCGCGTGAAGTCGGGCGACACGGTGGAGATTCAGACGCTGATCACCAACAGCCCGAAGCGACTGGAAGAGGCGGGCGTGCCGCCGGATCAAGTGGAGCAATCGCTGCGCGACATCACCGAGCAGGTGAAGGACAAAGGCCCAGGAGGGCACATTCTAACCGGGCCGGTTTACATCGAGGGCGCGGAACCCGGCGACGTGCTGGAGTTGAAAATCCTGTCCATCAAGCTGGCGATTCCTTATGCCTACAACGCCTTCGGCGCGGGGCGCGGCTATCTGCCCGACGATTATCCTTACTCGAAAATCAAAATCGTTCCGCTGGACGATAAACGCATGGTGGCGAAGTTCGCGCCGGGCATCGAGATTCCGCTGCATCCCTTCTTCGGCAGCATGGGCGACGCGCCACCTGAAAGCGCGGGCCGCTTCAACAGCGCTCCGCCGTGGGTCATGGCGGGTAATCTGGATAACAAGGACCTCGTTGCCGGCAGCACGCTCTACATTCCCGTGCATGCGCCCGGCGCGCTCTTTGAAGTGGGCGACGGCCACGCCGGGCAAGGCGACGGCGAAGTGGACATCACCGCGCTTGAAACTTCGCTGATCGGCACGTTTCAATTCGTCGTGCGCAAGGACATGCACCTGAAGTGGCCTCGTGCCGAGACGCCCACGCACTACATCACCATGGGCCTGAACGACGACCTGAACGCTTGTGCGACACTAGCTGTGCGCGAGATGATCGATTTCCTGGTGACGGAAAAGCATCTTTCGCGCGACGACGCCTATATGCTCGCTAGCGTCGCCGCCGACCTCCACATCACCGAACTCGTCGACGGCAACAAGGGCGTGCACATGATGCTGCCAAAATCCATCTTCGTTCCGGGACCTTCGAAATGACCAAAACGCAATCGTCGCTCCGAGTACTCTACGCTATATGGGCTGTGGTCTCCGCGACCGCTCTATTAAGTCCGTCTCTCTTGGCACAAACGAAAAACGAAATTCCCGACTGGTGCAAACCGCTGCCGCGGCCGGAGTACAAATCGCTCCAGCGCGTTCTGCCCGACATACCCTGGTTTGAAGTCTACAAAGTGGCCTCGCGGACGTTCGCGATCTACGAGCCGCACCAGTCCGAGGAAGTCATCTCCTATCTGATACTGGGCACGAAGCAGGCGCTGCTTTTCGATACCGGCATGGGCATCGCCGATATCAAGAAAGTCGTCTCCCGGCTGACCTCGTTGCCCGTGGTGGTGCTCAATTCTCACACCCACGACGACCACGTCGGCGGCAACTGGGAGTTCAGCTATGTCTTCGGAATGGATACCGCGTTCACCCGCGAGAGCGCCAAAGGTTCGACGGCCGATGCGCAGGCGGAAATCGCGCCGGGAGAAATTTGTGGCGACCTGCCGAAGGGTTTCGATCCGAAGGCCTACCGGACCAAACCCTGGCACATCGCGTTTGTTATCCACGATGGCTTCCGCATCAAGCTGGGCGGCCGCACCGTGGAAGTGATCGCCACGCCGGGGCACACGCCGGATGCAATCGCGCTGATCGATCGCGAGAATGGGTTGCTCTTCACCGGCGACACGTATTATCCCGCGCCGATCTGGCTCTTCCGCCCGGAAACGGACCTCGCGGCGTACGAAAAATCCATCGCGCGATTGGCCGCGCTGGCTCCGGAAGTGAAAACCGTTCTGGGCGCACACAATATTCCGGTGGCATCGCCCGAGGTTTTGCCCGCGCTGGTGCAGGCGTTCGCGGACCTGCAGGCCGGCAAAGCCACCTGCAAGCCCGAAAGCCCCGGCAAGAAAATATGCGCCGCGGGCAAATTCAGTTTTCTTCTCCGCGCAGCCCCTTGAGGAGTAGACTGTTGGCATCCGAGGGTTTCCATGCTTTACCTGCCGCAACTCCGGTTGCTCGCCACCTGGGTCCTGACGCTTGCCACCGTTTTTTCTCCTGACACGGGGCAGCCCAATCGCGACAAAAATACGTGGTGCTATGACGGCGGCATTTTTATGGAGACCGAGGGAGCCCTTCCGGACGGAGCGTGCTTTCGCGTGAAAGCCCGAGTGACCGCGCCGGACTTTTTCGAGAACTTAAGGCGGGAAGACACCGTCTCCGGCATGCTCTTTCGCCGGGGCAACGACATCGTCACCGAATTTCCCAAACGCCTGCACATGAGCATGTCCGTATTCGACATTCCCTGCGATCCCCACATGCAGCAGAGCAACTCTCGCGTATACCTGACGAATGAAATGGTCAGCAGCCTGCGGCTGCATTTTTTCTGGAAGCGCCAGATGGAACTTCGGCCGGTCCAAGGAATCGTGCGGATAGGCGGAGAGGTGCGCCCGATCACCTGGTATTCGCACGGACTGGAGCAGGAGTTGCCGAAGCGCTTTGAATGGCTGGTGGAATACGATGTGCCGAGCGAAGGCGTGCCGCTGACCGATAACCTGGTGCTGATGATATACACGCCAGAGCACCGGCTGATCGCGCGCGGCGCCGCAAAAATGTAGCTCGGGCCATCAGGCCGAGGGTTTTCAGTACTTCGGCTCGATCCTGCCTACGCAGTGGAAGGCCTCACCCCTGAAGGGGTGAGCTACAGGCATTACGCCAATCTCATTTGCGGAACTGCGTTGCGCACGATCAACTTTGCTTCGGTGCGGGCTTGCACTTCTTCGGCGGTCCAGCCTGGCGCCACTTCGCGTAAATAGAGTCCTTCCACGGTCACGTCGATTACGGCGAGGTCGGTGACGATGGTGTCCACGCATTCGATGCCAGTCAGCGGATAGTTGCAGGTCTTTACGATCTTCGGCGCGCCTTCCTTGGTGTTGTGCTCCATGCAAACAATTAATTTTTTCGAACCTGAAGCAATGTCCATCGCGCCGCCGATGCCGCCGCTGCCTTTTGAACCGGGAATCTTCCAGTTGGCGAGATCGCCTTTTTCGGAGACCTGGAATCCACCGAGCACGGCGATATCGAGATGCCCGCCGCGGGTCATCAGGTGCGCATCGGCCTGGTGAAATATCGAAGCGCCCGGAATCAGCGTGACGGGAACTTTCATGGCGTCGACGAGGTCGAAATCCTCCTCGCCGGGCTTCGCGCGGCGGCCCATGCCCAGGATTCCATTTTCACTGTGAAAGTAAACCGTGAGTCCCTTGGGCAGGTAATCGGCGATGAGATTCGGGATGCCCCAGCCAAGATTCACGTAGGCCCCGTCGTGCAATTCCTGTGCGGCGCGCTCGGCAATCTGTTCGCGGGTCAATCTGGTTTTTTCGGTCATTCCAGTTTCCACCTTACTTCAAAAGCGAGAGCGCGACAGGTGGCACAGGCATTCTTGCCTGTGCGCCTTTGCGCTCTGTGGCTCGTTCGCACAGCCAGGAATGGCTGTGCCACAAGAATTGTCATCACTCCTCATCATCCGGCGAAGCGCATTCCTTTCGCCTGCACGATGCGGTGCACAAAAATCGCCGGGGTAATCACATCTTCCGGCGAGATGGAACCCACTGGCACGATTTCTTCCACTTCCACAATCGTGAATTTCGCGGCTTTGGCCATAATCGGATTGAAATTGCGCGCGGCCAGGCGGTAAGTGAGATTGCCGAGTTCGTCCGCCTTTTGCGCCTTGATTAAGGCGAAGTCGGCATGAATCGGGAGCTCCAGAATGCAGCGTTTACCATCAAGAACGCGCTCTTCCTTGCCGATCGCGACTTCCGTGCCCACACCAACGGCGGTGTAAAAACCAAGGAGTCCCGCGGCGGCAGCGCGCATACGTTCGCACAAGATGCCTTGCGGCACCAGTTCGCAGGTGACTTCCCCTTTGGCGAAGCGTTCCTGAAAATAGTTGGCGTGCGGGCCGGGGAACGAGCAGATGACGTGCTTCACCTGGCCGTGCTTGAACATCACGCCCAGTTCGCCTTCCCGCGTGCCGCAGTTGTTGCTGATGGCGGTAATATTTTTGACGCCCTTCTTCGACAACGCCTGAATCAGATTATTGGGAAAGCCGGCGCCGCCAAACCCGCCGAACATGATCCGCGCGCCATCGGGAATATCCGCAACCGCGGCGTCGAGAGAATTCACAATTTTGGGCTTCATTCTTCGCTCAGAAACATTTGGATTGGCATTTCCTATAGATTGTTCCCGACCCAAGACAATTCCGCAACCCCGGCCAGGTCCACCCCGAAGGTAAAGTTATCTCAGGAGGGCGCGTAGCCGGCGCTCAGCCCGAATTTGTATGTACTAGTTCCCCCTCCGCCTGGTTTCTGCAAAGTTCCAGTCCATTTACAAGAATTTGCCCCTGCTCGGAACCATTTCGTTTTCCGCGAGGACTAGAAGTAGTCTAACGAACTCTGGAGTTCACACTCCCGCGGCGACAAGGATCGACGCGCTGACCAGCCGGCGCGATGCGGTGTCAGCGCGGATGGCCGCACTGCTCAACGTCGCTGAATTCGAAGGCCAACCTAATCAGCCGGGCGCAAGCGTTTCCACTGATCGTGGGGGCGAAGGCGATTGCCGATTACGCCCTGTGATTGGCGAACTAGCGGGACAACCTGGGCAAGCGGCGCGCAACCCAGGGGACGAATCGACATTCGCTCCCGTTTTTTCGTTACCGAGAGGGCACTCAGATCCAAGGTATCTGCGTTTCAAGTCAGTTCAAAAGGTGTTCACTCATTTTCGAAAATCGAGGACAGATCGATTCTCTGCACCTTTTTTTTGCTATATTGAATTACCCCGTCCCCAGGCTCGAGATTCAGTTCCTATAGTAGACCCCAAGCGTTCCTGCCCCGCCCCAATTATCGGAGGATTTGATGACGCGTTTCCGTGGATCGATATCGGCTACTCTGGCGACATTCTTGCTGCTGATGGGCGGCTGCGCCAGCACGAGCTCCCGTTCCGGTTCTGGCGATCCTGCGCCGAGCATCACGGTGCAGCCAGCGAACGCGGCCGTGACGGCGGGCCAAATGGCAACTTTTTCAGTGACGGCGACGGGCACCGCGCCTTTGCGCTACCAGTGGCAAAAAAACAACGCCAACATCAGCGGAGCAACGGCGGCCAGCTACACAACCCCGGCAACCACCAGCGGAGACAACGGATCGAAGTTTGACGTGGTGGTCAGCAATCCCGCCGGCAGCATAACCAGCGGCATAGCACTGCTGAACGTGAGTTCGACCGGGGCGACGCTCGAGACAATCGCGGTCACACCGGTTTCTCCCTCCATCGTTGCCGGCAACACGCAACAGTTCACTGCGACCGGAACATACAGTGACAATTCCACGAAAAACATCACTGGCAATGTGACCTGGAAATCGTCGAATACCGCATTCGCGACAATTGGGGCAACGACGGGATTGGCTACAGGCGTGGCCGCCGGAACCACGCAGATTACAGCCACGCAAGGTACTGTCGTGAGCCCGAATGATGCACTCGCCGTGACGACTTCTACGGCGACACTGCAATCCATCGCCGTAACGCCGGCGTCACCGAGCATCGGGATCGGAAGTTCGTTGCAGTTCACCGCGACGGGAACTTACAGCGACAATTCCACAAGAAATATCACCACGAGCGTGACGTGGGCTTCATCGAATCCGCTCTTCGCGACAATTGGAACGGCAACCGGGCTTGCCGCTGGGGTCGCTGTGGGGACTACGGAAATCACGGCCATGCAGGGAAGCGTTGTGAGCCCTAACGATGCGTTGACTGTGTCGCTGACTTCGTCGAACGCGTCGGACGTGGTCACGCACCATTACGACGCCATGCGAAGCGGGGCGAACACGCACGAACTGACCTTGACACCGGCGAATGTGAACTCGACCACGTTCGGCAAGGTGGCGGAATTTGGTGTGGACGGCCAGATTGACGGGCAAATTCTTTATCTGAACCAAGTGGCGATTCCCGGAGTGGGCAACAAGAACGTGCTTTACTTCGCGACAGAAAATGACAGCGTGTATGCGGTAGACGCGGACAGTATCACAGGAGCGGCGGCGACCGTGCTTTGGAAGACGCGCGCGCTGCCAGCAACCGATGTGCCATTGAGTTCTAACGACGCGGGTTGCGGCTATATCAGTCCGGTGGGGATCATGTCCACGCCGGTGATTGACCGGTCGCGCAACGCGATCTATGTGGTGGCGAGTTCGAAGGACAGCAGCGGAAACGTATTTCACCGGCTGCACGCATTGAACCTGAGCAGTGGCGCAGAACTTTTTGGCGGGCCGACAAACATCACTGCAACTTTTCCTGGAACTGGAGGAAACAGCAGCGGTGGCACGGTGACGTTCCTTGCCAAAGCGCAGCAGGAACGCGCGGCGTTGCTGGAAAGTAATGGCACGATCTACACGGCGTGGTCCGGATACGACGGCGACTGCGGCAATTATTCCGCCTGGGTCATTTCGTTTAGCGCGGACTCACTCGCGCGGACGGGAGCTCTTGATCTGGTCCCAAGCACACATGGGGCGGGAATCTGGCTGGGAGGTGGCGGACTGGCGGCGGATGCCGCGGGCAATGTGTACTTCCCGACGGGCAACGCGTTTGGCGGAAACACGCCGGGAATCAGCAATGATTATGGCGACACCTTTGTGAAACTTCGGCCGAGCGTGCCGCTGACGGTGGCGGATTACTTTGCACCTTCAATCGCCATAAGCGACGACAATCTCGACGAGGATTTGGGCTCGGCGGCGGCGCTGCTGCTGCCGGATCAGGTGGACAGTGGCGGAACCACGCGCCATCTCGCATTCGTGGCGGGAAAAGATGAACAGATGTACGTGGTGGACCGCGACAACATGGGACAGTACAGCGCCATTGGGGATAATGTGTACCAGGAATTTGCCAAAGATGGTCACGAGAATTTCTCGTCGCCCATTTATCTTAATGGCCGCGTGTACATTGGCCCTTCGGGTATGCCTTTGCAGGCGTTTTCAGTTTCGCAAGCCAAGCTCAGTGGTGCGCCCACGTCGCAAACCGCGTTCACGTTCGGGAGCAACGGGACGGTCCCCAGCGCGTCATCGAACGGCGCGGCGAACGGAATTGTCTGGGCGCTGGACCGCGAGTCGCGAAGCCTCTTTGCCTACGATGCGACCAACTTGAGTACGGTGCTCTACACATCGGCCCAGGCTGCCGGCGGGCGCGACAGCTTCTCCAATGTTGGCGGGCATTTCATTACGCCGATGGTGGCGAACGGAAAAGTGTATATCGGCACCGGCAGCACGGTGGCGGTGTTTGGATTGTTGCCGTAGAGAGTCGGAGAACCTTTTGAGTGCGGGAGCACAGCTCCCGCTTTTGCGATGACAATCAGCCGACTCAATTTGCGTTTGGGAGGCGAGCTTCAATCGCAAAAGCGGAGGCTTCGCCTCCGCACTCAAAAGGTCAGGATTTGCGGATGCCGTTGAGGAGCATGTTTAGGAACACCTGCTTGACCTGCTCGGGGTCGGAGACGTGGTCCGTGTCGTACCAGCGATAGAGCCAGTTGCACATTCCCAGAATTCCATTAACGATCAGCCACGGCTCGCCTTCGATCAGCTTGCCCTGCTGCTGCCCGCGCTTCACCAGATCTACAAAGCGATTGTTGTAGCGGGACATCACCGAAATCAGTTTGTGCTGGCGCTTACCGGAGAGCGAATCGAATTCGTGCAGGAAAAGGCCGAATGGGACCTTGTTCTGGATAATGTAATCAATCTGGGCGCGGATGGCACGCTCGAGCTGCTCGACCGGCTCGCCCTCCAGGTCGATGTGTTGCGCTATGTAGGCGTCACCGTCTTCGATGCCCGCGAGCAACAACTGGAACAGAAGATCATCCTTGGATTTGATGTAGTAGTAGAGCGAACCCTTGAGCATGCCGACGTCGCGGGCGACGTCCTCGATCGAAGTGGCATGAAATCCCTTAGCGAAAAAAATGTTGGCGGCGCTTTTCAGGACTTCCTGAAGGCGGGTACCGGGCTTGGATTTGGAGTCGGAGCGGCCAGCGTGGCGCGCACGAAGGGGCTTTGGCGCGGGCTTTCCGTTGGACGTTTTTAAGGGCACGACTACCTCACAGAATAAATTACATGGTAACAGAGCGGAGTCAGGGCGGAGTAGCCGAGAGCAATGCGGATTGAGTAATGCGGCCCGGGTATTTTCTCCGGGCTAAGCTCCGGGGAAGTTTTGAAGTTGAGATACCACGCGCATCGTCGTTGGGTCCGCCCGGAAGGGCAGCGCTTGTTTTGTGTGATTTGCGAAATGCTCCCTGGGCCACCTGAAGGTGGCCGCTACGTTGGGGATTCAGCGGACGAGGTGGCAGGAGTGGGTTTTGATTACCAGCCAGACGAGGAGGCCGGGGGCCAGGTCGAGCGCGCGAACGGCGCCAGGCGTGACGTGCACTTCAAAGGTTGTGCCGGCTTTTACAAGAAGAACAACCATTGTGCCGAGAGTTTGGATCGACTCGATGCTGCCAGGAAGAATGTTTCGGGCGCTGAGGAAGTGCGGCGGTTCGGTGGCAACGAGGATGTCGCCGGCGCGAATGGCGACGCGGACCTCGTTGCCGGGCGCGGCGTCACCAAGCGGAATTTCGATTTCACACGTGGCGTGATCGAGCGAAACGCGCATGACGCCGTCGGCGGGGCGATGTTCCACGACAATCGCGGGGAGAACATTTTCGAAGCCGGCGGCGTGGGCGAGTTCGACGGAGCGCGGGGCATCGAGCACGGCGCGGGGAGCGCCGCTTTCCTGAACGCGGCCGTTGACGAGTGTGACGACGCGTTCGCCGATGGCGTCGACTTCTTCGCGATTATGCGTCACGTAAAGAATAGGAATGCGGTTGGCATTGTTCCATGCGTGAAGATCTTCGAGGATAGAGCGGCGCAAAGCGGAATCGAGGCCTGTAAGCGGCTCATCGAGAAGCAGGACGCGGGGGCAAGTAACGAGTGCGCGCGCGAGGGCGACACGCTGCTTTTCGCCGCCGGACAGTTCGGCGGGCCGGCGAGAGAGAAGATTCTGGATACGAAAAGCGCTTGTGATGCTTCGCGTACGTTCGGTTCGTTCAGGGAGAGCGAGCTTATCGAGACCGTAGCGGATATTTTGTTCGACAGAAAGATGCGGGAAGAGCGCCAGGGATTGAAAAACGTAGGCGAGTTCGCGGTGCTGCGGCGGGAGAGAGAGCGTGCGGGCCGCGTCAAAGTAAAGTTTTTCGCCGAGGCGGATTTCGCCGGAATCGGGTTCTTGGAGGCCGGCGATGCAATCGAGCAGGGTGGATTTTCCGGCGCCGGATGGGCCGAACAGGACAGTGAAGCCCAGCGCGAAGGATTGCTGGACGTCGAGCACGAAAGACTGCGCGCCATTCGAGCGAAACTGTTTGCGGATTTGAACATTCAACATTGCGAAATCTATTTCGCCAGCCAGGGCGACCACACGCGGCGATTCACGCCGTAGACGATCGACAGCACCACAAATGAAACGACGAGGAGGAGCAGCGCGGTCTGGTGCGCGGCGGCGTAATCGAGTGCCTGGACGCGGTCGTAGATGTCGATGGAGACAGTGCGAGTGATGCCGGGAAGATTGCCGCCGACCATAAGAACGACGCCGAATTCGCCGAGGGTGTGCGCGAAGCTGAGCACCAGCGCGGTGAGAACGCCGGGCCAGGCGAGCGGGAGGATAATGCGAAGAAACGTACGCACGCGGCTGGCGCCAAGGACGGCGGAGGCGTCGAGCAGGCGGCGGTCGAGCGATTCGAAGGAAGCGACGAGCGGCTGTACGGCGAAGGGGAGGCTGTACAGCATCGAGGCGAGCACGAGCCCAGTAAAAGTGAAGGCAAGCGGGTGGCCGAACAGTGATTGCCAGATTTTCCCTAGCGGTCCGCGCGGCCCCATAGCGACTAGCGCGTAGAAACCGAGAACGGTGGGAGGAAGCACGAGAGGGAGAGCGACAACGGATTCAACGAGAAATTTCCCGCGCCAGGTGCCGAAAGCGAGGCCATACGCCAGCGGGAGCGAGAGCGCGAGAAGGAGGATCGAGACGGTTGCGGCGAGGCGCAGAGAGAGAAGGAGTGCTTCGACGTTCATGGCTTTGGCTCAGGGGACGCGGGGTGGGGAACTTGAAAACCGTAGCGCTCTAAAGTGGCGCGTGCCTGGGGGGATTTCAGAAAGGTGAGGAAGGAAAGGGCAGCCTGCTTGTTCAGCGAGGATTTGAGAACGACGACAGCTTGTTGAATTGGTGGGTAGCGATCCGCGGGAACGTTCCAGCGCTTGCCGTCCTTCATCGCGGGAGAGAGGGCGAGCGAAAGGGCGACCAGACCGGCTTGCGCACTGCCGGATTGGACGAATTGCGCGGCCTGGGAAATATTTTCACCGAAGACGAGTTTTGGTTTGAGCTGATCGTAGAGGCCGGCGCTTTGAAGGGCGGCAACGGCGGCGCGGCCATAGGGAGCGTGCTCGGGATTGGCGATGGAAATTTTCTGAATGCGGGGTTCAAGAAGCGTTTTCAGGCCAGCAGCGGGATCCAAGGGGGAATCGGGAGGAAGCCAGAGGGCGAGGCGGCCCGTGGCGTAAATTTGCAGGGAATCGGATTCAGCGAATCCGTCCTGGGTCAATTTCGTGGGGTAGTCCAGGTCGGCAGAAAAAAAGAGATCGAAGGGCGCGCCGTTCTGGATTTGGGCGAAGAAGTTGCCGCTGGAGCCGTAGGTGATGGCGAGTTTGGCACCGGTGTGTTTTTCGTATTGGGCGGCGAGATCGGGGAGAACGAATTGGAGGTCGGCGGCAGCGGCAATGCGGAGAGTTTGGGCAAGCGCCGACGAAGAAAAGAGAGAGAAACAGAGAAGAGTAAGAATCAGCGCCCCAGCCCCACGGCGATATGGGGGACAAGCGGCCCGCCTCGGAAGGCGGGCCCTACAAACGATGTCGAGAAACGCGGCTAGCATATTCATCAGACGCGGAGGATCATGACTTCGGTGGATTTTACCAGGGCGGCTACCCGCTCGCCGGGCTTGAGGCGCATTTCCTTGGCGGCGTCGGCGGTGATGATGGAGGTGATGTGCTGCTCGCCGATGGCGAGAGTGATCTGTGCGAGCAGACCACTGAATTTGATGGCGGTGACGCGGCCAATGAGTTGGTTACGTCCGCTGATTTTGCGGAAATTGCCGCGGCGAGAGGAGGGTTCGCCACGGTTGAGGGAGGCGGGAATCAGGCGGTCGATTTCGGATTCGGGGACGCGGTGGTGGCCGCCGGGGGTTTTGGCGGTTTTGAGCTTGCCGCGGTAGATCCATTGTTTCAGCGTGGGGTAGCTGATGCCGAGGATGTTGGCGGCTTCCCTGGGAGCGAGGAGTCTTTGCATAAAGAGAGGATAGACGACTTTAAGCGTTAGGACAATACGGATTTAGGCGAATTGAAGAGAAAATTCTAGCACAGAGATCTCAGGGGAGCGGCAGAGGGCACTGAGATTGGTTGCTCATGCGAGAAATGCGAGTTGAATTGAGACCGCAGAAGCGGAAGCTCCGCATCCGCACTCAAAATCAGTTGCGGAGGGGCTTGCCGGTTTTGAGGGTGTGGGCGATGCGCTCCTGGGTTTTCTTTTCGCCGCAGAGGGAGACGAAGGCTTCGCGCTCGAGGTCGAGGACATATTGTTCGCTGACGAGTTGCGGCGAGGAGAGCGCGCCGCCGGCGAGAATGTTGGCGAGTTTGCGGGCGACGTGGGCGTCGTAATCGGAGGCGTAGCCGCCGCGGGTCATCATGTGAATGGCCAGCTTGCCGGCGGCGAGAAAGGATTCTCCGAGCACTTTGATCTGCGTGGACTGCGCGCCTTCCTGCCAGGAAGGTGCGGCGGGCTTCCATCCGCCACGGACGAGAGCCAGGGCGGTTTGCTTGGCATCGGCGACGAGGCGATCGCGATTCATGGAAAGAGTGTCGGTGCGGCGAAGGTAGCCGAGGTCGCGGCACTCTTCGGCGCTGGTGCCGACCTTAGCGGTGGCGATGTTTTCGAAAAAGGGCCGCAGCGTGTGGAAAAGATCGAGGTCGTCGCCGGAGGCCGCATTTTCATTGGCGCGAATGAGCATTTCTTTCGTGCCGCCGCCACCGGGGATGAGGCCCACGCCGACTTCGACGAGGCCGATGTAGGCTTCCGCGGCGGAATGAATTTTCGTGGCGTGCAAGCCGATTTCGCATCCGCCGCCGAGAGCCATGCCTTGCGGCGCGGCGACGACGGGCTTTGGCGCGTACTTGATGGCGAGATTGACGTTCTGGAACTGCTTCACGGCCATGTGGAGATCGTCCCACTCCTGCTCTTGCGCGCCGACGAGAACCAGCATGAGGTTGGCGCCAACGGAAAAATTGGCGGCCTGGTTGGCGATGACCATGGCGTCGAAATCGGTTTCCAGGCGTTTAAGACCTTTGTGGATCATGGCGATCAGGTCGGCGCCGATGGCATTCATCTTGGAGTGGAATTCGCAGCAGACGACGCCATCGCCGAGATCGATCAAGCTGGCGCCGGAATTTCGTTCGACTTCGCGGCCCGCGTCTTTGAGATTCTTGAGGATCAGAACGCCGGCGGGTTCTTCCACTTTTTTGGTTTTGCCGGTGGCGAGATCGAAGACGGAGGTTTCGCCCTTGCTGGATTCGTAGAAACTCGAGCGGCCCGCAGAAAGGGCCTTTTCAAATACTGCCGGCAGCGCGCGATTTTCTTTCTTGATTTGCGCGGCGAAGGCAGACAGGCCAATGGCGTCCACCATTTCGAAGGGGCCGAGTTCCCAGGCAAAGCCCCAGCGCATGGCGCGGTCCACGTCCTCGATATTGTCGGTGATTTCCGGCATGCGGCGGCCGGCATAGAGGCACATTTCGGAGAGGCCACTCCAGATGAATTGTTGAGCCTTGTCGGTTTTCTGGCCTTCAAAAAGCGGGGTGAGCAGCGCGCGCAAACGCTCGCGCGTGTCCTCGACGGCTTTTCCGGCTTCGATGGACGCGAAGCGGGCTTTTTGCCTCTCGCGATACTCCATTGTATTCAGATCGAGAGTGAGGATTTCTTTTTCGCCCTGGCCGCCCTTCACGCGCTTGTAAAAGCCCTGCCCGGTTTTGTCGCCGATCCATTTGCGCTTGGCCATCTCTTCGACGAAAGGCGGAAGCTTGTAGGTCTCGCGGGATTCGTCGTTGGGCGCGGTTTCGTAGATGTTTTTGACGACGTGCATCAACACATCGAGCCCGACGACATCGGCGGTGCGAAACGTGGCGGACTTGGGCCAGCCGACGGCGGGGCCGGTGCAGGCGTCGACTTCTTCAATGGTCATGCCAAGCGATTGCATCAGGCGGAGGGCATTTAACATCGAAAAGGTGCCGATGCGATTGGCGATGAAGTTTGGCGTGTCTTTCGCAAGCACAACACCCTTGCCGAGTTGGCGGTCACAAAACTCGGAAAGCGCGTTGAGGACTCCCGGCGAAGTCTTCGGGCCGGCGATCACTTCGACGAGTTTCATGTACCGCGGCGGATTGAAGAAGTGCGTGCTTGCCCAATGCTGCTGAAATTCTTCAGGGAGCCCTTCGGCGATCAGGTGGACAGGCAAGCCGGAAGTGTTCGTGGTGACGATGGAGCCGGGCTTGCGGAACTGGGCGACCTTGGCGAGCAGGCCGCGCTTGATCTCGAGATTTTCGGCGACGACTTCGATGATCCAGTCGGCGTCGGCGATGCGCGGAAGATCGTCTTCAAAATTTCCGGTGGAGACTTTGGCAGCGAGAGCGGGGGTGAAAAAAGCGGCGGGCCTGGCTTTTTTGGCGGCGTCGAGGCCGGCGAGGACGATTTTGTTGCGGTCGGCGGGAGCGGCATCCTTGGGAACGATGTCGAGCAACAGGCAGGGGAGGCCGGCATTGGCAAAATGCGCGGCGATGCGTGCGCCCATGGTACCGGCGCCGAGGACAACTGCTTTTTGGATGCGATGGGTCATGACCATGCCTTGAGCAGCAGGAATAGGACGGCAGAACAGGTTACAAAATGGGAAGCCACGGGTCAAACAGGTGTTTGGTAACGGGCCAAGGGAGACTAAAATCGGGATATGGCGAACGAAAAGGAAGCGAACGCGCAAAGCTTGCTGCGGAGCGCGAAGGAGTGGTTTCGCGCGTTCAGCAACGGGTATACGTCGGTGGGAGAGCGGCGGCCGCGCGTGGGGCTGGCCCTGGCGGGCGGGTTCGCGCGCGGCATCGCGCACATCGGCGTGCTGCGGGTGTTTCGCGAAGCCGGGATTCCGATCGACATGGTGGCGGGGACGAGCGTTGGCGCGCTGATCGGGACAGGCTATTGCGCCGGGGCAACACTGGAAATGATGGAGGCCATCGCTTGCGAGACGAAGTTTACGGATTTCGGGCGGTGGACTCCTTCGTGGCTGGGATTGGCGACCAACCAGCGGATGGAGCAATTCATGGCGCGCTTTTCTTCAATCAAGAATTTTGAAGAGCTGCAAACCCCGCTGGCGATCGCGGCCACGGACATCAATGCGGGCTTGCCGGTGTATTACTACCAGAAGGGGGCAATCGGGCCGGCGCTGCGAGCTTCGTGCGCGTACCCCGGATTGTTCGTGCCGATTCAGCATGAGGGGCGAACGCTGGTGGACGGATTCCTGACGGCGCTGGTGCCCTATGAAGGATTGCTGTTGATGGGCGCGGAGGTGGTGATCGCCGTATACCTGGAGCCGGGAATACACGGGGAGCCGCGGACGTTTACGGATATTTTGAGCCGGTCGTTCACGATTATCCAGAAGCATGCGGACCTGGAGTGGCGGCAATATGTGGACGTGATCATTGAGCCGGACGTGACGCCGTTTGTTTGGGACGATTTTACGAAAACGCCGGAGATGGTGAGGGCGGGTGAAGAAGCGGCGATGAAGATGTTGCCGGCGATCCGGGCGGCGATTGAAGGGAAGAAGAAGAAGGCGGAAGAGTAGGGGTAGCGCCGGCATCCTGCCGGCCATGTTGTTCCTGGAAAAGCGCCCGCTCCGCAAATGCGTCCGGAGTCCGAAAACCGGCCTCAGAAGGCGGCCGCTACAAGACCTTGACTTCAACTTGAACAGGTTGGCCTTCGCCTTTGCCGCGTTGGGTTAGCCAGGCGGCGAGGCCTTCGGCGAAGCGCTCGGGGGTGAGGCGGAAGCTGGCTTCGAGGCGGCCGTCGGCGACGGGTAGGGTGTCGTCGAAATCGGCTGAATTGGTGAAGTTACGCATGGAGAATTGGTCGAGCCATTCGAGGGGGCAGGGGCGGCGCTCACCGCGGATGAGGATATCGACCTGAAATTCCTGGGCGTACATATCGGCATGATAGCACCGGGAGTGTGGAACAGTCTGGGGAGCGATTTCGGAGAGGGTCTCCTCAGGGAGCTGAAACCCGAGGAATCTTGCTTATATCAATTCTTCATCTTCCAGTTGCTCGGAACCGACTTTGATACCAGTAGGATTCCTTCTGCCGCATCCACCGCCTTTATCGAGAGCCGCTCGTCGTGGCTCTCAGTCGCCTGCGTCAAAACGACTTCCGTCCGAAAGTAGTACGCTTTCCCAGCTTCCGCTGTCAGATTTGCCGCTCCACTCAACTTTTGCCTCGACTTTAGGCTCGACTGCCAATCGACGCATAGATGATGTTCTCCGGGTTCCACCGCAAACGATAAGGACGACTGCCCGTGATTCGCTCCCACCCAATTCCCATCCAATCCCACCCGGGTAGTGACCTTCACTTCTCCGCCTTCTGGCTTTCCCTGCTCAATCACATACACCACCGCCTTACCGGGCTCCGGCTGCGTCACCGAATGCTGCTTTGGATCAGTCTTAACGCTGAATTGCGTCTTGTTCGGACCACACCCTGCCGCCGTTCTCAAATCTGCCGTCTGGTCCTGGCCAAAGACGGGGGCTGCAAGCAGCAGAGCTAAAAACATAAATTTGCGCATGGTTCTCCCGAGATTCTCAGCGTCCGTGAGCCACAACTCACGATCTGCTTATACGACGCGCTATTGCCGGTTCCCGTTTCTTCCAATTACCCAATCCGTATCCCCCCGCGCGTGAGCCCGGATAAATGATGAGTTGGCAATTCATAAACCTCGGTGTCCCATACGCGGTTTGATCGGAAGCTGACCCATTCCCCGGTGACGGGCAAACTTGCTTCGGGGGTGAGCGGTAACATACACTGGGCAGGTTTGATGATGGTTCGCGAGAGTCCCGCCAGTCTCCGATACACGTCCGCGCGATCAGAACCGGCCGGATCGGGCGCATCCTTTCCATTCTCTGATGCAGCCTGCTAAATCATTTGGGGGTAATACCGTGGCGACGCCAATGGAAGCCTGGGTAGAAGAAGCAGCCCGGCTGACCAAGCCAGACAAGATCGTTTTTTGCGATGGGTCGGAAGCCGAAAACCAAGCGATCCTGAAGGAGATGCTAAAAAAGGGCGATTCCTTCCAGCTGAACGAAAAAACCTACCCGAACTGTTATCTGCATCGAAGCGACCCTAGCGACGTGGCCCGCACCGAACACCTCACCTTTATCTGCACGCCGAGCAAGGAAGAAGTGGGACCCACCAACAACTGGATGGACCCCGAGGGAGCGAAGTTCAAGCTCGGGAAGCTGCTGGACGGGGCGATGCGCGGGCGGACGATGTACGTGGTGCCGTACATGATGGGCCCGGTGAATTCGCCGATCAGCAAAATCGGCGTGGAAGTGACGGACAGCCCGTACGTGGTGGCGAACATGCGGATCATGTGCCGCATGGGCAAGGTGGCGCAGGATAAGCTGGGAAGCTCAAAGGATTTTGTGCCGGGGCTGCATTCGGTGGGAGATCTGGATCCGTTGCGGCGGTACATCGCGCATTTTCCGGAGGAGCGGCTGATCTGGAGTGTGGGATCGGGCTACGGCGGGAACGCGCTGCTCGGAAAGAAATGCTTTGCGCTGCGAATTGCCAGCTACATGGCCCGGCAGCAAGGCTGGATGGCCGAGCATATGCTGATCCTGGGACTGGAATCGCCGGGCGGGAAAGTGACGTACATGGCCGCGGCGTTTCCGAGCGCCTGCGGGAAGACGAACCTGGCGATGATGGTCTCCGCGCTGGAAAGCCAGGGATACAAAGTGTGGACGGTCGGCGACGATATTGCGTGGATGAAGATTGGCGCGGACGGATACCTGCATGCGATCAATCCCGAGGCTGGATTCTTCGGCGTAGCGCCCGGGACCGGCAAGAAGACGAATCCGAACGTGATGGACGCGCTGAAGCACGACACGATTTTCACAAACACCGGAGTGACGGCGGAGAATGAGCCGTGGTGGGAAGGCATCGGCGGGGAACCGCCCGCGGGATTGGTCACGTGGCGCGGGGAAAAGTGGGACCCCTCAAAGGGCGCGGCGGCGCATCCGAACGCGCGGTACACGGTGCCGGCGGCGCAATCGCCGAGCATCTCGCCGAAGTGGGAAGCGCCGGAGGGCGTGCCGATATCGGCATTTATTTTTGGCGGGAGGCGGGCGCGGCTGGCACCGCTGGTCTATCAATCGTTCAACTGGCAGCACGGCGTGTTTGTCGGGGCGACGATGGCGTCGGAGACGACGGCGGCGACGACCGGAGACGTGGGAATCACGCGGCGGGACCCGATGGCGATGCTGCCCTTCTGCGGCTACAACATGGCGGATTATTTCCAGCACTGGCTGGAGATAGGGAAGAAGATCCCGAATCCGCCGAAGATTTTCCACGTGAACTGGTTCCGAAAGGGTGGGGACGGAAAGTATCTGTGGCCGGGATACGGGGAGAACGTTCGGGTGCTGAAGTGGATCCTGGAGCGTGTGGAAGGGCGAGGCGAGGCCAAAGAGACGCCGATCGGATATGTACCGACGCGCACGGGCCTGACGTTGGACGGATTGAAGATTGCTCCGGAAGCGTTGGACGAATTGTTCCGCGTGAACGCGGGAGATTGGGAAAACGACCTGGCGGACAGCCGGGAGTTTTTGGCGAAGTTCGGGGAAAGGCTGCCTGCGGAGCTGCGCAAGGAGCATGAGGCGGTCGTCGGGCGGTTCCAGAAGTCCGTGCCGGCCTGAGGCTGGTAGCGTCCACCTTCAGGTGGACATTGAAGCCACGTTCGCGTCCACCTGAAGGTGGACGCTACGTTGAGATGTCTTTTTCACACACGTCACGTAAACAGTAAGCTACTCCCACAGAAAACGCTGTAGAATCTTCAACCATGCTAGGGGCCCTCTCAGTGTCCACCCGTGTGGGTGTCTTTGTTGTTTTATTCACGCTCATTTTTTCTCCGTGGGCGTTCTCGGCTACAACCTGGAACGGTATATTGCGCGATGCCGCGGGAAAGCCCGTGGCCGACGCGAAGATTACGTTGCACGCGAGCCCCGGCGATCGGATGTATGAAGCGCGGACGTCGGCCGTTGGGGCATTCGTGTTTGCAGCGATTGCGCCCGGGACGTACATGCTGGCGGCTGAGGCGGCAGGGAAAACATGGACGGCGTCCAAGGCAATTGTGATTGCGGAGGGGAGTGCACCAAATCTGGAGCTGACGCTTTCCGCGACGGACCAGACGCTGGCCGTGACCGTTGCCGGGCAGCCGCAAGGCAGCGAACGGAAGGGGAGCGGCGGCGAACATCTTTCGAGCGAAGAAGTTTCCGGCCTGCCGCTGAACGAGCGCGACTTCAGCAAGTTGCTGCTGCTGGCCGCGGGCACGATGACGGACACCAACGGCGCGGCCAATTTCACGCAACAGTTCGCGATCAACGGGCAGCGCGGCGTGGCGACCGTGTTTGCCATGGATGGCGGAACGACGTCCGACCCGGAGCTGGGCGGGGCGACCTTTGCGAATTTCAACGTGGATGCGATTCACGAGGTGCAATCGAATTCCGGTGTGATGCCGGCCGAAATCGGGCAGGGCGCGGCGGGATTCACGAACGTGGTGACGAAATCGGGGAACGGCCAGCTGCACGGAAGCGCATTTGAATTTGTGCGCAACGCGGCGTTTGACGCGCGGAATTTCTTCGATCACGCCAGCGACCTGGACCCGCGGCGAATTCCTCCGTTTGTGCGCAATGAATTCGGCGCGACGATCGGCGGGCCTGTGGTGCTGCCGGGAATTTATGACGGACACGGGAAGACGTTCTTTTTTGGCGAGTACGCGGGATTCCGGCAGGTGCTGGGCACGACGCAAGTGTTCGCGGTGCCGACCGCCGACGAACGAAAAGGGATCGATACGACGAGTTTTCCCGGCGACACTCTGACGGTGCCAGTGAGCCCGCAGATCTCGGCGATTCTGGCGCGATACCCTTTGCCGAATGACCCCACGGGCTCGTTCGGGGCGCGGACGTATGCGGCGTCATCGAAAGTGGTGACGGACACAGACCAGTTTTCGATTCGCGTGGATCACAAGATTTCGGACAAAGCGACGCTCTTCACACGCTTCAGCCTGAATAATGTGAATGGCCCGACGACAAACCCGGATCAAACGTTGATCGATCCGACCTTCGCAGTGAAGTTTTTCGATCACCAGCGGAACGCGGCGGTGAGCTACGCGAGGACATTTTCGCCAGAACTGAATTCGACGACGCTGTTTGATTATGTGCGCAGTACGCCGGTATTCCCTTCGAGCAACCATACCGATGTCGGGCTGGCGTTCGGCGACGGGCTGTTCGAGGGATTCAATACGGCGGATGGGTCGATTTTCGGATCGTATGGAAACGTGTTTCAGTTTAAGCACGACATGAGTTACGTGCATCGCGGGCACGTTTTCAAATGGGGCGTGGACATCCGCTGGAACCGAGACACCACCGTGTTCGGGAGCAATCCGAGCGGCATATATTCTTTCGGCGGAGGAACCGCCTATTCGCCCGTGTTCATTCAGTCGGCGAGTGGCACGCACAATATTCTTCCGGGCGACCCTCTGCCCGATTCCCTGCTGGGATTGCTGACGGCCACGCCCTACGAGTACACGATTACGGCGCCTTACCGGCTAACACCGACGGGCGACAGGTTTGACGCAGCGGCGGTGCGGCGGGAGGCCTACGCGTTTTATTTCCAAGACACGTGGAAAGCAACGACGCGGTTGAGCATCAATTACGGATTGCGGTATGAGGTGAACAGCCGGATAAAAGAGGCGAACAACCGGACCTCGGTGGCTACACCTGTAGGGCCGAATGGAGCGCCGGCGGATTTTCTGACGCCCGGTGCGACACAGCAGTTCTTATACAATCCGCAGCCCATCTATCCGATAGATTGGAACGGCTGGGCCCCGCGCGTGGCGTTGGATTACGGACTGACGAAAAAAACTACCTTGCACGCCGGCGGTGCAATCACCACCATCGTGCCGAATTTGTGGCAGGACAATTTTGTAACCGGCGGATTGCCATTTGTGGTGCAGCCGTTGGTGACGGCGCTGCCGGGCGTGCCGGTTCCCTTCTCGAACACGATAGTGCCGTTGCAGGTGCCGGAGCCGTACACCACTTCCGGGCAACTGCTGTTTCCGTCGGGAAGCACTTCAAACGTGGCGGCAAATACCCCGATTGATTTGCCAAGATTTCAGCAGGACCTGGAGGCGCTGACGCCGGGCGATCAGACGCAGTTGCTGAGTGTGAGCGGAATGTCGCGGAATTTCAAGAACGGGTATATCGGCACGTACACGGCGGGCTTCGATCATGATTTTGGAATCGTGCGGTGGAACGCGGCTTACGTGGGAACGGCGGGTATACATCTTGCGCGCGTATTTGCTCCGAACGGGTATGCAGGGGCAGGGCCGCAGTTCGCGCGATTCACGCAATTTGATTCTTCGGGCAACGCGACCGGCGGGTTCGGGCCACAATATGTGATGTCCAGCGATTCGCATTCGAATTACAACTCACTGCAGACCAGCGTGAGCGGAACGAACGCGAAGATCGGGCTGAATTTTGCGGCGAGCTATACGTTTTCGAAGTCCATGGACGACACCAGCGCGGTGCTGGGAGGATTGCCGGGTGGCGCGGGAACGATTTTGCAGACGTTCGCGCAGGACCCGTTGGATGAACGGGCGGAAAAGGCCGTGTCCACGTTCGACGTGACCCACGTTTTTTCTGTGAGCGTGTTCCAGTCGCTGCCATTCGACAAAATGAGTTTCCTCCAGCCGGTGAGCCGGTACGTAACCGGCGGCTGGCAATTGTTGAACATCACGACCATCACCAGCGGGCCGCCGTTCACCGTGTATTCGGGGATTCAGCAGACCAGCGCCGGCGCCGGCGGGACGGACCGTCCGGACCTGATCTCGATGCCGGACTTCTCCACCAGCCGGACGAGGCAGGAGGATTATTTTGGCCTGGGCGCAAATAACAGCTCGTTCTTTTATATTCCGGTGAACGTGCCGGGCGGGACTGGGCCGAATTCCGGAAGATTCGGGACGCTCGGGCGGGATACTTTTCGCGGGCCCGGGTTCAAGCAGTTTGATTTTGCGTTGATTAAGGATACGCCTTTCGGGCAGCGGGGAAAAAGCGATCTGGGAATGGTGGAATTCCGGGCGGAGTTTTTCAATTTGTTCAACATTGTGAATTTCGGATTGCCGTCGAATGTTGTGAGGGGAAGCGGGTTTGGGATTATCAGCCATACCGCGGGGACTTCGCGGCAGATCCAGTTTTCGTTGAAGCTGATTTTTTAGGGGACTCAAGAGAAGAAAGAGAAGATATTAACGCAGAGTTCGCAGAGGAGACACAGAGGACGCAAGATAAGCATGAGAAACAATCGCACGCAGTGAGAGGTCGTGAAACATAGTTTGAGTGATCGGGTTGGGACCGTAAAAGCGGGAGCGTTGCTACCGCACTCAAAAGTCAGAGCAGATCGCGGATGGAGGCGTCGATGAGGACGTGGGTGACGGGATTGCCGCTGACCAGGTAACCTCGGCCTTGGCCCATGGAAAAATTGATGAAGCGGCTGATGTGGTAGTCCTCGTCGAGTGAGGTGAAGAGCTTGGCGGTTTCTTCGGGAGTGAGTGCGAACGCTTCGAGGGCGACGGGATCGCCCCATTGTTTGGCGAGTGAAGAGTAGCGGTCGACTACCTCTTTGAGACTCAACATTTTGGGAGTTCCATTATGAGCGCGCGAGCGATACGCGCGGTGTCCGAATTGCGCAATGCGGAGTGTATCGCGGCCGGCTCGCGGGTGGAAGCGGGGAGATTGGCGGCGGAAGTCGGGATTCGGTAAAATGGCGATGTGGCTTAAAACGCATCGGAGGACGAGTCTATGAGCATTGCCGTTGGACAAAAGGCGCCGGAATTCACGCTGCAGGACCAGAACAAAAAGGAAGTGAAACTTTCCGATTTTGCGGGAAAGAAGAAGGTGGTGCTGGTGTTTTACCCGCTGGACTGGAGCCCAACCTGCACGAACGAGCACGCGTGTTTCGTGAACGACATGCGGAATTTCGAGACGCTGGACGCGGAAGTGCTGGGCGTGAGCGTGGACAGCGTGTGGTCGCACAAGGCGTACGCGGAGAAGATGGGGATCAAGTATTCGTTGCTGGCGGATTTTCACCCGAAGGGCGCGATGAGCGAAAAGTACGGCATGTATATGGCGGACAAGGGGATCACCGGGCGGTCGATCATCATTATTGACAAGGGCGGGAAGGTGGCCTGGGTGAAGGATTACGACATTCCCGTGGTGCCGGATGTGAAGGAAGTGGCGACGGCCTTGGGGGGAGTGAAGTAAAGGATGTAAATGAGGTAAAGGAAGTCCAGGATAAGAGTGGCCGGTCTTCGGATCGGCCATTATTTTTTTGAGGCTGGCTCGGGAGCTTTTGTCGGGGCCGGAGGTGACGCGGCGGACGCGGAAAAGGAGCGGACGAGGACTACGAGTTGCCAGCGCTGGCCTTCGGTGAGCTTTTTGCGGAATGAGGGCATGGGCTTGCGGCCCTGGGTGATCTGATAAAAGATTTCGCCGTCGGTGAGGGAGTTCATGTGTTTCGCGTCGGTGAGGTCGCTGGGCGACGGGTCGTACATCATGGCGTCGGAGCCGTCGCCTTTTCCTGTGTCGCCGTGGCAGTTGGCGCAGTATTCGTTGTATACGGGTTTCGCGGCGTTGAGATTGGCGTCGGTGGAGGCAATCGGATTCTTGCGCAGTTTGTCTTCGAGAGGGACTTTCCAGGGCGTTTTGTGGAAGGCGGCGAGACCGATAGAAAGGAAGATCAGGAGGATCACAAGAGCGAGGAGAAGTTTGACGAGTGTTTTCGGTTTTTTGGCAGGAGTGGGCATGGGTTTGTTCACCGGGAAAAGTTTCGCATAGGTGGGGTTTAGTGCGCAAAAAGCGGAAGCTACGCTTTCGCACTCAACATTAAGCGGGGCGGAGGATCAGCCAGAGGAGTTCGCCGTTGAAGAAGAGGATGGCCGCGGCGACGAACCAGGCGATGACGGTGGTGGCGCGGGAGTTTACGAAATCACCCATCTTGGCGCGCTCGCTGGTGAATTGCACCAGCGGAATCACGGCGAATGGCAACTGAAAACTGAGAATCACCTGGCTGAGGATCAAAAGCGCGGTGAGCTTCCCTTCCCCGGCAATCGCGATGACGAGGACGGCGGGGAGAATGGCGATAGAGCGGGTGATCAGGCGGCGCAGCCAGGGCTTCAGGCGGATATCGAGAAAACCTTCCATGACGATCTGGCCGGCAAGCGTGCCGGTGAGCGTGGAGTTTTGCCCGGAGGCGAGCAGGGCGCAAGCGAACAGCGTGCTGGCAAGACCGGCGCCTAGAGTCGGGCTGAGAAGTTTATAAGCCTGGGCGATGTCGGCGACTTCACTGAGTCCGCGGGTGTGAAACGCGGCAGCGCCGAGAACCAGAATGGCGGCGTTGATGAACAGGGCGAAAAAGAGGGCGACGGTGGAATCGATTACGGCGTAACGCAGGGCTTCGCGTTTTTCCGACCTCTCTCGGCCGAAGGCACGGGTTTGCACGATGCTGGAGTGCAGATAGAGATTGTGGGGCATCACGGTGGCGCCGAGGATGCCGATGGCGATATAGAGCATTTCTTTGTTACGCAGGATTTCCGCGTGAGGAATGAAACCACGGGCGGCTTCCCGCCAGATAGGGTGAGCGAAAAAGATTTCGTACGCGAAACAGAGGCCGATGCTGGCGATGAGCGTGATAACGAAGGCTTCGATAAGGCGGAAGCCACGGCCTTGCAGGGCGAGGACGATGAGGACGTCCAGGCCCGTCAGCAGAACGCCGAGGAGCAGCGGGATGTGGAAAAGGAGATTGAGGGCAACGGCGGAGCCCAGGACCTCGGCGAGGTCACAGGCGGCGATGGCGAGTTCGCAGGCGATCCAGAGAAACATGGACGTGCGGCGGGAATAGTGGTCGCGGCAGGCCTGGGCGAGGTCGCGTCCGGTGGCGATGCCAAGTTTCGCCGAGAGCGCCTGCAGAAACATCGCGAGCATGTTGCTGATAAGGACGACGCTAAGAAGCGCGTATCCGAACTTGGAGCCGCCTCCGATATCGGTTGCCCAGTTGCCGGGGTCCATGTATCCGACGGCGACGAGATAGCCTGGGCCGGCGAAAGCCAGGATTTTGCGAAACCAGTGCGCGTTGTGAGAGACGGGAATGCTGCGATGGGACTCGGGAAGAGAGGGTAACGTGAGGGCCCGGCGCCACGCGGAAGATTCGGCCTGATCGGCGGGGAGCGCCGGGGCGGTGGAGAATCGCTTGGAGAAAATGTCGGACATGGACCGTATTAACTATAGTTAACTTCTCTTATAAAGTAGAATTAACTAAGGCGGTTGTCAATAGGACTTATCCAGGGAGAGAAGAAAGAGTTAAGAAGAGAGGTAACGCAGAGTTCGCAGAGGATGCAGCGGAGAGCGGCCCGCCACCGACGGCGGAACGTATGAGCGCGGGCTGGGCCACCTGAAGGTGGCCGCTACGGAAACGCAGAGCAGGCTGGCCGATCTGAAGATCGGCCCCTACACGAGTCGGTTGGGTGGGGCTGTGGTACTTTGGGAGAGGATTTTTGGGAGAACAACATGGATGAGAAGCAAGCGCCACAGCCGGGGCAAGTGCAGATCAAGGCGGATGAGAAGGAATTGCAAGGTTTGTACAGCAACCTGGTGATGATCCAGCACCACGCGGAGGAGTTTACGCTGAATTTTGTGTACATCTTCCCGAATGGAACACAGGGAAAGCTGCTGAGCAGCGTGATCGTGAGTCCCGGCCATGCGAAGCGCATCTGGCGGGCGCTGGGAGAAAACATCTCGCGATTTGAGGCGGCGTACGGGCCGATCAAAGAGGGTCCGGAGGGCGCGCCAATGCCGGGGGCGAACATCGGGTTCGTGCAGTAGGCAGGGCGGGGACGCAGGGAGAGCGGAGTGCGATTTCAGGCCGCGAGCGACCAGTCGATGCTGGTTTATCTGGGCGAAGAGATTGGCGCGGCGGCGCACGAGCGCGTGCTGCGGCTGCTGCGGTTGTTGCAACTGGAGCCGATCAAATGGCTGCGGAATATCCAACCGGCGTATTGTTCGCTGTTGATTACGTTTGACGCGGCCGCGGTGGATCACGCCGAAGTTCAGGAAACAATTTCACGACTCGAAAAGCGCGCCAAAAGGCTACCGGAAGCGAAGCCTCGCCTGGTGGAAGTGCCCGTGTGCTACGGCGGAGAGTTCGGACCGGACCTGGAGGATGTGGCCGAGCAGCGCGGCTTGATGCCGGAGAAAGTGGTTGAGCTGCACATCGCGCAAACGTATCACGCGTACTTTTTGGGATTTGCGCCGGGGTTTGCCTATCTGGGAGATGTGCCGCCAGAAATCGCGGTGCCGCGATTGGAGACGCCGCGGAAGGAAGTGGCCCCGGGCAGCGTGGGGATCGCAGGGAGGCAGACCGCGATTTATCCATTCGGGACGCCGGGCGGCTGGCGATTGATCGGAAGGACGCCGCTGGAAATTTTCAGGAAAGACCGCGAGCCGATGGGGTTGATTGCGATTGGTGACCAGGTGAGGTTCCGGCCAATCACGGGCGCGGAACTTCTGGCGGCGAGGCGGGCATGAGTCTGCTGGTGGTGGAGTCGGCTGGATTCCAGACGACGGTGCAGGATTTCGGGCGCGAGGGATATGGCGTATTGGGTGTCTCGGCCTCGGGAGCGGCGGACGCGGTGGCACTGCGCTTGGGGAATTTGCTCCTGGAGAATAAACCTGGCGCACCGGCGCTGGAGATGACACTCACGGGTGGAACATTCTTGTTTCCCGATGGAGCCGTGATTTGCCTGGCAGGCGCGAATTTTGGAGCGCAGTCGGATGGAAAGGCGCTTGAGTTGTGGAGGCCGCACGCGATTCTACCTGGGAAAAAATTGGTGCTGGGTGCGACCAGGGATTTTGCGCGGTGCTATTTGTGCGTTGCGGGCGGAATTGGTGTGGTGGATTTTCTCGGGAGCGCTTCGACGCACCTGGTGAGCGGAATGGGAGGATGGGAAGGCCGCGCGCTGCGGAGGGGCGATGTGTTGCAGATCGGCAGGCTGGAGAAAAATATCCGGCGGAGGAAACTGAGGCCGGGAGTCCTGGATGAGCTGAAGCCGGAGAAAAAATTGCGAGTGACTCGCGGGCCGCAATTCGATTTGTTCGCGGGTGATGCGCGGAACGCGTTACGGCACGCCGAATTTGTGGTGAGCGAGGAATCGAACCGGATGGGGCTGCGGCTGGACGGGCCCCGGCTCGCTGCGCGTGGAAACGCGGAAATGATCAGTGAGGGCGCGCCGCTTGGAGCAATTCAGGTTACGCCGTCGGGACAGGCTATTATTTTATTTGTGGAACAACAAACGACAGGCGGCTATCCAAAGATTGCGAATGTGATTGCGGCGGATCTGCATTGCGTGGGCCAGTTGCGGCCACGGGATGCGATTCGGTTTGAGGAGGTCTCGCTGGAGGAGGCTCGCGCGTTGTGGATCGAGCGGGAGAAATTGTTGAGTTCGGAGGAGCGGCTGTTCGCATGAAGCGGATGGATTTGAATTGCGATATGGGCGAGTTGCCGGAGATGCTGGCGAACGGAAGCCAGGAAGCGCTGATGAAGTTTGTGACGTCGGTGAATGTGGCCTGCGGCGGACATGCGGGCGATGAAGAGATGATGCGGGCAACGATCGAGCAGGCGATGCGCAATGGTGTGGCGGTGGGGGCGCATCCGAGTTACGAGGATCGCGATAATTTTGGGCGGGTGCCTCTGAATTTGAGCGCGGAGGAAATCCGGGATTCGGTTTACCGTCAGGTGATGACGCTAGGCAAGATTGCGCAGAACTGTGGTGCATCAGTCGTGCATGTGAAACCGCACGGGGCGCTCTACAACCAAGCGGCGCAGAACGGGGGGATCGCCCGGAGCATTGCGGAAGGCGTGGGTCGTTGGAGCAAAGAGGTGGTATTGGTGGGGCTGGCTGGGTCGGTAATGCTGGAAGAGTTTCGCGCGACGGGCTTTCGCGTGGCGGCGGAAGCGTTCGCGGACCGCCGATATGAGAAGGACGGAAGCCTGCGGGCGAGAAAATTCCGGGATGCGTTGTTGGATACACCAGCGAAGGCGGCAGAGCAGGCGTTACGAATTACGGAGGGGCGAGGGGTGTTGACGCGCGAAGAAACTACGGTGGAGGTGGACGCGCAGACGATTTGCATCCATGGGGACACGCCGGGTGCGGAGCGAATTGCGGAGGCGGTGCGGCGAAGATTGGAAGCCGCGGGAGTTGGGGTGAGAGCGCTGGACCGATGAGGAAGTTGGCGAGGATTCAGGCTTCGCGGGAAGTTTGGCGGAATGGTTTGGTGCGTAAAAGCCACGTGTCCTCCCGGGGGATAGCCCGGCAAAAGGCGGGAGAACACGTGAAGACAATTTTTTGAGAGTAGAATTGCCAGGATTTGGTGGGTACGGTAAAGTAGAAAGAGTCGTTGCCACGTTCGAACGGGCCTGTAGCTCAGGTGGCTAGAGCGCGCCCCTGATAAGGGCGAGGTCGGTGGTTCAAGTCCACCCAGGCCCACCATTTGATTTCGGTCCAGCCCGGAGACATGGGTTACACAACGTACCGATCACATAGGTAACACTTTTGGGCCGAACGGATTTTCAAGCGGTTCCAACACGCGGGTCTCCAGATCGAAGTATCCCAGATCATAAT
>Ga0210385_10000179_pt1 | contig 63195 bp, 49 predicted proteins | sample IncBWH26OmetaG_FD_160107 | JGI IMG/M metagenome (GOLD analysis project Ga0210385, IMG submission 160107) | Forest soil microbial communities from Barre Woods Harvard Forest LTER site, Petersham, Massachusetts, United States - Inc-BW-H-26-O ... | reverse complement strand
TAGACTGCAAGGTTCACCGAAAAATTGCACGTTTGGAACGAGGGAGTTAGAGGTTTTTTGTGGATGAGGGGCTTGACAAGAAATTGCAGATGGCAAGTTCGGAGGAGGATGGCCTCACCCCTCTCCAGGGCCGGGGTGACGGGACGGCCACCTCATCGCCGAAGTTCTATCGCTGGGGATGGGGGACTGGAGCGGCCTCGTGGTGCGGGTAGGTCAGCATCGTTGAGACGTGGGGCAACCCGCCCGAAATCGGGATTATTTCCGGTTAGACCGTAACACACCGGGAACGCATGGTTTGCTGCGAGTGCGCATTCAATCGATTAGAACTGGCGCAACATTCCAAGACTTCACAACGAATTCACAAAACGAGGAAGCGATCTCGACTGGCCCTTCCGAATATGACTCCCAGTCCATAAAGAACATCTTTCCGTTTTGCCTATTGAGGCACAGATCGCGACCGCTGTGATCGAACGCTATCTCCATGTGATCTCGAAGAAAAGCTGGGCTGGAGCTCCGGGCGGGAAGCTCATGCCAACGAACAAGACAATCAACGAAGTCGAGAGAAAGCGTGCTGTTCTCTTTGGAAGATTCACGGCAGGTTGCGAACAGGATAGGCCCGGGCCGGATGGAATGCTGCACAGCCTCCGGGCACGCTCAAGTATCCGTTCATTACCGCGATCTTGAGTTCTGTCCGATCAGGCGGGGATCGGCTCGGAGTCGCTACTAGCTCACCGATCTCACTTGAATCATCCCGTAGTCCACATCGATTCGCTTGAATGGATGCAGAGCGACTTTGGTGCGAGCTTTTGGCCGGAGAGCTTATCGCTGCGAGTTTCCCACCGAAACCCAATTACGGACGTAGGGCAAGACATTGTTATCGATGGACCTGAACTCATCCTGGGTCAACGGCAGACTGTGCCATCGCTTGAGCGCATCTTTTGGCGTGTTATCCGCCGTAGCGGCGTCGCTGCCGTAAACCAGCCGGTTCGTCCCGATTTGGCGAATGCGGGTGACGAGCAGATCGGCTTTGTCCTCCCACATGCCGGTGATGGCGATCCCACAGACATCGAAATAGACATTCTTCATTCGAGGGTCTTTTTGCTCGATTGCTTTCACAAACACCGAAAGAGCCGCGTCGGTTGCCGGGTCGTCGTACCCTCCGCCACCGGCAAGATGTGCGATCTGTACTATCACGTCAGGAGCCTCAGGGAGCAGCTGTTCCAGGAAGATGCGGGCTTCCTTTGCTCCGTACGGCCGATGGTGGTCGATGTTGGCATGCAAGTGCACGACGATCGCCATGTGATGCTCGTTGGCGGCGTGGAACACCCGTCGCACTCGCGCGAGATGATCAGGATTGTCTAAATTCACGTCGGAGTTGCCGAAGTGCAGCTTCAGTCCCGTGTGGAGATTTGGGTCTTTGGCACAGCGTGCGATCTCCTTGAGTGCATAGGACCGGAGTGGATTGACGCTGCAAATGCCAAGCAACCGATGAGGGTATTTGGCAACTTGAGCGCTGGTCCAGTTGTTTTCATCCATCACGTGTGCGTATTCATGTGGGACGGCCACCTTATTCGGATTTGAGAAGCTGTACGCGACCGACAGAACGACAGCCCGGCTGATTCCGGCGGCATCGAGTTGTGCAACGAGGTAATCGGCATCGATGCCGTTTGGTCCAGGAGATGATCGTGCGCCGGCCGCAGGGCTGTACAAGTGCTGGTGATAGTCGATGATCTCGGCAAACAAGTGCAGAGGGGAGAGCATGCTCAGTGCCACGATGATTGCGATCCCGCGTTGTACTGAGTTGAAAGCTGAGGCACTCATGTCAAGCAGAGTACCGAATCCGTCGGGGATCCTGCCATCTGCGCCGGACGACGGCGGACTGAATCCTAACCGCCGCCTGATTTCCGTTGACATCCACCCAACCACCTGCGACGCTCCAGCAATCAATAGATCAGTCAGAGGGACCTCATTGCAAAAAGTCGCTCACTGGAAGTGGCATGTCCGTGGAAATTGGAATCCCCGCGAAGATCGAGCCCCCTCGGTCGTCTGGCTCGGCATTCTCTGGATCGGAATGCTTCTCGGCTTCGGCCTCGATGCGAAGCGATTCCTGGGCCAGCATCCACCCTTCCTTTTGCACTTGCATGCCACCGCCTTCACCGGTTGGATGTTTTTGATCACCGCACAGGTGCTCCTTGTCGTGCGCAATCGCGTCGACCTGCACCGAAAGCTCGGCTGGTTTCTTGTCGGGTGGGCCTGCCTCATGGGTGTTATGGGGCCTGTCGGGGTCTATACGTCAGTGATGCTCGACGTCAAGGCACATGGCATCGGCCCCGATCCTTTCCTGTGCGTGCAAATCCTCGACACCTGTTGCTTCCTTGCTCTGCTTGCGATCGGCATTGCCCTGCGGAAGAATCCAGCCGCACACAAGCGGATGATGATCCTCTCTACTGTCGCCCTTGCCAGTCCTGGCTTTTCCCGTATCACCGGCTATTTCTTTCAAACCGATCCCAGTACACCTTTCCTGTTCCTGCTGAAGACGTACTACGGCAACCTTCTCCTCGTCGCACTTACGCTCGGCTGGGACTTTTATCGCGGCCGTCTCATCCGCTCTCACGTGATCGCATCCATGTCGCTAGTGGCTTGTATGTTCTTCAATTCCGCCCTCTTCTTCTGGAAACCATGGAGCGACCTGACTCTCAAGTGGGTAACCGCCTGGGCACAGTAGTGCGTACAAGCGATGGGGCGCTCAATGATTTCTCGCCGCACACTTCTCCCAGTGCCTGAGTTGTGGCCCAACCGGAAGTAATTCGACATTGGCTTTATCTCCGGCGAGACGGTTATTTGCTCGGCACTGTGAAAAATCGACGAGGCTATTCCTACTCGGATTGAATTGGGCTTATGGCCTTCATCCCGGGATCAGTTTGGCCGCCGACTGGTGCAAAGCGCCCGTCCGCTTCGCGAACCAGAAATAACAAATAGGAACTACTTGTGCCCGGTATTTCTCTAGGCGTGCTGATGGGGATTTTTGCGGTGTGCACGTCTGGAAGAGATGGTTTTTGCTTTGACGTATGAGACAGCGGATCTCGACAAGCTGCCGCGCCGGGATGATCCGCTGCTTAAGGAGACGCTTGAGGAGGCGGACGCGATGGTTCGCACGGCCCGTTTTCATCCCGACGTTCGGCCAGTCAAGAATCCTTGAGCCAGATGGTATCGACCTAGTGCGCCGGATTGCTTTTACCTCCCTGAGAGTACCGGGCCAGCCAATCCTGATAGCGACGCCGGGAGACTTTGACGGTGACGGGTTCGTTGGCTGCAGAAACTAAGCTGCGCGAGAGAAACGAAGAGGCGAGGGCGGGCGGGCTGAGGGGCTTGCTGGGGAAGGGCTGGTCGGTTTCGGGTTGTGTATCGGCATTGGCAGACGCGGTGATTTCGACATGCTTGCCGAAGTGGATGCCGTACTGCATGGATTCACCTTGGTGGGCGACGGCTCCGAGGCGCGGGTCGAGTTGCCCGAGGACGCGCGGGATGAAGTCGTCGTGCCTGGGTGAGGGAATCAGGCTCCAGGCGTCCTGCTCGCGACCAAGGCGGCCGAGGCGCTCGATGAGAAGCGGATCGGGTTCACTTTTGTCGCAGTAGCGATTGAGTTCCTGCTGGACGCTGGCGGGAGAGCCGAAGACGGCGATATCGGATCCGAGGATGGCCAGCCATCGGACCTCGTGCGGGGTGTCTGCTTCGCGGGCTAAAGCGGGGAGAGCGAGGATCGACAGGCCGTGGTAGGTCTGTGTTGTGGCCTGATCCTGAGCGGCAGATTTGAAGATTGCGGCGGCATCGAAGTGTCCGTCGACGAGGAGGCTGTGTTGGCTGAGAGCGCCGGCCGGGCCGGCGGTGGCAAGGAGCACAACATTGTCGATGCGGCGGGATGTGTCGGCTCCTGTGATTGCATAGAAGTCTTCGAGATCGGCGCGATTGTTGCGAGTGACGAGAAGAAGGCTGCGTGGCTGGTCCTGAGAGGAAGGACTGCGCATGCCGGTAAGGACCTGGGTTGCGGCGGTATGAGGGCGAGGATGCGGAGATCGGATGCGAAAGCAGACGATGCGATCGCAGCAGCGGACAGAAAAAGCAGGATGGCTCTGGCGATGCGAAGCACGATGGATTTCCTCCGTAGTCGTGTTCCTGTGCCGGTTTGAAAGATTTTGACGCGCGTCTGCTCACAGTCTTCCGGCATGAAGCCAGCGCTGGGGCAGTGCAGGGATTTTCGTTTCTACTTCGTTATCCGCAAGGGGATGGGTTGCGGAAGCACCCTTCGAACGCGTGGTGGAGGTCAGTACGTGCCGTGAGGCGCGTAAGTTCCGTCGATCTGTTTTGGCATGCAGCGTGAGAGAGCTGACGTTGTCTTGAGAAGAAGGGAAGTTGGGGAGCCAATGTGCGACAGATGGTAACGTTACATAACGTAACACATGTGTGGCGAGACGGCAATGGATGGACTTGAAATCTGTTGATCGAAGCGGGACAGTCACCGGCAGGCTGGGAGCGGCAGACCGCAGAGAGATTGGAGAGCCTGAAGCAATGGTTCCGATAGGACAATTATTTCCTTATTGACGTTGGTGACTAGGGGCAAATAGACTCCGCTGCGTTGGTGCGCCTGCGCGGTGTTCTCGAGCGAGAACGCGAGGGCGCGCATTCCCGAACTACCGCAAAGGGAGAACGCAAATGGTGAAGAGCTTGAGGTCTGTGTGGATGCGCCATCGAATGCCAGTTTGCGCCGCAGTGTTTGCCGGCGTGTTTGCAGTGCAGAGTTATGCGCAGCAGGCAGCGGATCCACTGAAGAGCGGATTTGAGAACCCGCCGGAGAGTGCGCGGCCGCGTGTGTGGTGGCATTGGATGAACGGGAACATCACGAAGGACGGCATCAAGCTGGACCTGGAGTGGATGCATCGGGCGGGTATCGGCGGATTCCAGAACTTCGACGCGGCGTTGTTTACGCCGCAAGTGGTGGACAAGCGGCTGGTGTACATGACACCGGAATGGAAAGACGCTTTCAAGTTTGCGACGACAGAGGCCGATCGGCTGGGACTTGAAGAAGCGATTGCAGGGTCGCCGGGGTGGAGCGAGACGGGTGGACCATGGGTGCCGGCGAAAGAAGCCATGAAGAAGTATGTATGGAGCGAGACGCGCGTGGAAGGCGGCAGACCTTTCACGGGAACGCTGGTGCATCCACCATCGAACACGGGAGCGTTTCAGAATCTGGCCGTAGAAGATGTGGGCGACATGCTGGGCGGGTCGTTCAGCGGGCCGCAGTATTACGCGGACTCGGCGGTGATTGCCTATAAGGAAGCAGAAACGGATGTACCGCTGGAGTCGTTGCATCCGAAGATCACGACCAGCAGCGGGACGATTGATCCGGCATTGCTGAGCGACGGCGACCTGGTGAAGACGGCGGCATTGCCCATGGCGAAGGAGATTGGGGACAAGGCGTGGGTGCAGTACGAATTTGCGGAGCCCGCGACGATTCGTGCGCTGACGATTGTGGAGGGGAAGAAGGGACCTGGGGACGCATTTTTGCCTCCGGGCGGCGATAGCGGCAAGGCGCTTGAAGCCAGCGATGACGGACAGACCTATCGCGTGGTGGCGGAGGTTCCGAAGGGTGGGTCGACGGAGCACACGATTGCTTTTGTGCCGGTGACTGCGAAGTATTTCCGCGTGACGTTCAAGACACAACCGGTGCCGCCGAATCCGTTTGGGGACCTGGGTATGCCGAGCGCGCCGCCGCCCACGGATCATCTGATTGCGGAACTGGTGCTGCACCCGGGTGTACGGGTGAACCGGTTTGAGGAGAAAGCTGCGTTCAATCCGATGCCGGATCTGTATGGACTGGCGACTGCGGATGTGGATGCGAAGGACGCGATCAAGAAGGCGGACGTGATCGATTTGACGAGCAAGATGCACGCCGATGGAACGCTGGACTGGACACCTGCGGAGGGTCGCTGGGTTGTGCTGCGTTTTGGGTACTCGCTGCTGGGAATCACGAATCACCCCGCAACGAAGGAAGCAACTGGTCTTGAAGCGGATAAGCTCGACCGCCGGTTTGTGAAGAACTACATGGACAACTATCTGGACAGCTACAAGGACACGGTGGGCGCGGAGATGCTTGGCAAACGCGGTATCCGCTACGTGGTCACGGATAGCTGGGAGGCCGGGGCACAGAACTGGACCGATACCATGATTGAGCAGTTCACGAAGCTGCGCGGTTACGATCCGCGCCCGTGGATGCCGGTGCTGGCGGGACGCGTGGTGGAGAGCGCGAAGGCGAGCGATCAGTTTTTGTGGGATTTGCGCAAGACGATTGCGGACCTGACCGCGGATGAGCATTACGGCCAAGTGGAGGCGTCGCTAAAAGAGCGAGGCATGGGCCACTATGGCGAGTCGCACGAGTCGGGCCGAGCATTTATCGCCGATGGAATGGAAGTAAAGAAGCTCGACGACATACCCATGAGTGCGATGTGGGTGCAGACGCCTGGTGTCTTCAAGCCGACGTATGGATACAACGCGGACGATCGCGAGTCGGCGAGTGTGGCGCATATATATGGGCAGAATCTTGCGGCAGCGGAGTCGATGACCTCGTGCGATTCGGCGCATGCGTGGGAGTGGTCGCCGGGTACGCTGAAGCCGACGGCGGATCAGGAATTCCTGAACGGCATCAACCGCATTGTTGTTCATGAGTCGGCGCACCAGCCACTCATCGACAAAGCGCCGGGATTGACGCTGGGGCCGTGCGGCCAGTGGTTCAACCGCAATGAGACATGGGCAGAGCAGGCGAAGGTGTGGATCAGCTATCTGTCGCGCAATTCGTTCCTGCTGCAGCAGGGAAGGTTTGTTGCCGATGTGATTTATTTCTACGGCGAAGACTCGAACGTGACGGCGCAGTTTGCGGAGTCGTCGCCCGAAGTACCGGCAGGATACAACTTCGATTACATCAACGCAGACGGGTTGATCCATGAACTCCGCGTGGCGGGCGGAAACATTACGACAAAGTCGGGGATGAGCTATCGCGTGCTGGCGCTGGACAAATACAGCAAACATATGTCCCTGCCGGTATTGCGCGCTGTGTACAAGCTGGTGGAACAGGGGGCGGTGGTTGCGGGAGAAAGACCTACGGACACGCCCAGCCTTGCCGATGATGCGGCGGAGTTCAAGAAGCTGAGCGATGCTTTGTTCGGGTCGGGCAGCGGTGTACAAACGGTAGGGAAGGGCAAAGTTTACGCGGGGCAAAATGCGGCGGCGGCGCTGAAAGCGATGAACGTCGCGCCGGATTTGGACTACAACAAGCCGGCGAATGGGCAGAGCGTGGAGTTTGTTCATCGGAAGCTTGCCGACGGCGATGTCTATTTTCTGGATAACCGAGGCGATGCGGAGAGCGACGTCGATGCGAGTTTCCGTGTAGCCGGTAAGTCGCCGGAGCTCTGGTACTCGGAGAATGGCAAGATCGCGCCGGCATCGTTCAGCATGGCGGGCGGACGAACGACAGTACCTTTGCATTTCGAGCCATGGGGCACGGTGTTTGTGGTGTTCCGGAAGCCGACGAAAGAAACATCGCATACGATTCCAAAGCCCGCTGAGATGCAGCTTGCGACGGTGGATGGGCCATGGAAACTGGCATTCCAGAGCGGTCGAGGCGCACCGGATTCGGTAGTGCTGGACAAGCTTATTTCGTGGAACGAGAGCACGGACAAGGGGGTGAAGTATTTTGCGGGCGCTGGAACTTATACCAAGACGATTCAGGCTTCTCCGGATTGGTTCAAGAAGGGTGCGACGCTTTGGATCGATCTGGGCGATGTGAAAAACATTGCCGTGGTGACGGTGAACGGGAAGGACGTGGGGACAGTGTGGCACTCCCCGTTCCGCGTGGAAGCGACGGGCGCGCTGAAGCCGGGCGCGAACGAAGTTACGGTGAAGGTGATCAATGCGTGGGTCAACCGGCTGATCGGCGACCTGCAACCGGATGCGACCACGAAGTACACATTCTCAGACTGGAAGGCGTACAAGGCCGACTCGCCCCTGGTGCCTTCGGGACTTCTGGGGCCGGTTGCGATTCTGCAGAAGTCAGGCGAATAGAATTCAGGCAAAAAGCGAAACGCGCGAGCCAGGATGCGGCCCGCGCGTTTTTGTTTGAGTGAATCGGGTGGATTGCCGGTGCCAAGACGAGGGATTAAAGCAGGTCGTAGCGATCGGCATTCATGACCTTGGTCCAGGCGGCGACGAAGTCCTTGACGAATGGCTCCTTTGCGTCGCTGCATGCGTAGACTTCTGCGATGGCGCGGAGCTGGGAGTTGGAGCCAAAGACGAGGTCGACGCGGGTTCCTGTCCACTTGCTTTGCCCGGTTGCGCGATCCTGGCCTTCGTAGACGCCTTCGGCCGTAGAGGAGGGCTTCCAGGTTGTGTTGTTGTCGAGAAGGTTGACGAAGAAGTCGTTCGTGAGGGTTTCAGGGCGGTGCGTGAAGACGCCGCTTGTAGACTTGCCGAAATTGCTGTTGAGGACGCGCAGGCCACCGAGCAGCACGGTCATTTCAGGAGCGGTGAGCGTGAGCAACTGAGCGCGATCGATCATTAATTCTTCGGCAGAGCGCTTGTCTCCGGGACGAAGGTAATTGCGGAACGCGTCTGCGGCGGGCTCGAGGACCGCGAAGGCGTGGGTGTCGGTCTGTTGCTGCGAAGCGTCGGTGCGACCAGGCGAGAAGGGAATCTTGACGTCCTGGCCGCCCTTCTTTGCAGCGACTTCGATGGCAGCGTCGCCGCCAAGAACGATGAGGTCGGCGAGCGAGACTTTTTTGCCGCCGGTTTGCGCGCTGTTGAAGTCCTTCTGGATGGATTCGAGAGTCTTGAGGACCTTGGCCAACTCCGCGGGTTGATTCACTTCCCAAGACTTTTGCGGTTCGAGGCGAATGCGCGCGCCGTTGGCGCCGCCGCGCTTGTCGGAACCCCGGAAAGTGGACGCTGAAGCCCAGGCTGTGGAGACAAGCTGCGAGATGGTGAGATCGGACGCGAGGATCCTGGCCTTGAGAGCTGCGGCGTCGTTCTCGTCGATCAGTGGATGGTCGACGGCGGGAACCGGATCTTGCCAGAGCAGCTGTTCGGAGGGAACGAGCGGACCGAGATAGCGAGCGATGGGACCCATGTCGCGGTGGGTGAGCTTGAACCACGCCCTGGCGAAGGCATCTGCGAATTCCTGAGGGTTTTCGTGGAAGCGGCGCGCAATGGGCTCGTAGATCGGGTCCATGCGCAGAGCGAGGTCGGTGGTGAACATGACCGGAGCGTGGCGCTTGGAGGAATCGTGCGCATCAGGAACGGTGGTGGCAGCGGCCGGGTCGGTAGGTGTCCATTGGTTTGCGCCAGCCGGGCTCTTGGTGAGCTGCCACTCGTAGCCGAAGAGGTTTTCGAAGAAGTTGTTGTCCCACTTAGTAGGGGTTTTGGTCCATGCGCCTTCGAGACCGCTGGTGATGGTGTGGGCGCCATTGCCGGAACCAAGGGAGTTTTTCCAGCCGAGGCCCATGTCTTCGATGGGAGCCGCTTCGGGTTCGCGTCCCACGTGCTTGATGGGATCGCCTGCGCCGTGAGCTTTGCCAAAGGTGTGACCACCGGCGATGAGGGCGACGGTTTCTTCGTCGTTCATGGCCATGCGGGCAAAGGTTTCGCGGATGTCGCGGGCTGCGGCGAGGGGATCGGGCTTGCCATTGGGGCCCTCGGGATTGACGTAGATCAAGCCCATCTGCACAGCGCCGAGCGGGCTATCGAGCTGGCGGTCGCCGGTGTAGCGTTCGTCGCCGAGCCAGGTTGCTTCGGGACCCCAGTAGACATCGGCATCGGGTTCCCAGACGTCGGGGCGTCCGCCGGCGAAACCGAAGGTCTTGAAGCCCATTGATTCGAGCGCGACATTTCCGGCGAGGATCATGAGATCGGCCCAGGAGATTTTGCACCCGTATTTCTGCTTGATGGGCCAAAGCAGGCGGCGCGCCTTGTCGAGGCTTACGTTGTCGGGCCAGCTATTGAGGGGCGCGAAGCGCTGTTGGCCTGCGCCTGCGCCGCCGCGGCCATCGGCGATGCGGTAGGTGCCGGCACTGTGCCAGGCCATGCGAATAAAGAGACCGCCGTAGTGACCGAAGTCGGCGGGCCACCAGGGCTGAGACGAGGTCATCAGCTCGTGCAGGTCCTTGATGACGGCGTCGAGGTCGAGGGTCTTGAATTCCTGAGCGTACTTGAAGTCTTTGTCCATGGGATTGGACAGAGAGGAGTGCTGGTGCAGGATATGCAGGTTGAGCTGATTCGGCCACCAGTTCGCATTTTTCGGGCCGCCTGCTGCCGTGTGGGTGAGGCCGCCATGCATTACCGGGCATTTGGATTCGGTTGACAAGTTCTGCTCCTTAGTACCGGGGACATCCGCCCCCAATGGTTGTCGTGAGTATGGATCGAAGGATGCGTCTGCCCTTCGAATTTTTACCTGATCCAGTGTATTGAACTCTGAAACCGCCGTGAATTTTAGCGTTAAGCAGCGGCGAAGGTTGCGGTTGGGGGCGCGTGCAATGCGACCCATGGATGTGGCTAGGTGGCTCCGCGGGATGCGCGTCGTGGAGCGCATCGCGTGCAAAGGCCGCGGACGATCAGTTCGCATTCGCGAAGGAGGCGTTTGCCGAGGGAGTGGGCAGCAGGTTTTGGCACGTCGTACCAATCCATATCTTCGACGTTGCCGCAGCGGTCGCAGATGAAATGGTGATGGCGCATGCCTTTGGCATCGAAGCGGGCGGCGCGGCCTTCGACGGCGACTTCGCGGACCAGGCCGGCTTCGACGAGGTCGCGCAGATTGTTATAAATGGTGGCCCGGGAAGAGCGCGGGTCGAGGCGATTGACGGCTTCGAAGATTTCGGCAGCGGTGGGATGGCCGGGATGCTCGACGAGGAAGGCCATAACGCCGTAACGCTGCGGCGTGCAGCGCAGGCCGCTGCCCTCGAGGGCTTGCTTGACTGCCTCGGCATCCATGCAGATTAGATTGAATCTAATCTGACACTTTGTCAAGGTGGTGGGGATTTTCATCATTACCGGAGGGGGAAAGGTGCGGGCGTTTGTAGGGAGGGCAAGGAGTTTGGGTGATAGAAAGGTCGGGAAGGGCGTGACGGAGCGGCAGGGATAGAAATGCAATTGGAAACGAAGAGACCTTGGGGACTTCGCAAGAACCGGGTGCGGAGGTTCCTGCGAGCAGGAGCGCTGTGGTTGTTGCTGCTGAGCGTTGCGCCTCTCTTCGCGACTACGCTGGTGGTGAAACTGGAAACCGGGCGGATTCTGCTGGCGGCCGATACCCGGCAGGAGCGATTCAATCCGGGCTCTACGGCGATGGCTCGGTCGGCGGGTGGCGACGAGCGATGCAAGGTGTTGTCGATGGGCGGCATTGGGTTCGCGGTGACGGGATTTATTGAATACCAGGGCAACGGATCTTCGCTGAAGCTACCGGACTGGAGCGCGAATGCAGATGCAATGGAGGCCTTCGGCAAAGAGGGCGATGATCTTCGAACGGTGGCGGCGGACTGGGGGAAGGAGGCCGCATCGCACTTCAGTCTTCTGTACGGAACGAATCCGGGTTGGCTTAAGCAACTGGCGAGTTCGAATCCACTCAATCTTCTGGAGATTGCGTTCTTCACGGGATGGGACAAGGATTCGCCGCTGTTCCTGATGGAGATTATTGAGTTTGATCCGCAATCTGCGACGGGAATTCGCGTGATTGAGCAGAGCAGGGTGGTGGGCGACGTAGCATTCTCGACGAACACGGTGACACAAGAGCTGATCGATGGGGGAACGGGTCGAGCACAGCATGTGGCCGACGAATGGGATGCGATTGCCGAGAATGTTCCCACGCAGGACCTGGCATGGAAGCACATTGAGTTCTATATCAAAAAGACAGCGGCGTTCGATTCGGATGTGTCGGATGTTGTGGATGTACTGGCGATACCGGCAGGCAAGCCCGCAGTGTGGGTCCAGAAAGGCGCCTGTAAATGAGGCCGGTTGGGGCGCGTGGAGAGAAACCGGACTGGCCGCGCGCGTGGACACGCCAGCCAGGCAGATTCAGAGTTGAGGAATGGGCCGCACGGAGTTGAGCCAGAGAGCCGTCAGCATTTGGGGTGCGGGTTTTTGAACTCCACCTCGATCGGCAGCCAGTCTGACAGCAGCTTCGCGGTCACCTCAGAGTCTGCAGCCTGCGGACTCAGCGACGAGCGGGCGATAGCTACCTTCATCTTGATCTTTCCGTTCATGCAGTAAGCGCCGAGCATGCGGGCCAGGCCAGTGTCGGCGGTATCGAGGTAGTCGGAGGGAAGGCTGCCTTGCTCGCCGTGGATATCGAAGGGACCGATGACCATCTGGTCCATGGGCTGGGTGGCCTTCTTGGCGCCGGATGTGTCGAAACGAATGACGAGGGTGGCGCGGGTTTCGAGCGCGTCGGGATTGGCGGTGAAATCGATCGTGGGAATGGTGATGCCCGCGGGATTTGGCTTGGGCGCCTTGGCGTCAACGGAAGTGCGATAGGTGGGGCCTTTCCATTTTGGGCCAACCGGAATGCCGGGACCTTTGTCTCCCTGGGTTCCACACCCGATAAGAAGAACCAATGCTGCCATTGCTGCAAGGATGCCTTTTCTCACGTACTCCTCCTGATGCCGATGAGACGACGCGCAAGGATACACGCTTGTGGCTGGATGGAACAACCATTCGCGAGGCCAGCACGGGACTCAACGGGACGATAGCCCCGGAAGCGAAGATAGAAGCAGTGCAGTATTCTCGAGTGTGACTGTGAGCACAGAACCACAACCTAGAGCGCTGCGAGACACGGCCCGGCCTGTTTTGGAGACGAAGAGAATGCGCGGGAGCCGGGTGATCCGGTCGGTGGTGTTGTGGATTGCTGCAGTGGCGGCGGCTCTCTGGCTGCTTGCCGCGTTGACGCTTGTGGTAATGCGATGGGTTGATCCGCCGACGACGGCTGTGCATATTGAGCGGCACCTGCAGGCGTGGATGCGCGACAAGCCTTATCGTGAGCGCTATACATTTGTGCCGTTGAGCGAGATTTCGCTGGATTATCAGCATGCCGTGATCGCCGCCGAAGATGCGCGTTTCTATCAGCATCATGGTTTCGATTGGCAGCAGATTCAGATTGCCGCGGAAGATGATCTGGAGGGCGGGCGGAAACGGGGAGCTTCGACGATTACGCAACAACTTGTGAAGAACCTCTTCTTCGGGACGAGCCGATCCTACATCCGCAAGGGCGTGGAGTTCACGCTGGTGCCGGCGGCGGAGTTGGTGCTGGGCAAGCGGCGGATTCTGGAGCTTTACCTGAACGTGGTGGAGTGGGGACCAGGGGTTTATGGAGCGGAGGCGGCGTCGCACTACTACTACGGAACCGAGGCGAGGAATATCGGGAGAGAACAGGGAGTGCGGCTCGCGGCTATCTTGCCGGCACCGTTGAAGCGGCGTCCGGAGCGGATGAATCACTACAGCGACTTGATCCTTGAGCGCATGCGGCAGATGGGTTGGTAGCGCCGTGCGTATGGTACGGCTGGTCCAGATGGATTAGTACCGAGCGCATGCAACGAATATCCACTGCGCGGTAGTGAGCTTTATGTACAATTGGTGCCTATGAAAGGCAACCCCACAGTTCTTGACCAACTGAATCACGCATTGCGTGATGAACTGACTGCGATCAATCAGTACTTTCTTCATGCCGAGATGTCAGAAAACTGGGGCTACAAGAAGTACTCGAAATATATCAAGAAGCAGTCGATCGACGAGATGAAACATGCCGAGGCATTGATGGAGCGAATTCTGTTTCTGGATGGCATGCCGAAGATGGAACCGATGTCGCTGGCGATTGGTCAGTCCGTGAGGGAGATGATTGAGTCGGACCTGGCTCTGGAACATGAAGCGGTGGCGTCGTACAACGAGTCGATCCGGATTTGCGTGGAGAATGGCGATAACGGCTCGCGCGATCTCTTTATGCGGCTGCTAAGAGACGAAGAGGGACACGTGGACTGGCTGGAAGCACAGGTGCACCAGATCAAAGAGATCGGCTACGAGCGGTATTTGATTACACAGACTGAAGAAAGCTGATTTTTGACTTGGAGCTCGGGCTCGCGCAGAGTTCATTTGCAGCGAGGCCGCTCTCAGGGTTCCAGACAACATGGACTGAATCATGCCGCCTGCATCCTGGGCGGCATGCTTTTTGGGCATGGGTGGAGGCTTTCGGAATGGCGACTAATCCATGCGCCAGGTGAGGTTGTCGAAGAGCAGACCTGCGCCATTTTGGAAATCAATGGTGAGGGTGGAGGACGGGGTGACCCAGTGGGTGCGAAGCCGCTGGAGTTCCCCTGGTTTGATGGTGAGGGTCACTTCGGGCAACTGAGCGGAGTGGATGGTGAGGACGGCATCGGATGGGCCGTTGTTATAGACGTCGACGCCGACGAAGATGCGGGGCCAGGTGAAGTGAAACTCGGCGGAGTGTGCAGTGGGGTTGGCGAGGGCGAGATTGAAGGTTCCGAATTTTCCCTGGGGAATGTGAATGGTCCACTGATTGAGACCCCAGTCGATGACGCCGGCGGGGTATTGGTGGTTGAGGATGGTTCTTGCGGCGAGGTGAGGATCGTCGAAGGTGATGGTGCGGACGGCGGGAGAGCCGTCCTGGCCATGAATGTCGATGGCACGGGCGCCGTCGTGACGGATGCGGAGAACGCGCGTGGATTCATCGAAGCTGAAGCCGGGTTCGCTGAGATCGCTGCGGCGGGGGAGCGATTTGCCGTCGGCCGTGATGGATTGTGGAACGAAGTCGAGGCGGAGGACGTCGGAACTGTCCGGATCGAAGGTCGAGTAGGTGACGGAGCCCTTGCCGTAACGGATGGCGGTGATGACGGAGCTTGAGCCGAGGAGATGGGATTCGTCGGCGGGCGCCCACTCGGGCACGGCCCAGAAGGCGTCCATCATGCGGCGCGGACCGTCGGCGAACTCGTCGGTAAACCACCACTGTCCGGCGAAGGGGCTGTGCGCGGCGGAAGAGAGACCCTGAAAATAGGTGACCCAGTTGTAGGAGCGGTAAGCTTCTTCGCGATAGGCGACGTCGCCGGTCGTCGCGTAGTAGAGCGCTTCGACGGCAGCGAGGCGCGCGGTGTGACTGTCGCAGCACTGGCCGGGATCGTTGCAGCAGAAGTGCGTTCCATCGCCTTGCTCCGTGGTGATGGTGGCTCCGTGAACAATGTACTTGGGCCATTTGGGCGTGGTCTTGACCCATGCAATGAGCTTGCGTGCGTGTTCGTGCCAATCGGGGTCTTTCTCGGGATGGAGAAGAATGTGGCGCGCGAACTCCATGGGGATGACCTGGTTCATGTTTTCCATGTTGGGTGGTGTGTCTTCAAAGTAGCCGACCCAGACATTGTTGGTGAGGGGATAGATCTTGAACCATTGCCAGACGGCAGTGCGCACTCGTTGATAGTCGGGAACATTGCCCTGGTGAATGCGGATGAGTTCATCGAAGAGCATGATGGGCTCGATGACGTTGGCTGAGTAGGGACCGAAGGGACCGCCGGGCGCTTTGCCATCGCGGGCGAAACAGCGGACAGGCCATGGGGAGTGGGTTGCGTCGCCCTGCTTCCAGTTTTTGACGAGGGCCTGGGCGCAGCGGATGGCGGCGCGCAGGTATTTGGTGTTGCCGGTCATCTCGTAGAGGCGGAGATAAGCATAGCCGTCTTCGCCGACGACGTGGGGCTCGATGTAGTCCGTGCCGAACCGGCTCCAGCCGCGGTAGTCTGCCGCACCGGGATCGGCGGAGGCGTAGGGCACCTGCGACCATGCGTAGCCTTCGGGAGTGAGGCCGTGCGCGAGTTCGTAGTCGACGAGCGACTGAAGGAAGACCAGGGTTTGCGGATTGCCGGTGTAGGGATAGAGGCGTTCGATAAAGCCTTCCATCATCGCGCGGAGGTAGCCGGTGGAATTGACCCACGTGGGGTCGGGCTGAAGCTCGAAGGTGGTGCGATCGAAATCGAAGCAGCAGTAGAACCAGGGAAGGCGCTGGCGATTGTACTGGTCCCAGAGGATGGTCCACTGGCTGAGAACGTAGGCGGAATAGGAGTAGCCAGTATTGCCGGGCATGGGCCAAGGAAGGAGTTTGCCCGCGGCGTCGAGTTGCGCAGGGCGACCAGCGATGGTGGGTGAGTCGAGAAGGGAAACAGGGCGGAACGGCTTGTCAGGCGCCTGGGCTGCAGTCATCCAGGAAGAGAGAAGCGCGACCAACGCCAGAATGCGAAGTTTGCCGGACATGAACTCACCTCTTCCGCGCGATGCAGCGAGGATATGGAGGTCAGGGTAATTTCCCGGGCATTGCGGTGGCGAATTGTGAAACGCACGGTGGAAAAGGGGCGTGCGTTTTCTTACGCGGGAACGGCTGTCGGCTTAGGCGGAGCGAGGATGAGAAGTGCTATGCCGATAAGAATGAAAACGCCGACTCCGATGAGTTCACGGCGGGCAATCATATTGAGCATTGCCTGAGTGCCCATGAGAGCGGCATGCGCGAAGCTGGACCACGCGGTGAAGGCAATGAGGCTGCGATGGGCAGAAGGATTGCGGATGGCCAGCAGCAGGAAGATGCCGAGGGTGACGTAGAGGCTGAGCATCATGGCGAGCGCGGGCTCGTCGTGGATGTAGGCGAACATGGGATAGGCCGTGGCGACAAACAGGACGCCGGTAATTCCGAGGGCTATTTTCAGAGGCAGTTGTTGAGACACATGGACCTCCTGGGGGCAATTGGGCTTTTTCAGGTGAGAAACTGAATCGCAAGCCGGGTAAAGGAAAGTGTAACGTGGCGTTCGAGTTAAGAGGGGAGGGCGGGAAATCTCAAGGGCGGGCGGCAGGAAGGCGGAGAGGTTCATTAATTTTGTGCTTGCCGAGAGAGAGTGGAAACGATACCATGACAATGAGTGAGTAGTCACTCATTGTCAGGTCGAAACAACCCGATCCCCATGCCCCGACCCAAAAGCGACGGAAAGCGCAAAGCAATCCTGGAAGCGGCGTTTGAAGTCTTTGCAGAGCGCGGAGTGCACCATGCTCCAACGTCTGCGATTTCACAGCGTGCAGGAGTGGCCGAAGGAACGCTGTTTACCTATTTCGCCACCAAGGATGAGCTGCTGAACGAGCTCTACCTGGAGATGAGACGGGACTTCGACCGAGAAATCACGGAGTTTCCTCGCGAGGCAGATATCTGCAGACGGTTGCGGTATATCTGGGACACATTCTTGAATATTGGGATTCGGGAGCCGAGGCGGCTGACTGTGATGCGGCAGTTGCGCGCCACCGGGAGGTTGCTGAAGGACAACGAAACGGCGGGAGTGATGGTTGCAGAGACGCTGCATGCGACTCGGGCAGCGATGGAGGCAGGAGCCTTTCACGATGCGCCGGTGGAGTTCATGGTTTTGCTGTTGCGGGCGCACGCTGAAGCGACGATTGAGTTCATCGTGGCGCACCCGGAGCTAGAAGTTTCGAGCAGAGAGCAGGGATTTCAATTGGTGTGGCGCGGGCTCTCAGGCAAATAACCGCGTCAGAGGTTGGACACCCGGGCGAACGGAACATGTTTGTCTGTAGGTCGGCCGAGCGAGAGCTGGCAGAGAAATTGCACTTCCTGTTGGCAATGAGGATGCCGACCGAACAAAAACAACAAGGTCTGTTTAGGAAATCTTTAGGTTTTGAATTTTATTGTCAGTTTTGGGCCCATGTTGAGGTTTTTGCATTACTGGCAGGAGATTGAAGGAGCAAGGCAATTCAAGCAATTCAGAATTCCCCAAAGTTGAAGTGGTCGCAGGCAGACATTCCGCCACAGCATGGAAAGCTGGCAATTGTTACGGGTGGCGCGAGTGGACTGGGTTTTGAAACAGCGATCGGATTGGCACAAGCCGGCGCAGATGTTGTTCTCGCAGACCGAAACGAGTCGCAAGGGCGATGGGCGGTAGGAAGAATTCGCCCCTTGGCGCCCGGGTCGCTGATTCGGTTTCAGTCTCTCGATTTATCGAGTATGGCGGCCGTGTCAGAATTTGTGAGCCAGATTGTCAAGCTGGAGCGGCCGGTCGATTTGCTGGTGAACAACGCGGCGGTGATGGGTTTGCCGCGCCGGCAAGTGTCGGTCGATGGTTTCGAGATGCAGCTGGCTACGAACTATCTGGGCCATTTTGCGCTCACGGCCAAGCTGCTTCCCCTGCTGCGACGCGGCATCGATCCGCGGGTGGTGCAGGTGGGAAGCCTTTCGCACCGCATGGGCAGTATTCATTGGAACGATCTGCAGATGGAGCGGCGGTATGCGCCGGTGCGCGCCTATAACCAATCAAAGCTGGCGCAACTGATGTTTGCGTTTGAACTGCAGCGGCAGAGCGATCAAGGGCGCTGGGGCGTATTGAGTGTGGCGGCCCATCCAGGCTACGCGCGGACCAGGCTGTTCGCGGAGGGACCGGGCCGGCGCAGCCTGATGCATCGATTGCACCAGGGATTGAGAGTGTTCCTAAGTCACTCCGCGGCGGCGGGCGCCGTGCCGGTGCTGTTTGCCGCGACCTCGCCGAAAGCGATGCCGGGGGGATACTACGGACCCCAGGGTGCGTTTGGATTGGCAGGACCGCCGGGTGCTGCCGGCATCAGCGAGAGGGCATTGGATTATGAAGCCGCGCGGAAACTGTGGGAGGTCTCGGTGCGCTTGACGGGCGCGGAGTGGCCTAAGGAGTGGACGCCGACGAAGGCGGAGGGACTGACCGGCACGAACTGAAGGCAGTGCCGTTCAGATTAGTTCGTCGCGGGCGCGGGTGGCGGGACGGGTGGATGTTTCGCCCGCAGGTAAGCGACGACCTGAGCGATTTCGGGGTCGGAAAGTGAGTCGGAAAAGGGCGGCATTTTCTTGCCGCCATTCATTATTTGATCGGTAAGCTTTTGCGGGGTCCATTGCTTCTCGTTGCGAATGCCGGCGAGAGCAGGGGCTTTTTTTGTGCCTTCGCGCTCGGCGCCATGGCAGTGAGCACAACCCTTGTCGCGATAGAGGACGGCCCCAGCCAACTCGTCGGATGGCGGTTTGGATTGAGCGAGCGTGGGGCAGGTGAAGATGGAGGCGGCGAGGAGAAGCAAGGCAGGGAAAAGAAGCCTGATCCGAATCATTTCAAGGTAATTTTCTCATATTGCTTTGGATGGGCCGAAGCGACCTGTCGGCAAACTCCGGGCTACGGGTCATTGCGAGTCAGCCGCGCGGTCGCAATCGTAAGCTGAGAGAGCATGACGGTGGCAGGAAGCATATATGCAGCGCAGTTGAGGGCAGAGATCTGCGCACGCAATCGCGCCTACGGGCGCGGATGGAATCACGTGGAGAGTTACGGAACTCCGCCGGTCATCGTATACGGCCCCGAGGACAAGGAAGACGAAGACGGGCGGTTGCTACCCGCACGTCACGGGAATTTTCTTGATGCGACTTATGCGGCAATCCTCGCGCGGGCGAATTGGAGTCGGCGGTTGGAAAAGGTGCACGCGCAGGCAAAGAAGACGCTGCCGAGTCCGCTCGATCCGAAGAGAAAATGGCGGGAGCTGGATTCGTCGACGAGTTCGGACGCGCTGCTGATGAATGTGTTTTGCGCGCCCGGTGTTGCGGAAGATCCTGCGGTGCGACGGATGCTGGGGATTGGCGGAGAGACCGTTCCGGAGTTCGGATGGAGGGCGAAGGTGCCGCTGAAGAACGGCCGATTCGATCGCACAGAAGTGGATATGCGATGGGGTGGGCTGCTTGTCGAGGCCAAGCTTACGGAAGCAGATTTTCAGAGCTGCAAAGCGGGGGTGGTGGAGGCATATCGCGATTTTGAACGAGTGTTTGACAGGGAAGCGTTACCCAAGGTGGAGATCCCGGTGGCAAGGCAGAAGGCATCGGCGGAATTTCCCGAGGAGTACACACAGGAAGAGGTATGGGTGCCTTCGGAGGCGTGGGTGCCGACTCTGATCGAGAAGCCGCGGGAAACGGTGACAGGATACGCAAGCTATCAACTGATCCGGAGTGTGCTGGCGGCGGAGGCGGAGGGCTCCAGCTTTTGCGTGATTCACGATGCGCGGCGGCCGGATTTGCGCGAGGCGTGGTATGAGGTGATGCGCGCGGTACGGAGCGCGGACCTGCGGGTGCGGTTGAAAGTGCTGACGTGGCAGGAACTGGCACCGGTGTTGCCCGAGGGATTGCCGCGGTTCCTGGACATTAAATATGGGATTGTTGCTCCGGGTATCGTGCAGTCGGAGATCGTTGGTTGTTGAGCAGATGCTCTTATTTATGGATCAGATGGATCAAGAAGATCTGATAACTAAAAGAAACTAAATCATCTAAACGAAGATAACTCGATCAAGAAAATAGCGACACAATTTACTTGACGTCATACACTGTATATGACACAGTATGTGAAGTACAGTGTATGGGGTACAGCATGACAGTAGCTGAAAACCTATTTGAGAACTTGAAGCTGGAATTGCGGCGGGGTGGCCTGACGCTGGCGGTATTGGGCCAATTGCGTCACGAGCACTACGGCTACACGCTGCGCAAAGCGCTAGCGGAGCAGGGACTGGAGATCGACGAAAGCACGCTGTATCCGCTGCTGCGCCGGTTGGAGACCCAGGGATTGCTGGCCAGCGAGTGGCGCGAAGAGGACAAGCGGAACAAGCGGTTCTACCGCCTGTCGGCAGATGGGGAGCGGATGCTCGCACAGCTGCTGCAGGAATGGAACGAACTGAACCAATCGATCACCAACATTCTGAGTTGAGGCAAGGAAGGGTATATGGAGCTTCTTGATCGTTATCTGCAAGCTGTGAGGAAGCATCTGCCGTGGAAGCGGCAGGATGACATTTTGGCGGAGCTGCGCGCGAATCTCGAGTCGCAGCTGGAAGAACGCGAAGCGGAGCTGGGCAGGCCGCTGAACCAGAAGGAAGCGGAGGAGTGGGTGAAGGGTCTGGGGAATCCGCTGCTGATGGCGTCGAAGTATCAGCCGGTTCAGTACCTCATTGGGCCTGTTCTGTTTCCGATGTATTGGTATGTGCTGCGGATGGCATTCGTGTGGGCGACGATCATCTACGGAATGGTAGCGGTGATCGTGATTCCGCTGGTTTCGCAGCATCCCGAGAATATGGTGGAAGCGATTTTCCGCTGGCCTTCAGTGCTCTTCACGGCGGCAACATGGGTCACGCTGATTTTTGCAGTCCTGGAGGTCATTGCGCGGACGCGTCCGGGGATGATTCCGCAACTGGACGCGGTGACTCTGGACTGGAAGCCGAGCGGGCTGCCGCCGCTGGAAAAGGCTCCGGCGATTGGCGGGAAACCGCAGAGTTATGCGAGGGCGGTGGCGGAGGTTGTCTTCGGCTTCATCTTCCTGGCCTGGCTGCTGTTGTTTCCGAAGCATCCGTTCCTGATGTTCGGACCTGGGGTGTATTACCTGTCTGCGTCGCCTTTTGGGCTGACGCCCGTGTGGTGGCATTTCTACTTCTTTATTGTTGCGATGAACGTGGTGCAACTGACGTGGCAGTGCATTGACCTGGTCCGCGGGTCCTGGCAGAGCGGACGGACGCTGCAGCACGTCGCAAGCAAGATTTTCGGGCTGATTGCGGTGGGATTGCTGGTGAGCGCTCCGGGGCAGATCCTGGTGACTCTGCGGGACCCGGCAGTGAATGGGGCGAAGTACGGCGCAATGGCGACCCAGATCAACAAGAGCCTGCATCTCGGACTGATGGTGGTGATGGCGATCTTTTTGATCCAGCTGATTTGGGACCTGGCGCAGTTAGGGATGTATGCGTACAGGAAGAGGGCTGTGGCGGGAATTACGCAGTGACACCTTCGCGGACGGCGGTGCGGGTGACGGTGATGACGCTGATGTCGTCCTGCTGGCCAAATTTCTGGGCGATGTCGGCGACCTGGGCGGCGGTCTTGAGGTTGCGCAACAGGTCCTGAATCCGCTCGAAACCGAAGAGGCGGCCATCGGCGTCCATCGCCTCCGCGACGCCGTCGGAGAGAACCATGAGGCGATCACCTGGGCGAAAGGAAAAACGCAAAACGGAAAACTCAGGTTGGGCGAGCATGCCGAGCGGCAGTGAGCCTTCTATTGCGATGGGTTTGCCGTTGAGGTAAGGCGCGAGGTGTCCGGCGTTGGCGAGAAGGACGGAACCGTCGTCGGCGATGCGCAGGGCGAGGCAAGTGGCGAATGCGTCGCCGCGTCCCAAAAGGCGCTGGTTAAGGGCATCGAGCAGGGTGGGCGGATCGGCATCGAACTGAGCGGCGGTACGGATGGCGCCAATGAGAAGCGCGACGAGCATGCCAGCCTGGAGGCCTTTCCCGGCCACATCTCCGGCGACGATGAGCAGGCTGCCATCCCTGGGGTGAGGAACGATCTGAAAGAAATCGCCGCCGACTTCAAGAGCGGGGCGGTACTCGCTCTCAATTTCCAGACCAGGATAGACGGTGTGTGCTTCAGGCAGGATGACCTGCTGGACTTCTTGCGCCTGTTTTACGTCGAGGGCCATCTGACGCTGGCGCCGGATGCTTTTGGTCAAGCGGCGCAGGAGCAGGAGAGACAAAGCCACGACGAGGAGGAGACTGGCGAGTTGCCGGGTGGAAAGTTGGAAGCCAAAGGGGAACCAGTTGTTGAGGATGTGGAAGTAGCCGAGTTCCGCAGCGAACTCGGCGATGCCAGCCAGAAGGACTGCGGGGACGGCGATCCAGCCGTCGAGGCCATGCTCGAGGATTCCCTGAAGAACGGTCCACAGCAGCAATGCGGCAATGGCCACGCGTACGGCGAGGGAAACATCGTGCATGGGATGGGCGATGCTTTCGGGGACGAGCACGAAGAACAGGTTTTGGCCCAGCGAAGTGGACAGTATCAGGAGGCCCAGAAGTGCGGCGAGAAGTTTGGGAACCCAGCTGGGGCGTCGCAGCCGGAACCACAGCCGCCAGACCATGACCCAGCCGCAGTAAATGAGCGGGGTGACGAGGGCCAAGCGAATGGGTGCAGTGATCCAGTAGGGGACCCACTCGGTCCACGTGCTGAAGACGCTGATGTAGGCACTTGTCGCGATGAGTAGGAGGAGGGCGCCAATCCAAAGATAGATGGGGTCTGTCCGGTCGAATAAGACAAGGCCGAAAGCGACGATACCGAGGAGAGTGAAGACAATGGACTCAAGGAGATTTCCGGCATAGGACCGGTAGAGTTCATCCCATTTGACTTGATCCTGTGCAGCGACGGCGGAGGCTTCACCAAGGAACGGCGGGTTGTGAAATCCTCCGACATCGTCGAGCTGGTTGAGCGTGTAGGGTTCCATGTAAACGCGGAACGACAGCACATGGGTGGTATCGCCTGCGTTGTTATCTTCTGGCAGGGAGAACATCTCGGGGCGCGTGGTGTAAATGGAAGGTGTGGAACCGGAGAAGTCGCCGAACTCGCCGACCAGGGCGCCGTCATCGAATGCCTGGTAGATGTCGTCGACATCGGATGGCCCGGCGAGGGCGAGCTTGACACCGGGGCGAGTTTCGATGCGAACGCGGATCCGATACCACGCATAGCCCCAATAGCCGGGGTGTCCTTTCGCAGTCCAACCAGGCAAGTACCCGGAAGTGCCGGCGATGGGATCGTAGGAACCGCTGGGTGCGGCGAGGCTGACAGTTTCCCACCTGGAGTCATCAAAGTTGGGATCAGACCACAGCGGCTTTTGGGTTGTGGGATTGACAGGCGAATCACCGATGGTGAATTTCCAAGGTCCGTTCAGAGCGACCACGCTATCGCCAAGGTGGATCTGTGTAACTGGCGCGGCGGGCGGGTGCTGCGAGGATGCCGAAGAAGCGAACGCGGGCACTGAGAATGCGAAGACTACTCCGACGATGAACGTAGAAGCAAGGCAGTGCCTTGGCACGCAGTTAACCTCCAGCGGTTGAGGGGATCGCTTCTTGGAAATATAGCGATTCTGGAGGTAAGAGGGAACTGTTTCTTGTCAGGCGAAGGCGCATTGCGGAGCAGGAGGGTGCGGTGTGGGCGCTAGTGTTGCACGCCCACAATGCGGACCTCAGAACCGAAGCGATGGTAGTCGCGGAACTCGATGCGATGCAGGATCTTCTCCGTTTTACCAAGTTGCATACGCAGTTCACCGCGAACAGGCATCAGGTAATCGTGATTGTTGATCGAAACGTAGTCGTAATCGATGGACAGTGCCGAAGCATGGACCGGTGAATCGCTGGGGATGTCTTCCGCTTCCATCGTCACTCGGCGAATGCCACGTGTGGCTGCATCGATGAACAGGAGGCCATGGAAACTGACAATCTTTTGGGGATTTGGCAGCGGAGTGACCGAGAAGCGTGAATTTTTCGCATCGACATGATAGCTGTACACCTGGACGGGTGCGCCGTCGAGTGTGCCGGTTTCCTTCCAGGAGATGTCGGCTTTGGCAGCAGGCTCGAAGATGATTTCGAGCACTCCGCCAAATTCGCCTTCGAGGCGGGCGCTCTTCATGTCGGCCGACTGGGTGTTATCGGGACTGCCATTGAGCTCGAGAATCTTGCGTGACTCCTCATGATTCTCATACGTGACCAGTTCGGCAATCTTGTCGTGCCGCGACCAGTTGCCGGTGCCTTTGCGATCGACAAAACGGTCAGTAACCTCGATGCACTTGAAATTCATGAGCGAAGACAGATAGCCGAGGGCGCGTTCGCGGGCGCTGCCGAGCAGAGAATCGCGATATTTCTCGCTGGGTGGATGGAAGTTGGGTGAAGCAGCAATTGCCGTGTATCGACCGTCGCCGGAATCAAGATCGGACGGCAAGTCGGCGCGATCTGCGTTGGATTCTTCATCGGTGTCGGCTGCGTCGGACGCCGAACCATCGGCTCCTGTTCCGATGACCATGAAGGGCAGCTCGCGGATTGCGGTTTGCGGGCCTTCGGCGTAGTGAAGGACGGCGCGATAGAGACCGGGACTGAGTTTCGCCGACTGAATGGTGGCGAGGTGAACGCTCTCGCCTGTTGGCGATTTTTCGGCGACAGGCATGGATGCGTGCGAGATGGTCTTTTCCTCTTTGAGGATGTCGAGATCGAGATGGCCCTCGGCACTGGTTTTGGCGTCAGATCCGGTGGCGAAAAAGAAGGAAACGGCAGGAGTGCCGGCGACGACTTGTCCAACGAGATTGGGAACGATGCGCGAGCCGGAGTAATTCATGGGATCGAGCGGATCGGGTGTGCCGGTAAAGGGCTCGGTACGTTTGACGAGTGTGATGTCGCTGATCCAGGGGCCGGCGGGTCCGGGAGAGATGGTGAAGTCGCTGCGGCGTACTCCCGCCTTGTTGTCATTTGCGTCGAACACCGCGGTTTCGAGCGTGTACTTACCGGGAGTTGCCGAAAAATGACGCTGGAAGACGACGTGGCCGGTGCGAGCGGTCTCGAGGGATTCGAGGGCGCCGTTGTGGGCGATGTCCTGGCTGAAACGTTCGACGACGATGCCGGCCGAGTCCTTGACTTCAGCGAGAAGGGAGACGTGCTCGGAATAGAGCTTGGTATCTGCATCTTTGCGCAGATTGAGATTGGCAATCGGGACGTCGACGACGAGCTCGTCGGTGGATTGCTCGGCATGCTCGGCCATGTGCAGGACAGACTGCTGGAACTCGACGTCCGCCGGGTTTGCGGCATCACCGAGGAGCTTGAAGAGCGGCGCTTCGAACGGGCGGATGCGCGCGGTTTCGACGGCGTCGGGGGGCAGCGCAAAGTAGCCGGCGCCGGAACGCAGAGTGACACCGGGCTTGACTGGCTGGAAGCTGAGAGGGTGGAAGGCTCCGTCAAAGTTCGCCACATTCGGAGCGAAGTCGGCAACGTAGTAAGTAGACACGTCGCTGACGAGGTGCTTGAGCGGGTCATTGATGCGGTCGCCGGCACTGAGTACAAACCCGCCGGTGCCATTGGCGAGCATGGCTAACATGCTGGGGCTGGCCTGCGCATTTTCGCGCGCGAGCTCGCTGACGGACTTGGCGTCTTCGGTGGAGGACTGCATCAATTCGATGCGGCTCATGTTGGGCGCGGTGGTGATTCCTGCGACGCCCGGGGAGAGGCGGACGGGGAGGCCGCCGGGCTGCTGGTACATCATGGTGAGCATGTCGAACGATTTGCTGTCGACGCCGTTGGTGTCGACGGGATAGATGCTCACGCCGGACCGATCGGCGGCTTCGATGACTTCCTGCGCTGCGCCGGCGATGGTGGAGTTGCTGCGCATGCCTTCAGAGAAATAAATGATGATTCTGCGTCCGGCGTGTTCCTGCTGCACATGTGCGAGAGCGAGCATTCCGGCGAGGGCAACAGGGGCATGCTGATCCTGTGCAATTTTCTGCGAGTCTTCAAGCAAACTTGTGATGGTTTTGGCCTGCGCGCGATCTTCGACGCCAGCGTGCGCACCGGAAGGCAGAGAGCCGGTCTGAGTGACGGCGATGACTTGCTGCTCGGCCGGCGTGAGCTGCTGCAATGGTGTGTCACTGAGGACAGAGCCAATCGCGGTGGAGAGCGCGGCGCGATCGGAGGTGTAAGGCGCATAGAGGCGCAGGCCGCGGTCGAGGCCGAAGACCGCGAAGGAGCACTGGGATGGAGCTGTGGCGAGCAGCCTGGCGGTGTAAGCGCGGGCAGTCTTCGCCGATTCGGGCGACAGGTGGTCGAAGAGAAGGGAGATGTTGGCGGTGCCTCCGTTTTGGAGGGTGACCAGGCGCAGATTGGCAAACTGCACTGGAACACCGCTGTCGGTTACGGAGAAGTCGGCGGGCGTGAGATTGAGGACGGGGCGTTTTTTCTTGTCGCGCGCGACGAATTCGATGGGGATCTGATCGGCGGCAGGGTGGAGGGTTGGCGTGTCGTCGTGTTCGCTCGATCCCGCGAAGGGACCCGCAACCTGGGCAGGGAGTTTATGGCTGTTTGCAAAGGTCAGGAGTGATGCTGTGCAGACCAAGAGTGTTCGCGCTGCGAAGGGGGCGATGGAGAGTTTCGCCGAAAGTGATTTTGCTGCCATGGACCCGATTCTTCCGCACGGGGGCGTGCGTTCTGAGGAATGCGGTCAGGATAGCAGCAGGTTGATTTGACGGGAAGGTTTTTTCTGGCCTTGGACGAGGCTTGGAGGTCGCCGGAGCGCGGGGCGCAACGAGGGATGGGGTTGGCCGTTGGGGCGAGAGGACTTAGGCAGGTTGAGGGGAACACGGACCTGGTTCAGCGAGTGGCGTCGTCCCATTCCTGCGCGCCGCGGAGGAGCATTTCGGCGCGGTCTTCCGGCAGAATCCAGCGCTGGGCGATGAGGGCATCGACAGCTTTTTGATAGCGAGCGAGATAGTCACGGCGGCCGGTATAGCGTAGGGCGATGGATTTGCGCGGGTCGCCATTCTTCTGGCGGTCGGCTTCGGTCTTTGGGAAGGGCAGATAGGAACCTTCAAAGGAAACGCGCTGATCGGGAGCCCCGATGGAGGGATCGCGGAGATTCCATCCGGTATAAGTGGCCAGCGGGACGGTGATCTCGGGCAGACGCACGCCATCCCGTTCGTTGCCGTCGGCGTCGATTTGCGGGACCAGGATGGGGAAGGCGGCTCCGACTTTGGGAGGCTGAAGCGTGAGAAAGCCTTTGCGCCAGTTTGGGCCGAAGTCGATGCGATAGGCGGTGGTGGCTTCGTGGGGAGGATTGACGCCGGGAATGGACGGGAAGGCGTAGGCGCTGAGCGGAACGAGTGTGTGGTTGGAGATTCTGGGGTAGCTGCTGGGAGGCGGTGGAGTGCCGGTGCGCACCCATGCGTCCATGTTGGCGATCATGGCGCGCCAGAAGTATTTGATGGGAAGCGGGCTCTGCGGCTGTTGGCCGAGGAGGCCATCGGTTCCTCTGGCCGGAGGGAATGGGCCTGAGAAGTGCTGGAGCCCGGTGAAGTGATAAACGCGGACGTGATCGGAGAGAAGGATGTCGCGTTTGCCATCCGCCGAGGTGGAGATGAGAGACGCGGCACGGCCCCAGTACTCGAAGGATGTGTTGGAGAAGAAGATTTTCGGAACGGTGTGTTCGGCGATTTCGCGATCGAGGAGACCGCCGGTGTCGCCGGTGACGGGATCGCGTTCAGGGCGATCGGTGACGGGAAAGATGTCGGTAGGGAAGAAGACGGAGGATGTCGGCTGGGCGTCGCGTGAAGGCTGCGCGAAGCGATAGTTGAAGCTGCCACGTCCGGCACCGGCGACGTGAGCGAGGACGCCGTCGAGAGCGATGCGGCCGTCTTCATCTGCATTGAATCCCTGATAGAGCATGTCGCGAAGGAAGCGGCCATTCTGCGAGATGCCTTCGCCATAAACGCGTTGGGCGGGAGTAATGGCGTCTGGATTGTGTTTTGCGAAAGAGGCGAAGTCGCGAATGGCTGCGAATCCGACTCCGGCAACGACGGGATTGGCGACGGCGTAGACGTATTCGTAGAGCTTGCCCGGCTGGAAGCCGCCGTTGAGATGGATGTGGTTTTCGCTGGGCACAAGCTTGCCGTCAATGGCTTGCGCGAATCGCCAGTCGGAGCGGGGAATGAGATGGCGCTCGGCAGTTCGCGAGTCGCGCACGGTGAGAGTGTTGCGCGGGTCGTTCGGGTCGGCGACCGGGTACTCGGAGCCTCCGATGGTGCCGAGGGATAGATGGCCAAGCGGGATTTCGTCCAAGACGTGCGAGGGAGTGAGATCGCCACGGAGGAGACCGGTGATGGTTTTGCCGTGATCGGTGGCGATGGGTGCGAAGAGGCGTAGTGCGCCGGGTCCGGTTGCGTCCCATTGCCAACCGAGGGTGACGATGGTGAAGCCGCTGCGGAGGAGCCACGCGTCGCCCGCGTCGGTTGCGAGATCCCAGTCGCCGCCATCGACGAGCGAGAGGATGCGGCCGTGTCCACGGTTGGGCACCTCGAGAATCATGGAGCCGTTGCCGGTTTTTGGATTTTTGGGACGGACGGCGATGAAGTCGGCGGAGAATTCAACTTCTCCATCTTTGAGGTTGACGGCGTTTTGGAGATCGACGATTTGCTGATTCCGCGGATTGTCGACGGGGAGAGAAAAGTAGACGCGGCCGGTGATGCGCTCATAGGCACCCGCGTCGCCGAAAGATTTGCCGCCGAGAACTTCGGCGCGCGTAGAAACTTCGACACGGACCACGCGAGCGCGCAGAGAAGACGCAGCAAGAGAAAGAACGATGACGAGCGAGGAAGAAATGATGCGGTGCTGGCGCATGCGGCGACGATAGCACCGCATGCGAAGGGAATAAAAGTGAGAATGCAGGTTTGCCGCTAGAAGCCGGCGCCGGGGATGTAGTGATACTCGATTTTGGCGGGTTGCTGGATGGGGTCGCCGGTGAGGTCGTGGGTATGCCAGGGGACGCTTTCGGCGGCGACTTCAGGATGTTTGCCGAGAAACTCGAGGGCGTAGACGCTTGCCGGTGGATCATCCTTCTGGTCAGCGTACTTGGCGGATTCGATGGCGGACTGGTCCTTGAGGCCGAGGCGGCGGTAGATGATGGCGAGCGAGTAGTGGGCAGCCAGGTCGTCGGGATCGATGGCCTGAAGCTTTTCATATTCTGTGCGTGCGGCGGCGTAGTCGTGTTTCTGGAAGAAAGAAAAGCCGAGTTCGCGGAGTCCGTCCTTGGAACTGGGATATTGCGTGAGCATGGCCTGGAAGTCGGCAATGGCTGCGTCGACCTGTCCTGCGTTGCGTTCGACGAGTGCGCGGTAGTAAAGCGCGCGCGGATCGCCGGGCAGAAGACTCAAAGCCTTTTCAAGATGGGGACGGGCATCGTTGTAGCGCTCCCACGAGATTTCAACGATGGCCATGTTGGTGTAGGCGTCGGCATACTCGGGGCGGAGTTGCGCAACGTGCTGGAAAGCGTCGACAGAAGCTTCGTATTGCGAAGCGTCGAGGAGGGCAATTCCGTAGTTATTCCACCGCATCCACTCCTGCGCGGAGGGCGGATGTTTGCTGATGTCCTTTATAGATGAAGCTTCCTGCGCGGAGGGCGGATGTTGGCTGAGGTCCTTTGTAGATACAGCTTCCTGCGCGGAGGGCGGATGTTGGCTGAGGTCCTTTGTAGATGAAGCTTCCTGCGCGGAAGGCGGGTGTGCTGAAGCTGTCGTGGCATCGGGCACGTTTTCACCGATGTTGAGGGTGCGGGAATCGGACGCGATATCGATGATGGGTTCGGGATAGTGCTTGGCGTCCATGGCGAAGTCGATGAAGTGCTGGTCGAACCGGCGATAGCGGACGGTAGCGGTAATTGTGAATTGACCAGCGATGTCTTTGGGCAGGCGGAAGCGATAACGGACAAGTTGGGAGCGGCCCGACTGCAGCGCGTTGTTGTAGGCGAGAACCCGATTGTGCCAGATCTGGTGAATGTCGTTGAGTTCGCCCTTGGTGTTGACGAGGCGATTGGTGAACGAGTGCGCGGAGGGATCGAGATTGCCGTTGGGCTGGAGGAAGCCGCTCTCGACGAGGGCTTTGCCGGAGCCGTCTTTGACGGTGAAGTCGACCCAGGCTTCGTAGAAGTCGCGCTGCTCGGGAATGAACGAGTGAGCGATGCCCTTGTTCTGAATGACGACATCGGCGATGAGGGTCTGGCCGGCTGCGAGGGAGAAGTCTGTTGCGCCGAGCGGCGCGGTCCTGCGGACGGCGGATCCTTCAGCCTCGGTTTCCAAACCGAAGATGTCGACGTTGAGAACACCTTTGCCGTCGTAGTTGCCTTCGAGGAACTTCACGAGCTTGCCGGCCTGCTCATCGAATTTGTAGTAGGCGGCGTTCAGAGAGTTTCCGCCAAGAAAGCGATGGCTGACGAGTTGATTGTCTTTGGCGCCGGGATCCTGCGCGCCGGTGGCGAGCGGCTCGCGCGGCATATGACAGGTCTGGCAGGTGGAAACGGAATCTTTGCGATAGAAGGGAAGCGGGGATTGTTTGGTGAAGCTGGCGCCCTGCCACTCGTCGTAGACGGTGAAGGCGCGAAGCCACTTGTAGTCGTCGAGGGTGCGCGGAATGGCGGCCTTGTGGCAGGCGGCGCAAAACTCGGCGGTTTTGTAGAGGGGGCGCATGACGGCCTTGGAGTGGCGGTCGAGGTGGGCGAGGATGTCGGCATCAGAAACGGGGCTCGTGATGGGAGCGCCCTTTTCATCGACGAGGACGGCGGGTATGCCCATGATGTAGCTTCCGGTGCCGGTGGTGTCTGTGGCGAGGATGGAGTGACAGGTTGAGCAAGTAATGCCTTCGTCCTCGAAGGGACGCTTTTTGGGCATGCCCTGGGAGAGATCACCGGACAGCAAGGCAACTGGATTGTGGCAGCCCTCGCAGTGGCGGGAGAACTGCACGCCTTTCTCGTCGATGAGCATGTTGACGTTCTTGAGGTACCAGGGCTGGCGGAAGCTGTTGGAGTGAACGGACTGACGCCATTGGTGGTAGGCCTCCTGATGGCAATGGCCGCAATATTGGGCGGTGTAGAAAGACTTGGGGCTGAGGAACTGACCATTGGCCGATGTGGCATTGGAGGGCAGGAACGGCGTGTCGCTGCCGAACGCGTAGTTGTAACGGGCGGCGACGGATTCATGGAACGGGCTAGCAGGTCCAGTGACCGGAATGTGGGTACCGTAGTCGGCGAGCGGTTGATTGGAAGTGGCTGCGGGAACCGAGCCGGCGGTCGCGGTAGCGGTGGGCGGAGGATCGGTAGCGGCTCGGACGCCCCAGGTGACCCCAAGCGTGAACAGAACAAGCATGGTGGTCAAAAGGGTGCGGCGCAGCGCGGCAGGCGACATCGTCTTGCGATCTCCGGGGAAGGAAGGCAATCCCGTCCGCGCGGCGGAAAAAAACCGGATGCGCGGATGAAAAAACGATAGCAGAGGCGAGGGTTCGCCTGTCTCCACCGGAAGGTGGATAGAGGATGGCGAAAGTTGATGGGAGTGGAAGGCAGGAGTGGAGATTTCACCGATGCGTAAAGACGGTGAGCGCTTTCAGTGATTGGTTCACAACGTGGGATGAACGGCGAGAAAATGGGGTTGACCGTGTGTTCCAGCGCACATCCGCTTAGCCAAGACAGGGCTGAAACTGTTACGGTGATTTTGCAGGACTTTGGTTCTCAGGCATGCTCTTAAGTCCCTACTTTTCTTTAGCAGTTCTTTTTGTGGTGGCCCTTGGCTTTGGGCTGACGCCGCTGGCGCTGGCGTGGCTGTGGGCGAGGGTGTTTTCGCCTAGCAAGCCGAACGCTATCAAGAACGCGATTTACGAGTGTGGGCTGGAATCGAAGGGTGACGCGTGGGTCCAGTTCCGGTCGGCCTACTACTTGTATGGCATTATTTTCCTGATTTTCGATGTGGAAGCTGTTTTTTTGCTTCCATTTGCGGTGGCGTTTTCAGGGCTGGGCGTGGCGGCTTGCCTGGCGATGCTGGTGTTTGTGCTGATGCTGGTGGAAGGTCTGGCATGGGCCTGGGCGAAGGGCGCGCTTACCTGGGCTTAGAAGCAGGGAACAAGGGACCGAGGACCGGTCGCGAGCGGAGTGGATGATGGCTGTTGATGAGAACCTGAAGATCGAACTGGGAAAGCAGGGCATTATTGTTACGTCCATCCAGGAACTCTACAACTGGGGCCGCAGGAGCTCGGTTTGGCCGATGCAGTTTGGGCTGGCGTGTTGTGCCATCGAGATGATTGCGACGACGATGGCGCGGTACGACATGGCGCGCTTTGGCGCAGAAGTTTTCCGGCCGTCGCCGCGGCAGGCGGACATGATGATCATCTCGGGTACGGTGACCAAGAAGATGGCTCCGCAGGTGGTGCGGCTCTACAACCAGATGGCCGAGCCGCGCTATGTGATTGCGATGGGAGCCTGCGCGATTTCTGGAGGCCCGTTCAAGCAGGGTTACAACGTGCTGAAGGGAATCGATCGGTATATTCCGGTGGATGTGCATATTCCGGGATGTCCACCGCGGCCGGAAGCGCTGCTGCAGGCGCTGATGACGCTGCAGAAGAAGATTGACGGCCAGACTCTTACGGGTCCGGATCGGCCTAGACATCTGGACCGAGACGCGCAAGGGGAGTTCCCCGTGCCGCACCAGGGCGAGCACGATCTGGAGCCAACTTCAAACAAAGGCGTGTGGCCGGTACCGATCACGATTAAGTAAAAGAACAGGCAACAGGAAAAGGGAACAGGATTGAAGACCGTAGAGGAGATCAAAGCGGCGATTGAGGCGGCTGTGCCGGGCGCAGGGGTCGAAATTGTGACGAATCCTGGGCCGAGCGGACAGCACTCGCTGCGCATTGGTCGGGCCCATGCGGTTGCCGTAGCGACGTTTCTCCGGGATGACGCAGAGCTGGCCCTGGATTTTCTCTCCAATGTGACCGGAGTGGACTGGCCAGACAAAGAGATCGCCGAGAGAGTTAGAGTAACGCGTCAGGTTGTGAAGACCGTGGATGGAGCAGAGCAAGCGGTCGATGAGACGGTGGAAGAGACGCGGAAACGCGTGGAACCGGGGTATCTGGAGACTGTGTACCACCTCTATTCGATGGCGAAGAAGCATGGACCCGTGGTGTTGCGGATGCGGACGGAGAACCGCACGGACCGGGTGGAGATGCCGTCGCTCACCCCAATATGGCGCTCAGCTGAGTTTCAGGAGCGCGAGGTATTCGATCTTTACGGGATTGTGTACAAGGGGCATCCGGACCTGCGGCGGATTTTGATGTGGGATGAGTTCAAAGATCATCCAATGCGGCGCGATTACGTGGATCCTGACGATTTTGAGTACGAACCGACGGCGCATGACGAAGTTCTGGCTCGAGCCAAGGCGCACATGGAAGCGAACGCAACGAAGGGAGCGGGGCAATGAGCGGTTCCGCTACCGATATCGGATTCAGCCTGGCGCGGCAGGAGGGCTGGAATCGTCCGCCGGTGATTGAGCCGGAGGGCGAAGGCGAGTTACTCGAAGTCGCGATGGGTCCGCACCATCCGTCGACGCACGGTGTATTTCGCATGGATGTGGCGCTGGACGGCGAGCGTGTTGTGAAGTTGAAGCCAGTATTTGGTTATCTGCATCGCAACCACGAAAAGATTGCTGAAAAGACGACATACCTGGCATCGATGCCGTATACAGACCGGCTGGATTACTTCTGCTCGATGACCAACAACTGGGCGTATGCGCTGGCAGTGGAAAAGTTGTCGGGGCAGGAGGTTCCGGAGCGAGCGGAGTATCTACGTGTGATTTTGGCAGAGCTGACGCGGATACAGAATCATGCGTCGTCGATTGGATTCTTGCTGCAGGAAATGGGTGCGAGCGGCACGCCGCTGATGTATGCATTCCGGGAGCGCGAGAAGATTCTGGATTTGTTTGAAGGCCTGAGCGGGTCGCGCATGATGTGCAACTATATGCGTTTTGGGGGTTGCCGCGTAGATCCTTCGGCGGCATGGCTGGACCAGACGCGCAAGGTTGTGGCGGGGATTCCGGAATTCGTGGATGAGTTTGAAGCGTTCCTGCGGTCGAGCGAGATTGTGATGGCGCGCGCGCAGGGGATGGGCATTTTGCCTGGGGAACTGGCTGTGAATGCGGGCGTGACGGGTCCGATGCTGCGGGCTTCGGGTGTGAACTACGACATTCGCAAGGTGGATCACTACGGGATCTACGACCGCTTCAAGTTCCGCGTGCCGCTGGGCGATCATGGCGATATCTACGACCGGTACATGATTCGCATGCTTGAGATGCGGGAGTCGATTGGCATCCTGGAGCAGGCGTTGAAGGAAGTGCCGGGTGGTCCCGTGATGGATCCCAAGGCGAAGATTCGCAACTTCAGGCCCAAGGCGGGCGAGGCGTATGGCCGCATTGAAGCGCCGAAGGGCGAATTGGGTTTCTATCTGATCAGCGATGGGGGGCCGAATCCCTATCGGTATCGAGTGCGTCCGCCGAGCTTGATCAATCTGACGATATTGGAAGACATGTGTCTGGGGCACAACGTTGCGGACGTGGTGCTGATCTTTGGATCAGTGGATATTGTGTTGGGAGAAGTGGACAGGTAGCGTTCCAGGGACCAGGGCGAATTGCGAGCGGGCAAAGAGGAGAAGAAACATTGTTGGGTGAGGGAATACTGAGGGGACTGGCGGAGACGGCAAGGAATTTTGCCGGAAGCTATTTCTCGAAAGAGCGTTTGACAACGGTGGAGTATCCGGAAGAGCGGATCCCGACGATCGAGGCAGCGCGTGTATTTCCTTTCCTTGTCTATGACGGGCCGGACTGGGAAGCGGGCATGCGCTGCGTGGCCTGCCAGATCTGTGAAAAAGAGTGTCCTCCGAAGTGCATTTATATAGAGAAGAGCAAGGACAAGAAGCCAGATTACACGGGCAAGCCGCAGATTTATCCGGCGCGGTTCGATATTGATGTATCTGTCTGCATGAGCTGCCAGATTTGCGTGGAAGTGTGCCCGTTTGAAGCGATCAAGATGGACACGGTGTTTGAGCTGAGCACCGATGACCGGTTTGGCGGCCTCTTGCAGGATCGTAAAGAGCTGGCGAAGTCGAACGAGTACTACCACAAAATCCATCCCACAGAAGCTGCGGAAGTGGATGCGCGCCTGGCGGAGGAAAAGGCGAAATCGGAGGCGAAAGCGAAAGCTGCAGCCGAGGCGGCGGCTGCGAAGGCGGCAGCGGCCGCAGCTTCTCCTGCCCCTGCCGCGACCGAGGTGAAGCCTACCCAGCCTGTCATACCACCCAAACCGGCCGGAGGCGGAGAGTAAGCGATGTCCGAAAAGGCCGATCAAATCTTCATCCTTTTGAAGGACTGGCTGGTAAGTTTTTTGCCCGCTGGATGGCAACACGTGGCTGGAGTGTTGCTCTGCGTGGTCATGATCGTCGCTGTCTACCCTGGCCTGTTTGCGCTGGCGGTGTTGTTGGAACGCAAGGGACTTGGCCGCATGCAGAATCGTCTCGGCCCGAATCGCGTCGGCCCGTTTGGTCTGTTTCAGCCGATTGCGGACGGAATCAAGTCGCTGACCAAGGAAGATATTGTTCCGCTGCGCGCGGACAAGGTTGTGCATTTTCTAGCGCCTGTAATGCTGGTGGTGGCGGTGTTCATGGGTTTTGCGGTGCTGCCCATGGGCCGCAACATGGTGCTGGTGGATCTGGACGCGAGCCTGCTGTTCTTTTTTGCGATGGGCGCGTCGACCGAGATCTCCATTTTTATGGCCGGGTGGTCGAGCCGCAACAAGTATTCGCTACTGGGAGCGATGCGGGCGGTAGCGCAGATGATCAGCTACGAGGTTCCACTGCTTTTGTCGAGCGTGGCGATCGTGATGATGACCGGTTCGCTGTCGCTGGTGAAGATTGTGGAGGCGCAGAACCAGTACACCTGGGGATTGCCGCACTGGTATGTGTTTACACCGTGGGGCTTCGCAGGGTTCGTGATTTTTGTGATTGCGTCGATGGCAGAGACGAACCGCTCGCCATTTGATTTGCCGGAAGGTGAGTCGGAGCTGGTTGCTGGTTACTTTACGGAGTATTCGGGATTCAAGTTTGCGCTGTTTTTTCTCGGCGAATATGTGGGCATGTTCGGGATTTCGGGATTGGGCGTCACGCTGTTTTTGGGCGGATGGTCTTCGCCACTGGCGGTGTTGAACGTGGTGCCTTCGTGGATGTGGTTTTTCTCGAAGGTCATGGTCTGGATCTGTTTCTTTATCTGGGTGCGTGGAACGCTGCCCCGGCTGCGGCAAGACCAGCTGATGAATTTTGCCTGGAAATTTGTTTTGCCGTTAACGCTGCTGAACCTGGTTGTGGCCGCAGTGTGGCGGTTTATGGGTGAAGGCTGGCTGCGTTGGGTGGTGTGTTCGGCAGTGCTGATTGTTGTTTATGCAGGCGCAGGGCTGAGCGAGATGCGGCGCAAGAAGTTCGGGCCCAGGAGTTATCGCTATGCAGAGTAGAGGGCAGGGAATGAACGTGCCAGGGAGCGCCTGCCGATGAGCGTTGCGTTCTGGCTGATTGCGGCTTTGACGGTGGCGGGTGCACTTGCCGCGGTTCTGCTGAAGAACCTGGTGCATTGCGCGCTGGCGGTGACCGCTGCCTTTCTCGGACTCGCGTTGATGTTCCTAGAGCTGGACGCGCAGTTTGCAGGGTTCGCGCAGATTCTTGTGTACATTGGCGCCGTTGCGATCCTGGTGGTGTTTGCGATTCTGCTGACGCGCGGTTCAGAGACACCTGAGAAGGAAATCGGCGTTTTCAGCCGGACGTGGCTCGCCGGGCTGATTGTTGCGGCCGCGGTATTCGCGGTGCTGGGCTGGGCGGTGCTGCAGAGCGCAGCGGGTTTACCGCATGAAGCCGCGGTGCCCGCAGTTTCGGTGCAGCAAATTGGTCAAGCGTTAATGGGGCAGTATGTGCTGCCGCTTGAGATTGTGGCTCTGCTGCTGACGGCGGCAACGATTGGCGCAGTGATTGTGGCCATGCATGAGAAGGGGGACGCGCAGTGACGCCGCTCGGTGGATATCTTCTGGTGGCCGCGCTGCTCTTCGCGATTGGGCTCGCAGGAGCGCTGACTCGGCGCAACGCGATCCTGGTGTTGATCGGCATTGAGCTGATGCTGAATGCGGCGAATCTAAACCTGATTGCTTTCTGGCGGTTCAGTCCACACCCTGAAGCGTTAACAGGGATGATGTTTGCGATTTTTTCGATTGCGGTGGCCGCGGCTGAAGCTGCAGTGGGGTTGGGGTTAGTGATCTCGATCTATCGGCATGCGAGGACGACCGACCTGGACAAGATGAACAGGATGAAGGGGTGAATTGGTGATATTGCAAGCTCTTCCGATCACTCCACGCGCTCAAGTCTCGACCATCACCGAGATGCTATGGCTGATACCGGCGCTGCCCATCGTGGCGGCGGGGATTGCGGCCCTGTTGAAACAGCCGCGACGCAAGACTGCTGCTTCGCTTGCGATTGGCTCGATGCTGGGATCGCTGTTTGTCTCGCTGGTGGCGTTTGTTTACGTGGTGGCCGGGTCGGCGCACGGCGGGGTGGTTCGGGAGACGTACAACTTTACCTGGATCCAAACAGGCGCGGCGCAGGTGGATCTTGGATGGGTGCTTGATCCGCTGTCGGCGGTGATGATGCTGATGGTCAGCTTTGTGGGACTGCTGATCTTTATTTATTCGCTGGGCTACATGGCAGAGGACGAGAACTTCACACGCTTCTTCTGCTTCCTGAGTTTGTTCGCGGGCGCGATGCTGGGCGTGGTTATTTCGAACAGCCTGCTTCTCCTGTTTATGTGCTGGGAGCTGGTGGGACTGACGTCGTATCTGCTGATCGGTTTCTGGTACCAAAAGCCCTCGGCAGCAGCGGCAGCGAAGAAGGCATTCCTGACGACGCGCGTGGGCGATGTGTTTTTCCTGCTGGGCATTGTGTGGCTTTTCAGCCAGACAGGCACGCTGCTCTTCTACAACGGCGGAGCCGGCTCAATGGAGCCATTGAATCTGTTGTGGCTGGCGGCAAATCCCAGTGGATGGGGACTGACAGCGGCGGGCGCAATCGGGTTGCTGATTTTTGCCGGAGCGGCCGGGAAGAGCGGCCAATTGCCGCTGCACGTTTGGTTGCCGGATGCGATGGAAGGGCCCACCCCCGTGTCTGCGCTCATTCATGCGGCGACGATGGTGGCGGCTGGTGTTTATCTCATTGCGCACGTGTATCCGCTGATGCATGCGGGGATGCCTGCGGGTGGAACGACCATTGCATTGCAGGTTGTGACCTGGGTGGGTGCGTCGACGGCAGTCTTTGCAGCGTTGATTGCGGTGGCACAGAACGACATCAAGCGAATCCTTGCCTATTCGACGGTGTCGCAGCTGGGATACATGATGGCCGGGCTGGGAATGGGCGGGGTTGCAGTGGGCATGTTCCACCTGATTACGCACGCCTTCTTCAAGGCGCTACTGTTCATGGGGGCGGGCTCGGTAATTCACGGGTGCCATGAAGAGCAGGACATCCGGCGTATGGGTGGACTCAAGAGCGATATGCCGACGACGTTTTTGACGTACGCGATCGGCATGCTGGCATTGTGCGGATTCCCGCTGTTCTTTTCAGGATTCTGGAGCAAGGATGGAATTCTGGAAGCGGCGACCCATTGGGATATTTCGAAGGGCCCGTTTTACATGCTGGCTTTCGGCGCGCTGTTGACTGCGTTTTATATGACGCGCCAGGTGAGCTATGTGTTCTTTGGCAATTGGCGCGGGCACGGGCACGCGCATGAAAGTCCGGCAGTGATGACGCGGCCACTTGCCGTGCTGGCGTTTTTTGCCATCGCGCTGGGCGCGATCGGGACACCGGCGTGGCCCTGGTTCCGGGGATTCATCGAAGGGCGCGCAGTCGAAGTGGACTGGGCCGGATTTGCTGAGCCGGGCCTGATGACGCTGATGCTTGTTTCTTCGACAATTGTTCTGTTGGGGCTGGGCCTGGGCGTGTGGATTTATGGGAGCAAGACGGTGAAGGCGGACGCACCCGATGCGCTGGAGAAGGCCATTCCCCCCGTGTGGACAGTTCTTCAAAACAAGTTTTATGTGGATGAGCTGTACGACGCAACGGTGATCGCGTTCTATGCATGGTGGGCCAAGGTTGCCGATTGGCTGGACCGGCGTGTATGGGGTGGTGCGGTGGCCGGGGTGATATGGCTGTTTGGCGGCGGAGCGCAATTGAGCCGGCTCACGGATGTGTATTGGGTAAATGGCGGCTTCGACAAGGGCTGCGAAGAGCTGACGAATAGCGGCGGTTTGCTTTCGCGGGTGCAGAGCGGAAAAGTTCAGACCTATCTGCGGCTGCTGGCGCTGGCTGTGGTTGTATTGGCCGCGATTCTGATCTGGAGCAGCCGGGGATGAAAGGCATTCCTATTCTGACGTTGTTAACTGCGCTGCCTCTGGTGGGTGCTGCGATTTCGCTGTTCGCGGGAAAACATGCGCGTGCGGTAGCGCTGGTGACGACGATCGCAGCGCTGGCCGTCTCCTTGGTGGTTTGGACAAATCTCCCGCCGGACGGATCGATTGGCCTTGCGGAGCGAGCGGCGTGGGTTCCTTCGCTAGGGATTGAATACCACCTGGGCATAGATGCATTGGGCGCCCTGATGCTGGTGCTCTCCGCGGTGGTGACGCTGATGAGCGTGGATGCGGCGCATCGCGCACATCACCAGCCCAATCTGTACTTCGCGCTGGTCCTGATGCTTGAGGCAGGACTGTTCGGGTCGTTTACGGCGCTGAACTTCTTCCACTGGTTCTTGTTCTGGGAGTTGAGTCTGATTCCGGCATTCTTCCTGATCAAGCTGTGGGGTGGGCCGAAAAGGGGTCCTGCCGCAACGCAGTTTTTTGTCTACACGATGGCGGGGAGCGTGGCTTTGCTGCTTTCGTTCCTGGCCGTGTACTTGTCGACGGGCACGATGGATTTCATTCAGCTGACGGGTATGGCTCGGCTGGGGTTTTTGGAACCCGCCGTGAAGGCCCACCTGGGACCGGTGATGTTGTGGCTGGCGATAGGAGTGTTGGCGGGATTCGCCGTAAAGGTGCCGCTGGCGCCGTTCCACACCTGGCTGCCGGCTGCGTACAGTGAAGCGCCTTCGCCGGTGACGATGTTGTTGACCGGCGCGATGTCGAAGATGGGGGTCTACGGATTCCTGCGCATTGCGGTGCCAATCTTTGGGCCGCAGATTGCGCAAATAAGAACGCCTCTGCTGGTACTGGCAGTGATTACGGTGGTGATGGGGGCGTGGGCGGCTGCGGCGCAGAAGGATCTGAAGCGCGTTTTTGCGTACTCGTCGGTGAATCATCTTGGGTATTGCCTGCTGGGAATCTTTGCGCTGGCAGTTCCCGGGACGAGCCAGGCGTTGCAGACCAGCCAGGCTGCGGCGTTGAATGGCGTGATCCTGCAGATGTTCAACCATGGGATTACCGCGGCAGCGTTGTTCTGGTTTATCGCGATGCTGCAGGAGCGCAGCGGGGGCGAACGGGAGATCGACCACTTTGGTGGATTGCGCAAACCGGCGCCGGTGATGGCGGGGTTGATGGGGATTGTGCTGTTCTCGTCTCTGGGGCTGCCGGGGCTGAACGGTTTTGTTGGCGAGTTTCTAATCTTTCGCGGAGTTTTCGCTCTGTCCTGGGTGAGCGCATCGATCAGCGTACTTGGGCTGCTGGTGACAGCGGCAGTGATCCTGACGGTGATTCAGAAAGTATTTACAGGCCCGGTTCCGGAGAAGTGGGCTGCCTTTCCGGATTTACACGGGGGCGAGCGCCTGGCGATGGTGCCGGTGATCGGATTGATGTTGCTGTTGGGAATCCTGCCGCAGTTGGTGGTGGACACGGTGAACCCGACTGTAATGAACCTGCTGGCGAACTGGAGATTTTTCTAAACAATGTTGGCCTGGACGATTTATCTCTCGTTTGCCGGTGCGCTGCTTGAGGCGATCTTGCCGAAGAGCAAGCCTGCGCTGGCGCGAGGTGTTGCACTTGCGGTTGCGTTGGCCGGGCTGCTTCTCGCGGTGGCATGCTTCGCGGCAAATACCTGGCAGACACGCGTGGTGCTGACCGATGTGCCGTGGGTTCCATGGATGGGGATTCGCTACACACTGGCCGCGGATGGTATCAGCATCGTATTGGTGCTCTTGACGGGGCTTGCAGCCGTGGCCGGTGTGCTTTTCAGCTGGAATATCGATCTGCGGACGAACGAGTTTTTTGCATTTTATCTTGCGCTGATCGGTGGCGTGTACGGCGTGTTTCTCAGCTACGATCTGTTTTTACTTTTCGTCTTTTATGAAATTGCCATCGTACCGAAGTATTTCCTGATTGCTATCTGGGGATCGACGCGGCGCGAGTATGGCGCGATGAAGCTGGCGCTTTATTCGTTTGTGGGATCGGCGATGGTGCTCATCGGGCTGCTCGGCTCGTATGCCCTTTCAGGGGGTCACTCGACGGGATTAGTGGACCTTGGTCAGGCCAATCTTCCCGTGCACTTCCAGATGTGGGCGTTTCCGCTGGTGTTTGTCGGATTTGGGATTCTTGCCGGCATGTGGCCGTTCCATACCTGGGCGCCAACAGGTCACGTGGCAGCGCCGACGGCTGCGTCGATGTTGCTGGCCGGCGTAGTGATGAAGCTGGGCGCATATGGGTGCCTGCGGGTGGCAATGGGATTGTTTCCGCGCGGCATGGACCCGTGGGGATTTTCGTTCATTGGAATCGGCTCATGGCGTGACGTGTTCGCGGTGCTGGCCGTTATCGGGATCGTCTATGGCGCGCTGGTAGCGCTGGTGCAGAGCGATTTCAAGTTCGTCATCGGCTACTCGAGCGTAAGTCACATGGGATTTGTGCTCCTGGGGCTGATGACGTTGAACCAGATCGGCGTGACGGGGGCAGTGTTGCAGATGTTCTCGCACGGCGTGATTGCCGGGTTGCTCTTCGCGATTGTGGGACGGATTGTGTATGAACGCACGCATACCCGCGATCTGACGGAGTTGGAAGGGATGTACCTGGGCAAGCGCATGCCATTTGCCGCATGGGCCTTCGTGATCGCGGGAGTTGCTTCGATGGGCCTGCCGGGCTTCTCAGGATTTGTGGCCGAACTGCAGGTCCTGGTGGGTTCGTGGTACGCGAAACCATGGTGGACCGCTGCGACCGGTGTAGGAATCGTAGTGGGAGTTGCTTATACCTGGCGCGCGCTGCAGAAAGCGTTCTTCAGTGATCGGTTGCCGAGGCCGGATGAGCATCCGAAGACTGGTTGGCCGAAATTCGATGCGATTACATGGCCCGAGGCGACGGGCGTGGGGATGCTGCTGGCGGCCAGTCTGTTTGTCGGGCTGTATCCGCGGATTTTGCTCAATGTGATTGAGCCGGCGGTGAGGACATTGTTGGCGGGAGGGGTGCGATGAATTACGGCGACCTCTTTCGCGTTACGCTGCCGGAGACGGTGCTGGAGATTGCTGCGCTGTTGGTGCTCGTGATTGACCTGGGATTGCTGCGTAAGGCTGCGCTGAAAACGCGTGCAGCAGTTGCCGTTTTGCTGGGAGAGGTCGGTTGTGGCGTAGCGTTACTGACACTACAGTTCCAGGCGCAGGGCGGATTGACTTATCCCGGAAGCAGGGATGTCGTTCTGGCAGCGGGAGGCTCGGCGGCGGTGGCACAGACAGGGCTGCTGGTTCTGACGGTGCTGAGCTTGTTCCTGCTGATTGATTCCACGTTTACGCGGCACGTGGGTGAGTTTGTCGCAGTCACGCTGATGGCGGCAGCCGGCGGAATGTTGATTGCATCGGCCCAGGATTTGCTGGTGATCTTCGTTGGTCTCGAGCTGCTGAGCCTGGGGCTCTACATTCTGACGGCATTCGCGAAGCAGTCGGGCAAGAGTGCCGAAGGAGCGATGAAGTATTACCTTTTCGGCGGCATGTCGGCTGCGTTTTTGCTCTTCGGGTTCAGCTATCTCTACGGGATCACTGGATCGACCAACCTACACCGGGTGATGCTTGGGCTTTATTCGGCTAATGCAGCGCAGGCGGCTCCCCTGGAATACCTTGCGCTGGTGATGATTGCCGCGGGCCTGGGGTTCAAGGTGGCTGCAGTTCCATTCCACTTGTGGGCTCCGGATGCGTATGAAGGCGCACCAGCACCGGGCGCCGCGTTCATTGCGTCCGTGTCGAAAGTCGCAAGTTTTGCATTGCTGATCTCGATCGGGACGGCGGCCTGGCATGTTTTCGACGGAATGCAAGGACGGGTGACAATTTCTGCCGAATTCCATGCGCAGTCGGGGCCGGTGTATTTGGGATTCCGGTCGGCGTGGGGCGAATTGCTCATGGTGATGGCGCTGGTTTCGATGGTGGTCGGGAATCTGGCGGCCTTGGCGCAGACCAATGTGCGGCGGTTATTGGCCTACTCAGCGATCGCGCATGCGGGATACATTCTGCTGGGACTGGCATTCTTCTCGTATGGACCGCGCAGCGGGCAGGCAATTTTGTACTACGTGCTGACCTACGGTCTGACGACGATCGGTGCGTTCGGCGCCGTGGCAGTGGTGGAACGGGCAAGCGGCAATGCAGATATGGATGCGTTTCTCGGATTGTCGAGACGCAATCCGCTGTTGGCCGCTGTGCTGCTGGTGCTGTTTCTGTCGTTGGCGGGGATTCCGCCTCTGGTGGGATTCTGGGCCAAGTTCAATCTCTTTGCCGCAGTGCTGGCGGTGTATCCGGCAGGATTTGGGCTGGGTCTGGTAATCCTGGCGCTGGCGATGAGCGCGGTGAGCCTCTACTACTACTTGCAAGTGCTGAAGCGGGCGTACGTGATGCCGGCGGTGGATACGACTGCATTGAAGGCGAATCCCGTTACCTTGATGGTGCTCGTGCTGATTGCTGCCGGCGTGGTGGCACTGGGCTGCTTCCCCGCACTGCTGCAGGGCTGGATGCAGAGCTTCTACGCGGGGATGTAGCTCTCCCCGCGTGTGACAGAGGCGAAGAAAAGGCGTTTTAGAGGGGGGGGAGGGGGTATACCCGTCTCCTCCGGATCGTTGGGCAGAGAAGCGGGAGTCGCGAGCCCGTTCTCTGCCTTTTGTCTTTCCAGTTTGCGCTTTATCGGGAAATAATACGCAAAATTTGTGATGGATTTTTTGCTTCTGGAATCAGGGAGTTGGCGGGGCTTTGCGCGGGATGGGGGTTGACAGTGATGAAGGCTCAAGTCCGAAAGACAAATGCAGGTCCTTCGACTCGCTGCGCTCAGGATGACAGAGACTGGTCGAGGGTTGTGCTTTCTCACCCGTGCTTCGCAAGGATGGGGCAGCAAAGTTAGAGATTGATCTGGAGACGCCGAGATGTGAACCACCCGTCCGTGACCTCCAACATCTTCAGAATCAGTAATGTTCCTGATTCTCTGACTTACTGGGCATGTCTTATTAGCTCCATTGCTATGAAGAATCTGCGGTCAACTTCCATATCACGAATTATCAGTCGCTGATCAATGACCGTAAGTTCAACAATCAAAATAAGTGTGATCAATGCGCCAGATCAAGTTTATGCTTGACGGCAGAAATACGGTGTGGGGAGATCATGCATGATGAAGAGTCTTTCGCTTCTAATTCTTCTATCTGTGACTTTCGTCTACCCGGCGAACGCACAAAACACTCCGCGCAGCAATGAGGTATTGGGAATGGCTGGGACGGTGAATGTCATTCCCAGTCCGGCAGGGACACATACGGTCGTCGTATTTTCCTCTAACTCTCCAGTTAGTACAACCTCGAGCCAAATAGTCTTCGTGCTGCAGGTTGATGGGACCAGCCTCCCGCCTGCCTGGTCTGGTGAGGCGAGGGTAATGGTTGGAGACGGTTTCCTCGGTATCATTCCTAACGACAGCTCCTCGAATGCAAGATTTCTTTTCATGTTTCGAGACAGAGAAATACCTAAATCACTCGCCAGCAGTGGTTTTCAACTTTTTGAAACGGTAGGTATTGCTCGATACGGAGAAACTACGCCGCTGAAAGATGAGCAAATCTCTGCGCTTGTCCTAACAGGAAGAGGCTGCAGTTCTCCTGTAGCAAAACAATCCGAAAATAGCAATTCTGGCGAGTTGGCTGAACCTCTCGGCACTGTGCCGCTCAAGGCGGTACCACTCGGGACTGGTGGCAATTTTTGTACAAATTGCGCCGCTGGAGGGTCAGGTTCGACTGGTTGCAGTGCCGGGGGGTGCAGTGTGTCATGCCAATCTGGGTGGTACTCGTGCTGCAACGGTTCGGGCACCTGCGCATGCTGCCGGAACCCGTAGACCGGTTGGCTCGGATCGGTGTGGCTGACCCCTTCACAGCGCGAGCAATCGTTATTTTCCACTCATCACTCTCAGACGCGCCGTCGACGAAGACCTGTCCATCTTGGGGGAGGGACGTCATCTACCGCGTGATGAGTGGGCACCCCTGTTGGTGCTGGGTTGAATGCGTTAGCCGCGGAGGAAGTCCTTCATTTTTTGGATAGTGACGTCGCGGCTGATGTCGGAGATGGCATTGGTGAGCGGGATCTGCTTGGGGCAGACTTCGACACAGTTCTGCGCGAAGCCGCACTCCTGTATTCCACCGTCACCGGCGAGCGCACGCAGGCGATCTTCTTTGAAAACTTTGCCTGTGGGGTGATTGTTGAAGAGCTTGACCTGGGCGATGGTTGCTGCTCCCACAAAGCCTGTGTCTTCGTTGAACTGGGGACATACTTCCATGCAGCAGGTGCAGGAGATGCAGTTCGACAGCGGGTAATTGACCTCCTGCTGCTGCGGAAAGACACGAGGACCGGGGCCAAGGTCGTAGGTGCCATCGACGGGAACCCAGGCTTTGACGCGCATGAGGTTCTGGAAGAGGACGGAGCGGTCGACCTGGAGGTCGCGCACGAGCGGAAACTTGGAGAGGGGCTCGATGCGGATGGGTTGTTCGAGGTTTTCGACGAGCGCAGAGCACGCCATGCGGGCTTTGCCGTTGATGCGCATGGCGCAGGATCCGCAGATTTCCTCGAGGCAATTGGAGTCGTAGGTGATGGGCGTGGTCTGTTTGCCCTCCGCGGTGACCGGGTTGGCGGCAATCTCCATCATGGCGGAAATGACATTCATTCCAGAGCGCCAAGGAAGTTCGAACTTTTCCCAGACTGCAGGTGCGTCGGGGCTGGCCTGGCGCTTGATCTCGAGTATTACGGTACGGTCTGCCATGTATCCCTCTGGGGCTGATTCCCCAATCTATGGTGCTCCAACTTGCCGGAAATTCGTGTCCGACTTGACGAGCTATTTAGTTGCGTCGTAACGGCGTGGACGCGGCTTGATGTACTGAATGTCAACCTCTTCGAATTCAAATTTCGGAGTCGAGCCGTCGCCTGTGAAGCTGGCCTTTGTTGTCTTGAGGAACTGCTCATCGTTCCGGTCGGGGAAGTCGGGCTTGTAGTGCGCGCCGCGCGATTCGTCGCGGAGGATTGCGCCGCCTACCACGACGCGGGATAGTTCGAGCATATTCTTCAACTGGCGTGTGAACGCAAAGCTGGTGTTGGCCCACTCGCTGCGGTCGCTGAGATTGATCTTATTGAAACGATCCATCAGTTCGACAATTTTCTCGTCGGCTTGCTGAAGGCCCTTGTTGTAGCGAACGACCGTGGCGTGCTTGGACATCGTGTCGCCCAATTCTCGCCAGAGCTTGAAGGGATTCTCAGTGCCGTCGTTGAACATGATGCCTTTGTTGATTTCTGCCTGGCGGGCAAGCTCGGCAGCGTGGCCTCCATCGCCTTCTGCGGCAGGCAGGCTCTTGGCGTAGGCGATGGCGTTGGGACCGCTGCGGAAGCCGCCGAAGATGCAACTGACGAGCGAGTTGGCGCCCAGGCGATTTGCGCCGTGGTATTGGTATTCGCACTCGCCTGCGGCAAAGATGCCGGGGATGTTGGTCATCTGATTGAAGTCAACCCAGAGCCCGCCCATGGTGTAGTGCATGCCGGGGAAGATCTTCATAGGAACTTCGCGTGGATCGTCGCCCACAAACTTCTCGTAGATTTCGAGAATGCCTTCGAGCTTGCGATTGAGAGTTTCGCGGTCGATGTGGGTGAGGTCGAGGTAGACCATCGGCTGGCCATCGATGCCGAGGTTCTCCTGATAGACCACCTTGTGAATGGCGCGTGTGGCGATGTCGCGGGGGACGAGGTTGCCGTATTTCGGATACCACTCTTCGAGGAAGTAGAAGCGATCGGACTCGGGGATCTGCTTGATAGGCCGCTTGTCGCCGACAGTGCGCGGGACCCAGACACGACCGCCTTCGCCGCGAGCCGACTCGGACATGAGGCGGAGCTTATCTTCACCGGGGATGGCGGTAGGGTGAACCTGGATAAATTCGCCGTTGGCGTAATAGGCGCCCTGCTGGTAGATCGCGGCTTGGGCGGATCCGGTGCAGACGACGGAGTTGGTGCTTTTGCCAAAGATGGCGCCGATGCCGCCGGTTGCGAGGATGATGGCGTCGGCAGGGAAGGCGCGAAGTTCCATGGTGCGCAGGTTGAGCGCTGTGATGCCGCGGCAGGCACCCTTGGAGTCGAGGATGGCGGAGAGAAACTCCCAGCCTTCAAATTTTTGCACGTGACCGGTGGACTCGTGGCGACGGACCTGCTCGTCGAGCGCGTAGAGGAGTTGCTGGCCGGTGGTGGCCCCGGCGAATGCCGTGCGGTGGTAGAGAGTGCCGCCGAAGCGGCGGAAGTCCAGAAGGCCTTCGGGAGTTCGATTGAAAGGGACACCCATGCGGTCAAGAAGGTCGATGATGCCGGGAGCGGCTTCGCACATGGCCTTGACGGGAGTCTGATTGGCGAGAAAGTCGCCGCCATAAATGGTGTCGTCGAAATGCTTGTCGGTGGTGTCGCCTTCGCCCTTGAGATTTTTGGCGGCATTGATGCCGCCCTGGGCGCAGACGGAGTGAGAGCGCTTGACCGGGACGATGGAGAACAGGTCGACGGCGCCGCCTGCCTCCGCAATCTTGATGACTGCCGCGAGTCCGGCGAGGCCTCCGCCAACCACGATGATTCTGGGTGCCGCCATTCTTGAGATTCCTTTCGAAAAAGCTTCCAGCTCCTAGCTTTTAGCTGTTAGCTAGAAACAAAAAACAAAAACAAACTAAGAGACTTGTGGGATTGGCGGCGTAAAGCGAAACGGCGCCGCGATTCTGTTCCATGCGTTGATCTGGCTGATCGCCACGGTGAGCAGGGCAATTTCCTGCGGGTTGAAGTGTTCTTTCAGCGAATCGAAGGCGTCGTCATGGATGGGATGTTGAGCAAGGAGAGTCACGCACTCAGTCCAATCGAGTGCTGCGCATTCGCGAGGAGAGAAGAGGCCGGCTTCGCGCCATGCAGCAAGGAGGTCGAGTTTCGGGGCAGGGATCTTGAGCTTGCGGGCGTCGTTCAGGTGGTACTGAATGCAGAACGCGCAGCCATTGAGTTGAGAAGCGCGAATCTTGATGAGTTCGCGTAGTTCGGGTTCAATGGAAGATTTCTTGAGCGCATGGGTAATGGCCGCCATCGCGGTAGCGAATTCAGGGGCGGCTTCCTGGAACTCTTTCCAGTCGATCCGTGCAGTTGTGGCTTCAGAAACGGGCATGGCGGTCCTTTCTGCTTAGAGCAGGATTTGGGGCGAGGCAGGCACATCGAGGTGCAACTGAACGATGGCAGGCGGGACGATGTCAGGGGCATTGGCGTATTTCGGGCCGACGAAGGCCCAGATGCTCCAGAGGCCCATGACGGCGATCACGACACCGAAAGCGGCACACGCGTAACCGAAGCGCTTGCGGGCGACTTCGCCGGAAGTGATGCCCCACTTGGCCGCAAAAAGCCAGATGCCATAGGCGAAGTGCCAGCAGATGGCGATCATGGCGATGATGTAGACGGCGAGGATGAGGGGATTGGCGAGTTCAGCCTGGACCTTGTGGAAGGATGCGCCTGGATTCTCCGGAAGACTAACGCCAAGGAAGCGCTGCGTGGTGACGTGATAGCCGATGTAAAGGAGCGCGATCAGTCCGGTATAGCGCTGGGCGAGATACATCCAATTGCCGGACCACGGGTAGTAGACGATGTTGGATTTGCCGCGCAGCCAGATGTACACGCCATAGAGACCGTGATAGAGGATGGGCAGGAAGATAAAGACCCACTCAAGGACACGGACCAGGGGCAGGCTATTGAGGAATTTGACCTGGGCGGCGTACGCGGCTGGCCCTTTGAGGGCCTCGAAGTTGGAGAGCAGGTGCTCGAGAAGGAAGGCGCCGATGGGGATGATGCCAAGCAAGGAATGGAGCTTGCGCAGGAGAAAGGTATAGCCCTGGCCGGCGCGTAACGGCTCGACGCCCGGCCGGAGCTTGGGCGTGGAAGGATGTTGGGCAGTTGCCATGCGAATCGCGGCTCCTAGGGGGCTGGTGGTCGAAGCTCGGTGTCTTGTGAGTCCAAGACAGGTAAGACAGTTCTTTACCGCATTATTCGATTCCGTAGTGAGTACCGTCAAGGCGCGCGGTCCGCTATTTGCGACGGGGTGAATTTCTGAAGGTCCGGCGGGGTGAGCTAAAGCTTAAGTCTATCGAGCAGAGCGGCAAAGGCGCGGCCACGATGGCTGAAGGTGTGCTTGGTTTCGAGGTCGATTTCTGCCATGGTCTGGCGGCGTTCGGGCAGGTAAAAGAGGGGGTCGTAGCCGAAGCCTCCCGTGCCGCGAGGCGCTTCGAGGATAAATCCCTCTACGTAGCCGTCGGCTGCGGAGACCGGCTGGCCGTCGCGAGCAGCAACAAGGACGCAGCGGTAGCGGGCGCTGCGCTCGATGGGAGGAATGCCTTCGAGGCGCTGGAGAAGGACCATATTGTTCCAGACATCGGTGTTGTCGTTGGCGTCGGGTGAGTCGGTGAGCCCGGCGTCGGCCGCAAAGCGAGCGGAGCGGACTCCGGGCGCGCCCTGAAGCGCGTCAACTTCGAGCCCAGAGTCATCGGCCAGGACCAGTTCGCCAGGTGCGAAGTGGGAGTAGTACGCAGCCTTGAGGGTGGCGTTGGCTTCGAAAGTCGCTCCCGTTTCGTCGGGAGCGGTGATGTTCTCAAGATTAGGGAGAGGATCGATTTGAAGGGCGTGAGCGGCAGAGGCAGCGCGGAAGTCGCGAAGCTTGCCCGGATTGGTAGACGCGACGAAGAGGCGGAAAGCCATGCAGTGAGTGTAAAGGGAGTGCATGCATGGTTCGGCTGGCTCGCGGAGCAGGGTGGAAAAGGTATCGATGGGGAACGGCGAGGGACGGCGTCCTTCCTGCGAAAGCCTTTGACAAGGGTGCTTGCGGTTGCATAAGGTTCCTACGAGAAATTGTTTCATTTGAGAAAAATTGCCTTCTCCTTGAGCATGCAGCGGAGTGTTTGGAGCATTCGGCAAACTCCAAAGCAGGATTGATTGCGACGGCACACCGATGGGGATTCAGCTTGGCAGCAGCCCGGTGGCAGACGGCACAATAAGTTGATTTTCCAAAAAGGGGCTTAAAAGGAATGGGTAAGGGAATCATGCTCAATTTCGCGCGGTTGGTGTGTGTCTCGACAATGGGGATGTCGGCTGCGCTGGTGTGCGTAGCTGCGGGCCCTGTCAGGCTGCAGGTGGATAATCTGACCACTCCGCTCGGAATTGACGACGCAGCGCCAAACTTCTCATGGCAGCTGGACGATCTGACGCGTGGCGCCAAGCAGACGGCTTATGAAGTGCAAGTGGCTACCAGCGCGGAGTTGCTGGCCGAGGACAAGCCGGATGTGTGGGACAGCAAGCGCGTGGAAGGCGGCAAGAGCCTGAATGTGCGCTATGGAGGAAAGCTACCGGAATCGAGCAAACGCTACTTCTGGCGGGTAAAGATTTGGGGAGCGAGAGGCGAGGCGTATCCGGCCAGCGAAGTGAGTTGCTGGGAGACCGGACTGATGAGTCCTGCTGTGTGGCGCGCCAATTGGATTGGGTACGAAACGGTGGAGGAATCGGAAGTACGGCATGCGCCGTCGGTTTGGATCACAAATCCAGACGCAAAAGCGCTGAACGAAGAAAAGGGGACAGAACAGGATTTTGCTTATCGCACGAAAGTGCTGCTGGAAAAGCCTGCGAAGCACGCCACGCTGTATGCCACCGCGCAGGACACGGTGGCGGCATGGGTAAATGGAACGCAGGTCTTAACTGCCGATCCGCTCCCTCCCTACAAGCAGATGCCGTGGAAGAAGTTTGTGAAAGCGGATGTGACGAAACAATTGGGGCGCGGTGCGAATTCCCTGGCGATTGAGGATGTGCATTACGTGGTGAACCCCAACGGAATGGCGACAGAAGATCCGCCACCCATGATGGCATCGCTCTTTGTCGAGTTTGTAGATGGGACGACTGCGACGTTTGTGAGCGGCGGATCGTGGAAGACGGCGACGCATGCCGCGAGCGGTTGGGAGCAGAAAGGATTTAACGACGCTCAGTGGAAGAATGCGGTGATTTGGCGCGCGACACCAAACAGCGAGCCGTTGGGGCATCCCTGGATTCCCGATAGCGTGAAGGAATTGCGGCACACGTTTGATGTGGCTTCTCCGGTGAAGAGTGCGAGGCTTTACGCGACGGCCTTGGGAACCTACGAGATGTTTCTGAACGGAAAGCGGGTGGGCCAGGACTTTATTCCATCGAAAGACGGTGACACATCGACCGGGCCGCCCGTGATGGCGCCCGGTTGGACGGATTATCGCGAACGCGTGATGTACCAGACCTATGACGTAACGAAACTGGTGACGCAAGGCAAGAATGCGATTGGAGTGTTGCTGGCGCCGGGGTGGTATGAGACGCCACTCGAATGGTTTCAAATGCCGAATGATTACGGCGTCACGCCGCCGGCGTTACGGGCACAATTGCGCATTGAACACGCGGACGGCAGCGTGGAGTGGGTGAATACGAGCGCTGCTTGGACAGCGAAACCGTCTTACATTCTGCATTCAGAGCTCTACGACGGCGAGGCCCAGGATTTGCGGCTCATTGAAGCGGGTTGGGACACCGCCAAATATGAAGGAAGTGGTTGGAAGCCGACTTTGACGATCGATCCGCAGCCGATGGCGATGATGGCGCAGGATTTTGAGCCGATTCGCGTGGAGAAGTCGATTCCGGCAAAGGCAGTGACTGAGCCAAAGCCAGGCGTGTATGTCTTCGACTTTGGGCAAAACATGTCTGGTGTGGAGGAATTGAAGGTAGAAGGGCCGGCAGGAACGGATGTGCGGCTGCGCTTCGCCGAGATTCTGAATGACGACGGGACAATCTATATCGACAATCTGCGCACGGCAAAGGCGACGGATCATGTGATTTTGAACGGGAAGGGCACGAGCGACTTCATTCCGCAATTTACGTTCCATGGATTTCGCTATGCGGAAGTGACGGGGCTACCCGGCAAGCCCAGTCTGGAATCGATGCGGGTGCTGGTTTTGCATACTGCGGCTCCGTTTGCGGCTGAGCTGAAGACGGGAAGTCCGATGATCAACCAGCTGTGGAGCAACATTGAGTGGGGACAGAGGTCGAACTTTGTGGGTCTGCCGACGGACTGCCCGCAGCGCGATGAGCGTTTGGGCTGGATGGCGGATGCGCAGGTTTTCTGGCGGACCGCAACCTACAACATGGACCTGGCAGCGTTTACTCGCAAGTTTGCCGGAGATATGCGCGGAACGCAGGTGGGTACAGCAATGTTTGGGATCTATGCTCCTGGCACGGCGCGGCCGAACATGGGCACGGGCGCGGGCTGGAGCGACGCGGGTGTGATCATCCCCTGGACGAGCTGGATTCAAACGGGAGATACAAGCGTCATCAGCCAGAATTGGGTGGCAATGGAGAGATATCTCGAAGCCATTCGTGTGGCAAACCCCGACGGACTGTGGAAGAACCAGGCAGGCACGCCCTTTGGGGACTGGCTGTCGCCGGAGGGACCAACGGACTACGGGCTGGTTGCGACCGCAGAGTGGGCCTACGACCTGACGCTGATGCGCCAGATGGCGCACGCTACCGGACGCCTGGTGGAAGAGCAGAAGTATTCAGCCCTCTTTGAAAGAGTTCGCGCTGCGTTCGAAAAGGAGTATGTACGCGACGATGGATTTGTGAAGGGCGGAGATAATTCACCATCGCCATTTGGAGATATCAACAACCCTAACGCGAAGAGCAAGGGGGGCGATACGCAGACCGGGTATGTGCTGGCGCTGCACATGAATTTGCTGCCTGATGCGCTTCGCGCGAAGGCCGCGCAAAAGCTCGTCGACAAGATAGAGGCCAATCATGGTCTGCTCGCGACTGGTTTTTTGGGCACGCCGTATCTGTTGGAAGAGTTGACGAAGACGGGCCACGCGGATGTTGCTTACCATCTGCTGCTGAACACGCAGTATCCGTCGTGGGGCTACCTGATTGACCATGGAGCGACGACGACGTGGGAGCGTTGGAATGGCGACCAGATGAAGGATGATCCGAGCATGAACTCCTACAATCACTACGCTTACGGTGCGGTAGCGGACTGGATCTACCGCTACGCGGCAGGTGTGGATACGACACCGCTCGACGCGGGCTTTCACACGGTTGTGCTGCACCCTGTATTCGACGGGCGCCTGGGCAGTGTGGATTTCAGCTATCCCTCGAGTTACGGAGTAATCCGCTCGAGCTGGACTGTGCAGGGTTCGACTGCGCAGTGGCAGGTGACGATCCCGGCGAACACCACAGGCCGCCTGGACGTGACGGGCGAAGATGCTGTGCGCTACACGCTCGAAGGCGCGGAACTAGGCAAGAGCCCGCTGGCACATGCTGTGGATGGCAAGTACGAACTCGAGTCCGGGAGCTATTCGTTTACGGTTGCGCTGCAATGATCGGGCAGAGGGAGAGGTCATGACGTCAGTCCTTGCGGGAATTGGTTGGCATGTGCTGGGTGCGAGCATGGCCGCGTCGTTCTATGCGCCGATTGAGAAGGTGAAGAAGTGGTCATGGGAAACCACATGGGCCATTGCGGGCTTGTTTTCCTGGATTCTGCTGCCGATCGGCGTGAGTTTGCTGCTGCTGCCCGACTTTCGAGGATTCTATGGATCCATGGGGATCCATCTTCTCCTGAAAGTGGCGCTGTTTGGCGCAATGTGGGGTGTGGGCAATGTGAGCTATGGGCTTACGATGCGGCATCTCGGCATGTCACTGGGAATTGGCGTGGCGATCGGCGTGACGCTGATCGTGGGCACGCTGGTGCCGCCGCTGATTCACGGGCAAGCTGCAATGCTCTTCACGACGCGCGGCGGATTGCTGACGATGGCGGGCATTCTGGTGGCGCTCATCGGCGTGGCTGTGGTGTCGTGGGCAGGGCATCAGAAAGAAGTGGCGCTGAAAGGACATCTACAGGAATTCAATGTCGGGCTGGGCCTGATGCTCGCGATCCTGTGCGGCATCTTTTCTTCGGGGATGTCGTTTGCGATTGACGCTGCGGAACCGATGAAGGCGGCTGCTCTGCAATTGGGAGTGAATCCGCTCTACGCAGCACTGCCGAGCTACGTGATTATCATGGGCGGCGGCGCGGTGGTGAACTTGAGCTACTGCTTTATACGGCTGGCGGCGCTGAAGCGGCTTTCGCTGCGAGCTGATCTGTCGCAAGATCCACCGACACTGGCAAGAAATACCGCGCTGGCATCGATGGGCGGCATTATGTGGTACTTGCAATTCTTCTTCTACGCGTGGGGTGCAGCGAATATTCCAGCGTCGATGTCGTATGTGAACTGGATGCTGCACATGAGCATCTACGTACTGTGCGGAGGCGTGGTGGGGCTGGCGCTGGGCGAATGGTCGAATGTGGAGGGCAGGCTGGTGCGCCTTTTATGGGCAGGTATTGCAGTGATCATTGCGGCCGCAAACCTGGTAGGCCTTGGGATGGCCTCCTGAACTGCGTTTCTGACGTTGTGATCCAAGAAATGAGAGAGCGGCGATTCCATGCTTCGGGAGTCGCCGCTTTGCTTTTGGATATTGATTCGGGACCGGGGGCTAGTTCTTGGCGAGCTTGGCGCCGGCAGCCTGTGCTTCGGCTTCGGTGACAAACTTTCCATTCTTGGTGGTTCCGTATTCCTTGTCGCTCGACTTGTGGTAGACCTTCGTATTCATGTTGAGCCAGACCTTGCCGCTGGACTTGGCAGCGGCGATGTCCCCTGCATTCGGTGGAGGAGCGGCGGGTGTCTTGGCCGCAGGTGTTTTCGCAGGTGCGGACTTTGCCGTCATCGCCGTATTTGCGGCCGGTGCAGGAGTGGCTGCGGACTTTGCAGCAGGCGCAGGAGTTGCGGTTGCCGCCGGCTTGGCAGTCATGGCAGTGTTGGACGCGGGCTTAGCCGGGGTCGAGGTCGCTGCCGGTTTGGCTGTCATCGCTGTGCCAGAGGCGGGTTTGGATGCAGTGGTCGAGGAGGCGCTTTTTGCTGCCTTGGCGCTTTTCTTGGACTTTGTGGTGCTCGTGGATGAAGAAGAGGATGAAGTTGCGGGCGTCGTCTGCGCGACGGCGAGATTCGCGCCCAGAACAAAGCAGAGTGCGAGGGAGTACATGGATTTCATGGAGGGGATGTTCCTTTCATAGATGGCTTTCGCGTGAGAGGAGTGCCTGCAGCGCGAGGGCGGAATCGATTCTGATTCGGACCCGTTGGTCAGTGTTGCACAAAGACGGGATGGAGGGCGATCTGTTTTTTGCGGAGACGTGCGCGGCCGGGCAAAACCCCGGCCGTGACGTTGAAATGGACATTAGTCGATGGTTTGGTGGAGACGCAGATCACGCGAGGAGGCGCCTACACTGATTGTCCGTTCCCCATTTGCAGTCTGCCACTTGCTGTCTTTGGTGGACCAGTATTGCAGCTGGCGGGGCTGGACGTGGAGTGGAATGGACCTCGATGCTCCGGCCGGGATATTGACGCGGTCGAAGGCGACCAGTGCTCGTACAGGGAACTGGACGCCGTCGGGGATTTGGCTGGGAGCTCCGAGGTAGACCTGTGGGACTTCATCGGAATCTACAGTTCCCGAGTTGTGGATCGTTACTTGTACATCGAGGCCACCGTCGGAGGCCTTTGCGACCTTGAGGTCTGAGTAGTCGAAGGTCGTGTAGCTGAGGCCGTGGCCGAAGGCGAAGAGCGGTGCGATGTTTTGCTTGTCGAACCAGCGATAACCAACGTTCACGCCCTCGCTATAGGTGGTTTTGCCGTCTACACCCTTGTGGGAGCGTTCCGGGTGAGTGGGGTCAGTGGCTGCGTAGTCTGCGAGGCTCTTACCCCAGGTGACGGGAAGACGACCCGCGGGGCTGGTCTTGCCGAGTAAGAGGTTGGCCGCGGACCATCCGCCTTCATCGCCGGGCCACCACATTTCGAGGACGGCTTTGACTTTGTCGACCCAGGGCAGGGCAACAGGCTGGCTGGTGTTGAGTACGACGACGGTGTTGGGATTTACGGCGGCAATATCTTCCACCAGCTTGTTTTGCTCGCCGGGCAGACCAAAGACCGGGTTGAGACGCGTCCAAAGAAAGACAACCGCGACCTTGGCATTCTTTGCAGCCGAGATCGCCGCTTCGTGGTCTGCTTTGCGCTGCTCGGGGGTATACCAGTTGAGACGCACCTGGACAGGAGAGCTGGAAGTATCGGACGAAGTGCTGATCTCAATGTCGTGGGGCCCGGCGGTCAATTCAACCGCGCGGCGAACATTGTCGAGGCCATCGGTGGTGGGTATGGCATTGTCCTGATTGGCTTGAAGGATGTCGCCGTGAACGCCGCCCTGGAAGGCTCCCGTTCCGGCGAGGCGCTTGCCGTCGAGCTTGATGACTGCGTTGGTTCCAAGCGCCTGTAGGTAGAGCCAGTAACTGCCTTCATGCGGAGCGGTAAGCGCTCCCTTCCACGTGACGACGGAATTGGGCGGCAGAGCATTGCCGCCTTTGATGGTGAAGTTTAATTCGGGATCGACTTGCGAGGCACCCGCGCCTGTGCGCTCGAGCCCCGGCTTTCCATCGTGGCTGAGCGCGCTGGCCGGAATGGGCGAGCCGGTCATGTCGTCGTCGACGGCGAAGCCAATATTGGAAGCGCCGGAGATCTTCTTCATCGCGGCGAGGGGGCCGATTTGACGCCAAGGCAAGCCAACAGAACGCTCGCCATTGATGCCGATAGCATCGACCTGTCCGGCGGTTGGGCCAATGAGGACGACGGAAGCCAGCTCGGAAGATTTCAGCGGAAGGACGTGGTCGGCGTTTTTGAGGAGCACCGCAGCATCTTCGCCAGTTTTTTCGATGATTTTGGCGTTGGCGTCGATGTCCTGCTTGGTGACTTCGTGCTTTTGCATGCCGTCCATGTAGCCGAAGTGGATGATCTCGTAGAGGACACGTCCGGCAGCGCGCGTAACGGCGGCTTCGTTGACGGTACCGTCTTTGAGGGCGTCCGGCATTTTTTCGGGATTGAGCTTGACGCCGAAGTCTCCGCCGCCTTCGCGAGCGGACGCTGGTTCTTCGGGGATGTGGCCGCCGAACATGGCCGCATTCATCTCCTCAGCCTGTTTAGGATCGATCTTCAACGGGGGCGGAGGAGGCAGGGAATCAAAGAAAGAGGGGATGAAGGAGCCCATCGGGCCGGGTTGACCGCCGGGCATTTCCATATCGAGGCCTGCATTGATGAAGTTGACAGCGTGGACAGCGCCCCAATCGGAAGTGACGAAGCCCTTGAAGCCGATCTGATCGCGGAGGATCTTTGTCAGGGTAGACTCATTGCCGCAGGCAAACGTGCCGTTCAGGCGGTTATACGAACACATAACGGAGGAGACGTCTGCCTTTACGGCTTCATCGAAAGGCGCGACGTAGATTTCGTGCAGCGTTTGATCGTCGATAAACGTGCTGCTGCCGTTCGAGTCGTAACCAACGAAGTGTTTGACCTGCGCCATGACGTGCTGGGACTGGATGCCGCGAATTTCTGCAGCGCCCATCTGGCCGGTAAGGAAGGGATCTTCGCCGAAGGTGTTGTAGCCGCGACCGAATTCGAGATCGCGATCAATATTGACGAACGGTTGGAGAGAGACATCGATGCCGAGAGCACGATCTTCACGTCCGATGACGAGGCCGTTATCTTCCGCGTCTTTGACGCTGAAAGTTGCAGCGACGCCCATGGTCGCGGTTTCACCCTGGGAAGGGTGACGAGTGAGCACACCGGGAGGTCCGTCAGCGAAGCGAAGACCGGGGATGCCGAGGCGCGGAACCCCAGCAAGGAAGCCGGCCTGGCCCTGATAGACAGCCGGGTCTTCCTTTGTGCCATGGATGAGTGTGAGTTTTTCTTCAAGCGTCATCTGGCTGAGAAGCTTATCGACTCGGACATCGCCGGTAACCAGCGGCACAGACTGGGCAGATGCGCAGGTGAGGCCGATGGCAAGTGTGGATGCTGCAACAGCGATGACGCGGATTGAGCGCAGAAGTGACGCTGGCTTGTGCTTCAGAATTGCTAAATTCACGATGGCCCCCTTAGCCAGAACGCGGAGCAAATAGAGATCTGCGAGGTACGATGTCGCGCTGCTTTCGCAGGTCTCCTCGAGCGCGCAAACGTTTGAGCTCAAGGCTCCTTACCCAACGGCAAGCAAGTGTACTGCATCGGGGGCGTGTCGTGCTGTGCGGAGTGAAGGGCTGTCCGGGAGGGGCCAGGTTTTGATTGTCCGCTTCAAGCGGGCATGGGCAGTTCCCGGTCGTAACCGGCGGCGACGAGGTCTTTGCGCAGTTGATCGACCGTGGTGAATTGGAGGGCTCTGAAGCCGAGGGCGAGGGCGGCATCGATGTTTTCGCGCTTGTCGTCGAGAAAGAGTGTTTCCTCGGGGCGCGTGCCAAGGCGCTGCAATGTCAGCCGATAAATGGCCGGATCCGGCTTGGCCATGAGGTGCTGGTAGCTCCAGATGAGGACGTCAAAACGCCCGAGCCACGCGAACTCGCGCGAGATACTCTCAAGGACTGAGTCGCCCATGTTGGACAGGATAGCGGTTTTGATACCGTGTTCGACGAGAGCCGCCTGCCAAGCCACCATAACCGGATTCTGGGTCGTCCACATGCGCGCGTCACTGCGGTTCAACTCTTCGACGGCATGGGGACCGAGTTCGAGCTTGGCGTCGCTGAGGAGCTTTTGCCAAAAAGCGATGCCAGTGAGTTTGCCTTCATCGTAGGCATGCCGGTCGGTCCAGTAATGCTTTTCGAAGTCCTCGGCGGACAGACCCGTCATTCGAACCATGTCATCGTGTGCCTGCGTATCGGGCTGACCAGTGAGAACCATTCCAAAATCGAAAACGACCGCGCGCAGCGACAAATTTCCTCCAACGGGATGCCCATGCTTGGTGAAGGGGGCGCCTTTCTCTATTGTAGAGAACAGAGAGCAGACATCAGGGAACAGGTGAGACACGTAGGGATGAGAATTTCGAAGCGCACAGAATGGAACACAGAAGAAAGCGGTCTCGCGCGAGCACACAGACTGCGGTTGGCGGCTGGTTTATCGGTGGCAGATTTGACTGCTTCGAATCCGACGCGTTGTGGATTTGATTTTGGCGAGGCTGTGCTGGATGCGCTTCGCGATCCGCGGGCACTCGATTATGACCCGCACCCGCGCGGATTGCCGGCTGCGCGGGAGGCGGTTTGCGCGTATTACGCAGACCACGGCGTCAGGATTGAGCCCGACCAGGTTGTGCTGACAACGAGCACGAGCGAGGCCTACAGCTTTCTCTTCCGCCTGCTCTGCAATTTGGGAAACGAGATTTTGGTGCCGCAGCCGGGCTATCCGCTGTTTGACTATCTGGCCAGGCTGGATGATGTGCGATTGAAACCGGTGCCGCTTGTTTACGACTACGGTTGGCAAATCGATCCGGAGGGATTTCGGAGGGCAATTTCGCAGGCAACGCGAGCGATTGTCCTGGTCCATCCGAACAACCCGACGGGGCATTTCACCAAGCAGTGGGAAGCTGAGGAGTTGGCAAAAATCTGCCGAGAATTCGATCTTTCGCTGATTGTGGATGAGGTGTTTCTCGATTATGGATTCGGCAAGGAGGCGCAGCAGACCTTTGCTGCGGGGTTTGAAGACGTGCCGGTTTTCGTGGTGAGCGGGTTAAGCAAGATCGCTGGACTGCCGCAGATGAAGGCTGCATGGATAGTGGCGACCGGACCGGAAAGCACTGAGGCGCTGGAACGGCTGGAGGTAATCGCCGATACTTTTCTCTCGATGAATGCGCCTGTGCAGTGGGCCCTGGGGCAGTGGCTCGGTGGACGATCCGGGATCCAATCTCAGATAGCCGAGCGGGTGAAGGGGAACTTGGCGGAGCTGGATCGACAGCTTGAAGGTCTAGGCGCCGTGAAGCGTCTGGAGGCGGAGGGCGGGTGGTACGCGGTACTGCGAATTCCAGCACTGCAGGCGGATGAAATGACGGTCCTGGAGTTACTGGAACGAGGGGTCTGGGTGCACCCGGGGTACTTCTTTGGAATGGAAGAGTCAGGATGGTTAGTCATAAGTCTGCTGACGCAGGGAGATGAATTTGCCACTGGAGTAACCAGGCTTGTTGATTTTTTGGGAACGCATCAAGGTGGTAACAAATTCTGATTTGCACATGATGTATTGAATTAAGAAAACGGAATAAATATTGATAAAAAAGCGCTTAGGTTTGTATAAATCAGAGTTCGTTACGACCGAAGGAACGGATTGGTACGCCGTTCGTTACTGATGGTTGTTGCGGGTCCGTGTCCGGGCACAACGCGTGTGTCGTCGGGCAATGTGAACAAGCGGGTGCGAATGGAGTCGAGAATCTGATCGGAATCGCCTCCGGGCAGGTCAGTACGGCCGATACTTCCAGCAAAAAGAGTGTCGCCGGCGAGGACCATTTTGAGCGGAACAAAATGGATGCACACGGATCCCTGGGTGTGGCCGGGTGTATGGATCACCCTGGCCGGGTAGCTTTCCAGGCCAACCAGTTGCCCATCGATGAGGGACTGGTCGGGGGGTGCGGTCTCGGGGGGATCGACGCCGAGCCAGGCGGCTTGTTCGTCCATCATCTGGAGCAGTGACAGATCATTCTCATTGAGAAATATGGGTGCGCCCGTAAGCCGCTTCAGCAGGAGGGCGCCGCCAACATGATCGATGTGGGCGTGGGTGATGAGGATTTGCTTGAGTTTGAGGCCAAGGGAGGTGAGGCGTTTGTGGATGCGGCTGATTTCTTCGCCTGGATCGATGACGATGGCTTCCCGTGTGGCTTCATCGCCGAGCATGGTGCAGTTGCATTGCAATGGGCCTACGGGAAAGGTCTCGAGAATCATGGGAACATTCTAGTTGCCGGCGGCAATTAGGGGTTGGTTGCGGTGCCGGGTGCGTGCAATCGATGAGGAACCCGATAGCAGACGCGCAGAAGATTGCCGGAATCCACTCGGTTCGCTGGAAGAATCTCTTCGTTGCGTGCTCGACACGCTCAAGGGACCGTGAACGAGAGTGGTTCGCGATCCGAAAGACAACGACCGCAACCTGGTATTTATTTGCCGGACTTGGCCGGAGCCGATACGGGCGTCGTGCCTTCGAGCACTGAGTGGCTGCTGTTGCTGTCGCGGACGTAGAGAATCGTCAATGCAAAGGAAGTGCACATGAATAGGATTGCAGACCACGTGGTGAGGCGCGTGAGCACGTTGGCAGCAGCGCGAGGGCCAAAGGCGGTTTGCGAGCCCTGACCGCCGAATGCGCCGGCGAGATCGGCCGAACGGCCCTGCTGGAGCAGGACAACTCCGATGAGAAAGAGACACACGATGACGTGGATCGTGACGACGAAGTAGAAGAGAATCTGCATTGCGAAAGCTGCTTTCGATCCTTGCCTGGAGGCTGGACTGAAGATTTTTGGTGCGGAGGAGGGGACTTGAACCCCTATGCCTTGCGGCGCTAGCACCTCAAGCTAGTGCGTCTGCCAATTTCGCCACCTCCGCCCGAGGTGAACCCATTAAGTATAGCAAACCAAAGGCTTGAGCGCATGATGCTGAAAGGGAAGGACCTGCAAGCGTCGCGCGAAGGGAAATCGGGTGCGATGCGGAGAGCGGCGTGGAAGGCGAATTCAGATTCCGAGACGTGCCATCCACGCGGCAAGGGATTGCTGGTCGGGAGTGCCGACAGCGTGCGCGGCGCGGACGTGCCGGCGATCGATTTCCGGCCGGTTCTGGCTGATTTTGAACTTGCCTTCGATGTGGGTGATGGGGATGCGGAAGCCGACAATGCCGGCGAGCATGGTGCGACGGAATCCTTCGGGCAGAGAGCGCCATTGATCGGCGTAGGGAGGCTCGTGTTGCGCGATGAGGTCTTTGAGCAGCGCATCTTTATCCTCGTCTCCTTCGAGGAGCGACAAGGGACCTTTGGCATGGATGGCGATGTAATTCCAGGTGGGAACGGAAAGCTCCTCGGCGTAGAGGGTGGGCGAGACGTAGCTGTGCGGACCGGAAAAAACGACGAGTGTTTCGCGGCCCGCGAGCGCGCGCCAATGCGGATTGGCTTTCGCAAAATGGCCTTCGATGATTCCGTGTTCGCCTTCGTCTTTGATCACGAGGGGCAAGTGGGTTGCGGAGGGTGATATGGCGGGGTCGGATGCGTCGATGGGACCAAAGAGGATGGCGAAGGAGTTTTCGCGCATTGCTGAAAGAAGCGTGGTGCGATCCGTGAGCTG
>Ga0210385_10000178_pt1 | contig 63496 bp, 63 predicted proteins | sample IncBWH26OmetaG_FD_160107 | JGI IMG/M metagenome (GOLD analysis project Ga0210385, IMG submission 160107) | Forest soil microbial communities from Barre Woods Harvard Forest LTER site, Petersham, Massachusetts, United States - Inc-BW-H-26-O ... | reverse complement strand
TGCAACGAGGAAATCCACGGCCTCTTTGGTTCGTGTGTTGACTTCTTCTAATTTCATGTTTTTTCCCTTTCTGCCGTTTCCGGCTTGTTTCTTTCTTCACTTGAGCGACAGCGGGAAGAAACAAGGCGGAACGGTGAAAGGGACAGAACGGAGGCCGAAGGAGGGTGGCAGGGCGTGAGTGAAAGCGCGGTTCGTGACAAACCGCTTTTGGTTTATGGTTTGGCGCGAAACCGGCGCAATCCGAAACGCCCGTCCGAGCCGCGGCCAAGCGGCGTCCACCCGGGTGAGGGTGAAGTGGAGAAAAAGACGGCGTAGCCTTCCGTTGGAGAATGAGAAATGGGTTAGGAATTGGAAGTCAGGACGCAGCAGGCACGCACGAGAATTCGTCACGTAGAGGAAACGTTTGATTCGCCCCCCACATCAACTACAATATAGCGACAGAGGTGTAACGTGCCCCGGTACGAGCGCGGCGACTTCGTAAAGGTCGAGTTCGACAGCGAGGTTCAGGGTCTACCCGGTGAATGGATGTGGGTACGCGTCCATGACTGCGACGACCAGCGCCAACTGGTGTTCGGGACTCTCGACAACGAACCCGTCGTTAACTCGGAACACCTTCAGCTCGGGAAAGAACTTGCCGTCTCCTATGGCAAGATTCGCGAGCACAGGAAACCCACCGAGATACGCCTTCAATAGCGACGGCAGCCGAACGGAGTAGCCTGGCTCAAGGTTCCATCGCCCGATTCCCAAACACGGAACCTCTTCCCCGGAAGAGGAAAACAACGGGCGAACATAAGGCGAATATGCTACGATTTACCTATCGCGCGGCGGCCGGAGTTTCCCGCGAAGGCGATGACGCGCGAGGAACTCAAGGAACCCAGGCGCTCGCTGTCGTTGCTCAGCCCGCATACGGTTCGCGACAATTACATCGAACTGCTGGCGAGCTGCCGGCTGCGGGACGGAACGCCGCCACCGCCGCGCACGATGCAGCGACTGGTGACCCTGTGGAAAATTCTGTGGCGATGGCGAGGATAATGGAGACGGAAAGCGTTTGATTCGCGGGTGCATTCGCCCTAGAATCGGTTTCGATCTCCTCCAAAGGAATAAATGGTCGGCAAGAATTCTCACGGGATGAGCGGCAACGGCAAGAAACCCATAGGCGTCGATCTCTTCGCGGGAGCGGGAGGATTGAGTCTCGGCTTCGAGCAAGCGGGATTCGACGTGGCCGCGGCGGTGGAATACGATCCGATCCACTGCGCGACGCACGAATTCAACTTTCCGGACTGCGCCGCCATCTGCCGCAGCGTCGCCGACATCGACGGCCAATATATCCGCGACAATTCGCGCATCGGAGACCGCACGGTGGACGTGCTGTTCGGCGGGGCGCCCTGCCAGGGCTTCAGCATGATCGGCAAGCGGGCGCTCGACGACCCGCGCAACTCGCTAGTCCATCACTTCGTTAGGCTCGTGGTCGAGCTGAAGGCCTCCTACTTCGTTTTCGAGAACGTCCGCGGCCTGACCGTGGGAGAGCACCGGAAGTTTCTCCACGAAATCATGGCGGAATTCAGCAAGAACGGCTACCGCGTCGTCGAGGACTATCGCGTGCTCAACGCCGTGGACTATGGAGTGCCCCAGGATCGCCAACGGCTTTTCCTCCTGGGCGCGCGCAAGGGTTTTCCCTTGCCGGAATATCCCGATCCCACCCACGCCGTTAACGGAAAGTCGGGCTCGGGAAACCTCTTTCGCCGATCGACGCCCACCGTCTGGGACGCGTTGCGCGACATTCCCGAGGCTGACGACTTCGAGGAGCTGCTCCACCGCGATTGGGTCAAGGCGAAGTTCAAGAAACCGACGGGCTACAGCGCGCCCTTGCGAGGCGACGAGACGGACCCGGCCGACTACTCTTCGCCGCGCGAGTTCGATTCGAGCCTGCTTACGTCCAGCCTGCGCACGGTCCACACGGATCTGTCGAGGAAACGCTTCCGCGAAACACCGCCCGGCGATACCGAGCCGGTAAGCCGGTTCCACAAGCTCGATCCCAAAGGCGTGTGCAACACGATTCGCGCGGGAACGGCCAGCGATCGCGGCGCGTTCACGTCGCCGCGGCCGATACATCCGCATTCGCCGCGCTGCATCACCGTGCGCGAGGCGGCGCGACTCCATTCCTATCCCGACTGGTTCCGCTTCCACGTCACCAAGTGGCACGGCTTCCGGCAAATCGGCAACTCCGTGCCGCCCTTGCTCGCTCGGGCCGTGGCGTCGAAAATCCGCGAGGCGTTCTCCGCCCCGAAAAGGGCCGCCCGTCCCGTCGCGCAGGGAGACGCGCACCTTCTTTCGTTCGCCATGTCGGACGCCGCGGAACATTACGGCGTGCGGGCGGACGTGGTTCCCAAGCGCATCCGCATGGGGCAGGGGGCCGAAGCGAATGGCTAAGACGGAAGACGCCGACACCCCGAAAAAGCCAAACCGCTACTCCGCCATCATCGGCACCATATTCAAGAATCATTACAAGAAGGGGATGAAGCAGTTCGAGTTCTCGCGCGACGAATTCGTCGCGATCGCCGAAAAACTCGGTATCGAGCTGCCCAAGAATCTCGGCGACACCATTTACTCCTTCCGCTTTCGGACCGCGCTGCCGGACGACATTGTCGCGACCGCGGGAAAGGACCGCGAGTGGGTGATCGAGCTCGCCGGGCGCGCCGTTTATCGATTCCGTCTGGCGAAACTCGCCAACATCGTGCCGAATCCCAGCATGATCGCCGTCAAGATTCCGGACGCCACCCCGGAAATCATCACCGCCTACGCGCTCAGCGACGAACAGGCGCTGCTTGCGAAAGTGCGCTACAACCGCTTGGTAGATACGTTCCTGGGCCTGACGACCTATTCGCTTCAGAACCACCTTCGCACCACCGTGAAGTCGATGGGCGACTCGCAAATCGAAATCGACGAAGTCTACGTCGGCGTCAACAAGCACGGCGAGCAATTTGCGCTGCCGATGCAGGCCAAGGGCGGGAACGATCGCCTAAGCGTCGTTCAGACGGCGCAGGATATCGCCTGCTGCAAGGAGAAATTCGCGGGCCTCACCTGTCGTCCCGTCGCGGCGCAGTTCATGGCCGACGACGTGATCGCCATGTTCGAGCTTGCGCTCGACGGCGAGGACGTTAAACTCGTCGAAGAGAAACACTACAAGCTCGTACCGTCCGATCAGATTAGCTCCGACGACCTCAAGCTATACGCCAAGCGGTAAGGGACGAGCGGGTGCGTTATGGACCACGTCTCAAAGGAAATCCGCTCGAAGATCATGGCCGGCATCCGCTCGCGCGGTAACGCGACGACAGAGCTCGCTTTGGGCAAATTACTTTGTGCCGCCGACCTCAAAGGCTACCGCAAGCACTGGCCAGTGGCCGGCAAGCCGGATTTCGCGTGGCCCTGCCGCAAAGTCGCCGTTTTCGTGGACGGCTGTTTCTGGCACGGCTGCCGCTGCAAATACCTGCCGAGTACGCATAAGGCATTCTGGCGGGACAAGATCGAAACCAACAAACGCCGCGACCGCCGCGTAGCGCGATCGCTCAGGCGCGACGGATGGAAGGTGATAAGAATCAAGGAATGCGCGGTTCGGAAGCCGTCGACGCTGACGCGGATTGCGAAGGCCGTCGAATGGAGAACGTAGCGGATCGGATGATGCGCATAGACCTCGAAGATGTTAGTAATGTAGCGTTATCGGTTAACCTAGGGTGCGAATAAGTTCTATGCAGAGAAACAGCCTCGTACTGACGCAGCTGCGGGAGAGCAGCGAGTACAACGACTTCGTCGGACAGTTCTACCATTTTCCCGACAAGTACGAAGGCCAATTCAAGACGTTGCCGATCGAGTTCGTCTATTACGAAGGCACCGAGCACGGGGAGGGCGTTTACTTCGGCTACGGAAAGATAGTCAGCCCGCCCGCCAAGGATAAGCGCGAACCCGGCTATTCGTTCGCCGAGGTGGTCGACTATAAGCCGTTTCTCGAACCCGTTCCCTTTAAGAACGGCGACGGGAAGAACCGGGAGGCCGCCTCGCCGCATTACAATCCGCGAAACGCGGTCCGAAGGATCTCCCCCGAGATCCTCGACGAAATCTGTCTCGACGGGAAAATCCGCCTCAATTTCCGGGCGGACGCTCACTTGATCCGCGTCCTGGGCGAACAGCTCATCGCCTCCGAAAAAGTCGGAGTACTCGAACTTATAAAAAATGCGTACGACGCTGGCGCTTCGTATTGCCGCGTCCGCATCGAAAACGTTCCCTCGCTGCTTGCGTTCGATAAGACGCAGTACCTGTTTCCCGAACTGCCCGGCCCCGTGCTCGTAATCGAGGACGACGGATCGGGGATGACGCGGGACGTTATCGAAAACGGCTGGCTTCGTCCCGCATCCACCATCAAGACCGTGGTCAAGGAAACGATCAAGCAGGAACGCGCGAAGGCGGTCGCGGAAGGTAAGTTGGGGGCGTACAACAAGCTGATCGCCGAGATAAAGAAGGAACGCGGAGGCCGCATTCCGCTTGGCGAAAAAGGCGTCGGCCGGTTCGCCTCCCACCGACTGGGACGCCGCCTGCTGCTTAAGACGAAAGTCAAAGAACTGGACTACGAATACATCCTGGAAGTCGACTGGGATACATTCGAGGCCGGCGAGAGCGGAATACGGGACCTTGAGACCGTCGGGGTGAGCCTCACCCGTCAGGCACCGTCGCGGGACTACGGAAGCAAAGGATCGGGAACGCAGCTGGTCATCTACGGTGGACGGGAAGGCTTTTCCTGGGACCGGAAAACAATTGAGGATCTCCACCGCTCCATCGTCAGCTTAAACTCTCCGAATCCGTCGCCGAAGAGCTTAGGGAACGGAAAGGGCTTCCGGGCCTTTCTGGAATGCCCGCAAATAGGCGTGCTGGCGAGCGACAAAACGGAGTCCGCTTTCCCGCCCACCTTCTCCTTCGACGGCTTGGTGGACGAGTCCGGCATGCTGGAGTACACGCTGAAATTTCAACCGCCCAAAAACGTGCCGATGCCCGCCGAGGAGTCTTCGGAAAAGAAATTCGATCTCCGAAAGGCGAACATCGATTATTGGAGTCGCGCCGGAGCCGAAGGATTGCGCGAACCGGAGTGCGGAAGCTTCTATCTCCATATCGACGTGTGGTACCGGAAGAGCCCGTGGATTGCGAGCACGGGGCCCGACGGGAAGGAATTCATCGAGTATCTGACGAGCTTCGGGGGGATCTCCATCTACCGGGACGAAATCAATGTCTTTCCCGCTGAATGGGGGGCCGAGACCGATTGGCTGAGCTTAAGCAAGCGCCATATCAAGCAGGGCTTCCGGATGTCCTACTACAACATGATCGGAAATCTCGAAATCAATCAGGCGACTAACATCGAGCTTATCGACAAGACGAACCGGGAAGGACTGATTGCGAACCGGGCGAGCAAGGACCTGACGCAGCTGGTGCATGCCGTCGTTTCAACGGTTATCGAAACAAAGTTCATAGCGAAGCGCGACGAATACGACCAACTTACCGGAGACGCCGTGCGCGACCCGAAGGCGTTAACGAACTACGCCAAGCAAGGGGCGGCGGTGATGAAGGAGATCAAGGAGCGGTATCCCGTCGAAAAGGACCCCTACCAAATCCTCGATCCCCTCGGCAAACGCGGTGAGCGCGAACAAGGTTTGGTCAATCTATCGAGTTCGCTCAAGAACCTGCAGAAAAGCATCGGATTGATACAGGAAGCCCAGGATCTGTTCACCGAGCAGGCCGGCTACGGCATGGCGGTCGCGGTTTCCATACACGAAATCGCAAAGATCGCGGGAAACTTCTACGCGGGCGTTACCCATCTGCTGAAGTCCGACGATCCGGACGTTGAGAGCCTGAACAACCTAAAGGAAGCGTCGGCTTCCTTGCAATCGGAGCTGAGACGCCTGAGTCCGCTCCGTGCTATCAAAAGCGAGTCCGAAACCGAGTTTGGTGTCGTGAAGGCAATCAATTTCGCCGTCGAAGTCTTCCGCTCAAGGTTCGAGAAGGCCGGGATAGCGATGGAGGTCAACGGCAAGGAAAATTTCAAGGTGTATGCGCGCTACGGGGCGTTGATCCAGATTTTTTCCAATCTGTTCGACAACAGTTGCTACTGGCTGGGCATGGTGCCGCGCGGCAAACGGCGCATCAAGATTCAGATCGACCCGCAACACCGCACGATTATCGTCGCGGACTCGGGGCCGGGCATCGACGAGGTAATACTGCCGTACCTCTTTCAGCCCGGATACAGCATGCGCGTACCTCCGAGTGGGTTGGGGCTATACATCTGCAAGTATTACATGCAAAGCATGAAGGGCAATGCGTACAGCACCGTAGAACGGGAACGGATTGAGGGCTTCGGGGGAGCCCAGTTTACGCTCGATTTCGGTTCCGTCCCCTCCGAACGGCCGGTCGGAGCGAAAAAGTAGGGCGATGCGCTATTCCGTTTGCATCATCGATAACGATTTACCGGCCTCGGGGCAGGAAGCGCAGGCCTTGGGAATAAGCGATACCGGTCTTCTAAACGCGTCGAACCTTCAGCTCCTCATTCAGCGGGAAACCTGGCAGGACCAGGTGATTAAGAACCTCGCAACGGTCCTGCTTGGACAAAAGGAAGAAGACGGCGTCACGCCCAAGTGGGACGTATATGGATTTACCCACCCCTCCTTTTACATCAACGCCATAAACGACGGATTCTTCCGCTCGGATCTCGTTATCTTCGACTGGGAATATCCCGGAGCGCAAAACGCCACCGCCACGAATTCGGAAAGCATCCTTAAGGAAATTCTCGACAGAACGTTCTGCCTGATTTTTATTTTCTCCAAGGCCGATAAGAAAGAGGAAATCGAGGCGATTCTGGCGAAGCCGGAATTTCAGGAATATAAGGAACGTCTGCAGTACCTCGATAAGGCCGTCGAAAACGTCGACCAGACAAACACGCTGTTGCAACGGGCCGACGCAATGTACGCCAGCAACTTTTCGTTCAAGTTCGCCAGCGTCTTACGGCGCCGATCAGTTCAATGCGCGGACCAGATTCTTTCCGACATGGGGAAGGCATCGCTTAACGACGTGAAGAACCTTCTCGTCGTCGGGGACGGCGGGAAGAAGGACTTCATCGATTTTCTAGCCGAGCGGTTCCGCACCACCATTGCGAGCCCGAACGTGTACGACCTCGTCGATAAGATTCCGCAGCCCGCCGCCAACGCGCCGCCCGTGGACCCAACGATGGCCGCAAAGGTGTGGTCCTACCGGCTCTATTTTCATCAGGAAACGGGCGATGATTTGGTGAGGCGCGGCGACATCGTTCAGGTTAACGATACATTTTTGCTCGTGATGTCGGCCGACTGCGACCTTGGCTATTTCTGGAAGAAGAACCTTGGAATAATAAACGCGGTAACACTACACGAGCTGACTCAAACGAACGCGACTCTCAAGGAATTATTAACCCTCTGCGTGAAGCCGGAAGCGCTCTCCAAGCCCACAATCGGCAGCCTGCTGGGGCAGGTCGGCGAACTGTCGGAAGGGCCCTTCGTGCTGCCCTTCGTTCCGCGTGACGGACAATTAAAGAACTTTATCGCTATACCCAAAGATTTGGATTCCGTCAGAATTTCGACTCCCGCCACTTGGGGCACCTTCACGCACAAACAAAAGAAAACCCATCCGATGAAATACGCGTATTGGCCGGACGCAAACCGCATTTGCACGGTGTCCGAGCCGTTTCTCACTCCCGTCATTCAACACGTTTTGAACACGATGGGCGGCATCGGAGTCCCAGACTATCCGGATCACATGAAGGATATTCTGAAGAAAATCCTCGACGATTTCAGCACCGCAACCGCGGCAGCCGGCGCCGTTGCGCCGGCTGCGCCGCAGGCCCCGGCACCGCCTCCAGTGGAGGAACCGGCGCCAAACCCAGCTCCGGCAGCCGTGGAACAGCCGATTCCCGCGCCCGCACCTCCATTGCCGCAGCTTGCGGCGGCGGTCGCCGAAAACCCGGCACCGGCAAGCGCGCAGGACCCATCTCCCGCCGCAGATGCTCCAGCTCCGAATCCCACAGAGGAAGCGTTATGACCGAGTACTTGGCGATCGATTTATTCTCGGGGTGTGGAGGACTGTCTCAAGGCTTGAGAACCGCGGGGTTTAAGGTGGTCGCCGCCTTCGACAACGACGCCGATTCGATCGCCACTTACAAATTGAATCATCCGGACACAAAGGTCGTCGAGGGCGACATCCGCGAGGTGAAGACGACGGAAATAAAAAAGCTGCTTCGGGGGAAGCCGCTTCATTTTCTGGCGGGTTGCCCTCCGTGTCAGGGCTTTTCTTCCATGCGCAGGCTCAATAAGAGGCGCTCGCAGCGGGACTCCCGGAACAACCTGGTTCTGGAATATCTGCGATTCGTCAAAGATCTCAAACCTCTGACTATAATGATGGAAAACGTACCGGGTTTGGTGAACTACACGCTGTTCAAGAAGGTTTTCGCGGAACTGCAACGAGTGGGGTACAACCCGAAATTTCAGTCGGTGAAGATTCAGGAATACGGAGTGCCGCAGCGACGGAAGCGACTGGTGCTGGTAGGTTCATTGCTCGGTGATTTAGACATCGCTAAAGCCACGGGCGAGACACTCACGGTAAGAGAAGTCATCGGTCATCTGGAATCGACGCGTAGGACAAAAGACCCCGTTCACCGAATCGTTAAAGTTCATACCCCCGAGGTAATGGAACGCATACGGGCTACGCCGAAGAACGGTGGCAGCCGTGCCGACGTACCGGAATTCGAACTCGACTGTCATAAAGACGACAAGGTGGGCTTCAGGGACGTGTACGGCCGCATGCGCTGGGACGCACACTCGCCAACGATAACGGGAGGGTGCCTCAACCCGTCGAAAGGCAGATTTCTGCACCCCGAAAAGAACCGGGCGATAAGCGCCAGGGAGGCCGCGCTGTTACAGACATTCCCTAAGAGCTACAAGTTTCCGGCCGACATATCGAAAGGTTCGATCGCCCTGCTCATAGGCAACGCGCTGCCCCCGAAGTTCAGTCACATCCAGTCGGTGAACGTGATGGATCATCTTAAGGAAATGCTGGAAATCGGCGCGTGACGATCAACCAGCTCAACTCGTACGCCGACGAGCGAGTGATAGCGGGCTGCATATAAGGGTTCCGAACAGATTGGCGTAAAAATATCCTTAAAGGATGACGAATCAACTAATCAGCTCGGTGTCGATGACATGCTGGCCGCAGAGAATGCCCAACCCACCAGCAGCGACCGTACATTGACTGTTTGCGATGGGGGTAGTTGAAGCATCTTTCATTTGCTTCGCACTCTCTTCTGCCGGTGCATTTTCGTGGACGGAATCAGCGGAACCACTTTTTGGGCGCTCGCTTTCTTTTTCTCGCGCTGCTCGTGCGTCGCTTCCTTGGTTTCGAGCTTACGTGCGACATAGGCGTTCCACCATTTGTCCGGAATCCTCTTGTCATCTCGGAGCCGCTGCACCGCCGTCGTCGGATGGATAATGGCGACGTACTTGAACCGTTGATTGCCGACTTCCACAGATCTGATGAAGTCGTTATCCTCCAGAATCTTCATCCTCTCCTGCCACGTCCGCACGGCGCGGCGTCCCGTATAGCCGGATGCGAACGCGTGATCCGCTTCATGTCCCATTTCGATTACGCCTTCGCCGCGCTGGCGGCTGATCAGGTCGAGGTAGACGGAGGACGGATCTTTCTTGGCGCTGATTTCCTTCGACGACAGCAAACCCAGAATCAGCGGCAGCGTGCGAGGAGCCGGAAACCACCCCAACTCTTTCTCGCCCGTCCACACGTCTTCTTTGGGCCAGTACTGCTTCCTGATTTCTTCCCGGCGTGCAGCGACGCCCGATTTTTCCGCCATGATTGGCTACTCCTGTTAAATCCGGCCACGCCGCGAAGCGCGCATTCGCGGCTTGAACCTTCGCCACCCGGCAGCCCATACGAAGGGAGTCCGATGCGACGATGAGTCCATTATCGAGAACATCATGAAACACATCAACAACTTAGATTTGCCGAAGCTTGCCTTGTTTTTCCCACTCCGGCGCGCATAGCGTAAGTTATTGAGCGCCAACGCGCATGATAGGATGGCGAACCGGCGATTAGTCGCGCGATCAGCCGATTCTTATTAGTGCAGCGGCGCATTTTCAGCGGTGTTGAAGGGGGTAGGGAGGGAGTTTTGGTGTCCCCGTGTCCGTGTGTCCTCACGTGTCCCATATGTTTCCAAGGGTGTCCCTGGTATCGCAGGTGGGGGATAGATAAGGGGGGAAGGCAGGCGTAGCCAGTGCTCTTTATTCAAAATATCACGTTGCCGCCATCAGGGGCGCGCGTTCCAGCGACCACCTGAAACGCTGCAGATACTCGCTTTCTTTTCCACTGCCCTGCAGCCAGAGCCGCTTGTCGAGCACACGTCTCGGATACGGGTATTTTCGGTCACTGAACTGGGCCGCTTCGGTGATTGCGGCGTTCTCCCTGGCGAAGACATTCTCGAACGCAATAAGAAAATCCTGTGCCTTCAGCTGCCCGAAACCATGGAATTTACGAATCGCACCGAACGCATATTTGTCGAACATCGTCATCTCCTTCGGCTGGTAGAACCAGAGGAGCTTCGAGGCCATCGACAATAATTCGGCATTCCCGCCGTCTTTGCGTCGAGCGACAAGCTTTCCAATTTCGCCGGTGCCTGCGAGCCACCGCCGTGTCAGCTCCTGCGTCGTGTTGGTTGCAGGCAAGGCTGCGTTAAAGAGGGGAGTGAGTACTGCCAGTACGGTCGTGGATTTATCGCGTAGCGCTGCGTGCCGTCCCCGCATCAGCCCGTAGGTACGAAGGAACAGCTTCCAGGAATCCACGTTCCAGCCATTATCCGCGCAATACAGACCCTCCCCGTCGAACAGATCGAGCAGTGCCAATTGCTCACGGTAGGCCCATACCCATGCGAGCTTGTCGTCGTTAAGTTCGCTTGCGTTGCTCATCAGCCACCATTCAATTGTGCGTCATAATCCGGTTCATCGCGCAGTCTTCTTTGGCTTTCAAGTCTGAATAGAACCTGTGGGCGTCTTACTTGCGCAATAAGCACCAAAGCCGTTCAGAAGCTCGTGGACTGAAGCGAGACTCCCCTGCACGAACGCCTCTGTCATATAGAAGATGAATGGCACATCGTCACGCGTCGCGCTTGAGAACCACGGCTGCCATGCTTCCTTCGTTATTTCCTTCGAGAAGGACATACACTGCCGCGCTGGCCACTCAAATCCAAAATGAAACATCTTGTTGCGGTAACGATAGAGAGCGGGCAACATCGGGAGCAGTTCTGCGGGAATATGAGGCTTTAGACCGACGGCGTCGGCCAAATCGACGATGCCCGAGACCAAATCCTTTTTATTCTTCTTTTGTTTGGGGTCATAGATTACGTGGCAATCCCAGAATTTATCCGCGTCCCCGATTGAGCTTCTTGGCGAGCCTGTAGGAACCACATCCGCGCCATAATAGACGGCTCGGATTCCCTGAAAGGCCTGATAGAACAGCGACTCGATTAGGGGCGCGATCATACCGATTGCCGCCATGCTGTGCGCCGCTTCCTGGTACGTTGATCCCTGAAGCAGGTCAATCCACTCGTCAACGGCATGTTCGTTACGCAATCCGGTAGTCCTCCGCGCGAATTCCTCGACCTCTTTAATTTGAGCGGCTGTGTGCTCATCCTCCTTGTTATGCCGCCGTAAAACGTCCGCTATCGCCACGAGCTGCGCTTCGTAGTCGAGATCCGGCAGGATGACGCATGCCATCTCGCGGTCATCCATATGCGGAAGTCCGAAATTATCTTCCACGCTAATCACGGCTTTGCTCTTCGGTTTTCTTGGCTGTTTCGATCGTGTCGCCCTTCTTTTGCAGCTCGGGGTAGTGTTTCCTGATGAAATACGGGTTGCTGCATTGGTCGAATTTGAACGACACCGAGTTGGTTTCGTAGAGGCCGCAATTGATCAGCTCCGCGACGCCGGAGTCAAACAGCGCCACATTCAATCCCCCTCCCAGCAGACTTCGATACACAATGCCATCGTACCCATGCGCGCGGAACGCCTCGGCCAGTATTTGAGTGGGCACGTACTCGGTTATCGGTTCATCCGGCGTGACGGGTCTGGAGAAAGCATAGGCAATCTCTCCCCATACGATCTCTTCACGCTTTTTCGCGGGGATCTCCTCGGATCTGATAAGCCAGTGGGAAAAATTCCTTTTGTCCTTTGAACAATCCACCACGGTTAACTCGCGCATGATTTTGAATTGAGCGAGCGAGATGTAAGAACCCACCCAAGGACGAACCTCGGACATCGCCGCTTCCTTCGTGGAAGCAAGGTAAAGGCAAGGGATGCCTCTAGGATTGACCCGCCCGTCACTTGCAAAATCCGCATCTGGCTTCATCCGCTCTGGCGGAAAGGCATCCTGTACTTCCTCTTCGTTCTCCTCTCCGGCGTTCTCCATACGCCACACATAGCCTCTCTGCGCTCGGAAGAGGACCGCGGATTTCTCGATTGAATCTCTGCGGGACTCACTGGTTTCCATCACTGTGGCCAGAAAAGCGCGCACTTCGTCATCGTGAACATACCGCGTCTTTACCTTTACGGTCTGTGCAAACCGATGATAGCTGTCAGTGAATGCGAACTCTGCCATAGTGCCCACCATCGTAATGCAGAGCTCTTAATACTTCACATGAAATGTCGGGCTGTCTTCCGGCTTGCTCTTGCGCCGGTCGTAGAGGCGGGTCGTGGAGACGTTGGCGTGGCCGAGCCATTCCTGAACTTTTGCGATATCCGCCTCGTTTGAGAGCGCGTTTGTCGCCGCCGTCGCGCGCATCGAGTATACACAGACGCCCACCGCCTCAGCGCTGATGCCTGTTGCCTTGGCGTATTTCATGACGATGTTGCGATAGATCGACCCCGGATCGAGGTGCTTATCAAGCGTCCCGGTGCGATTGTTCGCCACGGGCACGGAAGAGGGGAGAGTCCAGGCTTTCATGGCTCACCGCCCCGCCGTGCTTCCCCGCTTCGAGATACTCGCCGATAAGCCGCAGCGCCATCGGGTGAACGGGAACGAAGCGAGTTTTTGTCGCCCTCAGCCGACTCGAATGATCAGATTTCACGTGCGGACGATAGAGCATCCGACTGATCGGCCGTCATCGAGATTTTGCTGTGGTACCAGTGTGTCGGAACCAAATCGATTGGTAAGGCAAAATAACGAGCAATGTTTTTTAGTTGGCATTCTCACGGCGCTAGCCCTATTCCCTGGGCGATAGATGAACTTTGATTGATCTCCAGGGCAGAAGTTTTCGAGACATCGGCTCCGAGCTGGGGCCCGAGTTTTGCCAAGTCGTCAGTGAAGACCGTGGCCTCGTGGCTAGCGCGAGAGATGGAGACGTAGCCGAAACGGGAGTTGAGCAGGTCCGGGTGGACACTGGTATCGGCGTGAACGAGGACGCGTTCGGCGGTAAGGCCCTGGGAACTGTGACTGGTAACGGCGTAGCCGTGGTCGAGATGACGATGCTCGTTGGGGCTGAATTCGATCTGGCGGTTGTTGTCGAGGCGGACGGACAGGCGACCATCGGGGTGGATCGCCTCGATCGCAGCCATGTCGCGATTTGCAACGCCGAGTGATTTGTCGGGGGCAGTAAACTGGATACGGTCACCTACAGAGAACTCCCGTTGGATCTCTTGGTAGACGCTGACGCCTATAAGGCGGCGGGGATCGTAGGTGGCAAGCTCTCCGCTCGCTTTCTTGACCGTGAGTTCGTTTGCGGGTGGGTTGATTGCGACAACCGATGCGTAGGCGGCAGCTTCGATTCCGATGGCTTTGCTGCCGCGTGTGTAGCGAACTACGTCGTCGATCCCATAGTGGCTGGCCCAGGATCGTTCGGCTCCGGTCATGTCTTGACGCTGAACCAACACACGGAAATTACGATCTTCCGGGGCAACGGCACCCGTGGCCTTCAACTCCTGGCGAACTGCGAGATTCAGTTCGCGGCGGGAAGCATTGTCCGGTGAAACCATAAGAGTGTTCTGGGGCGATTCGATGTAGCTCTTGGCGATGGCCCGAACTCGCTCTTCCTGGTTAGGAATTTCCTTCACGCGACCTTGTTGTTGGAGTACGTCGAGCGCAGCGGAGACTTGGCCCGTCGCCAGCAGCTCGATGGCAGATTTCAGTGCTGGGTCCTTCTGCCGAACGATGTCATCCAGCGTCGCGGTGCGCATTCCCGCCTCCTGCAGTTGCTCGAAGGGGCGACCCGCTTCGACAGCCTGATGCTGGCGGATATCGCCGATCAGAAGCACGCGGTCATCGGGACCAAGCCGGGAAAGAAACTCGCGCATCTGGTTGGTGCTGGCAAGGCTCGATTCATCGACAAGGTAGAAATGCCTCTGCCCGGTTAGGTCGGGATTTGCAGCACGGGTGAGGAAGGCTTGCAGGGTTCCCGATTCAATTCCTGCGTCGTTCAGTTGGCGCGCCGCGCGGGAGGTCGGGGCGAAACCCTCAACCTGATAGCCCCGGCTTTCAGCGGCATTGCGGATGACTGTGAGGGTGGTCGTCTTGCCCGAGCCGGCGAAGCCTTGGATTCCTTGAATGCGGTCTGGCGAACTGAGAACATCTTCGATCACGCTCTTCTGCGCGTGATTGAGATGCGAGTGCTGATCGGCAAGGGCGATGGCGCTTGGACGCGAGAGGACTGGTTTAGCATGGTTTTGGCCCTCACGCATCGTGCTGATAATTTCATGTTCCGATTCGATTGTTTTCGCGGTGGTGTACTGGCGGCCCGGAACACCCCGAGTTCGTTCCACGATTTGAAATTCCCCGGAAGCCAAACGAGCCTCAAGATTCGAGCGAACCTGTCTATGGGTGATCTCACCCATGCCGCGTCGGAGCCCGTCGCGGATCAACGCACGTTCATCCACAACCGCCTCACGCTCAAAGTTCTTGTCGCGAGCAAAGGTCAGAGACTCTCGAACGCGGTCAAAAACGTTGACTGGCCTCTCCTGATGCTGAGACCGTTCACGCGCCGCACGTACAACGGCGTCCGCTTGGTGTCCAAAGTCTGCAGCCAGCTTTCGGTGTGCTGCCATCACCTCGCCCGGTGAATGAATTTCCTTGCGGTCACGGGTCGAGTGCGCAGCGATCTCGGCAGCTTCCTTCCCCGAGCGGCCCGTGCGTTCGAGGTATTCACGAATTTGCTGGCTTCGGGGGCTGGATGCGTCGAGATATTCCTGTGTGTATCCCTTGATCTCCGGAGCACCGCTCCGCCCTGTCGTAATTTCGTAACCAAATTGTCGGAGGCGGTAAGTCAACTCGGATTGATAGATCGCCGTGGCAAATTGCTGGGAGGCGAAGAGGCTCTGCGGCTGGATTGCGCGCGGCTGGCCATTGTCGCGCTCCGTGACGTTAAAAACGACTGCGTGAGTGTGCAGTTGTGGCGCGACATACCCATCGACCGGACGGGCTGTATCGTGCTCAAATTTGGCGGCTATGAATTTGCCAGTGGTTTCGGGCGGATGATTGCCGCCGATGCGGGCTTGCGTGTACTGTTCGAGCTGGTCGAGGGCAACGCGGACGCTCTCCCGGTGGGCTTCACGGACACGCTCATCGCCGCCGACGAGGGCGGTTAGGGACACGGATTTGGGCGCGGAAAATGTTGCATCCCAACCAGCACGGTGTTCCATCGTCTTGATGGTCTTGCCGTCGGCATCCTGATATTCATAGGACGCTCGTTGTCGAACAAGCTGCTCCCCGGTCTGTGGATGCTGGCCCTGGCTGAGTTTCGCAAAGTCCTCGGCGGAAACGGTCTCGGCAAGGCCGAACTGTTCGACCAGGCGCCCTTGCCATTCGCCCGCGATGACGCCGCGTTGCGACCAATAGTTCTGTTCCTTCGCGGTGAACTCCGCCTGGTGGTAGGTCTGCGCCTGTCCTGCGGAGAGCGGTTTTGAAATCGTCAGCATGCCAGTTACTAACCCCGAAGATTGAGGCTTTGTTGGGCGTTGACGTTCCGCTCAGCCTCGCTCTCCTGTGGCACGATCTCCGTCGCGGTCCGTGGCGATTTTCGCGACGGCGTGGGCACATTTGCGTCCGGCTTCAGTTCATGCGGACGCAGCTCGGGCTTAGCTGCTCCTATGTTTCTTGGATCGTAGGGGAGTTTGTCTTCGGGGGTATCGCGGAGATCGAAGTCACCCGCGACAACCGGCATATCGAAGTACGGGAATGAGAACCGCGTCACATAGTTCTCGTACTTCATGTAGGCGTGGAGGTCGGGCAGTCCAGAGATTTCGGACTCCATTACCAGCGGCTCAACCTGACGGTCCAGTGCGAAGTTTCTCCCAGCGCGGGAGCCGTCGAAATGGGTTTCGCGTAGGCGTTCGATCTCGACCTTTCCGATGAATTTGCTGACCCACTCTCCAGCAGTCGGCTCTTTTGTCTTTAGCCAAATGCTGGTTGCCGGTTGCGACAGCATGACCTCGGCCAGGTGGCCGTAGAGGTATTCAAGTTGGGCCTTTCCTTGGAATCCCAGAATCACAGGGTTGTTGCTCTTTCGATTTTCCGTAATGGCGGTATGGAGCTGGGGGAGCTTTTGCAAACTGGCCAATTCGTCGATCACGAACCATGCCCGCTTCTGCCCCTCCTTCGGCTCGTTTAGTAGACGTAAGACGAGCAGGTCGATCCATAGACTTTGAAGCGGTCGAAGTGCCTCACGTTCTGCCGGGAGTGAAGTAATGAAGATCCAGCCCTGCCGCGTCTCGGCCCACTCTGTGGCCGACCACTCGCCATTCCCCTGGCCCTTCTTGGGGAGAAGACGGAGGCTGTCGGCGACGAGTCCAAGCGAGCCAAGAACTCCGGCACGCTGTTGGTGCGCTCTCGGGTCGATCAGGTGAGCATGCTCTGTTCCTTTCAGCCTTCGGTCGACCTCCTGCGGGTCCGACATCCACTTGACCAACTCCTCTGGCGTGGGGCCATAGGCCATCAGAAATGCGAAAATCTTCTGCGGTGACTCGATGAAAAACTCGCCCTTCTTATCTTGCGGCGGCTGGAAGAGGGACACCGCCAGAGCCTTCGCCTCGGAGCGTCGGCGGAGTTCTTCAGAGGGCCCCCAGTAGGGACACCGCTTATCGAGCGGATTTAGGATAACGTCGCCGTTTTTCGGGTCGTAAAAGCGTTTTACGAACTCCCGCGCGGGGTCGTAAACGATCGCGGAATCGCCACGATGTTTTATCTGCCGAAGAATTTGGAGCATGATCATAGTCTTGCCCGCTCCGGTATCTCCTATGATCTGCATGTGCTGGGCCTCCGCGCGCTGCGGTATGCGGATCATGGTCTTCATTTCGTTGGTCTTAATGCCTATGCCATCCCCCGCGACCCTGTCGTTGAACTCCCTCGGAGTCATCATTTCGGGGCCTTTCAGTCTTCGTCCGTATCTGAGCGCCCTGCGTCGTCGAACGTCCTTGGCGATGGAAAACGGGAGCTGGATAACCAGTGATAGCAGACCGAAAAGCAGCGGGAGTTTGTAGAAATCGAAAAGGCCATCGCTACCGTAAACCGTACTCCTGAGATAGGCACTCAAGGACGCGTCGATATATCTCTGCTCTGGTGCTAGGTAAAGGATCGTATAGCCGCGCTGGAAGGCGAGCTGCGAGAGCGCGAGCGGGATAGGCTTGCCGCCCGGTTGCGGCGTCGTGCCGTCCGTCACGTCGATGTTGGTCGCCAGACGCGGTTGAATTCCGCGGGCGGCGATCATGAGCATCCGGTAGCTGTCTCGGCGGCTCGTTTCGATTACTCCTGCAACGCTCGATCGGATGTAGATCGGCGTATAGAAACGCTGTAGCGGGCTGTTGCCGAAGGTGAACCGGCAGTAAAGAAAAAGTCCGGTAAGACCGACAGCCATCAAGACCGCCCCATAGGTGTAAATCGGGCTGTGCGGCGGCCAGATGATGGATTCCTTGCGTCCCCACTTTGTCACTGCCATCGCTATTTCCTTCCCGTGGAAGCGGCCAGTTTTCCAGCGAGGGCGTGCTTTACCTCGCTGATTTCGTCGAGCAGTTTGTCGAACGCCTCCGGCGTGAGTCTCTGGCCTGCGGCTAGAGGCCGCAACACGTTTACCAAAAGCAAGCGAACCCCAAGAATCTCCGCCAGGGACGGATCGCTGGCCGATCCTCCGCGCAGTTCCCGGAGGATCACATCGCGTATCCATTCCCCCCGCGCAAGTCCCCGCGATTTGGCAAACTCCGTGACCCTCCCCAGCTCGTCTTTCGTTAGCTTCGCTGTTACGGGGAAAACGCGATTTAGGGCGTGGTCGCTGTCAGAAATGGCGTCTGGGTTGGCTTTCACAATTGTCATGTTCCCTCGGTTTTAACAGGTGCACCCAGGTGCACCGGAAATCGTTATGTCCTTGAAGCCGCAGTAAGTGCACCGTGGTGCACCTGCACGACCCTCTCAGGGGTGGAGTGTCAAAATTCTTCCGGTGCGAAGCACCGTTTTGGCGGCACCACGAAATTGAATGGGCGATCATGCCTTCACTGCGCGCACAGAAGCCGGGGACTCGACACCGGCTGCAAGCTTCTTTGTCGTCTGCTCCGTCGCACCATTGCTCGGGCCTTTTCGCACACGCAAAGCGGGGGCAACCTGCTTGGCGTGTGCCGTCTTGAGGAAGTCCTGGAAGTCGCGGTCCTTTGAGAAGACATAGTTGAGCGCCTTGTCGACAACATCATCCGCGGATGCGCGGATGAAGGCGGCATACTGATCGACCTGCGTCGCGGTGACCTCATCGAGTCGGACAGAAGCACAGATGTGGCGGCTCTGGTTGATCTCAAGCAGTGGCATGTGGGTTCTCCTTTATAGGTAGTGGAATCAAGGAATCGTTATGTGCAGAATCGGTTAGCAAGTCAGCAGTAATAGGCGCCGTACTCCGTGCCGATGCTGTGGCATGTTGTACCTCGAATACTGGGTCGATCAGGAAGCGTTTCGCGTCGCGGTCATAGCCGCGAAGGGCAAGGACCTCGCGGACAACGCGGCGGCCTGGCTGACGTTCAACATGGACGACAAAATCGACAGCTTCTGCGATCTCGGCTTCGGTATCGGCGAACGTGCTTTGCGCGTGACTGCGCATCACGAGATTGGCGAAACGGTGAAGGGCTTTCTCCGCCGAGTTGGCGTGGATCGTAGCCATTGAACCCGCATGGCCCGTGTTGAAGGAATCGAGCAGCGTTCGTGCCTCGATTCCGCGGACTTCCCCGAGAATGATGCGGTCCGGTCGCCAGCGGAGAGCGGACTTGAGCAGGTCGTCGAAAGTTATCTTGGCCTTGAACGTATCAGTCTGGCATTCCGTCGGCAGAATGTTCGGCTTCTGGATCTGAAGTTCAGAGGTGTCCTCGATGACAACGAGGCGATCCCGTTCGGGAATAAAGTCGGCCAGTATCCGCAATAGCGTGGTCTTGCCGGTACCGGTTCCGCCACTGATCAGGAGCGTCTTACCGCTGCGAATCTGCACGGCTAAGAAGTCCGCAAGCGCCCGCGTCAGCGTGCCGCGAGCAATCAGATCATCAACTGTGTAATGGCGGCTGGTGAATTTCCTGATGATGAGCGCAGGTGTACAGCGCACGACCGGCGGGATGACCGCCGCCAACCGACTCCCGTCCGGGAGTTGTGCGTGCAGAAGTGGGTTGTCCTCGTCGAGCTTTTTACCCAGTTGATTGGCAATAACTTCGAGGCCGGTTTGTAGCTTGCCGGCGTCGAACGAAATGCTCTGCTCCTGGAACATGATGCCGTCGCGTTCGTACCACCATGAGGCGTCGGGATTGCCCATGATCTCGCTGACGTTTTCGTCGAGCAGTAGCGACTCAATAGGCCGAAGGAATGGAAGGATCAATTCGAAGCTCATAGTGGGAACCTCACAGCGATGGAAGCCCAGCGGTTAGCCGGGCTTCCGAGAGTGAAGAGCAAGGGCTTATGCAGCCGTTTCCTCTTGGAGCACTTCATCGTGATCCTGATCTTCCGGGGTGGCCTTTTCGGCGCGGTCCAGCTTCAGAATCGAAGCGACCCGAATTTCCCAGACGCGCTGCTTCTTGTCCGTCTTCTTGCTCTCATACTCCCGGCTCCGCAGTTCGCCTTCCACCTGGATATGTGCGCCCTTGGTAAGCGTCTTGGCGAACTCCGAGAGCTTGCCGAAGACCACGCAACGGTGCCATTCGGTGTGCGAAATGTACTTGCCATCCTTCTTATAGGAAGACTTGGTTGCCAGCGAGAGGTTGGTGACGCTGAAGTCCGCGCTGTTGGTGCGAGCTTCGGGGTTGCTGCCGAGAAAGCCGATGAGGGTTACTTTGTTCTGGTACATGACAGTGTCTCCGTTTGTTGAATTCGCCCGTTGTTGCTCGGGTCACACTGGGCGGAGCTTAGCGAGTGGGCCCGGCTCCCAAGTGCCGAAGGTCTGCTTTCTTGGAGGAGCCCAAAAGAAGTTTGAGGGGCGTTCTTTGCCGTGGTTCTCAAACTTGTTTCGGGAGGAACCGAGACCCCGAAGGGGCGCAAAACGCGAAGCAGAAGACCGAGTGCCGCCGGGCGCCGGAAAGGACCCGAAGCTGTGACCGAGCAACAGACGGGATACATAACCGCAGACACGTTCCAGAGCAAAGTTTTCATCTGCATATTGGCTGCGGAAGTTCACCGCAATTGCAATGCGATTCGAGCTGGCATGGCCGCTGTAAGAAGAGCGCAATTTGCCACCGTAGTTGCGCGTCGAAAGGCTCTTGTTCGCCTGCTCTGCTAGGCACCGAGAGAGGTCGGAAGAGTGAGTCGGATTGGCAGCAAGAAAGGACATGAATAAGCCTCTGGGCAGGTCGATGAATTCTTAGCTGAATGCCTGGTCGGCCCGGAAGCGCACGATGGTCAGACCGAGGGGGTTCACGGCAAGCTCATTGTTTTTCACATGCTCGCGAAAGACGTAGGTGACGCTGGCGGTCCATCGCTCCCGCTTGAGTTCAGAATGATCCGCGGGGTTGGTGTAGACCTTCTCGAACTCGACACGCGCTGAATACGGAGACTGTCGCAGGTCGTCAAGGATGACGTTCTTGATCTCCACATCGATATAAGGCAAGCTGCTGTCTTTGACGTATTTCTGAATGCTGTTGTCCTTGCGTTCCTGGTCGATTACGGCACGTTGCACGTCGCTATTCAGGAAATAGAGCGATTGCGTTTGATCACGTTCGATCGTGAAACGATTGCGGCTGAAATACAGCTCCGCCCAGCGGGTAAGGTAATACTTGTTTTCCGCTTCCTGCGGGCGATACTGAAAGTTCCGATAGTCGATAGCTTCCGCGTGGCCCACGTCGTTGATCCGGACAATCATCGGGTGCATGTTGGCGAGCGCCTGCTGACTCTTGAAGGTGAGTGCTGAGAGCGCGATACAGACGCCGGCGAGCACAAGAACGGTCACCTTCAAATAGGTATTCATGACCAGCGGATCGCCGTACTGTTCCAGATACCGCTCCGCTGCTCGTGTGATTTCGGGGGATGGGGTTGGGCTGCTGCTCATGAATGAATGCCTCCTGCTTAGATCGCTCTGAGAATTGCCGCTGTGATCATCCCGCCCATTCCGCCGCCATGGCCGCCGGACGATCCGGAGAAGATGCTCATGGTCATAGCAGGAATTTTGAAGAGGATGTAGATGTTGACCAATACCAGCAAGATCAGCAACGGAAGCTCCTGCACCATGTTGCCGGGATCGGAGAAGTTGACCAGCTCCGTGTAATACTGCGCGAGCAGGTGTGACAGGATGCTCAGGACGGCCGCGGCGAGCACCTTATAGAAGCAGAACCCAATGAATGCCCGGAGCCACCCCCAGAACAGAAATTCCAGCTTGTCAAAGACAAGAAACGGGATGAATACGGGACCGAGGAGGCCAACGACTGCGCTGGCGATTGCTCCATATGCGACGATGGCGCTGACCGCGGCGGAGAAGGTAGCAATCAGGACTTGAATAATGACGTAGACGATGGCGTAGTAAGGATTCATCAGGGCCTTCACCATGCCGGGGCCACTCGTGGCCTGAGCCTGATTCAGCGTGTTCTGAATACTCGTGATGCTGTCGCTGCCGATGACCGAGACAAGGTACTGCGCACCGCCGTTGATAAAGCCGCGAAAGGACTGACCAACACCTGGGATGCTGCTGTCGTAGAATCGCACGAGGGTATAGGCGAAGGTGATCAGCATAAAGAAGCTGAGGAACTTCCCCATGTGAAAACCCTGGCCTCCGTGGGTGGAGGCCAGCGATTCCTGCACGCCAAACCAGACGAGCATGATGGTCGCGAGCGCGATGCACATGCGAACCCCCAAAGCATCGATTGTGGGCGACGCTGTGGCGGTAAGCGCGTCACATCCCTGCGTGATCCAATTCAGCACTCCCATACATCACCTCGCGCGGGTTCATCGACGATCAATAGGTCAGGGCTTGTGCGCCACCGTTGTAGGCGGGCGCAACGTATGTCTGATAGGTGTTCGCGTAGTTCGCAGTGTCCTGAAATCCCGCCTTTAGTGCATCCTGCTGTTGTTTCTGGGCAACGATCTGTTGAAGCGCAAGATTGGCGTTGATCTGGTTGGCATCCTGCATAGTCCGCAACTGCAGAAGCAAAGCCTGGTTGATGCGTTGAAGCTCCGCCATGATGGTCTGCTGGCTTGGATCTTGGGTTTGTGTCGCAGCTTCCAGATTGGCAATGTCGGTCTGTCTTGCCGTCTGATTGGCTCGGATTGTTCCAAGCGTTTCGAGATTGTTCGTCAGTACAGAATCGTTGATATCGACCGTGGCGCCCTGTGCGGCAATCCGTTGCTGCCCGGAGGTGCTGAAACTGCCGTAGCCCGGAATCATGCTGTTGGTGCGAGGCACGCTCACTTGTTGGTAGGCGGCTGACGCTCCATTTCCAGTGTTGGCGGAATTGACCCAGCCTCCCGAGTTGCCGTAGGTATTCGAGATCTGTTGCAGCAGTCGCAGGTCCGAAGTCGGCGAGAGAAATCGTGAATAAAGCATCCGCGGCGCAAGGATCATCTGGTGGTAGAGGTTGTACTGCTGCTTCACCTGGTTGTAGGTTTGGAGTGCCGTGCTGGCGATCTTGACGGTGTTGGAGAAAATCTGCTGGCCGTTCTCGATCTGTTGCACCTGGTTGCTGATGGACTGCTCTTCGTGCTCGATCTGGGTGATGGCGTGGGCCGACTGCGTGGGATCGAACACAATTCCCGACCCGAACTGCGCGTGCGCGATGGTGGCGGGCACGATGGACAACACTGCGGCGAGGGTGAGACTGGTGCGTTTCATTGGGAGACCTCCTTGTTGTTGGGTAATCAGTGCTTTTTGTTTTTTTCGAGTTTGTTAGCGTCCTGCTCTCCCATCCGGCAGACCTCAGCTGAGGTATCCGAACGAAGACATTGCTGGAATGCTTTGCATACTTCGTCCGAATCCGCCGGATCGCATGCAACCTGCTTCTTGCATCCGGGTAAGAGAACCAGATTGGCGAGCATTGCAATGGCAATGATGATTCTGCGCATATCGACTCCTTCAAAAGGTCTGGGGGATAGTGTGGTTCGAGTACGCAGGAAGAAGCAAGTCTTGCGTGAAATACACTTTCACCCGGTGGCCCTCTCGAATTGTGATTGTGGGCGGTATCTGTATGAAGCGATCAAGGATCGTGGTGGCAGACTGCGAAACACTGCCGGCGGCGCCGTTCGTGAATGCCTGGGAGCCGCTAGTCGTGATGGTGCCGCCACCCTGCGTGATCTGGCTTGCTCCAGCAATCACACCCAAAGCTATCGAGGTTCCGAAGATCTGGAAGTAGTGGTTATTGACCTTGTCTTTCAGTCCTTCCTCTCCGATCTGATCAAGGCCTTGGAACTGATCGAGATCGACGGAATAACCATCCGGCATTATCAGGCGGTGGAAGACCACTGCCATGCGGCGCTGTTGGCCGAAGCCGGCCGCTCCAATCTTCTTTGCCTCCCCCAAAACAACCGTTCCCTCGGGAATGATGACGTGTTGATGATCGTGCGAATACAACGGATTTGAGACAAGGACTTTGACCGGCCCCACGGCGTCTCCATCCAGACGATTCATGAGAACCGTGTCGAGAACCGAGCTCTCGTACACGAGATAGGGCTGACCAACGGCTGAATCGATATTGGCTTCCAGTGGACGTTTATAGCCTCCGGGCGTGTCCTCCTGTTTTCCTTCGGTTTGTGGGGAGACGAGACTGCTGTTTGTCTGCCGTTCGGCAGGGCCATATTGGGCGGGCGTCGTCTGGCCTTGCTGTTGTTGTTGCGGCGGATCGGCAGAGCGCGAGTACACAAGATTGGAAGCGAAACGGGAGTCGTCTGCGCGTTCGCGTTCTTTTGCGGCGAGTAGCTGTGCCTGCTGTTGCACGGGCGTGAGTTGCATCTGCATGTTGCCCTGCTGCGCTTGAGGGCAGGGCTGGCCCGGAATACAGGGGACGGCAACACCAGTCGGACCGTAGGCCGCGGCGGCCACCCGCTGCTGGGGCGTCGCCGATGCGAGGGCTGAATCTCCCATCGCAGCAGCGGCCAGCGTCGCCTGCTGTTCTTTCTGCCGTTCGGCCTGAAGCTGGTTCTTCAGCTCCTGCACGTTGCTGTCGGTGTTGTCCTGCAAGGCTGGTTGCGGTGGTTGGCCTTTCGTGCTGGCCTGCTGCCCCGGCGTTTTCTTGCCGGATGAGCTGAAAAGCGCCGCCACAATCACGAGCAAGGCCGCACCCAGATAAACGAAGGTCTTGAGGTTTTTCTGCAAGACGCCTTTGGGCAGTTCCAGGTTGCGGCGCAACGTTGGTTCTGCCTGCGGTGCTGTGTGCGGAGTGAAGACGTTCTCGGTCATGACGGTGATCCCTTGCGCGTAAATTCCATTCGCTTCTTGCCCAGCTCCACGTATCCGCTGTCCATGATCTTCGGGATGATGTACGTCCCCTCCCGGAGGTCGTAGGTGACGAGGTTGGGTTTGCCGTCTTTCATTTCATAGACACTGAACTTCTCAGGCGCATTCGTCTTGATGTAGGTGAATCTGTCGTCGTGATAGATCGACTGAATGTCGAAAGGAGCTTCGTTTGCCTTGTAGGCATAGTCGAACTTGAGCCTCGTCGGATAGGCGCTTTTGTACTCATCCACCGCCTGCTCGACGTGCGATTGCAGAGCGGCAAGCTGCTGCCTCGATTGTTCGAGTTGGGCAGCGGGTACGAACTGCGGAGGGCCGCTGGCGGCAACGATGGCAGAGCGATCGGCGGGCTCGACGATCACTTTCAAATCAGGGGTGGTCGATGTGGCAGAAATGTCCTGGAGGGTGAAACTGTAGATGTTTCCCTTGTCCGTGATGAGATTCAAGTTGGAGCTGATGCCTTGTTTCGCCGGATGCACAAAGCAAAAGTTCCCAACCACGTCTACGATCCAGAACTCCTTGTCACCCGTGGCGGCTTCCATGATCTTCTCGGTCGTGGGCAGTTCGATGAGGGTCGTATATTTCAGTTTGGCGTGGATCGGAATGATGTCCTGCGAGTGATATTGCACAGTGCGCGCGGAGTCTTGGGCCAGGGCACCGATGGAGAAAACCACCAAAATACAATCAACGATGAATCCTAGGTGTCGCATACTTCTCTCCTTACGGGTTGGTGTTGGTGGTTGATACGGCCAGCCCACGCGGCTGGAATGGCCACTCCTCCGCTAGATGGCGAAGGCCATCCGCCAAACCGTGTCGGTCGAAATACTCCTGCTTCTTTAGGTTGTCACAGGCATTGTTGGTTGCCATCCAGTGCGAGACGGAATCGACGTTCAAATGCACTTTCTTTGAGGTCTGGGCTTTGCGAATCAGCATTTGACCTGGCGGGACAAGGCCGTCGATAAGGTCCAGTTCGGTATCGTTCAGATGAAACGCTTCGCGGTAAACTTCTCGGTTCATGTCCGGGTTGGCGAGGAAGATCTTTGTCGGGCAACTCTCCGCCACTATCGCCAGCATCCCCGATTCCTCAAGTTCTTTGATGGATTGCGTCGCAAGGATCATCGCCGCTTTGTGCTTGCGCCAAGTCTTCTGCGCCTGCACCACATAATTGCGGATCGTCTCGTTCTTGATGAAGAGCCACGCCTCGTCGAGCAGGAAGAACTTGGGTGTGCCGAGCTTCTTGGGGTCAGTGATTTCATTCGATGCTCGGTGTAAAACGTAAAACAGCAGTGGTTCCAAGACTTCCGGCGCATCGTTCCAGCCGTGGAAATTGAACGTCTGAAAGCTTTTGAACGAAAGCGTGTCCTCGGCGTTATCGAAGAGGAAGCCATACTGTCCACCGCGGGTCCAGCGGTGGAGGCGTTCTTTCAACTCTCCAATGATGTTTCCAAAGTTCGAGACTGTGCGCTGGTTTGGCTCCAGTACGTAGATGCGCTCGATCGCGTCCCACAATCGGCGTTCCTCTTTGAAGTCGATACGGTACCGTTGCTCGTTACCCTCAATGAGCACGCGGAAGAAGCTGAAGAGAAACTGCAGGTTCTCTTTGGTCTGAGGCAACGAGAAGGGGTTGATGGTGAAGTCCCGCGCTTCCTGCCCCACATTGAGATAGGATCCCTCAAATATCGTCGTGAGCGACTGGAAGCTGCCGCCGATATCAAAGATGAAAGTCAGTGGTTTGTACTTCTGCGCGTTCTGCAGCAGAAAAACGCAAAGATAGGACTTGCCGCTGCCCGTCATCCCAAGAATTAGCGTATGAGCAACGTCGCGGGTATGCAGATTGAGGAAGTAGGGTGTGCTGTTGTCGGTTTCGACGACTGCCAGGCACTCCGTGCCGAGATGAGCGTTCGTCTTTTCACCGGGAAGGATCGTAAACAGAAACGACAGGTCGGCGTAATTCGTGTTCAGCAAATACAGTTTGCGGAGGTTGAGCGAATAGTTGCCCGGCACAGTAGCGAAATAAGCGTTCAGCTGGTTGTAGGTTTCCGCAAACAGATTGCCGTCCGCGTTGGTGAAGACACCAGTAAATTCCGCCACGAGCTGATCGAGTTCCGTTCGTGATCGGCCATACAGCACAATCGTTAGCGAGAAATTGCCAAGCGATTGACCGTCGCCCAGGGCGCGAAGGCAATCGCCGAGATTTTCAATGTCCGCCTGCTTGGACTCGTCCACCAGCACGTCGCGTGGGTTCGTCTTCGTGGTGTCGTTACCCATCTGCGAGACGAACCCTGTTTTGGACATATTGAAGTGGCGGCGGCGCTTGTTCACTTCTTTGCGGGCCTTATCCGCGGGGAGCGGTGTCCACTCCGTGACGACGTAGAAGTTGGCGGGAATCTTCAGAATCGCGTCCAGCACCAGGGGCTTTGTCTCTGTAATGGCTTCTTTCATCGTCAGCACGCGGACGATGTGATCGCCAACGCGCAGATGATCGCGTTCGGCTTCGATGTCGGAGTTGACGACCTGATAGTCGAGAAACTGCGTGGATTGCGGTCGGCCGGTAACACGCCAGTCGTCATAATTCAGCAAGCGGCGAAAAAACGTGAATTGTCCCTGCCGATTCAAGATCTGGACTTGCATGAAATCAGCGAGTTGGCGAGCGAATGCCCGAACGTGCTGGTCGAGCCGTTGAAGATCGCGCTCGATATGCGTCCGCAACAACTTCTTCATGCTGTCGTTGGTGAACTGCGATTTGAGTTCCGCAATCGCGCCCTCTGGATCGCGTAACAGGCGAGCTAGCGCCGTGCCGACGCCGGTCTTCGACCGGGAGCCTTCGAGCAGGATGCAGTAGAAGATTTCAACCTGATAGAGATGGTCGCGCTTCGCTTCAAAGAACTTCCGTCGCTGGTCAATAGCCGCTGCGACAATGGGGTCATCATATGTTGCGAACGGTATGTCGGGGCGGTTCGATTTGAAGAGGTATTGGTAAACACGGAAGCCTGGGCCAAAGGCTTTCAGCGCCGCCTCCAACCGCTTCACCGCATACTCTTGCTGCGAGCGGTCGAGACTTTCGTAGTCCACGCCGGGAACGCTGAGAATCATGCCCACATCACCGCTCTTGGTAAGGAAGGCCGTCTCGTTCCAGAAGCCGTAGAGGTTGATGTGGGTATTGAGAGCCGCGCTCTCTTTCCACGGTTTGATGACCTTGTCGAGACGCAGCATCACACTACCTCCACGCGGGGAACTTGCTGTTTCGCGGCGTCATAACGCAGCTTGTAGCGTTCGGACTTTGCCAGGATGCGGAGGAATGCCGGATCGCTGTTCGTTACCCAATGGCCGAAGGCAAAGCCGCCAAGGAATACGGCGATACCTGCGAGGATGGAATTGAAGAGATTGAAGGCCCCCACTGCGCCAACGCAAACGAAGTAGAACAGCGTGCGTTCGACACCCAAGTAGGTGAGCGGCTTGTGCAGGCTCTTGAAGACTCGATTTGTGCGATGCTTCTGCTGTGCTTTGTCGGGCATAAGTTCCTCGTCTAAAAGACATGGCGATGGTCGAGGGCTATACGCCCCAGAGCCAACTCAAGACATTCACTGCCATGACGGCAATGCCCGTTCCGGCGGCGACGCCGGCGAGCGCCTTTTTCGCGCCGGGTTCGCCGTGTGCAAAGCCGTACCCGCCGATCACGATAGCAACCAGACTTGCAACCTTCGCGATCGTGCCGGTGAAAAGACCTTGGATGGCGTTAAATCCGGTGTCGAATGGTGAGCCTTGTGCCAGCGCGGCCATTGGCATCAGAAGAAAAAAAGCGAAAAGAGCCGCGGCTAGACGCGACCGTTGGGACCGAAGAATGGTCTCGATTCGGGGGTTCAGATGGACTTGGAACCAACGTTGCATACGCACCTCCAGCAGCCGCTCAAAGTGGGCTGCTTTTGGCGCAAAGTTAACCTCACTCAACGAGGCTGTCCAATGAATGTTCGGCGGACAGCTATTCTTGGCACGAATAGGTCGAAAAATTCGGGTGATGGTCGTCGCCCTATTCCCAGCCAATTGAATCGCATCAGGTACGGGGGGCGATCTATAATTTCCCGGTGTGCGGGCGCTATCGATTGTCGCGTAGAAAGCAGATCGTCGAGGAACACTTCGACACCAGCTCCGAGGAGCCGGACTGGACGCCTCGCTATAACATTGCTCCCACCCAGCCCGTACCCGTTATCCGCCAGAACCCGAAGGAACCTCGCCGGGAATTGTCCTTGATGCGATGGGGACTGATACCGTCATGGTCGAAGGACATGTCTGGAGCAGCCATGATGATCAACGCTCGGTCAGAAACGGCGGCGGCCAAGCCTGCGTTCCGCGAAGCACTCAATTTGCGGAGATGCCTGATTCCAGCGGACGGATTTTACGAGTGGCAGCGCGCGGGTAAAGCGAAGCAACCATATTGCTTTGAAGTCAATGATGGTGAGTTGTTCGCGTTCGCTGGACTGTGGGATCGCTGGAAAGACGCAAGGGGGCAGTGGATCAAGTCCTGTTCGATCCTGACCACGACGCCGAATGCCGTGACCTCATTCGTTCACGACCGGATGCCCGTCATTCTTGGTGGGGACAGTTATGATCTGTGGCTCGATCCGGGGATGACGAATGTCGACGCGGTGTCAGAAATGTTGAAGCCGTGCGACGCTCGTACCATGCGTTGCTATCCCGTCAGCACGAGGGTCAACCATGTCGTCAATGACGACGCAGAATGCTCGATACCTGTGAAACCTGCCCAAATCCAAGGTGCGCTGTTTTGAGAACTTAGGAAGCTGGGTGTTTTTTCTCGTTCCATCGCGCCGAATCTATGGGATACTGTGTCGCGACATGGTGTCAGCGGGTCTCCAGAGCGAAAAGTATTTTCGTACAATAAACGTACAATGGATCGGGCAATGAGGCCTTTTTAGCCGTTTTGGCAATTCCTGGAATCAGTAACTTACGTGTTGTCAACACGCTGAATAGTTCGACTCCCGTCGCCTCCACCAATATCTCCTTTATTATCAATCGCTTACGGTCGCATTTTAATTTCGTACAATAGAATTCTGCGCCGGCGGGTTCTCCTTCGGCTTCTCTTCTCGTCGATTACGAACAGACCTATTATTCCAGCTGGGCAAAATAGTTTTTCGCTTTGCATTTTTGGGCAGGATCCATGTAAGTTTCCTCTTTGCCGACCATCGGCGGGGCTTGGCCCACAGAAATTCTAACGTAAGGCTGTGGCAAACGTTCCGCCAAGAGATTTAGCGGGACTGATTCGCGCAACCTGTTGCGTCGCGGCTGTGACATAGTCACTGGCCGATGTAACTGATTGGAACTGAACGGTACGGACAGCCCGTTTCCTTGGAAGCTAGTTAAGGGAACTCGGTGGCCGGCTTATGGGACCCGGATCGGACCCAAATCGCCGAAGCCAGCCTCTGAATATCGGAATCTAGCGCCAGGCTTGGCGCGGCTTCGATGCGACAGCATTTCTGTTTTGTTCGACCTTCACTACTGGGCTTCCAGCATCGCACGAAGGCCGGTAATGGATTTGATGTCGACGCAAAAAAATATGGGATCAATCGACAGATCGCCGGACTGCCCGCGCCTTTCTGCCAGAGGATTTAGCCACCATTGACTATTCTGCGCTAGCAGTTCTCGGGCATGCTCGCGTCTTGCGGCATATTGTGCGGCAGGTAACTCCAAATAGGTACCTATTACGATTGCGCTAGACCAGTTCGAGTGATTTCCGATTTCGTCGACTTGCAGACAGACCTTGGGGTTCTGCCGCATCCACTCAATTTTTTGCCCAAGCGTAGAGAAACAATAAATGGAACCGGGTTCATACGAATAGGCAATGGGTACAGCGTATGGTTGCCCTTCCAACGAACACGCCAGTCTTCCAATCGATACACGTTTGAGCAGGTCGCAGCATTCTTGTTCCGAAATTGAAATGATTCGCATAATGGTTTCTCTCCCTAACATTCCCTTTTGATAATCTGCAAGAAAGCACGGGGATTTTGGAAATACGGTCGCGATGAATGGTCAGAAAAACGGGACCAATCAATGATTGGAAACAGTAGTCTTTGAGGGAACGAGTGAATACAAGAACAGCAGTATCCCGGAGACGAAAAACAGACCACCAACAACGGCGAATGACATGAAGGCAAGCGTGTTGTTCCAGCATAAGCTCAGCGCCTCAATTATGAGTGCGATGATCAGCAGGATCCCAGAAACTTGAAGTTTACGTTGCATCACATCTCCTGTTGCCTCTCACTGGCCACTTGGTTTCCAAAACTTCACTTGACCGAGTTTGTCAATTGGGTGAAAAGTGTCATGACATCCACTCGTCGTACAGGAAACTTTGTTCGATTTCAACTCGACCATCATGGCCGTGTGCGTCGGATTTTCTTCAAACGAACGTGCCCCGGAATGGCAGTGCAAGCATTCACGGTTGTTGTAAGGTTCGTAGAGATGGATGGGATTCATCGGCTTTCCGAACCAGTAGACGTAAACGTGATGTAAGCCTTCCATCTTCGCGTGAATCGTGCCAAACATCGCGTAATCGGTGTGGCACGTGTAGCAGGCCTTGTCGACTGGAATTCTGTGATTCTGGAAATGTGCCGCCGGAATGTAAGACTTGTCGTCCACGTAGAGACTTCGGCCATAGGGCTCCATGATGTGGCAAGACAGGCAGAATTGGGTTTGTTCCGAGCGTTCCAGGTGCTGCGAAGCGCCAACAAATGCTGTGATCACCGGCACGATAAAAAGAGCCAAAAATGTGATGATTTTGCCCTCACGCGAAACCGTGATCGAAGGTCGAATCACAATCACCAGAATCAGCAAGATACTGGCGCCAATTAAGAGAAACACGAGAGTCTGGGGGCCGATCATAGGATGAATGCTCCCCAATTATTTCTGCTTGCCTAATTCTCGGATGTAGGCCACCAGATCTTTTATCTCTGTATCCTTGAGACTCTTGCCGTAGGCGGGCATTTTATTCTTGCCAGCCGTAATGGCTCCGATGAGATCGGCGTCACTCATCTTCGACACGGTTTCAGAGGTAAAGTCATGCACTCCGAGCGCCTTGCCGGGAGCGGTGCTTCCTTTTCCGTCTGCCCCGTGGCACCCGGCACACTTGCCTTTGTAGGTCGACTCCGCATTCTGCGCGCGCAGTGCGAATGGGGAGGTTAAGACAAACGCCAAAACCGTAGCGACAACTAAGAACTGGATTTTCCTGATTGCCATTTTCAAGCTCCATTCAGTGCGAGTAACAAAGTTCGATTCGGGCTCCATTCAAAATGCATAACGGAGTGCGAATTCGGCCGTGCTGCCGTTAAAATCCTGTGTTCGAATTGAAGCCAGTCCGGGTATCGCATTGGACGCGAGGCCTTTGCCGTTGTATCCGTAATAATTCCAGGTGGTGCGGTAGCTGAACCCTTTCGACAGGTCGAATACGACCGTCACATAAGGCTTCTGATAATTGAAAGCAAGAGTTCCGGGAACCTGGAGCGGATCGATCGCAACCGTGTTTCCTCCGACGAACGTCCCGACATAACCTACAGTTGCGGTAACACGCCTCGCGGGCTTCCACATAATGTCGCCATACGTGAACTGCTGCTTGCTAGAATATGCTCCCGATGCCAGAACGGCAGGGGGCGAGTATCCCAAACTTGCGGGGCATTGAGTTGTGGGCGGAGGTCCAAAAGCATTTTGGTAATAGCAGATTTGGGTGGCAGTAGAAATGTCGGTGTAGGTGTAGCCAATATCGAAAGAGACCTTCGACTTCGGCATGAGCGTGGCGGCAAGACTATAACTTCGCCCGTGCTCAAGATCGTTTACCGTCGAAACGTTGTCTCGGTTTTCGTGGATGTCGACTGCACCATCGAGGTTGATCCATCCAACCGGCCGATAGCTGGCGTGGATCTTATAGCTTTGCACCTGCCGGGGACTGATCCGCGTAAACGCGTAACTGTTGGACCCAAACTGGAAATCTCCGGTGATGCGCAACGCCTCCACGGGATGGGCAGTGAAGCCCAGCAACAATGTATTTTCGCTAATTCCGATAAGATTGCGAGATGTATCGTTGCCTGGCGCCGCACCGGAAAAAGTAAGCGAGATTAGCTGGCCGGTTGTCGGATCGACGGTCTCCGTGCAAGCCGAGGGGATGGCGCAATCTCCTCGTGCAGCAAAATAGTCGTTGGCAGCGGAGCCACCGACTCCTCCGGGAAAATATGTCTCTGCCGCATCGAATGTCGCACTGAAATCGGCGATTGTTCGATTGGTGTAGACATAACCGATGCGGCCGGTCAGATGCTGGCTGAAGTCGTATTGGAGCTGAACCGTATTTGATCGGACATTCTGTCCGAGAAAAGTGGACGTCGGACCATCGAACGAGTCCGCGGATGAACTCGCGGTATGACCGGGACAAGTGACCGCCGTGTATGGGGCAGGACATATGGAAAGAAAAGTCGCGGCGGTAAATGTAGCCTGCGGTTGCTCTAAACCTACAAGCCCCGGCTGCATCTGACCGAAGATATTTGTCTCGGACGCGTCCCAGAGGCCGGGAGTTCGCCAATTGTCGTATCGGAACGAATCGATGATACGCAATTTGTCAGTGATCGAATAAGTGCCTGTCCAATCGGCATTCACGGAGACGCGTTTCGCATCCGCGGGGCCGGCCGTCGTGCTTCCACGCGAGCCGTCGCGCGACACGAAGTCGTTCACAATCTCATTGAAGTCCGGAACTGAATTATTCGCCGAGCTGTAACCGAACGAGCCCGATGTCTCAAAGTTCTTAAAGTAATTGGACTGAAACCGCAAACGTTCCGTGGGCATGAAATTTCGTGGTCGGCCCGCCTGGCTGTAAGAAAGGTATCCATTGCAGCTTGGATCGACGATGTTCGGCGGAGTCACGATGGGGGCGGCGCAGGGCAGAATCTCCACCGGCCCTGCGGTACTCCAGACGATACCGAGGTCCACAGGCGTGCCGTTCGCCAGTTGGAATCCTGAATTTTGTGGGTTATCGGTGACCACATTGTCCTGCTTGTAATAGCTCAGGAATTGATCGAACGAAATTGTGGTCTTGGGCAGGACGCGGAAGTCGACGCCGACGCGATAAGAGTTGGTCGTATAGCTGTAGTTTTCATTGAACTGGGGGACAGTGCCGCCGTCCGTGGTAAAGAATCCCGGCCCCTGATCGCGGTTGCGCGAGAAGCCCAGTCTCAACTTCACGCGCGACTGCGGCAACAGCGTTAAGTTGTAGTCCTGCATGCGGCGAACCATATCCAGCGAATGCGGAGAAGTCGCAATGCCCACGGCTGGGCTCGAAATCGCAGGGTTCAACGGATTGGCTAGCAGGTTGTAATCCCAGAAATTCTTGTCCCGGCGAAACAACACGCGAAAGTCATACCACTTGTTCTTGTCCATGCGCAGTCGGGTGACGTCGTTCGGGTCACCGCCATAGCCAAAATTATTGAAATGCAAGTTATCGAACAGGAACCCGTTATGGTCCAGCGAGCGCATATCCAGCGTGTAGTCGAATAGACGAGGACCCGATCCAAGATTCACGAAGGTGTCATACGTGTCGGTGTTGCCGTTGATCGAGGCCGACCGATAGCCGACTTCGACGGACTGCTGGACGTTGTAATTCCCCGAATTTGTTCCCTGCGTTTCTCCTGAGCCGTTTTGCCCCTGGGCGATCGTCGGCGAAGCCAGCAGCGTAACCATCAGAATCAGGAACGACAGACTGCGAACGGACGCGATTACATTTTGGTTCGCCGGGAGAATGCGCTCTTGGATACGATTCATGCGCGATCCTTACTTGAAAAAGGTCTGGTCGAAGTTCGAGCCGTGGACCTGGCTATGGCATAACGTGCATGATTTGAAGAATGTCTGTTGACTGTGAAAGGAAGGAGTGCCCGGCGCCCCGCCTGTTTTTCCGTTGGGAGCAGAATTGGTGTGGCATTGCAGGCACAGCAAATTGACGTTGCTCACCCTGAGCATGTGCGGATTAGCTCCGCCATGCGGGATGTGACAGGAGGAGCAACCTTCAACCTTCACCGGTTCATGCTCGAAGACGAACGGTCCCTGTTTGTCGGTGTGGCAGGTGTAGCAAACAGCGTCTTGAGTCGCCGAAGCGCGCACCTGCTTGGGCCCAACCGTGCCATGCACGTTGTGGCAATCGGAGCATTGCACCAGGCCTTCATTCACGCGATGGTGGAAGGGCATCTGGAATTGGGACTTCTGCTGCAAATGGCAGGTGTAGCAAAGCTCCGGCTGTTCTTTTACTAGAAGGAATTGCTTGGTTTGTGAATGGTGCGGCGAGTGGCAAGAAATGCAGCTGACATTATTTTGACTGTGGATCGAGTTTATGGCGCTCATGTGCTGAGTGCCACTGGCATGGCATGTTAAACAGCGGGCGTTGACGTCTTTCGTCGAAGTTTTTTCGAAAACAAAAATCTTGGTTTTGTCGCCACCGCCGGCCACATGGTCCGCGCCAGGTCCGTGACAGCCCTCGCAACCTTGCTTCGAGGGGCCGCCTTCTTTATCTTGGGTGGTCTTCCAGTGCGGTGTTTTCTCCCAGGCGTTATAAATCTCCTCGTGGCAGGTCTTGCAGGTTTCTGCTCCTACATATTTTGTGACTTCGGGGGAAGTTCCACTGACCAAAGGCTTGGGGGATTGGGGGTTCTTGTCAACGACTACTTGAGCAGTTTGCGCTAATACTAAAGGTGCAACCACGAGAAGGCATAAAATATGCAGCGCCAGAATTGTCCAGGTCTTGCGCATCGGCCGGTATCTCCTACCGCGCGAGCGATCATCCGTGTGAAGTGGAGCTTCGTTTCTCACGAGCTTGAGTTATCCATATTCATCTTCAAGCGCCTCGCGACCCAGAATTCCAGTGAAACTTCTGCTGAGGTTAATGATCGTAGTTTCAGCCAGACTACATCGGCTGTTCACAATTGCTCACTTTATGAAGAAATGAGACCAAGGGTCTTTCTGAACATTTATCGCTGCACAATGGCTCAGCCTATTGCTGGTTCGCTGTCACACTTTGCTTTTGTTACGAGGCAAACCAAGAACGGTCTCATGTGGCGGTGGCGGAGCGGTACAATTGTGGATGCCAGAAGCGTGGATGGGCGACGGCCCGGTCGCCTTTGCGCCAGATTCTGAATCTGACTCCGACAATTTCCCTTATCCCGCCGCCGATCCACCCATAGCGGTGCTACTCAGTTGGCGTTTTCGGGCCATCATTCATTGTGAGCAGTACTGACCAGTAATGTCAGTTCCTTTCCTCCATGATTACGATGGGCGAGATTCCCCTACCGGTCAGGACTGAGTCCCAGTGGCGAGGCAAATCACAACTCCCGCGAAGAACAAATCACCGTTCAACCCTCACGCCTTTCTGTCAACGATCGGCAAGGGCAGAAACATGGTGTCTTTTCAAAATAAGGACACGATCTTCGCTCAAGGTGATTCCACCGACGGACTGTTCTTTATCCAAAAGGGAAAGGTTCAACTCACCGTTGTCTCCGAGGCCGGGAAAGAGGCGACTCTTGGCATTCTTGGCATAGGAGACTTTTTTGGAGAAAGTGGCCTTGCGGGCCAGCTTCTACGCATGTCCTCTGCCATCGCTATGTCCGATTGCGTCGTCCTGCATATCGAAAAGATCGCGATGATGCGTGCAATGGGCCTAGAACCAAAGTTGTCTGCAATGTTTGTCAAATATCTATTGAAGCGAAACATGCGCTATCAGGATGATCTGGTCGATCAATTATTCAATTCCAGCGAAAAGCGGTTGGCGCGAGTTCTGTTGTTGATGGCGCAGTTCGGCAAGAAAGGGGTGTCCGAGATGTCGGTTCCCAGACTCAGCCAAGAGACTCTCGCGGAGATGGTTGGAACGACGCGTTCGCGGGTCAGCTTCTTCATGAACCGATTCCGAAAGCTCGGATTCATCAACTACGACGTTGGAGATAATTTGCACGTTCACAGCTCACTCCTTAATGTCGTTCTTCATGATGACGATGGGAACGAAACGCTAACTGCCCAGAACCCGACTACCCGTTCTAAGAGAGGTGTCGAACCACCCGTACTGCCCGGCGAACCTCTGGATAAAGAGCGTGCCAGGACACCACCGCTTCCGAGCTTCCAAAGAAACCGGAAATAAGGTTAAAGCAAGTTCCGCGAAGGGAACAATAAATTAAGGAAGTCGCTGGAAAAGTCACGACACGTGCCCTCCAGAGTTCAGGCGTCACATCGGAAGGCCGATCTGCATCCATGCAGTGTCGCAATCGCTGGCAACAGCTCACTAGCTAGACTATTCTTTGCTATGACAGCGTCTACGAGCGTCAATGTTTTCTGCGGAATATTCACCGCTGCCGAAAGCATGATGATCGCCGCCTGCGGATTGAGCAACTTCATTTTTGTGGCAAACTCGTGCCCGTTCATTTCTGGCATGAGATAGTCAACGATCACAATATCTATGGCATGCATGGTCGCCAGTTCCAATCCTCTGCCGCCAGTGGTAGCGATCAGAACCGTATGCCCGAAGCTCTCAAGAAACGATTTCTCGCATTCCAGGATGTCCTCGTCATCATCGATGCAGAGAAGTACTGCGGTACCGTGAAGTGCTGGATAAATTGATTCGGACATAGCTCACCTTCCACAAACCGACCGGAATGTGAGGATCTCCCACGCCTGTTCGCCGCAACTGGTAAAGATAGGAATTCCCACAAAGGTCGAGAAGGCTAGAACACTACAAAGATGGACCGCCGGAGGTCTGTTCAATATTGATCACATCCACAGTCAGGAAGCCCAAGAACGGCGTCCATCATGAGACATCTAGGCACCCACACGGCGCTGGCGGCCACAGGTTAAATTTGTCGCCTCGGATGTTGTGATGGTCGCGCCGGAATGGCCAGTGGCTATGCTGCGACTGACGTCTGCATGGCCTTCATGAAGCTATCCATTGACTGCGTCAACTGCGCGTCCACCTCGTCCGCAATCGTCATGACGTCGGGCAATAGCACGCTGAAATCTAATGAATTCAGATTACTCTGCAGCGTCCCGAAAATTGTTACCTGCAGAATTCGGACTCATGAACCAGCATCGCAGGCGTGTAGCCTTGCTGGTATCGCAGCTTGCCATGGGCGACAGCAGCTGCGGAAAACGCTGCGTCACTGTCTTTGCCGGTACTGCTGGGCTTGCTCAAGCGGAAGGCCAAGTCTTCAACCAATTTGGGAAGGTGTCCAGTACGCTCGTCCTCGTCGAGCCGAAGGCAGCTGAGCTCATTGCTCTGTTTAGCGCGTTCCAACCACGCGTCGATGATTCTCGCTACGCTCCGTTGCAGAATAATGCCAACTCTCTCCTTTTCCAACCGGAGGCCAGGTCTGCGAGTAAGCATCTTTTCACGGACAAGGTCGACGAGTCTTCCGACTTCGAACGGCTTCACGATGATTTCATCTGCTTCCAGAAGGATAGCGGCCATTGCGCTCTGTACGTCGGGATAGCCACTGACTAGCAGAGTGAGCGCAGCAGGTTGAGAGTGGCGCATCGCTGTAACCACCGTGAAACCGTCACCCGGATCCGGCATGTGGAGATCGGTGATGAGCACATCGAAGCTCTCGGTCGCAATATGCCTCAAAGCTTCTGTCACACTAGCGGCAGCGACTACGTCGAATCCTTTGTGCATTAGGCTAGCATTCATCATTTCGCGAACGGCCTCATCGTCATCCACGAGCAACACTTTATGAGGAACAATGCCTTCCGCTGGAGTCATGGTGTTGACCTTTATGACGACCAACAGGAAGTATCGATTATTTCCATTTCAAGTAATGAGCAATAGCGAACAGTAGGTGAGAAGTTTAATAAGATACCGTGTCTCAGATACATAGACTGATACGGGGCGGTGGTTATTGTTCGGGAATCCGACGTTCGCACGCCCCGATCGCGCCTACTGCCATCTGAACATCCACTCGAAGGCCGGACTCGCGGGAGTTCGGCCTCCTTTTCACCGTGGCTTTGCAAGTTGAATAGAGGCGGGGCTAGCCTTGGGCGCCTGGGCAGAACGGAATTGCGAGGTAGTGTCCGGGCGTCGCAGAGCTGTGCTCACTGGCGATTGCTCCGTTGCCTTACTTTGGCCGTGACCTGGAGCCGAACCACGCCGCGTTTCCACTCTGGCCAAAACCAAGAGCGGTTAGTCGGCGTTGTTTGTTCCGACTTGTGAAGACTCCATGAATAGACGCATTTTAACCATGAATACTGGGTCCGCGACTTCGAAGTCCGCCCTCTATGAATCCGGGAATCGTAACGAGCTTCTCCTTTCCATGGCTGTAAATCATGTCAGCGTCTCAGTGGGACGTTTGAAGATTGCAGGTCCCGATGGGACCAGCTTGTTTGATTCGCCGGTTGATTATGAGGACCCGAATGGGGCATTGGAGATAATTTTTGCATGGCTGAACGACCATGGCTTTCTCTCAGGACTGGGGGCCGCAGGTCATCGGCTTGTCCAGGGAGGACCCCGCTACAAAGACCCACAACGTATTACGCCAGAGTTCTTGTTCGATATGCAACAGCTCGTTCAACTCGATCTTGATCATATGCCAGCGGCCATTAGTGGAATTCAATTCATAGCCAAAAGATTTCCCGATCTTCCCCAAATAGCGTGCTTCGACACGGCATTTCATAGCTCTCTCCCGCAAGTTGCGAGCATGTATGCGCTGCCTCGGAAATTCTTTGATCAGGGCATCCGGCGCGCTGGCTTTCATGGGCTTTCCTACGAATACGTAATGAGTGAGCTTCACATGCTTGAAGGAAATCTGGCCAGCGGGCGCGTAATCATTGCTCATCTCGGTAGCGGCGCTAGCATCGCCGCCGTGAAGGAGGGTAAGAGCATCGACACCTCGATGGGATTCACCCCGCTCGAAGGACTTGTTATGGCAACCCGTTCAGGGGATATCGATCCGGGCGCATTACTTTATCTCCATGAACATGACAAAATGTCCGCGAACGAAATGAATGCACTCCTGAATAAAGAATCCGGACTCCTAGGAATCTCGGGGACATCTGGGGACATGAAAATCTTGCTGGAAACGGCGCGCGAGGATGCTCGGGCCAAGGAGGCTGTGGCCCTATTTTGCTATCGCGCGAAGAAATACATTGGTGCGTATGCTGCCGTTCTTGGGGGACTGGACCTGTTGGTTTTTGCAGGAGGAATTGGAGAGCACGCGCCTGACGTTCGTAAACGGATATGCGACGGCCTCGAGTTTCTGGGTATTCGTTTGGAAGCTGGATCCAACGAAGTTAATGCAGCTTTGATATCGCATGCCAAGAGTCCGGTCAAAGTGCGCGTCATAAAGACCAACGAAGATCTGATGATCGCCCGACATGTCAGCTCCGCTCTCGGATGGACGGGTGTCCTGCCAACTTCTGTCAGCCAAAGTGTCTCCTAAGCACTGGTAACATCCCCGATCTTGATAAGGCTGATTCGCCGGGTGAATCCGATGTAGTGAACTGTTTGCAGTCAGTCGCTCAGCGCAGTGACAGACGTAACGCTTTGATGGGTTGTTATCCGCTTGACGTAACAGTCCTCGTGTATGGCGTTGCCGCTTTCATCGGCACACAGATCGACTTGTAAATCTAGAGTCTTGCTGCATAATACGCATGAAATCTCTGGGAAAGGGTGACCACCCATGATTGCCTCCTTTGGACGGTCACCACCAGACTGGACCCGAAGCGGTGTTGAGACTGAGCAAAACGGATCGTTTCTAGGAATCAGTGGTACAGCTAAAGTGGTACAGCTAAAAGGATCAAGCCAGAACAGTACATGAAGAGCGCGAACTGTTTTAAACGATCCCGAGACGTTGAAATAGGGGGACTTTGACAATATCAATCGCGAATGCCAAGACAAGGGCTCCACCCAATGTTCCTGCCATCACTGCCAATGGCAGCGGCGCCATTGCAATACCCCGATTCGCCAGTGTTGAGGCAATCAAGAGATCGGCTACCGACGAAAGTACAAGCCAGGAGCTTGGCCGTGTCGACCACATGCGCTTACGAGTTCGATTCGTATAGGTCGTCGCTTGGTTCCCGAACACAATAACTACGAAGGCGAGAGTTTGAAGTGTCTCAATTCCAAGACCGAGACGAAATTTACCTACAGCCAACACGGCGGCGCAAAACACGAGCTCACAAAGACCGACGAAGACTCCTGAGATCGTTAGGTTGCCAACCCGCCATACACTTGGCATTGAGGACGGACGCACATTGTCCGTCGTCAAGGACATGCCGAGGAAGTCGCCAGTAATCATGATGAGAACCATCAACATCGGCGTGAGGATGGCGTGTCCTGTCATAATCAGGCCCGCTGCCAGGAAGAGCACCTGCACGGTCTTCTTGGTAACGGAATTCAGCGTATAGGTCAGGATGCGCTGGAATGTTACGCGGCCTTCTTTCACTGCAGCCACAACACCCTCAAGTCCAGGTTTCGTCAGTACGATTCCGGCAGCCGACTTCGCGACGTCGGTAGCAGTCGAAACCGCAATTCCCATCTGTGCCTGGCGCAGCGCCGGCGCGTCGTTGGCTCCGTCACCGCACATGCCAACGGTGTGACCATTTTTTTGGAACGCCTGCACAAGATGATACTTATCCTCGGGAAGCACTCCAGCAAAGACAGAGAACTTGTCTGGAGCCACGCCCGCCGGAATTGCCTCAGGCGGACAAACTGCTCCATCGAGTCCCACCGCAAGTGCGATAATCGCCGCCGTCGCGGGCGCGTCACCGGTCACCATCACCGTGCGCACACCCAGAGCGCGCAGCTCCTTGACTAGCTCAGCTGCATCATCCCGAGGCGGATCGCTCAATGCAATGATTCCAGCAAGCTGCATTTTCGTTGTTGTACCGACAGCAACTGCCAGCACCCGGAAGCCCTTCTTTTCGAATTCGTCTGCCGTCGCAGACGCTGTTGGCAGGGCGTCGGTAAGCTTGATCACGGCAGCAAATGCTCCCTTTACGGCGCGAAGTGTATTCCCCTTCGCATCAACCGCTGTTGCCGTTGACATTTTTGTTGCTGGATCGAACGGCACGAAATTGGTCACTTTCGACGGATTGCCGATGTTCATTTTCTTGGCCGCAGCGCGGATGGCAATATCTACGGGATCATCGCCACCGTCCGAACTGGTCAGCGCTGCCATTGCGAGCAGGTGCGCTTCATCGAAACCAGGCTCGGGACGGACGGCAGTGATCGCCAGTTGGTTGAGAGTTAAGGTGCCCGTTTTGTCTGAGCACAGAACATCCAGGGTTGCTGCTTCGTCCACTGCCGACAATCGAGTTGGCAGCACCCCCAACCGCGCCAGGGCCTTTGCGCCCACTGCTGCCGCAAGGGTAAACGTGGCGGGCAGCGCCACCGGGATCGATGCCAGTACAGCAGTCAGAACCAGGGGGATAATCTCCCCAATTGGCATAGCGCGGGTATGTGCGTAAACCACCAATAGGACAATCACCGCGCCATTGAATATGGCAAGATTTCGTACTACACGCACGACGGTTTTCTGCTGCGTACTCTGGACACGGGCGGTGCGAACCAGTTCCGCGGTATGACCAAACTTTGTCCGTGCGCCAGTTGCGGTGACAATCGCTGTCGCTTCGCCACGCCGCACGAGCACTCCTGCGTATGTTTGCAAGCCCGGTCCAGCTTCGATCGGGACCGATTCACCCGTGAGCATGGACTGATCAAGCAGAACCGATCCGTCGATTAGCTTCACATCGGCTGCCACCACACCACCGAGGGAAAGCTTCACGGAATCGCCCGGAACCAGTTCACTAGCGGGTATGGTCTTCCAAGTACCGTCACGTCGCACAGAAGCGCTAAGTGCGAGTCTCGATTTCAGCGCGGCCAGGGTGGCTTGGGCGCGTCCCTCCTGAAAAAATCCCAGAGCAGCATTGAACACCAGGAGCCCAGCAATGACGGACGCTTCGACATATTCGTGCAGGACTGCCTGGAGGATGATCGCGGCTTCCAACATCCATGGAACCGGCGCCCAGAATTTGGCAAGCGCCATACGCCATGGCCGTAATGTCGTGTCCCGTATTGCATTGGGGCCGTATTGTGCAAGCCGTGCTTTGGCGTCATCACTGGTGAGACCGGGCGCAAGGTTATCTTCGCCGCTCGGTTTTTCTGTTTCCGTTACGGCAACCGAGTCCGCAGTCATGGTAGTCATTATTTTCAAGGCTACAGGCGATCGGCTCAGTGAGAATGAGCATTCTTGCTCAGAAGGATGCAACTACCACTGCTAGGGTCGGATCCATTGAGGACTTTAGATGGCGAGTGCATCCGGACTGCTGCCGAGAGAAGAGAAGCGAAACACCGCTGTTTCGCAAGTTCCTCTATATCCATTACGCTTCGAACCGATCTATCAGTACCGGCTTTGGGGAGGCCGGTGTTTGGCGGAACTGCTCGCCACTCCACTACCGAGTGGGCCGGTCGGCGAGGCGTGGATACTCAGCGACCGCGATGACCATGCCAGCCAGGTAGCTGATGGACCTCTCAAAGGGCAGACGATCGGTCAATTGCTGGAACAGTTTCCCGAACAAATGTTGGGAAAGCTGGTTCACCGTTTTCAACGATTCCCACTGCTGCTGAAATTCCTTGACGTGCAACAAAGGCTCTCAGTTCAGGTGCATCCCCGGGAAGCGAACGCGACACTGTTGTCGGCGGGCGAGACCGCAAAAACCGAAGCCTGGGTCGTACTGGAGGCGAGACCGGAAAGCCGCATCTATGCAGGTCTGCAGCCTGGAACAAGTGCAGCCAGCCTCACACTAGCGATAGAGACAGGAACTGTAGAGGGACAATTGGCCGAGTTTACTCCGAAAACAGGTGATGCCGTTTTCCTGCCGGCCGGGACGGTTCACTCTCTGGGCGGCGATGTTGTCGTTTTCGAAATTCAGCAGAACAGCGACGTGACGTTCCGCCTATATGACTGGGGCCATGTTGACGCGAAGACAGGCAAACCACGGGCGCTCCAAATCGAGCAGGCAATGGCCTGCATTGATTTTGCACAAGGCGTGATCGGCCCAGTAGCGCCAGTGTTCGAGGCAACGACTCCCGTAAATCGCGAGAAGCTTTTTGACTGTGAATATTTCCGGGTATGGCGTTTGCGTGGGGAGTCACCGTTTACCGTCGGTGCCGCGGATTTGCCGCGGGTGCTGGTATGCATCGAGGGCGCAGGACAGGTCGAGCATGGCCATGACACGTATGACATTAGAAAAGGCGACGTATTTCTCTTGCCAGCGGCGCTCGGTGCGTGTGCGTTTCGACCCGGTGAAGCCGTAACCCTGCTGGAAATTGCGCTGCCGGATTGCCATTCCCAGAATTCGCGATCGGAAGCACTGTGAAAACGCTCATCGTGTTTGATCTGGACGGCACGCTTGCCGGAAGCAAGTCGCCTCTAAACTCTGAAATGTCGGGGTTGTTGCACGATCTTCTACTAATCGTGAAAGTGGCGGTGATTTCCGGAGGCGATTGGCCGCAGTTTGAAGAACAACTGTTATCCAACTTTCCCCAAGATGAACGCCTGAAGAATTTGTCTTTGCTTCCAACTTCCGGAACGAAGTTCTACCGATACGACGCAGGAGCATGGACGAAGATCTATTCCGACGATTTCAGCTCGGAGGAACGAGACAAGATTCTCAGTTCCCTGAAAACGGCGATCGACATCGCCGGCTTTAAGATCGCAAAGATCTGGGGAGAGCAGGTTGAGGACCGGGGCAGCCAGATAACATTTTCCGCCCTGGGTCAGCACGCCCCTTTAGAGGAAAAAGCGAAATGGGATCCGGAAGTTATTAAGCGGGATAAGATCAAAGCGATACTCGACACTTTCATTCCCGAGTTTTCTGTCCGAACCGGGGGTTCCACATCCGTCGATATAACCAAACCTGGCGTTGACAAGGGTTACGGCATCGGAAGGCTACGAGATCTCCTCAATATCTCGATAAAGGAGATGATTTATATCGGCGATGCCTTGTACGTGGGTGGCAATGACTACCCCGCTAAAGAGGCGGGAGTGGATTGCGTTTCGGTTAAAGGTCCCCAGGAGACAAAGCTGGTTATTCAAACACTCATCGCGTCTTCAGCGATCGGTTTTACTTCTTAACTATCGCTAAACACAGCTTTGCGCGGATGTCCCTTGGCCAGCGGTGGCGGAGCGCTTGGCTCGCTGAAGTCCGCCGTCCACTGCCAGTTTCTGATTTCCGGCATGTCTTCCAGATGTTGCCGAATGTATTCGTGATGCTCGTAGAGCTTGCGGTTGAACATGTCGACTGCGTCCGACGCCTGCAAGCGTAGCCGCGAGACATGCTTCAGGGCATCGATCGCGAGGTGAAATCGGCTCATCAGATTCAGCACCACCATATCGAATGGCGTAGTGGTCGTGCCGCGGTCCATGTACCCACGCACATGGAAGCGACTCTCATTGGAACGGCCATGGACCATGGTGTGAATGAGCCAACGATTGTTGTGGAAGGCAAAGATGACCGGTGCATCCTTGGTAAAAAGCGTGTCGAATGACATATTGTCCATTCCGTGCGGATGATCGTCCGGCATCATCAGGATGCTCAAATCCACGACATTAACGACTCGCACCTTGATTCCGGGAACGTACTTCTGCAGAAGCCACGAGGTCGCGCAGATCTCAATCGTCGGCACGTCACCAGCGCATGCCAGCACAACATCCGGTTCTCCACCTTCATCGTTAGTCGCAAATTTCCAAATAGACGCGCCTCGCGAGCAATGTTCTAGGGCCTCCTCCATGTTCAGCCATTGAAGTTGGGGTTGCTTACCGCAAGTGACGATGTTGACGTAGTTCCGGCTTCGCAGGCAGTGGTCGAAGACATTTAAGAGGCAATTACTGTCCGGCGGGTAATAGACCCGGATGGTTTCACTCCTGCGCGCCAGCGCGTTGTCCACAAACCCTGTTGCCTGATGACTGAATCCATTGTGATCGTTTCGCCAAGCGTGACCAGTGAGGAAGACGTTCAAGGATGCAAGTGGCCGTCGCCATGGGAAGTCGCGGCACTGCTCTAGCCACTTCGCATGTTGCGTCAACATTGAATCGACGACTTGCGCGAAGGCCTCATAGGAAGACCACATGCCGTGGCGCCCGGTCAGCAAATAGCCTTCGAGCCAACCCTGGCAACAATGTTCGCTTAACACTTCCATTAAGCGGCCATCCGGACTGAGTTCATCGTCGATCGAGACCGTTTTCGCCATAAAGCAGCGCTTGGTGGCTTCGAGCACGGAATTTAAGCGATTGGAGTTCGTCTCATCGGGGCAGAACATTCGAAAATTCTTTGGATTCAGTCTAAAAATATCTCCAAAAAATTCGCCCAGCTTGCGTGGCGCTTCAGCGACCACTTGCCCAGGTCCGGGAATATTCAGGGCATAGTTCGTAAAGTCGGGTATGTCGAGCGCGGTCAGCAGCCGTCCGCCATTCACATGAGGATTGCCGCCCATGCGGCGATTTCCCATGGGTGCAAGATCGGCCAATCCCTGGATGAATTTTCCGTCCTTATCGAAGAGTTCCTCGGGCTTGTAGCTCCTCATCCAGCCTTCGAGGATCTTCAGATGTTCGGGATCTTCGCGAACCGTCGCGAGCGGAACTTGGTGCGCCCGGAATGTGCCCTCAATCGGGATTCCGTCCACTTCTTTCGGACAAGTCCATCCCTTGGGCGTCCGCAGGATGATCATGGGCCAGATTGGTTGCTTCTTGAAGCCGTTCCGGCGCGCTTCCCGTTGGATGGCCTGAATCTCGGCATAGCAATCGTCCAGCGTTTGTGCTAGGAGTTGATGAACAACTTCAGGATCGTCGCCTTCAACAAAATAAGGCCTGTATCCGCGTCCCGCATAGAGCGCCTTTAAATCTTCGTCGCTTGTCCTTGCCTGAACAGTTGGCCCGGAGATTTTATAGCCGTTGAGGTGCAGAATCGGAAGGACAGCACCGTCTCGTACTGGATTTAGAAAATTGACGGACTTCCAGCTTCCTTCAAGCGGGCACGTCTCTGACTCTCCGTCACCGATCACGCAGGCAACGATCAGATCAGGATTGTCGAAAGCGGCCCCAAAGGCGTGAACCATCGAATAGCCAAGTTCCCCGCCTTCATGCATGGAATTCGGCACGTGTGGTCCGCAATGGCTTGGTACGCCGCCCGGTGTCGAGAACATACGGAAAAGAAGGCGTAGGCCGTTTTCATCAGGCGTGATCTCAGGATGTACTTCAGTGTAGGTTCCCTCGAGATACGAATTGGCGTTCAGAGAAGGGCCGCCATGCCCGGGCCCTGCAATATAGATGATATTTGCATCGTGCTTTTTGATGATGCGATTCAGATGAATGTAGATGAGGTTCTGTCCCGGCGAAGTTCCCCAATGCCCAAGCAGTCTGGGTTTAATCTGTGCCGCTCTGAGCGGTTCTCGCAACAGGGGATTTTCAAAAAGGTAAATCTGCCCAATACACAAATAATTCGCGGCGCGCCAGTAGCGGTTCATGCGATTGAGCATGTCCGGCGTCAGCGGGCCTTTGGATTTCGGCGCTCCGCTTGGACCGTGGCCGTTCACGGCCACGGCGGTAGACAAAGCCCCATCGAAAGCAAACTTGGCGAGATTGGAAGACGCATCGCGATTCTTGTCCGGTGGCTTTGTGCCGCGATCCTGATCGGCAGTGATGGTCTGGTTTTTAATAGGCATAAGAGATGGTCTAAGACTTGTATCTGCTCAGGGCGTCGCCCGTTCCGAGCAGTCTTGTTCGTGACAACGGATGAGATCAGATTTTAGGGAGCTAGTTCTCTTTCACTTGCTGCGCTAGTTCGCGAAACTCTTTGGATTGTTTGTGGCTGGCCTTCACTTGAAGCTGTGCGAGCTGTCGAGATTTCTCACTGGGCATGAGCAAGACCAAGGCCTCAAGTTCGGTTGCCGCGTCGTGCGCGTGGCCGGCCTGTTTTAACATCAGGTGCTCGAATTTCCGGACTGACTCATTGTGATCCATATTTCCCTCCTGCCAAACGTATACCCTACGGGCTGAGCAAGAGTGAGCACTCTTGCTCAGAAGAATCATACGTCCGTCGTTAAGCTCGAATTTCCACGGACTTAAGAATTAAACAGGAGCTATCCATGCCGCTTAAGATGCACGCTGCGGTCGTCGAGCAATTCGGAAAAGCGTTGCAGCTTCAGGAATGGGATGTCCCTGCTCCCGCAGCTGGCCAAATTCTGGTGAAAACCGAAGCCTGCGGCGTATGCCATACCGATCTGCATGCAGCTCATGGCGATTGGCCCGTGAAGCCAACACTCCCGTTCATTCCTGGCCATGAGGCAATTGGTTTGGTCACTGCCGTTGGATCGGGCGTGACCATCGTGAAAGAGGGTGACCGGGTTGGGGTGCCTTGGCTCTACTCGGCCTGTGGTCACTGCGAATACTGCTTGGCTGGCTGGGAAACCGTATGTGCTCAGGCGCAATTCGGCGGCTATACGCGGAACGGCGGTTTTGCCGAATACCTCCTGGCCGATCCGAATTATGTTGCCCATATACCTTCCGGCCTTAGCGCCACGGATGCCGCGCCGTTGATTTGCGCTGGAATCACGACCTACAAGGGGATCAAGGAGACCGAGGCACGGCCCGGCGAATGGGTCGCTATCTCCGGCGCTGGCGGACTCGGTCACTTGGCCATTCAATATGCGAAGGCCATGGGACTACTCGTCTGCGCAATCGACATCGACGATGGCAAGCTGGCCCATGCTACGCGCCTTGGCGCCGATTTCGTGATCAATGCCAAGACTGGAGATCCGGCAGCTGCGGTAAAGAAGGCGACCGGCGGCGGGGCTCATGGGGTTCTGATTACCGCGCCTTCGCTCATTGCATTCAAGCAAGGCGTCGGCATGACCCGTAAGCGTGGTACTTGTGTTTTGGTCGGACTGCCGCCCGGCGAATTTCCAGTTCCGCTCTTTGATGTGGTGGCGAACTGCATCACCATCCGAGGTTCATTCGTCGGTACCCGCCAGGACATGGTCGAAGCCCTCGCTTTCGCGGTCGGAGGCAAAGTCAAAGCCGATATCGAGCTTCAGCCCTTGGCTTCGATCAACCAAATCTTCGACCGCCTGGAGCACGGCGATGTGCCATCGCGCGTGGTCCTTGATTTCGCGTCAATCAAGACGAAAAACCAGCGTTCGCTAGTTGATCAGCATTTGGCAACCGCGGGTGCTGGTTCAACAAGAGATCTGTAATTGGTTCAAGAACTGCGGCAAGTTGCCGAGGAGACAAAAATGTCTAAAGAAGATTCAGTTGTCGCGGTATATCAAACCCACACGGACGCGGATCGAGCAGTTAAGGACCTTCAGCGCGATGGCGTCGACATGCGCAAGTTATCTATCGTCGGCAAAGGGTACCACACAGATGAGCATGTCGTGGGTTACTACAATGCAGGCGATCGCATGAAGTATTGGGGCAAGGCGGGTGCATTCTGGGGCGGTTTCTGGGCTCTACTTTTCGGCTCGGCGTTCTTCATGATTCCCGGCCTCGGCCCAATCCTGGCAGCGGGACCTGTAGTTGCATGGATCGTGGGGGCGCTGGAAAGTGCAGTTGTGGTGGGAGGGTTTAGTGCATTAGGAGCTGGCCTCTACAGCATAGGGATTCCCAAGGACAGTATCGTGAAGTATGAAGCAGCCATCAAGACAGATCAATTCGTGCTGATCGCCCAGGGGACCGCTGTGGAAGTGGCGAAAGTGAAAGACATCATTAAAAGCACGCACCCTCTTTACTGCGAATTGCACACAGCTGAACCAGTAGCGGCGTAGCAATGGAGTCGGACTCCACGTCCGGGAGTGCGGTGTCCCTGCCGAGTACTCGAACCGCTAACGAGGGCGTCGCGTAAAATCCGCCGCGCGGCCGGTCCAACGAATGGAAAGAATCCAATGTCAAAGACTTGGGAACATTATCATCACGCTGGTCGTCATCATGAGCGGGCGGCCTATCACTTTAACGAGGCGGCGAAATACAACCAAGCCGAAGAGTACGAAAAAGCTGCGCACCACGCATACTTGGCTCACGCACACAATCAACACGCCGTTCATAACGAAAACGAGGCCGCGAAACTGTACGCATCGCAGTGCGACACGGAGTACGCTGGAACCCGATAGCTGAAGTCAATTTGATGAGGAAGGCCCGATGACTAATGAGACTTTAGAAGTCCCTCGAACAACTCCGCGAAGGCGTGGATCGAGCGATAGCATAGGAACGGTCACTGGCAGCACGTTTGCCTCGCTGATTTTAGAAGCTAGGGGACCAATCGTGGTTGAGTTCATGTCTTACGGCTGCGTACACTGCCGGGCGATCGAACCTGTCCTTGAGAAAGTGGCAGAGACGGTGAAGTCCAAAGAGAAGATCTTCAGAGTCAATACCGCGGTCGATGAGGAACTCTCCGACAGCTACGACATCCAAGGCACACCAACTTTGCTCATGTTTCTGAATGGGAAAGAAATGGGACGTGTCGAAGGCCCGCACCCGACAGTATCGAGCGTCCTGACAGCGGTAACAGAGCCGTTCGAGTCGTGAAATGAGCCGATTGCCTCAAGCGCAAACCAAGCCAATCCTGTTATTTAATGACGAATGCGCCGTCTGCCGCCTCATTGGTCATTGGGTGCAGAGGTCGGCACAGAACAGGTCGGGCGAGATAAGTCTCATCGTGCGACCGATTGGCGACGATCCGGATGCGCTGCTGGCGCTCCATTCGGACCTCGACATCTGGGATGCCTATGAGACGATCCATCTCCTCATGCCCGATGGCTCGATGAAGCTCGGTGGAGAAGCCGTTGCCGAGGTTCTGCGAAGTTTGCCCAACACTAAATGGTTCGCCGGGTGGTTCTCCGTCAGCATATTTGGATTCCAACCATTTCAGATGGTACTCAACGTGAGCTACACTATTCTGGCTGACGTGCGCCCCCTTTTCGGATGTGAGAGTTGTGGAACGGCGGGCTGGCTGCGATCGATTGCATCGATCACTAAATGGGCGAAGGGCATATTCGGTGAGAAGCGCCACCCAAGCCCGAGCCCGCATTTCACATCCCTTGCAGGTAGAGGGGCTCGGCCGCTACAGGTAGCGGCAGAGCGTCCCCCGCAAGCGCGTCACATCTGAAATTACTACAAAGACTAGCCTATTCAAGGCACGATCACTGCTGAACCATCCCCAGTCTCCTCCTTCACAGAAAGTAGGGCCTGGTTTGCGTCTCCCAGGGAAAATACAGTGACTTGCGGGCGAATATTCAGATCATGGGCGATCTTTAAAAAGTCGCGCGCATCCTGTCGCGTCATGTTTGCCACACTGCGAATCTGCCGCTCACCCCAAAGCATCTTGTCATAGTCAAAGGCAGGCATCTGGTCAAGATGAATTGCATTGATCGCAACTACTCCCCCCTTGCGCAAACTCGCGAGGGCGCTCACTACGACCTTCCCGCTTGGAGCGAACGTAACGGCACGGTCGAGCGATACAGGTGGCTGGTCATCCTCTTTGCCGACCCAGGTTGCGCCCAGGGAAACAGCCAACTTTCGATGGGATTCGCCTCTCGTAACAACATAGACCTCGCATTTCCAGGATTGCAGAATAGCAATCGCCAAACTTGCCGAGCTTCCAAAACCAAAAAGCCCAACTCGCTCGCCAGGTTCGATCCCGGCCACCCGCAGGCTGCGGAAACCGATGATGCCCGCGCAGAGCAAGGGAGCCACATGAACGTCGTCCAAACCAGGAGGCAACGGAAAGACAAAGTCCGTCCGCGCGAGGACGTACTCGGCATAGCCTCCATCAACTGTGTAACCTGTAAAGGTAGGCTTATCGCAAAGATTTTCCATTTCGCGGTGACAGTACCAGCAGTCACCATCGACACCACCCATCCACGAAACACCGACATGGGTTCTAGTGGCTAACTCCGCCGTCGCGCCTTCCACCACTTCGCCTACGATCTGATGGCCAGGAATGAGTTGCGGTCGAAGTGCCGGCAGATCTCCTTCCACAATGTGCAGATCAGTGCGGCAAACCCCGCAGGCGACAACTCTAAGCAATACGTGGCCGGCCTTAAGTTGTGGACGGGGGACTTCCTTGATTTGAAGAAACGATCCAGGCGGTTTATGTACCGATGCAAAAACTGCAGCTTTCAATCCGGCTTACCCTCCCGACTCTATATTCTCCTCGCAAAAGCGTACCCCAAGGGTACTGTTCCATGCCGCGAGTTGATCTGCTGAGCAATTCGAGACAGTAATCAGGCAGCATCTCGCGTAACACTCGGACCACCATCTACCGGTGTCAGAAGCACTCCAGTCCATCGCGGGAAATGTTCGCACTACAGCAACGGTATTGGCAGTGCTCGTAGAGACCAAGCTTCGAAATGGCGGTGGGACCGGCTCGCTTTCCAAGAAACTGATTAATTCGATCTGGTAGCCGCGTCGTCGGATACTTGTCGATTCTGCCAGTCATTGACGTCTGCCCGCAAACCCTTCATACCACGCAAGGCATTAGCCATCGCTAGCCTCTCTTCGGGAGTTCCGCCGTGATCCATGGAAAACACATGCTGCCGTTTCCGTATTTCAGACTCGGCTGTCTGAAGTCGCTCCTGCATCTTGGTCCAGTCCGTTTCGAGAATGGCGGTTCGGTAGGCTTCTTGCCAAGTCTGTGTCACATTGAAGTCCTAGGATTTTTCCCTACTGCCGGAATGCTGGTTTCCGCGTATTCTGTCATCCCCGGATAGGACGGATGTTCAATTTTGACCATATTTTGGACGACGGCTAGAGGGATGGTTTGCCGTTAGGCTTTCTTAAGCCACGGTTGGTGAACTCTGGTGCGACCGTCATCATCCCACTTCACGATTGCGTCTTCTTCGTTAGCACGTTCAACAGTGCCGAACTCTTTTGTTGGTTTTCCGAAATTACCCAAACCCTCGACGCGGTCACCGGGAGTCAGTTCCGGGCCGCAACCAGAGGGCTGATCAAGCGGTGGGTTCTTTGCGCGATCTGAGTCAGGGGCCGCTCCGGGGTGTGACAAAGGCGGTTGCCGAGCCTTGCGCAGTTTCGGCACCAGTTTGGTGGTACGGCTCATATTTCAATTCTGACATCGACGCAGGTTTCAGACTGGTCAATATTGATCCCATTCATTGGCAATTGCTCTAACCGCGAAAAGTGAACCAGCGAAAGTGATTTTTGTAATTCCGACGAGAGCTCCGAATACAACCTCCTGTTTCTTCCGTTTCTCATCAATCGTATACTGTGGCCGTAATGTGGTGTCCGTTGAACTCCACAGCGAAAAGCGTTTTCGTACAATAAACGTACAATGGATCGGACAATGAGGCCGTTTTAGCCCTTGTGGCACTTCCTAGAATCAATAACTTATGTGCTGTCAACGTAGTGAATAGTTCGACTCCCGTCGCCTCCACCAATATCTATTTTATAATCAATTACTTAGAGACAGATTTTAATTCCGTACAATGACCTACCGGAGAGGCGGGTTCTCCGCCGGAACTTTCCTCTTATAATTCCCTCGCGCTGCATGCGCTCACATCTACATAATTATGCCACCACTAGTAGTACAATTATGTAAGGAGATTTTTATGGCTGAACTCTTTTCTGTTAGCGAAACGGCTGCAATTGCGGAAGTGCCGCCAGAAACGATCCGGACTGCGCTGGAGAAGAAGTCCGTCTCGCCGTCATTTAAGCGAAAGACGGGCAAGGCCGTGCGCTATCAATTCTCAGTTGGAGACGTTCTTCTCACGAAAGTAATTGTCGAGTTTCCGTTTAGTTTGAGCAAGGAAGACAAGCAATCTTTGGCGAAGATTCTGTCACGTGGCAATCGCACGGCGTCGCGCTGGTCGAGAGAGGGCGCGGACCTAGTCTATCGGTCCGGAGACATACGGGTTTCCGTTGAATGTAAAGCATTCCGCCAGAAGGTGGCGCGAAATCTGTCAGCATTCCGCTGGGGTAGACGACGCATTGTTTCTAATCCTGACGTTTTGGGAGGAGAACCCGTCTTTCGTGGTACCCGCATACCCGTTCAGCATGTTGCATCCCTTTTTCGCAAAGGAGTTCGCGAGGACGAAATTGCGGAGGATTTCCCAGGACTCAGTTCTCGTGACCTAGCCTATGCCCGGCTCTTCTCTCGCCTCACCGAAAGCCCCGGACGACCGCGGAAGCGGTTGGCGCTTCGACGCGGACTGAGCGCATGATCAGTCTCTTGCTGGACGAGAACATCTCTCCAGCACTTGTGAGACTGTTGGCTAACCTCGGCGTGTATTCTCAATCTGTACCGCACGTTGGCCTTGCAGGTCGGGCGGATCATGTTGTCTGGAAGTATGCTCTCGATCATGACTTTGCGGTGGTCACCACGAACGCGCGAGACTTCATTGAACTTCTCGACGCACCGGTTCATCCGGGATTGATCGTTTTCCGTGAAAGTGGCCTGAGCAGGCAGGAACAGTGGGAGCGCCTCATTCCAGTTGTTGAGCACGTCAACAAATCCGGGGATGAAGACTTCCTTCTGAACAAGTTGATCGAGATCACCGGCGTCCGCCAGTTCACAGTCAGCGAAATCCCAGAACCAACTAATTAAGTTCCGGGTTAAAGACAAAACACCCGGACGCGGCTGGTTCACGTCTCGCCACGCTGCATCGGGTCTATAATTACGCCCACGAATGGCGCTCGTTTCCGGTACCAAACTCGGCTCATATGAAATCCGGTCAGCGCTCGGCGCAGGTGGGATGGGCGTAGTGTATCGCGCCACGGATACGAGACTCGGCCGGGATGTCGCGCTCAAGGTGCTGCCCGCCGAGATGGCACAAGACGCCGAACGGCTAGGGCGTTTTCGCCGAGAAGCCAAGGTCCTGGCGCAACTCGATCATCCGAACATTGTCACGATTTACTCGGTGGAAGAATCGGAAGGCGTCCACTTCCTGACGATGCAACTTGTGGAAGGACTGCCACTCGACCGCTTGATCAACCAAAACGGCCTGCCGATCGAGCAGATCGTAGAAATAGCGGCGGGCTTGGCCGATGCGCTCGCGGCTGCCCACGAAAAAGGTATCGTCCACCGTGATCTGAAACCCGCCAACGTCATGGTCACAAATGAAGGCCGCGTCAAAGTTCTTGATTTCGGCCTGGCGAAGGATGTTCGTGGCACCGGTCTTGGCGACGCTACTATGACGTCCGACAGCCGGACGCAGGTCGGCGTGGTCATGGGAACGCCAGCCTACATGTCGCCGGAACAGACCTCTGGCCGTCCGCTCGATCATCGCACCGACATTTTTTCGATGGGCGTAATGCTTTTTGAAATGTCGACCGGAAGGCGCCCATTCGATGGCAGTTCTTCAGCGGAGTTGGTTTCGGCAATTTTGCGGGATACTCCGCCGTCAGTGACGGACTCGCGTGCCGATCTGCCCAGTGATCTGGCGCGGATTATCCGCCGCTGCCTGGAAAAAGATCCGCGACACCGCGTGCAGACCGCGCGTGATGTAAGCAACGAGTTCCGCGACCTCGCGCGAAGCGCAATGAGGCCACAATCGGTTTTCGTATCGCCGCGCTCTGCACCTGCTGCCAATTCAGGGGCAGCACGGGCCGACGACGGCTTCTGGGTCGCGGTGTTGCCGTTCAAGTACAGCGGAGCCAATGCTGATCTCGCTGCGCTCGCTGAAGGGTTGTCAGATGGGATTGTGACGGGGCTCTCGCGTTTTTCCTACTTGAAAGTGATCGCGCGAAGTTCGACGGCACGGTACGCAGGACAAGCGGTGGATGTGCGAACCGCGGGCAAGGAGTTGGGCGCACGTTATGTCATGGAGGGAACGCTTCGCCAGGCCGGAGCGAAAATTCGTATTGCCGTGCAGTTGGTCGATGCGCAGACCGGATCGCATCTCTGGGCAGAGAACTATGAGCGTGCATTCGCCAGCGAAGCCTTGTTTGAGCTGCAGGATGACCTTGTCCCGCGGATAGTTTCCACCGTTGCGGAGACACGAGGTGTTCTGCCGCGCAGCATGGCTGAGACACTGCGAACCAGGAACCCCGACCGCTTGAGTCCTTATGAGGCGCTGCTACGTGGTTTCGCATACTTCCAGCAGATCAACAGGGAAGAGCACGCGGCAGTGATGGCACTCCTTGAGCGGGCGGTAGAACAGGCGCCTGACAATAGCGATTGCTGGGCCCTGCTGTCTCTTTTCTATAGCGAAGGATACGCCCACGGTTTCAGCACGAGGGCTGATTTGCTTGAGCTTGCCTATAGGGCTTCGGGGCGCGCCATTGAAGCTTCGCCATCCAATCATCTTGCCCATCACGCCCGTGCCAAGGTTGCCTTCTTTCGACGCGAAGTTCGCGCTTTGCGAAGCGCCGCCAAGCGAGCCATCGATCTGAACCCGATGGATGGATTCACGATTGCCCACATGAGCTTTCTGATTGCTTATTCCGGCGACTGGGAGCAGGGCTGTGCACTGGCGGAGAAGGCCCGCGGCCTCAATCCCAGCCATCCGGGATGGTGCTGGTTCCCACCGTTTTTCGACGCCTATCGCAAAGGCGACTACCCGGGTGCGCTGGAGTTCGCCCTCAAAGTGAATATGCCTGGTTTCTGGCGCGATAGTTTAGCGCGCGCGGTAGCCTACGGACAGCTTGGCGAGTTGGAAGCGGCGGAGAAGGCGCTACAGGAACTTCTGGCCGTGAGGCCTAATTTCGCTTCGCAAGCGCGGCAAGAGTGCGAGAAGTGGTGGCAACCAGAGCTGGCGGACAGTTTGTTGGAGGGTTTGCGCAAAGCGGGACTGGAGATTCCGGAGGCCGGAACTAGCGCCTCAAGGAAGATATCGACTTCCTTAAGCCGGGGGGAGGCTCGGGATTCGGGGGCTTCTCGGCACGCCTCGGAGCTGGCAGAAAGTCCTCGCGATTTGATGCCATGGAACTATTGCGCTACGCTGGCGCAGGCGAATATCGTCGCGTGATCGGGAACTCCGACCAGGAGCAGCTCATGCCATCGGCTAAGAAGAAATCCAGCAAACCAGCCTCTTGTCCAGAATGCGGAGGCGTGGACTTGGTCAGAAAGATCACCACTTATCCCGTCCTACTCTCCGGCCCGCTGCAAGGTAAGCAGGTCCACGTTGGCCGTGTTGCTCTCCACGAATGCTTGACCTGCGGACACCTCATGCCCACCCCTGCTGGCCAGGCGAAAGTCGATCGCAATGTCGATATGGGCATCCGCCTCTTCCTCGGACAACTGCATTGATCGGCTATCGCCCACGCTCCCACACGCTTGCCGCAAACTCACGGTGTACTACCTGTTCGAGATGGGGGTGATCGTGGACCGCATCGTCAATGCCGCCATTGAGCGTGTCCAAGAAGTCGTGCGATCCTATGAATAAGGATCTCGATGATCTCTTGAAACAGGCACGTCGCAAGACCCGTGTGCGTCTGGTCGATGACCTTCGCAGCCAAGTCGGGTCGTTTGACACAAAGATCGCGAGTACGGTTGAAGCCGGAGATCCCACATTGCAACAAGTCACGCCCGCTTTGCAGGCTTCCAGCCAGAAAGTCCTGGAAATCACCTCCGAGCTTGAGAGCAGCGGTTGGGCTCACGTGCAGCGCGACCATAGTAACGCTCGGCATCTGCTTTATCGGGCGGAATGGGTGTTGAGCACCGTATCGTTTTTGACATTGCTGTTAAGTATTTGGATCAGCTTCGTACTCCCGCGCCAAGTTGTGAAACCGTTGGTAGATCTGAGAGAAGCCGTGGCCGCAGGCAACTATCAGATCGACTTTGAACTGCGCGGGGAGGGCGAACTAGTAGATCTTGCAATGCAAAGAGTGTGCGGAACCTGATTGCGCACCTTAAGCAGACGGGCTGACAGTTCCATCCCAAAGGCACTTCACTTTCAAGCATTGAATGTTTCTCAGAAAAAACGGCAATGAGCTTGTCACCTATGAGCGTTTCATGTACGCCGAAACCAAGACGCCCATGTAATCAGCAAGATTCCAAGCGCAGAACGTCATTCCGACAAACGTAAGTGTCCCAGAAACGTTTTTCACAGAATGCTCCGCGGCCTCACGAGGAAGACGGCTAGGGAGGATTCGCTCGCAATCGCCCTCGCAAGGCCCACGGAACACCCGCGCGACTGAGGTCTGGCCATTGCACAAGGCCACAGCGCTGGGCCGCAGACGACGTGCCACCCAATCCCGTCGTCGCGAGTCTTGAAAACTGGTACCGATCGCAACCATCCGAGTCGGTCGTCTGATCTAATTCACTGCTAGTCTTTCGGTTTCTTTTTTTCTAGAATCCACCGACTCCAACTGTCAGGGAGAACTGCTGGTTTGCCTTGGCCCTTGGGCTTCTTGCGAAAGGCATGCACAAATGCCACGCATTGATAGCACGAGGAACGCAATCAAGAAACAGACTACTAACGCGGTGTCAATCATCTTCCCCAAGCAGTTTCCTCCATTTGGCAGATGGTCTGGCCGAGATGCCAACCGCCATAGGAACTGACCCGCTGTTTCAATGTCTATAGATTCTTTGCTTGACGATTTTCGTTGTATCGCTGCACGATATAATGTGAGGGTAGACGATCTGCTGCCCGTAAACGGTGATCGGAGGCCAGCACAAGAAAGCTGTCGGCCAGCAAAAAGGGGTTGGATCGTTGGGCAATCGCGAAAAAAATCGCTATTTTGCGAAGGAGCGGACAACCTTTCGACATCGATTATGAATCGCTGCTACTAGGGCCGTCAGGTCCTCCTGACTGCGAGGAGCTGGGTTGACAATCTCCCGACAGCTTAGTTACGAATTCGTGCTCATCGCGATTCTGTGTGTCGTTGCGCTGTTCTTCTTTCCCGCGGTCCAGGGACCGTATTCCGCTGTGCATGGACCTGTTACCGCGCTACTCTCCCTCAAAGCGAAAGTTTTCCTCTGTCTAGCTTTGCTGTTAGCCGCGATACATTTGTTTGCACATCGCGTGGCTGTCTGCCACCTCGGACTCCGAATTCCGTTAGATAGGTCTTTCCTTCCCACATCGTTTGATTACGAACACGCTGCCGTTCTTCGTTGCTAATCCAGAAGAGGAACTGAGCGATCCAAACTCCGTTGAACACTTCGAGCCACCCTTACACGAGATTCGAGGCAGTCGGCGGATTTCCATCTCGTTAGATCCCAAGAAGCACCGAAGTAAGAACCACAACACCTCAGGAGTGGCACTAGTATGACGAACGCAGCACTCACACGCGTTTTGGCGATTTTCTCTCCACTGCCTCAGCAGCGTGGAATTGAACGCTTCACGATTGCCCTGGCAACAGCTGTATTGGCGGTCTTGCTTCGAGGACTTCTCGATCCAGCTCTAGGGCACGTGGCCTTCTACGTCACCCTGTACATGGCTGTAGCGTTCAACGCTGTGGTATGCGGCGCTGCTCCGGCAGCTCTGAGCAGCCTGGTTGGTTTCCTGGGGATTTTCTATTTCTTTGCGGATCCACGCCACTCACTCCTCGTGGTTCGCCCCTCAGAGATTCATGGAGTCGTCGGATGTCTCCTTGTGTGCCTAGTCCTGATTGCCTTGGGTGCAACAAACCGCGGAAAACGCCTAGAACTCGATCAGACGGTTCTTGCATTGACAACTGAAGGGGCACAGCGACAGCGTGTCGAACAAGAGCTCAGGCAAGCGGGCGACGAACTCGAGCAGAGAGTCGACGAGCGCACCATAGCCCTTTCTCAGGCGCTGCATAGGCTAGAGTCGGAAGCCCAAATGCGTACGCAACGTGAGGAACAGCTACGCCATTTGTCCGTTCGATTAATGACTATGCAGGATGAGGAACGTCGCCGCATAGCGCGCGAATTGCACGACAGTGCGGGGCAAATCCTGGCAGCAATCAAGATGGCGGTCGCGTCGCTCGAATTTTCAGATCCAAGAAACGTCCTCTTGTTACGTCAATTGGACAGTGTTAATGCTCTCGTGGATGACGCGCTGCGGGAAATACGTACTACCTCCTACCTGTTACACCCACCTCTCCTCGACGAAGTAGGCATTGCTTCTGCAGCGCGATGGTTTGTTGAGGGCTTCGCGCAGCGCAGCGGCATTCAAGTGACTTGCGAGATAGCTCAAGGAATCGAACGCCCGACCCGTGATTGTGAGCTTGTTCTGTTTCGCATCCTGCAAGAGAGCCTCACGAATGTGCATCGCCATGCAGGTGCTGCGATAGCGAGTGTTAGGCTCTGGCTCGATACGGACCACCTCAACCTTGAAGTGGCGGATAACGGCAGCGGGATTTCGAAAGAACGTCTAACACATCTGAGCCGCACTGGAGGAAGTGCCGGTGTTGGCATTGCCGGTATGCGAGCTCGGGTACGCGAGTTGGGAGGCTACCTAGAAATCGCGTCGGACAACACCGGCACCATCGTCATGGCAAAGGTGCCGGTCGAGCAACTCGCCCTGTCCAATGAGTGCGAGGTTTCCAGCGTTCTCAGTAACGCAAGTAGTGGAGAAACTGGTGTTGACTAAGAACAGTGGCACTCTTCGTTCGGCCCTCTACTCGGCGAGGCGTCGGTATGGCGTGATTCCGCTTCCATCCCTCCCCTCCTTGAAGCGAAGGCTCGAATCTCACGTTCGGCGCGCAACCACTCATCGACGGCATGTCCATCTCCGCAGCCACGCTCTTCGTATAGACAATAAGCGAGTTACTGGATGTTTTCCTCTAATATCCCTTTCATTTCCCGGATTCCTTGCTTCTCTAAGGAGTGCGATGGTCTTCTGCGCGGTTGAGTTGGCTCGCGCTCGTGGAGTCAATGTTCTGATCATCTGCAAAGCGTTATGGCGAGAAATCAGATATATCGCGGTGCGATACAACGAAAATCTGAGTGCAGACAATCTAAGTTGCTTGAAGGCGGCTGTTGAATCGCAGTCGTGAACACAATCAAATCCATACCGGTACCTCGCACACTTGCCCGCCGTATCAACACCGACAACCCCTCACGTTTAGACCCTCGGCAAAGATTGAGGAAGGAGAGATCCCAATGAACTTAACTAGGCACAAAGGCTGTTTCGCGCTTCTAACCTTCGTCGTGTTTTCACTGGTCACTCTGCCGGTCTCCGCGCAGAGCGATGTAACGGGCAAGTTAAAGATTCATGTAAGCCCAAAGCAGGCTTATGTCTTCGTGGATGGAAAGGCCATTCGGGATGGCAGTCAGACGATCGTTTTGTCGCCGGGCCCCCACGAAGTTAGTGTTCACAATTATGGATATACCTCGAACACTCGCCAGGTGCAAATTGATCCTGGGAGGACTACGGACATCACCGTGGCCTTGCAGAACTTGGGAGACAAGGTATCGGGACCGTTCGGAGACATCGAATTCAAGGGTCATCCAAGAGCGGCGGTTCTTCTCAACGGGGCGAGTCCAGACTACTTTGTCGGTCACGTCGATGAGTTCGACTGGAACTGGATTTGGCATCAGCGCCTTCTCGTAAAGCCGGGTACGTACCAAGTCGACGTTACGCGCAAGGGAAACACGATCTGGTCAGGGCCAGTAGACGTCAAGGGCGGCGAGCGGGTGATCGTTAACCTAGATCAGAACGGCCACATCAAAACGAAGGATTGGCCACAGGGCAATACTTTAGGCCCTCAGCCACGCTTCCACGCCGGAGTCGCCAGTGCAGTTGTGCCGATCGCTCCGGTGACAGCCCAATTGACAGCCCACTCGACAGCGCTCGATTGCGGACAACCCACTCAACTCGATTGGAAATCTGCCGATGCAGCCCACGTTTCTATAACCAACCTTGGAAGCGTATCGGCCAGTGGCGATCGCACGGTTAATCCTACGAAAACGACGACCTATGAGTTGATCGCGAAGGGTCCGGGTGGCGAAGCGTCACAATCGGCAACGGTGAAAATCAACGTACAGCCCACTGTTACTCTGACCTTAAGCCAGCCGGAGGTGCATTATCACAAAATAGGGGACAAAGTAGTACAAGACGAATCAGCGACCTTGAACTGGGCAGCTGCGAACGCTAACCAGGTCAAAATCACGCCGTTCGGAACCGAAAGTTTAACCGGAAGCAAGAAAATCGAAGTCCAACCAAAACAGACAAGTACCGGTCCCGTCAATGAGATGATTGATTACACCCTCGCCGCGTCCAATGGCTGCGGCGGAACAACTACACGCACGGCTGCTTTGCGCATTGTAGGTGCGATTGATCCCGCCCCCTCGGTTACGCTGGCCAGTCTCTTTTACCCGACAAACTATCCGACTGCACATCACCCCAAGATTGGACTGGTGAACAGCGAGCGAGCGGTGCTCGCGAACGCCGCGAACCGCTTCAAGCAGCACGAGCAGTATGACAACGATCACGCGAGTCTCCTTATCATTGGACACGCCGACGTTCGCGGCTCGAAACGATACAACATAAAACTAAGCGACAGGAGAGCTGAACTCGTCAAGAACTATCTCGTGTCACAGGGCATTCCCCCGAACGAGATAAAGATTCGGGCTGACGGAAAGAGCGAGGAATTAAGCACAAGCGAGGTTCTGAACCTCCAGCTTGTGGACGCACAGAAGCCCGACAAATGGATGACGCGTCACCCGAAAGTTACATGGCTCGCGTACAACCGCCGGGTCGACATCGTTCTAGAGCCTTCCGGGCAGCAATCGGTGAAGGCATTTCCAAGTGACGCGCCCGACGCACGGATTCTATGGCAGCGTCCCCAACCAAGGTTCCAAAAGGTCGAAGTAGTCGCTAACTCCGGCACTGGCGCACCACTGCACGCTGAACTCAAAAAGAACTGAATGCGGCCGTTCGCTAAATTCGTGACTGGACGGTAACACCTTCGCGTTAGCCAGCCTCGAAAGGAGAGCAAAAGAATGAGACTTTCACTTAGAGCTACGATGCTTGAGGGAGGGCTTCTCTGGGGCGGAGCCGTCCTCATGGTCTCGCTGATCAACCACGCGCGCCCCGATTACGGATTGAGCTTCTTGCAGATGATGAGTTCCGTATACCCCTGGTTCCATGCGTCGCATACGATAGCAGGGATCTTGGTGGGCACACTTGATGGACTCGTGGATGGAGCCCTCGCAGCTCTTCTATTTGCTTGGCTCTACAACACCTTCTGCGGGCTTCCGAGGCAAACATAGAGATAAACGCAAACGTTTTCCAAATGCGAAAAAATGTGGCATGCTGCGCTCCCTGATCTTTTTTGTGCTCTTCGCAAGTTTTGTCTATACAGTGTCCGGCCAGACGCCTCAGTGATCACTTGAAAAGCGGCCATACATGATCAGTTCAAAACCGGCCATACTTTGGAAGCCGTCCAAGACATAGGTTGTTCTATCCTGCCGCCTGCTGAAGTGGCAAGCCTGTTTTTGTGCGCCAACTGCGTGGACTGCGTATTCCGGGGCATGTGAATACCCAATTCCGGGGCGATGTGAATAAAGATTCCGGGAGGATGTGAATAAAGATTCCGGGCATGTGAATAGAGATTCCGGGGATGTGAATAATCCGAACCGCGA
>Ga0210385_10000177_pt1 | contig 63603 bp, 48 predicted proteins | sample IncBWH26OmetaG_FD_160107 | JGI IMG/M metagenome (GOLD analysis project Ga0210385, IMG submission 160107) | Forest soil microbial communities from Barre Woods Harvard Forest LTER site, Petersham, Massachusetts, United States - Inc-BW-H-26-O ... | reverse complement strand
CTGCCTATGACGCGTTCAAGACGAGCCTCGAAGATCAGCTCAAGAAGGAAGGCAAGCTCGTCATTCACGACGATGTGATGAAGCAATTCACAGCCGCCAGCAGCTCTTAATTCCTTGTAAATTAAAGAAAAGCAAGCATTTAAACAATTAGGCACCCCCTATTGCCGCCAATCCGGCACTTGGGTAGACTATTTGTGTCCGTAGTGCCTGTCCCGTCGCCAGCGGGGTGTCGGCCTCCCAACACTGACACTATTTGGCAGCACCAACCTTTTTACAGGAGCGATCATGCGGACAAAGCAACCAAAAGCTACCGGGATCCACGCAGTGTCAACTCAAAGGAAACTGAGGAATACCATGTCTAGGAGCGCTGCGTCGCTTACGAACGAATACTCTTGCGCCATCGAGCGTACCCAAAACGGCAAATATAACGTCCGGGTCCGCGCTGCTTTCTCTTCCACCAAATCCTCCGAGTCCGGCCCCTGGACGCTGCGCCTATACTTCCTGGCCTCCTCCTTCAATGCTGCCATGAAGAAGCTCGAGGAAGCCTTGCAGGTTCTTCAGAAGAACGAGGACAAACTGCGTTTCTGGGGAGTCGAGCGCACCGACGACCCGAACTTCGCCGGCGATCTCCTTAAGGAGTTCGGCTTGTGGCTCGACCGTCGCCACGACTTTCCGCGGAAGGTTGCGCAGCTGTCCGTTGCGAGCGAACGCGCCGTGCCGGCTCCGCACCTTGCGCAGATCCGCCGCACCCTTGCCGATTCGATTGGCCAGGAACGCTTTATCTACCAGGCTGCGCTGGCTGGGGACTAACGATTCGGGGGAATCGCGGTGCCTACTTGCCGCGTACCATCACTTCGCCCTGAGCGGCGATTGCCTCGTTCAGGAACAGCCTATATCGATATGAGCCTGGGTTCGTTCCGGGCTTCACGGCACCACTCGTGAGACGTACTCCCGCGGGAGCCTGAAAGACGTTGGAAGCGAATGGGCTGCGCTGCGGGTCGAACTCGATCTTGATATTGCCAACGTTGGAATACCACACAGCCTGATCGCCCGGATCGAGGGCGATCACTTCCGGTATCACGCCGACCATCACAAATTTTTCAGACACTCGGTAGACCTTTCAAAATGCACCGGTTACTCCGGCCGTCCAAAGCAGCGATATTCAAAGCCCTTAGCGCGCATCTCTTTCGGAGAAAGCAGGTTGCGCCCATCCAAAATGAGCGGACGGACCATCGATTTTTGCACGCGGTCCCAATCAAGCTTCTTGAACTGGTCCCATTCCGTGGCAAGGATGAGCGCTTCAGACTCCTCCGCCACCTCGTAAGGCGACTTGGCGTACTCGATGTTCGGCAGAATTTCCTTCGCTCGCTCCATAGCTTCCGGGTCGTAGGCTTTTACCCGTGCTCCCATCTCGACCAGCCGCTCAATCAGGGCGATGGCGGGCGAAAAGCGCGTGTCGTCCGTGTTGGCTTTGAAAGCCAAACCCAACACGCCGATCTGCTTTCCGCGGACTACCCACAGCGCGTCCTTGATCTTGTCGCAGAAGCGGTCAATCCGGCGATGGTTCACCCGCTCGGCTTCCTTGAGCATCGCGAAATCCGCGCCATTGCGCTCGGCCAGATGCATAAAGGCCTGCACGTCTTTCGGCAAACAGAATCCGCCGAACCCGAGCCCGGCCTTCAGGAAACTGGTGCCGATGCGCGGGTCCATACCCATCGCATGCATCACTTCTTCGATATCCGCGCCGAGCTTCTCGGCCAAATCCGCCACCATATTCGCGTAAGAAATCTTGAGCGCCAAATATGAATTTGAGGCGTGCTTGATCAACTCCGCGCTATTGATCGTCGTCACCACAAACGACGGCGCGGGCCCGCTCGGGCAGCCGGAATCATGGACAGGGCAATCAAACCCGCGCTCCAGCACAGGCTTGTATATTTCGCGCAGCTGCTTTTCAGAGGTTTCATCCTCCACTCCCACTACGATCCGGTCCGGATGCAGAAAGTCTTCCACTGCGGTCCCTTCGCGCAAAAACTCAGGATTCGAAGCCACGCGAAGCTCGACCCCGCTCTTGCGTCCGTAAACGGAAAGCGCGCGCTTCAGTTCCTGTCCTGTTCGCGCCGGCACGGTGCTCTTCTCCACCACCAGCTTCGGTGACTGCGACTCGATCGCGATCTGGCGCGCTACATTGTCAATCGCGCTCAGGTCGGCGTCGCCATCGGGCAGCGGGGGCGTTCCCACGCAGATGAAAATGGCGTCGCCGGCTTTGATCGTTTCGGCCGCGCTCGCTGAGAAGCTGAGCAGCTTCTTCTTGCGGGCCTTCTCGATCACCTTATCGAGCCCCGGCTCATAAATAGGCAGCCGTCCCGACTCGAGCACCTTCAGCTTCGAAGCATCGTTGTCGGTGCAAATCACCTGGTGGCCGACCTCCGCGAGACAGCAGCCCGTCACCAGCCCAACGTATCCTGTTCCAATCACAGCAATCTTCAATGCACGTTCCTTTAGAGCGTAGCGTTAGTCACGAACATCAATTGTGCAGGATTGAGCGTCGATGACGCGTGGTTCAGCCCGACCCGTGCCTAAATTCTACACAAAATCGGACTTTCCAAGGTGTCGTCTGCAGCAGCAATTCCGAAAGAGTTTCTAAGCGATTGCTCGTACCGCCTCGGCGATATGCCTTGCCGATATCCCAAAAGCGTCCACGAGCTCTTCCGGCTTGCCCGAGTGCGGCATATCCCTCACGGCGATCAATCGCGATTTCGAGGGCACCGCGCCAGCCTCCGCCAGCGCGGAAAGCACCGCTTCCCCGATTCCGCCCTCCGGCCAGTGGTCTTCCACTGTGATGAGTCGTCCCCCCGTAGCCGCGAGTTGCTCGGCGATTGCCTTGCCATCCAGCGGCTTCACGCAATAAAGATCGATCACCCGCACCGCAATACCTTCTGTCTTGAGTTGATCGGCAGCTTTCAACGCTTCGTGCAGCGTCACGCCCGCGCCGATCACCGTCACCTTGTCCTGCGCGCTCTGGCGTAGAACTTTGAAGCCGGGAACAGGGAATTTCTCGTCCTTGCCGTAAAGCAGCGGCATCTTTGGCCGCGAAGTCCGCATGTAGTTGATGCCCGCGCGTCGCGCCATCGTTTCGGTTAGCCGCTCGGTAGACATCGCGTCGCTCGGATAAAACACAGCGGACGAGTGCACGGCACGGAAGATCGCGATGTCTTCCAACGCCATCTGCGAAGGGCCGTCCTCGCCAATCGACACGCCGCAATGCGACCCGCACAAGTTGATATTGCTGCGGCTGATGGCCGCCATGCGAACTTCGTCATAGGCGCGCGCGAGGAAACAGGCGAACGTATCGAGGAACGGCACCTTGCCGCGTGCGGCAAGTCCAACGCCTGTGCTGACGATATTTTGCTCCGCGATGTACCCTTGGAAAAAGTGGTCCGGGTAGGCGTCGCCGAAGATTTCTGAGAATGTGGAATTCTTCACATCGCCCGAAATCGCCACTACGTGTGGATTTACCGCTCCCAGCCGCTTCAGTGCGAAGCCGTAAGCCTCACGCGTTGCCAATTGCTTGGACGGATCGTAATCCGGAGTGGCAGGTGCGGGGAAATCGGGTGGCTTCGGCAGGTCTGTGCGCCGGTAAGATTTTCCCGGATCGGCCGGTATCTCGATTGGTGCGCCTACTTGCTTGATGGCTGCGGCAAGCTGGTCCTTGGGGATCGGCTTGCCGTGCCAATGCTCTTTCCCAGCCAGAAAATCGACGCCGTGGCCTTTGATCGTGCGCGCCAAGATCGCCTGAGGACGGCCTTTCGTCGCCTTCGCTCGATCAAGCGCTGCGAGGATCGCCGCCACGTCATGGCCGTCTACAATTTCCGTGGCCCAGTCTTCCGCCTCGAATTTCTTGCGGTAGATTTCCATGTCGTGCTGATACATCGTCGGCTCGCTCTGTCCGAGCGCGTTCACGTCCGCCAGCACCGTCAGGTTTTCCAGCTTATAGTGGCCTGCGAAGGCAGCCGCCTCCCAAACCTGGCCTTCGGCCATTTCGCCGTCGCCCATCATCACGTAAACCCGCGTGGGGCTCTTATCCATCCGCGCGCCGATCGCCAATCCCGCGCCCACGGACAATCCTTGCCCTAGCGAACCCGTCGCAGCATCCACTCCGTGGATATGTGGCGTAGGGTGCCCTTCTAATTCGCTCGAGAATTGGCGTAACGTCATCAGGCGCGACTCGGGAAACACGCCCGCTTCGGCGAACGCCGCGTAGAGCACCGGTGCGGCATGGCCCTTCGATAACACGAACCGGTCGCCATCCGGCGAATTCGCATTCTTCGGGTCGAACTTCATCGCATAGAAGAATGTGCCCGCCACAAGCTCCGCAGCGGACATGCATGAGGTTGGATGTCCCGACCCTGCCGCCGTGGTGGACATCATGGAAAGAATGCTGAGTCGCTTGGCTTTTTCCTGGATGGCGTCGATCGTATTTGGAGATGGCGATGTGGCCGTAGTCGCAGTCATACTAAGTCCTCCCTCAGAGACTGAAAGCAAAACCGATTTTACCCCTTTTCAGAAACGCTCGGCGAGAGGAGTTATTCTCCCGGCCGTTATCTTTGGTATCGGTCTAAAACGGCGTTCGATGAGCCTCGGGTCCCCAGGCGATCACCAAAGCGCCTATAACGAACACAGCCGCCGCAAAAGCGGACATCGTGGCGGCATAGCCGAAGTGCGTCGCCGTGGCCGATTGGAACTGCGGCGTCCTTGCCGCGATCAGCACACCTACTTGATAGGCGAATCCTGGTAGGAACGCTCGCGTCTCCGCCGGAGAAAGCTCGTTGATGTGGGCGGGAATCACGCCCCATGCGCCCTGCACCATGAACTGGATCAGAAACGCGCCCAGCGAGATGACCGCAATCGTGGGAGCGAACACCCACAGCGGAATCAGGAATATCGCCAGGAGCGTGGAGATCACCATGGCGCGCCGCCTGCCGAAGCGATCCGAATATAATCCCACAACAATGCCGCCGATGATTGCTCCCGTCGAGGAGATCACACTCACGATGGCCGTGGCATGAGTGCTGAAATGTCGTTCCACTTGCAGGAACGTCGGGTAAAGATCCTGCGTGCCGTGCGACATAAAATTCATCATCGCCATCAGCGCCACTAGATATGCGAAGCGCTTCCAGTTTTTTGCCAGCACCTGGAAGTATTCGCTCCAACTTTTCCGCTGCGCGGCGGTGGCTTTCCACGCGTCGCTTTCCTGAACGTTGAACAGCAAAATCAGCGTGAGCAGTGCCGGCACTACACCGATGAAAAACATTCGCCGCCAGCCCCAGTGTGGGAAGACTGTCCAAAGCGCGACCGCCGCGAGCAGATTGCCAATCGCATAGCCCTCTTGCAGCACGCCGGACAGTGCACCGCGCCATTTTGCCGGGACTGACTCCATCGCCAACGACGAACCCACGCCCCACGTGCCGCCCATGCCCACACCGTAGAGCAACCGCAACAAATAGAATGTGCGATACGTCGGCGCAAATCCTGAGAGGACTTCCATCACGGAATAGAAGACGATGTTTAGCATCAGAGGGACGCGCCTGCCCCAGCGGTCCGCGATCAATCCAAAAATCAGCGCTCCCACGGGCCGCATCAGCAGGCTCGCGGTGATCGTTGCCGTAATATCCGTCACGGAGCGGTGAAAGTCCTGCGCAACGTGCGGGACTACGTAGGTGAGGATGAAGAAATCAAAGGCGTCGAACGTCCATGCCGAGAAGCCTGCAAAAAAAGCCAGCAGTCCGCGAGAGGAGAAGCCCTGCGATTCGCACGATTGCGAAATCATTGTGTGCGGGCCTTTGGCGCACGGCCGCGATGCAGAATCGCGTCGGCCACACGCGCCACTTGCGCCATCTCAGCCACGTCATGAACGCGAACGATGTGCGCTCCGCCCAAAATGGAAGCCGTGACCGTGGCAGCCGTGCCCCACGCGCGTTCGTCTTTCGGCACTCCGCCCATCGCTTTGCCGACGAAGCTTTTTCGCGAAGCGCCGGCGAGCAACGGGAATCCCATGCGTGCAAGCTCGGGCAAGCGTGCGATCAGCTCGAAATTCTGCTCGTAGCTCTTGCCAAAACCCAACCCCGGATCGATCACGATTTGCGACGCCGCCACGCCCGCGTGCCTCGCCTGTGCGATTGATCGCCGTAGGCCCGCGTTTACATCTTTCATTACGTCGCGCGCAAACGGTCCCTTCTGCATGGTCCGCGGTTCGCCGCGCATGTGCATCAGGATCAACGGAAGCTTTCGGCGGCTTGCCACAGCGGCCAGTTCGGGGTCGACGCGAAGTCCGGAGACGTCATTCACAATCTCCGCTCCCGCCTCAGCGGCCGCATCTGCGACCGATGACTTGCTCGTGTCCACCGAGATTGGAACGCGGAGTTTTCCGCGAAGCCGCTCGAGCACTGGCAAAATCCTGCGCAACTCCTCGTCGGCCGAGACCCCCTCCGATCCCGGCCGCGTTGATTCGCCGCCAATATCGACCAGATCGGCGCCCGCCGCTTCCATCGCGAGAGCACGCTCGGCCGCGGCATCTGGATCGAGATAGTGGCCGCCGTCTGAAAAGCTGTCGGGCGTCACGTTCAGCACGCCCATCACGAGCGTTCTCTCGCCGACCACAACGATGCGCGACGGCAGCTTTAGACGGAATCGCCTGCGTCGATAGCCGTGTGTCACGCAGGCATTGAACCACGTTGGCAGGGGAATCGAAAAGGAGGGAATTGTTGCCGAATTTCCGGCGCTAATCCAGATCGAAATCGCGTATCGGTTTTTCCACCGGCGCGTCTTTTGCTTTTTTCAGACCTTCGGCAAACTTCCGTGCAAGCAGGTCTTCTTTCGTGCGCTCCGCTTCGACGGAAGCCCGGAATTTCGCCTCCACCGCTTCAGCCTGCTCACGCAGCAGTCGCGCAGTATCATCGAAATCTACTGACGCCGTCCTGGGCGGGTCCGTGTGTCCCAGCACCGCGCCCAATCGCCGGTCGATCAACAATTTGGCACGGCAGCAGGGGCAGTCGACCTGAAACGCGTCTAACGCTTCTTTCGGCATGGCGCTATTCTACGCCGAATTCCGCACAGGTGCACTGAGGCCGAACCCCCCGTTGATCCACTCGCGATCCGCCAAAAAAACGGAGCGCCGCGGTAATCCGGCGCTCCGTTTGAATTCCATTCCATCACTGCTCTGAGATAGTTTGTATTAAGCCGTGGCCGGTTTTTCGCCCTTGGCCAACCCCGGCAGCGGTCGAGGTTCCGGGCGCAGCGTGAGGCTCGGTTCCTTCGTCGGCACCGGAGGCGCCGAGGGCGGCGGCGGGGGTGGCTTCTCCGGCAGCGGTTTGCCTTCGATCAAGAGTTTTAGCTCGGTCGCATCCAGCACTTCGCGTTCCAGCAACCCGTGCGCAACTCGTTCGAGAGCGCCGGGGTTCGTCTCCAAAATCGCCCGTGCTTTCGAATAGCCTGTGTTGACGATACTCCGCACTTCGATATCGATCTTGATCGCCGTATCTTCGGAGTAGTCGCGATGCTGCGCAATCTCGCGGCCCAGGAAGATTTGCTCTTCCTTTTTGCCGAAGGTCAACGGCCCGAGCGAGCTCATGCCCCACTCGCAGACCATCTGCCGGGCAATTTCCGTGGCGCGTTCGATGTCATTGCCTGCGCCGGTGGTGATGTGGTGCAGGAAGATCTCCTCCGCCGCGCGTCCGCCCATCAGCACGGAAAGCTGCGATTCGAGGAAATCCTTCGTGTACGTGTGCTTGTCGTCGATCGGGAGCTGCATGGTGACGCCCAACGCCATTCCGCGCGGGATGATCGTCACTTTATGCAGGGGGTCGGTACCCGGCGTCATCGCCGCAACCAGCGCATGGCCGGCCTCGTGATACGCCGTGTTCTTCTTTTCCTCGTCCGAAAGAATCATCGAACGCCGCTCGACGCCCATCAGCACTTTGTCCTTCGACATTTCGAAGTCGGCCATCGCCACCAGCTTGCGATTCTGCCGCGCAGCCCAAAGCGCTGCTTCGTTCACCAGGTTCGCCACGTCTGCGCCGGAAAAGCCCGGAGTGCCGCGCGCGATCACCGAAAGATCCACGTCGTCCGAAAGAGGAACCTTGCGAGTATGCACGCGCAGGATTTCCTCACGGCCCTTCACGTCAGGTCGTGGCACCACCACGCGCCGGTCAAAACGGCCTGGCCGCAGCAGCGCGGGATCAAGCACGTCAGGCCGGTTCGTCGCCGCGATCAAAATCACGCCTTCGTTGGATTCGAATCCGTCCATTTCTACGAGCAACGCGTTCAGCGTCTGCTCGCGCTCGTCGTGGCCGCCGCCAAGTCCGGCGCCACGATGACGTCCTACAGCGTCGATTTCGTCGATGAAGATGATGCAAGGCGCGTTCTTCTTGCCCTGCTCGAAAAGATCGCGCACGCGGCTGGCACCAACGCCCACGAACATCTCCACGAAATCCGAGCCGGAAATCGAGAAGAACGGCACATTCGCTTCGCCGGCGATCGCCCGCGCCAGCAGCGTCTTACCGGTTCCCGGAGGCCCGACCAGCAGCACTCCCTTAGGAATGCGCCCGCCAAGCTTCTGGAATTTCTGCGGGTCTTTCAGGAAGTCGATAATTTCGTAGAGCTCTTCCTTTGCTTCGTCGATACCCGCCACGTCTTTGAACGTCGCCTTCTTCTGTTGGGCAGTTAACAGGCGCGCGCGAGACTTGCCAAAACTCAACGCCTTGTTTCCGCCGGCCTGCATCTGCCGCATCATGAAAATCCAGAAACCAACCAGAAGGATGATCGGCGCCACGCCCACAATGAAGTTGATCCAGTTGCCGCTGCTCACTTCCTTGTAGTCGTAGGGAACGCCCTTGTCCTGAAGGACTTTCGTAATGTCCGGAATCGCCGTGTTTGCCACGGTCACATTCCGGAATTTCGTCGAGTCCTTGTAGACTCCCTCGAGGTCGGCGCTGTTTTGTGACAGGTTGATCGTCACCTGCTTCACATCGCCGTTGTCGAGCCTCGTTACGAACTCGGAGTACTGCGGCTGGTCCTCGTGTGCCGACTGGCCGCCTTTCGACGCCATCTGCCACAGCACCACGGCCAACAAAATCATCAGAACCCAAAATAGAATATTGCGAACGGCTGAATTCACGTAGTACCTCGCCCTCTGGATACCCTGGAACGTCCGTTAGATGACTTGCTGCGGCCGTTCTTTTGCCGCGCTACTTGTGGAGCCCCGTCCGTCACGTACGGAAGGTTACGTCCCGCACCGTCCCGGCCGCCCAGCCCGTATCCTACCCATTCCTTAGATGCAGCAGCGAACCCACTGTATTCAGGTTGTAGATTCACTTTGCGCGCTTTCGCCTTATCGAACAAAACCGCCAGCCGCAACGAACGCGGCAAGCCTTCCTCCAGGCGCTTCAGCAAAAAATCCTGCGTCACGCCCGTGTTCAGCACCGCGTCCACTACCAGCACGTCCCGCCCTCTCAAAGCCGGGGGCGAACTGAAAAATATCTCGCGCATTTCGTGGCCTTGCGTTCTCACATCCCGCATTTCAGATCGCACGAAATGGCAAACCACGGGCCGCGAAATCTTCCGCACCAGATCGGCCGCAAATAAGAACGATCCTTCTAGGACGATCACTACATCAACCGTCCGTCCCGCATAATCTTTCGAAATCGCGCGTCCCAGTTCATTGACGCGCTTGGCAAGCTGTTGCTGGGAGAAGGCGACCTTCATCGTCACCTCAAAGCTTGCGTTCCTCGATCAAAACCCCTGCCCGCGTTCCTTCTCGAGCGCAGAAGTCGTCCGCGGGATCCATCCCTTTGGCCCAAACCACTTGGCCGTCGCTTTCCAACACCGGCCAGCTGCGGCGCTCGCCCGCCGCGACCCTCGCGGCGATAAACATGTCCTTCAGCTTGCGTGCCTTGCTCCGTCCTCGAGGACGGTATCCATCCCCGGGCTGCCAGTTTCTCAGGACCAGCGGTTGCCGGAGTCGATCCAAATCGAGAATAATGCGCCACTTTCTAGTTTCGCGCTCCGGGGAAGGGCAGTCAATCACTTTCAATCGGAAGCAGATGTCGAGTTCCGGAACGGAAACGTCCGTCGTCTCAGCGCCGTTTAGTCGAACCGGATAGTGGTACGCGGGAGCTCCGTTTTTCGTTTCCCCGCGTATCTTGCCGGTCTGAATAGCACCTCTTCGCGAAAAAGTGATTTCACAGAAGTTTCGCATCGCCAGCACTCCCCCAGGCAATTCAATCCGTTTGCCTGTGGCCGACGCGCTCGCCAGCCGAATCACCTCTTCCACGTGCAACGAGGTCAATTCCCCATCTTCCCCGCACACACTCTTGTATAGACGCCGAATCAGCCGTTCCGTAAGTGATCTTAACGAAGACTGCTCCTCGCCCGGCGTGATGATTCCAGCCCTCGTCAAATCCAGTGGCGAGAGCAAATTCACTAACGAAATAGACACCGCATCCGCGCGCCGCGACACCAAAACCTCGAATCGATCTTCCACTAGGGCAGTCCAGAATTTTCCTTCCTCTTCCGAGAGACCCGCAAGCGTCGCGAGGTGCTCCGCCACGTCGGACGAAAAATCCTTTTCCAGAAGAGGCAACAGCACTCGCCGGATACGAGCGCGCTGGCGCGAAGTATCCGAATTCGTCGCGTCTTCGCGCCACGTCTGTCCCAGGCCGTTCAAGTATTCGCGCAATCTTGCCCGTCGAACTTGCAGCAAAGGCCGCATGATCGTTCCGCCGCCCGCCGTCGAATGAATTCCCGCCAAGCCGGCCGGGCCCGTGCCGCGCAACAGCCGCGCCAATACGGTTTCCGCCTGGTCGTCCAAAGTGTGCGCTACGGCAACCCGCGTCACCTGGCCTTTGGCCACCACATCCGCGAAGAATTCGTAGCGCAGACGCCGCGCCGCGTCTTCCAGGTTCCGCCTCTCTCGCGCCGCAATCCCTGCCACATCGCCCCGCCCACTTACAAACGCCAGCCCCAGCGAACCTGCCAGCTCTTCCACAAATCGCGCATCGTCGGCGGATTCGCGCCGCAGTTGATGGTCAAAGTGCAGCACCTTCAGCGTGAACCCCGTCGCCGCGCGTGCCGCCTCCAATAGCCGCAGTAGGGCCACCGAGTCCGCGCCGCCGGATACGGCCACGCCCACACGATCTCCCGCCGCAATCAGCCTTGTGGCCTCAATCGACTTCAACAGGAGCTGTTCAACGGTTGGCTTCATCGTCCCTCATAGTATGCCACTCGCTGCATGGCGTCAGCTCAAGGGAGTAACGGAGAAGAAGAACTATCGGAAGCCGCAAAGGTATGGCTCGGAGTCATACCAGGGAAACGAAGGGGGAATTTTAGGCGCGGCTGCCGAGTTGCTGCGTGAAAAGATCCCGGCTGTAGGAAATGCGCCGATCCAGCGCGACCGCCGCGAAATATGAACAGTTCTCACATTCGCGATTCGTCCAGGCTGCAATCTGCGGAACCATCGAAGACGTAATGCGATTGAGCCCACGTAACACTTTGAAGTAAGCGCCCACCGCGCGAATATCTCCGTGATCGTCACCCCGTTCAGGGCACAGGTGCACCAGCTGTAGCAGGCGTCCGAAATCGCTCACGCCGATGCTGTCGCCCCGGAATCCGGCCACTTCGCGTACGCGGTCAGAAAGTTCCACGCGCCGGCAGGACGCAAGTATCGAGCGGCAATAGGCCGCCATTAGCTGCATGAACGTCGCAACCGAAACCGTGCATATGATGGACGGGATCATGCAGCCGCCTTTGCTTCCAGCTGAGCGGTGCCGATGCGCCTATCTTCCGTCACACGCACGAACGTATAAATCCACGCCACTGCCAGCCAGGTGCTCATAATCGTCGGCACCCAGGCAAGAACCTCCTGGCCGAAGCCGGAGAACATATTCCGCATCGCATACGCTATAGCGGTGGCGCTGAAATAGATACCCAGGGTCAGGACGAGCTGGGCCAGCCGCACGCGCGTCTCTTTCAGTTTCATGATGACGCACCAAAGCATGTAAGTCAGCACGACGCCCTCAAAATAGAGGTTCTGGGATAACTCGATCACAAACCGTCCAGTGAGATGGTCCCGGTTCTTGTTGATCACTGCATAAGAGAAGAGAGCGGTCGCCGTAATTAGAAACGCGGTGCCAACGCGGATGTACTTATTTACTTGAAGTTCCCTGAGCGCCTGTTGATAGAAGTGGATGATTACCCAGAACAAAAGGACGGTCATCGTCGCATCGGAATAGTAATAGAAATAGTGATAGACGGCGCTATTGCCGAACGCGCGCAAACAAGCGTAGGACCCCAGCGTTTCTAGCGCGGAGCAAAGCATGTAAATTCCCACCGGCAGGTAAGACCGGTAGTTCCGGTGCATGCAGACACACACCACCACGGCGACTTCCAGGAGGAAGCCTAGCCAACAAATCAGCGTGTCAAGCGGACCGATCATAAGACGAGTTCTTGGTGTCCTCGACTCAGTTCGGGCCCACGCGTCTGTCCGCCTGTTTCTATAGAGCTAAATAGTCCCCAGGCGATACCGCCGAAACCCCTCAGCGGGCTATCGGCACCGGCGGCGGCGCGATGAATCCAGGCACTGGCGGCGGCGCAATAAAGCCAGGCACCGGAGGCGGCGCTATAAAGCCAGACGTCGACCCAAACGACACTCGAAGTCCGACCGCACTGGTCAGGATAGACAGCGCCAAACCGCACACAACAACCGACTTGTTCATATGACCCCTCATGAGCGGAAATCCCGCTCGCGGGGAGTCTATTGCGGTTTAGGGCCATCTAAGAGGAAAATTCTTGGTGTGTGTCCAAACGGTACACACCTCTCCCTCCCTGGCTAGACCAGAGCTTCTCGGATTCAGTTGTCGAGAGCAAAAGTACGGTTTGGCTCGTGTTCGGTCAATGTTACGAAGGTACTATCGGCGCCGCCGTTTGCGATCGTGGCGATGCCGATGTCCTGTCGCTTTTGCGCTCATCTGTTTGCTCTGATCGCAAAGTGCGGATATAGTCGGGATGCGTTTGGTGTATGCAGGTTGGTAACACAGAGTCTTGGGTAAATTTCGGCGTCGCCGCGCTTATGGCCACCACGAAAAAGCCGGATCGTGATAACCGCCGCACTCCTCGAATCGAGGTCGGAAAAGGAGTGTGGGTCGCTTGGCGCACTGACGGTGCGCCCAATGTTTCCCGGGTCCGGGACCTCAGCGCGGGCGGCGTCTTCATTGCCACAAACGACCCGCTCGCCAAGGGTGCGTCGATTCAACTGCTGTTTTCGCTACCGGAAGGCGAAATTCGGATTGAGGGCACCGTCCGTTATTCCGGCGCCGGAAAAGGAATGGGGGTCGAGTTCACCCGCATGGGGGTGGCTGACCGAGCCCGCTTCCAGGAATTGATCCGCCGCCTCAACTCCTAGTCACTTACCTTTCAATCACAAGGTTTCTGCATCACGACGTCCCCTGTGGGACTCGTGCTATAGTTTTGTTCGTCGGGTTACCCTCCGCGCTTGTCCTGCGCAACCCGCTTTTACCCCTTCAATTGAACCGCTCCATCCAGTCGTAACGAGAGTGTGCGCGAATGTGCGAAATTCCGTCCAACCATCGGTTGCTCGTTTTTGATTGCCACGAGGCGTGGGTATACCAACTTCGCGCGATCGATCGCTCCATCGACGTGATCGTCGGCCTGCCGGGGCGCGCCACTAAGGGCTGGGACACGGCCATGCGTCCACTTCCGCCGAATGCCCGCTGCGTGAGTCTCCATGACGTGCTGGCTGCAAACGAGCTCTACGAGTGCATCATTGCCCACAACCTCACCGATCTCCTCGACGCAAAAACTCTCGATGGTCCGCGGCTGCTCGTTATTCACTGCACGCTCGGCGGAACGATCCTCGATCAGCACACCGTTACGCCACCCGATGAACTCCGCCGCGCCGTATCGCAATACACCCGCATGGTCGGTGCGCACGTGATGGCCGTCTCGCGCTTGAAAGGCCGCTCCTGGGCGCTGGACGAAGACGTTGTTCCTCTCTCCGCTGAAGTCGCAGACTATCCACCCTATTTGGGAGACATCGCCAGCGGTCTCCGCGTCGCAAATCAAATCCACCTCAAGACGCGCACTCTAAGGTGGGACTTTCACGAGAAGGCTTTCGCGGGCATGCCCGTCAAGCTCGTCGGTCACAACGATGATCTCCCCGGAGTGGCTCCCGCTCGCAATTGGGACGAACTCAAACAGATTCTCCGCCGCCACCGCTTCTACATTCACACTGCTGATCCGGCGCTCGAAGACGGCTACAACATGGCAACACTCGAAGCCATGGCCGCTGGCCTTCCCGTGCTTGGCAATCTGCATCCCACATCGCCGATACGCAGCGGCGTCAGCGGATTTCTCTCCGACGATCCGCTTGAGCTGCGATCTTTCGCCTGGCAGCTTTTGAAGGACCGCGATATGGCTGCGCAAATGGGCCGCGAAGCACAAAAGACCGCCGCCGAATTGTTTAACCTCGCAAAATTCAAAGTTGGCCTTACCCAGTCAATGGCCCGCGCCCGCGCGAAATGGCTCGAAGTTTCCACGCTCTCACTCGCATCCCGCAACGCAAGATAAAAAGCCCTGCGCGCATAATCGGGAGGGGTATAATAAGGACTCTTGGGCGACCGGCTTGGGGCGGTTTTGGTTTGGGCCGGACGCGTTCTACTTCGGTCTTCACGCCGGGTTTCTTCGATGCCTTTCCGGCGGGGGCTGCGCCTGCCTGTTCGCCCTGCGTGACGATTTCTTGTGTCACGCGTCAAATACCTCATACATCCGTACTGCGGACGCGCAGGCGGAACGAACTAATGCCCTATCAATAGGGACATGACACAAGTCAGTGACGCGAAAAAGGAGAAGCAGCCATGAGTAGTGAAATTCACGTTCGCCGCTGGGTGGCCACGACAGTAGTACTGGCGGCTTTGGCAGGAGGTATTTTTCTCGCCTCCGGATTGAGGCATTGGACCGGGCGCGAAACCGTTGGCGCGGAAAGTCTTCCGGTTTCCATGGAGCGTAACGCCGTACCGGTGCCGCTGAGCAGCTTTTCCAATGGCTTTGCTTCCGTGTTGAAGCCCGTGCTGCCGGCAGTCGTTAACATTCATTCATCCAAAGTCGTGAAGAATCGCCAGCAGGAAACCATGCCGTTCTTCAACGATCCGATGTTCCAGCAATTTTTTGGCGGCAACGGACAAGAGCAGGAAACGCAGCCGCAGCGCGAACGCGAAGAGAGCCTCGGCTCCGGCGTCATCATCACCTCCGATGGCACCATCATCACCAACAATCACGTAATCGATGGAGCCACGGATATTAAGGTCGATCTCGCCGACAAGCGCGAGTTCACGGCCAAGCTCGTCGGCACCGATCCTAAGAGCGACGTTGCCGTTCTCAAGATTAACGCCACCGATCTGCCCACGCTTAAGATTGGCGATTCTTCGGGCTTGCAGGTTGGAGACATCGTTCTTGCCGTCGGCGATCCGTATGGTCTTGGCGAGACTGCAACCATGGGAATCGTCAGCGCCACGGGACGCGACACCGGCATGGGCATCGAGGGCTACGAAGACTTCGTCCAGACGGACGCGCCGATCAATCCTGGCAACTCGGGTGGCGCGCTTGTCGATCTTCACGGAGATTTGATCGGAATCAACACCGCCATTCTTTCCACGGGCGGCGGCGAAGGCATGGGTTCCGAAGGTGGCAACCAGGGAATCGGTTTCGCCATTCCGATTAACATGGCCCATGCCGTCATGGACCAACTCGTCAGCCACGGTAAGGTTCTACGCGGCTATCTCGGCTTGTTTCCGCAGGACGTCAGCGCCTCGCTTGCAAAATCGTTCAACCTCAATCAGGCGGGCGGTGCCGTTGTCACGGAACTTGAATCCGATTCGCCGGCTCTCAAGGCTGGTCTCAAGCAAGGCGACGTGATCCTCAAGGTTGATGGTCAATCCGTCGACTCGGCAAACGATCTGCGGCTCCGCATTTCGCAGATGGCGCCCGGCACCACTGCAAAGCTTGAGATTTCGCGCGACGGCAAAGTTCAGGACATCGACGTTACTCTCGCTCAGTTTCCCGAAGATACGGCCGAGAGTACCAACCCGGATCAGGGCGACCAGAGCAGCTCCGGCGGACTAAAGGGCGTTCAAGTGAAGGCCCTGACGTCGGATATTTCCGCACAGTTGAAGCTACCGAAGTCGACCCACGGTGTCTTGGTCACGTCCGTGGATCCGGATAGCGCCGCTGCTGCCGCCGAGCTCGATCCCGGCTGCATCATCGAGGAAGTCAACCACAAGCCGGTCACCAGCGTAGACTCGTATCGCCAGGCAATCGCCAGCGCTGGAGACCAGTCAGTATTGTTGCTCGTTTTCTTCCCGGACAGGGGCGGACCGCAATACGTCGTCGTCCAGCCTCAGCCCTAAAGGCAAAATACCCAAACCCGGGATGCAGCCAACCTAGCCACGGCTGCATCCCACAACCTGCGGCGACGGAGAGTTCCTGACATCGCCTAAAGCTAACCCCCAGAATAGCCTTAGGTGACATTCCCTGTTGTTCGGGATTAGACGCAGTAGCCACAGGGTCTTTCCGTTGCTCGTTTGCGCCCTTTTACGCCAAGTCTTTGGTAAGTTTCCTGTATTCCACGCTTGACGCAGACGGGAGTATCTTTATTAAGCGCGACTTTGTTGTCGCATTAGGGTTCACGCGAAGTTGGCGACTTCAACACGCGGGTGCGGAATGGTACTTCAGTCCTATTCAGTCAGGCCTGCTTGTCTAGTACTAAAGATAGTGTGCGCCGCAGGTCTCTCTAGGCACACAAAACCTGACACTGGAGTGAGATATGTCGCCAAGGCTTAACAACAGACCCGTCTTTGCCGAGTCTATTCTTCCTGAGGGCCCTTCGCGCGTCCGCGCGTTCGGTGCCGGCTTTGGCATAGAGTGCGTAGCCTTGGCCGCAGTCCTTATTATCCCGGTCTTTATGCCACACAGGCTCGTGGTTGCCGCCAGGGAGTGGACCACTCCCATCACCGCTCCCCTCATCTCGCAATGGAAGCCGCAGCCTCCTCCAAAGCCTGTCGTGAAAAAGGTGGTTTTAAAAGAGATACCAAAGCCGGTGGAAACGTCGGTCGTTGAGCTTCCGAAACCTAAGATTTACGCCGTATCGATCCCTACGCCGATCGTCAAGCAGGCCGTCGTCAAAAAGGAAGTCGCGCCCACGGTCGACACCAGCAAGAACATGCCTGACCAACTCCTGGGAAGCTCCGCGATCCCCACCTTGAAGAAGCCTCGTGAACTTGTTCAGACCGGCGGTTTCGGCGATCCCGAAGGCGCACAGGATAACCACAATACGACCCGAGCTCCTAACATGAATACCGCGGGCGGCTTCGACATGCCCGTCGGAGCCGGACAAGGGAATGGAACCGGTGGGGCCAAGGGCGCAAAAGGCGTTATAGCCAGCACAGGTTTCGGCGACCAAACGGCTAAGGGTGAAGCGGGCGGCCACGGTTCTCTCGAAGCCAGCGGCTTCGGTACCGCCACTGTCGGCGGTGCTCAGGTGAAGCAAACTTCAGCTGCCGTCGATCGGTATAAGCCGATGGAGATTCTCTCCATCCCCAAGCCACAATACACCGACGAAGCACGCGCAAAAAAAGTTGAAGGTGACGTAGTAATACAGGTTGTTTTCTCGGCATCAGGGGAAGTCAAGGTTCTGCACGTCGTTCAGGGTTTGGGTTATGGTTTAGATGAGTCCGCTGAATCGGCCGCGCGGCAAATTCGTTTCCGGCCGGCTGAGCAGGATGGTCAGCCCGTCGACGTCACGGCTAACGTTCGCATGAAATGCGAACTCGCGTATTGATTGTGGAAAGGGGAATAGGAATGCGTACCTGGAAGAACCTGTCGTCATCTCTCGTTCTCGTTGGCGCTCTCGCCGTCACCACGTTTGCCCAAGCGCCCGCTGCGGATCAACCGCAGACTTCGGCTCCCGATTCCGGACAGGTTACCACCGTGAACCAGGCGATCGACCGCATCATCGCCCGCGAACACGATGAAGTCGCCACCGTCCGGCACTACTCGCCGATTATCGAAGCGTATATTCAGGACATGAAGCCTGACGCTGACATGGGCGCCGTGCCCGTGAAAGACCACTATTATCTCGGCCAGGCCAACCTCGCTACCGGCGTGGTTGACAATTCGATGCTCGCCGACAAGAAGATGGGCAAGATGGATCAGTTCAATCCCATCTCACACCTCGGCGGCTATTTCACTTCGGACTACATCCCTGCAGGCTTCCTGCAGATGGTCTACATCGATAACAACGGCTTCGACCGCCAGCACTACCAGTTCGACTACTTCCACAGCGAATTTCTCGGCGACGTCCGCTGCCTCGTTTTTGACGTGACCCCGCTGCCCAAGTCCGGCAAGGGCCGCTTCAAGGGCCGCATCTGGGTCGAGGATCAGAATTACACGATCGTCCGTTTCAACGGTGTCTTTACGCCCATCGCCGGAATCAACGGCTACAACCTCCACTTTGATAGCTGGCGTATGAACGTGCAGCCTGGCCTCTGGCTGCCGGCCTTCGTCTTCAGCCAGGAATCCGATCTGCGCGATCTTCTCGGCAATCACATTCGCTTCAAGTCGCAGACCCGCCTCTGGGGCTACGATCTGAAGAACGCTGCCCACGAAGAGGAATTGACTGAGCTGACCGTCGAAGCGCCCAACACGATTCAGGGACAGGGCGATTCTCAGGAAGATCGTTCGCCCATCGAAGCCGAACGCGAATGGCAACACACGGCCGAAGTTAACGTCCTCGATCGTCTGCAGCGCGTAGGTTTGCTCGCACCCTCCGGCGACGTCGACAAAGTTCTCGAGGCTTATGTCAACAACATCGAAGTGACCAATAACCTCGACATCGAGCCCGAAGTTCACTGCCGCGTTCTTCTCACCGGCACTCTCGAAGCCTTCTCGATCGGCCACACCGTCGTCATCAGCCGCGGTCTCCTGGACGCGCTACCGGATGACGGCAGCCTCGCCACCATCCTGGCGCAGGAACTGGCCGACATCATGGTCACCAAGCCCTCCACCGATCAGTGGGGCTTCAACGACACCACCAACGTTTCCACGGTCGAAGCTCTCAGCCACTTTTCTTTCCGCGACAATCCAGCGGACATGCAGGCTGCCAGCCAGAAGGCCGTCGAACTCCTGAAGAACTCGCCCTACAAGGACAAGCTGGGCAGCGCGGGCCTTTTCCTCAAGGAACTTGACGCGGAATCCAAGAGCCTTCCGGCCTTGATCGATCCGCGCCTTGGAAACCGCGTCGCTTCCTTCGACGCTTTGATCGCGGGCGCTCCTGCTCTTGCTCCGGACAAACTCGATCAGATCGCCGCTCTGCCTGTCGGTTCGCGCATCAAGCTCGATCCCTGGAGCGATCAGATCGAACTGCTCAAGCCGAAACCGGTCAGCCTGATCTCCGCGCGCGAAAAGATGCCGTTCCAGGTCACGCCGTTCGAGCCGTTCCTCACGCGTTATCAAAAGCCGGGAGCCAATGTCAACGCCGATCCCTCCAAGGCCGACGTTGCCAAGCAGATGACTCCTGCCTCGCAAACCCAATCGCAGGCCGCAACGCAGTAATCGCAGCCTCTTAATCTGGAAAACGCCCGGTGATCCACCCTCACCGGGCATTCCTCTTTTCTACGCGCCCGCTACAGTCGCCAACGCGCAAATCTTTCCTGTTGACATCCCACATGTCCGCGCCATATCCTCCTGTGCCTAAACCACAGGAGCGTTCGTGACCGATCCCAAATCAGACATTCTTCAGGGCACTCTCGACCTCATGGTCCTGAAGACTCTCGAAGCCATGGGCCCTCTCCACGGCTACGGAGTGGCCCGCCGGATCGAGCAGATCAGCGAAGACGTCCTGCAGATCAATCAAGGCACCATTTACGCTTCGCTCGTCCGCCTGCTGCAGAAAGGATGGATCGCCTCCGAATGGGGCGCGTCCGAAAACAATCGCAAAGCAAAGTTCTATTCAATCACGAAGCCCGGCCGGAAGCAGCTCGCCTCTCAAACCGAAGACTGGAAACGCTTCTCCAGCATAATCGCCCGCGTCCTTAGCGTCTCCGAACGGACCTAGCGCATGCCATCCTCAACCGCTCCGCGCTCCCATAAATCCTCCTCGCCTAGGCCCGGTTTCGGGTTTGCCTTCGTAGCGTCGGCCTTTCAGGCCGACAGCTTTGCCTTTGTCTTGGCCTTTGCCTCCGGCGCGAACGCCATCAATCTCCCGATTGGCGTCTTGTGCGGTGTCTCGCTTCAACACTCAGCGTGCCTGGAAAAAGTCGAAAAGTGTGCAGGGGGTCGGACCTTCAGGTCCGACATAAAAGACCCGCGCGAAGCGCGAACCAATGTGCAGCCCCATCCGCAGCAAGTAGTCGAATTGCTCCTCGCTAACCCGCCAACGAGCCAGCTGGCAAAAAGGAGCCGCCAGTGATCGCAAAGATCCGCGCACTAATTTCCCGCCTCCGCGGCCTCTTCGCCATCCGCCGCCTCGATAGCGACTTCGCCGAAGAACTCGAATCTCATTTTACGTTCCTAACCGAAGAAAACATCCGCCAAGGCATGTCAACTGAAGAAGCTAAGCGCAACGCACGCCTGAAACTGGGCAGCCAATCCGCCCTGCGCGAATCCCACCACGATCAACGCACAATCGCCTGGCTCGAATCCCTAGCCCAAGACATTCGCTTCGCCGCCCGCATGCTCCGCAAAAATCCCTCGTTCACAATCGTCGCCATCTTCACCCTTGCCCTCGGCATCGGCGCCAACACCGCCATCTTCAGCGTTGTTGACGCCGTTTTGCTCAAAAGCCTTCCATTTCCAGACGGTCAGCGAATCGTCGTCTTCGGCGGCAACGCCGGCCCCATTCTGAATACTCTCTCCGATTCTCCAAATGATCTCCTGGGCTGGCAGCCCCACGTTCAATCATTCGAAGCCGTGGCAGCCTACCAGCCCGGCCAGATCAACCTAACTGGAGACGGTGACCCTGCCACCGTGCTCGCAGCCCAGGTCTCCCCCGAATTTTTCAACGTGCTCGGTGTGGCTCCGGCTCTCGGCCGGAATTTTCCCGCCGAGCCGGCCGCCACTGCTCCCGGCGTAATTCTAAGTTGGAGTCTCTGGCGGTATCACTACAACGCTGACTCAGGAATTCTCGGCAAGCCCGTGGAAGTCAACGGGCGTCCCGTCACCATCCTCGGCGTAATGCCGCGCGGTTTCCAATTTCCTGAGGGAGCTGAAATCTGGGTTCCCAAGGGCGTCGGTGACGACACGATTGATCGTGGCGTCATCCTCAGCAATCTGATTGCCCGCCTCAAGAAAGGCATCTCGCTTGATCAAGCCCGCGCAGAAATGAACGGAATCAGCGCGCGCTCTCGAAGTCAAAGCAAGCTTTTGACGACACTTCACGCTAACGCCACACTCACCGAGCTACAGGTCAACCTCACCGCGAAAAGCCGCACGCCCTTATTTCTCTTGCTTGGAGCCGTGGCCTGCGTTCTCCTAATTGCTTGTGCCAACGTCGCCAATCTCGCGTTCTGCCGCGCCACGAATCGTCAGAGCGAGTTCGCCATCCGCTCGGCGATCGGGGCAGGGCGCCCGCGTCTGGTTCGCCAACTCCTCACGGAGAGCACCATGGTCGCGCTTATTGGAGGCTTACTAGGCGTTCTGATCGCCTTTGCAACCCGTCAATTTCTGATCGCTATCCTCCCGTTCGCTCTCCCCAAATTCACGCCCATCACGATTCAAGGACGAGTGCTTGCCTTCACAGCTTTACTTTGTTGCGCCTCGGCCCTGCTCTCCGGTCTAGCTCCGGCATTGGGCGTAACGCGAATCGATCTGTGGAAGCCGCTAAAAAACAGTGGATCGATTTCCGGTAGCCGCGGCCACAATCGCATCCGGGGCGCCATGCTCGTCGTCCAGATCGCCCTGAGCTTCATCCTCTTGATCGGCGCCGGCCTCATGATCCGCACCCTCGCCGGCTTGCTCAAAATGGATGTCGGTTTCGATCCTCGCAATGTCGTCACCCTCGATATTCCTCTTTCCCAGGCCGCCTACCCCGCGCAGCCCCAAGTCTCCTCCTATTTCGACCAGGTCTTCGCGCGCCTGAAATCCGTCCCCGGCGTGGATTCGGTCGGCGCCATCAACTATCTTCCGCTCGGCGGTACGCCGTTTTTTCTTCTGCCCGTTTCGACGCCGGATCATCCCTTCGATAAGTCGCGCCCATTTGGAGACGTCGCCTCCTTCTTCACCGTCGCCGGGGATTATTTCCCGGCGATGCGCATCCCGCTCCTGCGTGGGCGCAATTTCTCCAGCCAGGACGGCCCCAACACCACACGCGTCGCGATCGTTAACGAGAGCCTGGCGCTCAGGTTTTGGCCGGGCCAGGATCCCATAAGCAGCAAGTTCAGCACCGCGAATCAGACCTTCGTGGTCGTCGGCGAAGTTGGCGACGTGCATCACGCGAGTTTGCAGCAGTCGGACGAGCTCGAAATGTATTTCCCGCAAAGCGAAATGCCGACGCCCGTCATGGATCTCGCCGTTCGATTTGACGGCAATCCCGAGGCCATGATTCCGGTAATCCGCAGCGAAATTTTGGCGGTCGACAAGAATCAGCAAATCGCATCCGTTCAAACAATGGAGTCGGTCGTCGGCCATTCGCTCTCAACTCAGCGGTCCGACGCATATCTTCTCGGAGTCTTCGGCTTCTTGGCACTCACGCTGGCAGCCACTGGCTGCTATGGAGTCGTCGCGTATTCCGTGGCGCAACGCACGCATGAAATTGGCATTCGGATAGCGGTTGGCGCCAGACCGCGTGATGTTCTGCGTCTCGCCATCGGCAGTGGGATGGTCACCGTTTTTATCGGTGTTGCACTCGGCGTTTGCGGAGCTCTTGCACTTACGCGGCTCTTGTCGACGCTGCTTTTCGGCGTAACCGCCACCGATCCGCTCACGTTCGCCGCAACTTCCGTCGTGCTGATTGTCGCGACACTCGTCGCTTGTTACATCCCGGCCCGCCGCGCCATGCGCGTCGACCCAATGGTCGCCTTCCGTCATGAATAACAACACTCTGGCTCGCCTGCGTGCCGTTGTCTCCCGCGTCCGCGGCCTCTTCACCACTCGTCGCTTAGACGACGACTTCGCCGAAGAGCTCGACTCTCACCTCACTCTCCTCACCGAAGAAAACGTCCGCCAAGGCATGTCGCCGCAAGAAGCCCAACGCAACGCCCGCTTGAAACTGGGCGGCGAAGCTCAACTCCGCGAATCCCATCACGATCAACGCACAATCGCCTGGCTCGAATCCCTAGCCCAAGACATTCGCTTTGCCTCCCGCATGCTCCGCAAAAATCCCGCGTTCACAATCGTTGCCATCCTAACGCTCGCCCTCGGCATCGGCGCGACGACGGCAATGTTTACAGTCGTAGACGGCGTCGTCCTCAAATCCCTCCGCTATCCCGACGCCCAACGCATCGTCGCAATCGACACGCGCTGGACTGACTCTGGCAAGGAGATACCGCGCACCACGGGCGGTGACATCCTGGATCTCCGCGGCGCCACGGCTTCGTTCGATGCCTTTAGCTACTACTTCGGCGGAGCGATGGGCGTCCAACTCAGCCACGGTGCGGACTTCGGCGGCGTCTTTCTGGTTGATCCTGATTTCTTTCGGGTTTTCGCCGTACCTCCGCTCGTCGGCCGCACATTTAACGCGGACGATGCCGGGCGTTCGGCGGTGATCAGCGCAGGATTCGCGCAGCGTGACTTCGGCTCCGCGTCTGCTGCGTTGGGTCAAACGCTCGCCATCGAAGGCACGTCATACGAGGTTGTTGGTGTCATGCCGCCGTTTTTCCAATTTCCCGGCGCAGCGCAGATATGGGCGGCGAGTTCGTCGGTTCCGGGAAACCTCAATCGCACCGGCTATAACTATCGCTCCGTCGCAAAGCTGCGCGAAGGCGTTTCGCCGCGCTCTGCGGACGCTCAGCTTCTTGCGATTGCCAATCGCCTGGCCGCCACATTTCCCCAGAGCAATCGCAACAAGACGTTCATCGCGCAACCGTTGCAGCAACAACTCTCCGCGTCGGTACGCGCTACCTTGGTTCTCCTGATGTGCGCGGTTGCTTTGGTCCTGCTGATCGCCTGCGCGAATGTCGCCAACCTCATGCTCGCCCGCGCCGCCGGCCGCGTTCGCGAACTCACCGTGCGCGCCGCTCTAGGAGCGAGTCGCCGGCGGCTCGTCATGCAAATGCTCTGCGAGAGCATCGTCGTCGCTCTCGCCGCTGGCCTTCTCGGAATCGGACTCGCGGCGTGGGGAATGAAGGCACTGCTGCAAATCGGCGCACGCTTTCTTCCGGCGCCGCTTCTTGCGGATGTTCAATTCGATTGGCGCGTGCTCGCTTTTGCCGTGGCCGTTTCATTCCTCACCAGCATCCTTTTCGGGATCGCTCCTGCCTGGCAAGCCGCAAAGGTTGATTTGCAGGGCGCGCTCAAACAAGGCGGTTCCCGCGGCCTCCTCGGTGGCGGGCCGTCGCGGCTGCGCAACACTCTCGTCGTTACGCAGATCGCTCTTTCCCTCATGCTGGCGATTGGCGGCGGTCTTCTTTTCCGCACGCTCCTGGCTTTGCGCAATTCCTCGATGGGCTACCATACCGATGGCATTCTCGTCGCCTATGCCTCCGCTCCGGCGCGAACACTTCCCGAAGCCCTCGCGGCGGATCAAATGTTTGACGACCTCTTTGTCCGCCTGCGCCGAATTCCCAATGTCACCGCTGCCGCCGGTGCTATGGGACTTCCCGCCGGTCAATACAGTTCCGACGGCAACTTTGCTATCGAAGGAAAGCAATCGTTCAGCGGCGATCCGCGAAACCTGCCGCACGCGGGTTTCCGTCTCGCCAGCCCGCAATATTTCGCCACCATGGACATTCCTATCCTGCGCGGCCGTGATTTCAACGATGCCGACCTGTACGACCGCCCCTTCGTCGCGGTCGTCAGTGAATCACTCGCGCGTCAGAATTTTCCCGGCGAAGATCCGCTCGGCCATCGAATTCAATGTGGGCTGGACTCTTCCAATTGGATGACCATCGTCGGCGTCGTCGGTGACGTCCGCCAAGACTCGCCCGCCGCGCAACCCCAACCCGAACTTTACATGCCTCTGCGCCAGCACCCATTCCAGGCGAGCGATCAGGAGGTGGTTGTTAGAACGTCTGGCGATCCGGAAGCATTAATTCCTGCCATTCAGCACACGATTCACGACGCCAACCAGGACATCGCCGTGAAATTCACCACAATGAGCGCGCTCGTCAGCGACTCCATCGGCGCTCAGCGCTTCCGCACCGTGCTGGCCGTAATTTTCGCGGTGCTCGCCTTCCTGCTCGCGCTGTCCGGCATGTACGCTGTCATGAGTTATGCCACCGCGCGACGCACCGCCGAATTTGGCCTCCGTTCCGCGTTAGGGGCCCAGTCGGGCAACATCATGGGACTCGTTCTTCGCGAAGCGGCGGCCGTGGCGGCCTTCGGAGTAGTTGCGGGACTACTGCTCTCGATCGGCACAGGCCGCTTGCTCGCGTCCATGCTCTTCGAGGTGCAAACTCTCGACGCGCTTACCTACGTGCTCGTGACCGCAATCGTCTTCCCGGTCGTCGTTCTAGCGGCAGCGCTGCCCGCCTGGCGCGCCTCGCGCGTCGACCCAGTAACCGCCATCCGCTGCGAATAGGCGAACACCATGCGCCACAGTTCGTGCCTCTGGTTTTGCCTTTGCCTTCGATTTGCCTTTGTAGCGGCCGCCTTCCGGCGGGCACCTTTGACTTTGCTGTTGCTTTTCGTAGCGGCCATCGGTGTCCGCGCCTTTCGCGGACGTTTCTCGATGGGAGCCTTTGACGTGACCGTTATTTTGTAGCGTCGGCATCTTGCCGGCGCTTTTGCCTTTGCTGTTGTGGCGTAGGTATACCCTGACTTTATCGGTGTGTAGGGGGTCGGACCAACGCGCAGTCCCATCCGCAGCCAGTACTAGCACTGACCACGCCGAATCCACGCCCCAAAAACGCGCGGAATACCCAAGATAGCCGGCAGAACGTGCCCGCAACCCAATTTAACCCTTGACATTATATTAATTATGTTGTAATATATACTATGATATATTAAAATGTGATGACACGGGTCACAGGCGCAATCCATACCGCAGGCCTCCAGCCCCTGCTCCAGTTTCTAATCGATACTCGTACGATTAGAAAACGCCGTAAGTCCCGCACAATCATCAGATACAAATTCCTAATCGACAGTAAAAGTGCTCTTCCGCCGCAGCCTCCCGTTCCCATTTCCCCCTCGAATGAGCGAAACTCAAGGAGCCATGCCGCACGAATCGCTCCTCGATTACTTCCAGCCCGACTCGCGCCCGGCGCACGAACCCGCCGTCGTCTGGCGCCGCAGCTATCGCCGCGAGCGCTGGTCCTATGCCACCCTGCTCGCCGCGTCCAATCGTTTCGCACGCGAACTCGACGCCCGCAAGATCGCCAAGGGCGACCGCGTCCTGATCTGGGGCGAAAATTCCGGCGAATGGATAGCGGCCTTTCTCGGTTGCCTCTTTCACGGCGCGATCGCCGTTCCGCTGGACGCGATCGGCGACCACAGTTTTGCCCAACGCGTCTCGCAGCAGGCGGGCGTCCGCCTCGCGATCGTCGGGCGCAATCTCCCCTCCGACGGCCTCGCACCGCAAATCATCTCGCTGGACGATCTCACCGAAAATATCGCCGCGCGCTCCGCGGAGAGATACCCCGCGCCTCCTCCCCATCGCGACAATCCGGTCGAAATCGTCTTTACCTCGGGCACCACAGCCGAGCCCCGCGGCGTAGTCCTCACGCACGGAAATATCCTCGCCAATCTCGTGCCCATCGAGCGCGAATTTCAGAAATATCGTCGCTACGAACGCGTCGTGCATCCCATTCGCATTCTCGATCTGCTTCCGCTCAGCCACGTATTCGGCCAGTTCCTCGGAATCTTTCTGCCACAGATTTTCGGCGCAACCGTCGCCTTTATGGACACGCTCAATCCCGCCGAAGTGATCCGCGAAATCCGGAGCGAGCGCATCTCGGTGCTCGTCACCGTCCCGCGCCTGATCGAATCCCTCCAGGGCCAGCTCCAGCGCGACATCGAATCGCGAGGCGACACCGCAAAATTCCGCCGCTCGTTCGACAGCTCCGCGCACGAACATTTCCTCCGCCGCTGGTGGCGCTTCCGCAAAATCCGCCGGCGCTTCGGATGGAAATTTCTGGCGATGGTTTCTGGTGGCGCGGCTTTACCCGCCGAAACCGAGACCTTCTGGACGCGCCTCGGCTACGCCGTCATCCAGGGCTACGGCCTCACGGAGACCACGTCGCTCGTCAGCCTCAATCATCCCTTCCATCTCGGTCACGGCTCGATCGGAAAGCCCATACCCGGCCTCGACGTGAAACTTTCCGAGACCGGAGAAATTCTCGTGCGCGGTGAAAATATCGCCTCCGGCTATTGGGCCAAGGACGGCGTCGCGCCGGCCGTCGACGCCGAGGGCTGGTTCCATACTGGCGATCTCGGCGAACGCGATGAAGCCGGCAATCTCTACTTTAAAGGCCGCAGCAAAAATGTGATCGTCACGCCCGAAGGCCTGAAGGTATATCCCGCCGACCTCGAAGCCGCGCTTCGCAAAGATCCCGCCGTTCGCGACTGTGTGGTTGTGGGACTCGATATATCCGGCAACGCCGAAGCCTGCGCCGTCCTCCTCCTGCGCGACGCAAATTCGGACAACGCAGGCGCGGAAGCCGCCGCCGTCGTCCGCCGCGCCAACAAACAACTCGCGCCGTTCCAGCAGATGCGCCGATGGACCGTATGGCGCGATCAGGATTTTCCCCGCACGCCGACGCAAAAGCCAATCCTCGCCAAAATCCGCGCCGCGGCCGAAGCCGAGCTGCAGGGCCGCGCTCAATCCTCATCCAGCGCTTCCAACGATCTTCTCTCCCGCATCTCCCGCGGGCGCGCGCAAACCAACGCCAACGAACCGCTCCAGCTCAGCTCTATCGAACGCGTCGAGTTGATGAGCGAGCTCGAAGATCGTTACCAAGTCGATCTAAGCGAAACCGATTTCTCGGCCGCGCAAACCACCGCTGCCATCGAGCGCCTGCTGGAATCTCCTCCGCCCCCCGCGCAAGCCTTCCACTACCCGGCCTGGCCGCAGAACTGGCCTGCACGCATTTTTCGCGGAATCGTCTTCAATTGCGTGGCGCTTCCCGCAATGCTGGTCCTCGGATTCCCGCGCATCCTCGGTCGGAAAAAATTGGCGGCCACCACGCGCGGGAAGCCTAACCCGAACCTCGTAGTTGCCAATCACGTCACCTATTTCGATCCTGCTTACGTAATGCTGGGTCTGCCGCATCGGATACGCCGTCGCCTCGCCGTCGCCATGGACGGCGAGCTTCTCGAGTCCATGCGAACGCCCTCGCCCGGCACGAATTTCTTCATGAGCCTCGTCGGCCGCGTCAGATATTTCCTCCTGCTTTCAATCTTCAACGTCTTTCCGCTGCCGCGCCATGCCGGCTTCCAACGCAGCTTCGCCTTCATGGGTCGCCTGATCGATCGCGGCTGGAACGTGCTGATTTTCCCCGAGGGCATCACCACCAAAGACGGCAACATGAATCCGTTCCGCGCAGGAATCGGCCTGCTCGCCACGCGCCTGCGCGTTCCCGTGATTCCTATTTATCTGGGAGGTCTTGCGGAACTGAAAATGAAGGGCAGGAGGCTGGTCGCTTTTCCAGGGGAAATTCAGGTCGTCACGGGAGAGCCGGTCGACTTCGAAGGGAATCTACCTGCCGAAAAAATCGCGCAGGAACTGCAGGATCGCGTCAGATCGCTCGCCAGGGAAATAAAGTAGGTGCGCTTCAGCCGCGGACCTTCACGCCGCGCCCGCATCAGCCTGTGCACCCACAATCCATCCGTCGGCAAGCTGGATCATCCGGTTGCCGTACGCTGCCCACGCGTCGTTGTGCGTCACCTGAATGATCGTGGTCCCCTCGTCGTTTAACTTCTTCAGGGTATCCATAATCATTTTCCCCTGGCTCGAATGAAGGCTCCCGGTCGGCTCATCCGCCAAAATCACCTTCGGCTTGCCGATCACAGCCCGGGCCACGGCCACAAGCTGCTGCTGCCCGCCCGAAAGCTGGTGAGGAAACAGGTCCTTTTTCCCCACAATCTGAAAGCGGTCCAGCGCGTCCGCCACCAGGCCTTGCCGCTCGGACTTACGCATATCCCGATACGAAAGCGGCAAATCCAGGTTTTCCGCCACCGTCAGATTATCCAGCAGATGGTACTGCTGGAAAACGAAGCCGATATATTGCTTGTGCAGCTCCACGCGCTTGCGGTTGTCCAGTTTGTGTACAGCGTTTCCGAACAAATAGTATTCGCCTTTCCACGCGCCATCCAGCATCCCGATGATCGCCATCAGCGTGGATTTACCGGCGCCGGACGGCCCCATGATCGTAACGAAATCGCCATCGTTGATCTCCGCGCTGATGCGCCGCAGCACCCACGTCTTGCTCGCACCTGCTTCGTAAGCCTTCTCCACGTTCGTCAGCTTGATCACACATCCTCCGAAATAATTGCGGCCGCCATTTTATTCGTATCGCAGCGCAATCAGCGGGTCAACGTGCGCCGCCCGTCGCGCCGGCACGTAAGTAGCGAAAAACGCGACGGTGCTCAGCACGACCGTCACTGTGACGAACACCGCCGGGTCCCACGTTTTAACGCCGAAAATCAAGCTCGCCATCAATCGTGTGAGCGCTAGCGACGCCGCCACACCGATCGCTATGCCGACCAGTGCCAGCCTCATGCCCTGCAGCACGATCATCGTACGCACTTTTTCCGGAGCCGCACCCAGCGCCATGCGAATGCCAATCTCTTGCGTGCGCTGCTGCACCGAGTACGCCATCAGCCCATAGATACCCACGGTGGCGAGTACCAGCGCCACCCCGGCAAAAATCGTCAGCAGCGTGGTATTGAAATCCTGACGCGCAGTGGATTCCGCCACCACCTGTTCCATGGAACGGATGTGTCCTGCCGGCAAGCCACCGCTTGCCTCGCGTAACTCGCGCTGAATGTTCTCGCTAAGCGAAAAGGGCGCCACTTTGGTGCGCACGGCCCACATGATCGGAAAGATCTGCGCGTTGAGAGCGGTCATGCCGTCCGTCACCTGCGAAACCGGGATATACATAATGGGTGATGGATCGCTGTTCAGCCCGTCGTCTTTCACATCGGCTACCACGCCGACCACCTCACGCGGCGGCTCCGCGAACTGCGGGCCCACCCCTTTGCCGATGGTGATGCGTGCGCCAATCGCACCGCCCTTGGGCCAAAATTGCTTCGCCATCGTCTCGTTGATCACCACCACTCCGGCGGCGCCGATGGTGTCGCTGAGGGTGAACGTACGCCCTTGCAAGACGGGGATACGAAACACGGCGAAATAGTTCGGCGAGACGCTGCGCCAGTCTCCGCCGCCCTTGGAGAGACTGTCTGTATCCGCGCGACCCTCCACCACGAATGGCAATCCAAAGCTGGGCTCCAACGGAAGGGAACAACTGGTAGCCGCTGCCTCCACGCCCGGCAGGCTTTCGACGCGCTGCACGCCGTCCCGCATCAACTGCGCGACGCCGGCGGTTTTCTGAAGGCCGGGTGCATCCAGCTCCATGTTCATCGTCAGAATATTATGGCGGTCGAATCCCGGCTGGACGTTACGCAGGGCGAGATAGGTTCGAATCAGCAGCGCCGCGCCGGCGAGCAGAGTTAGCGCAAGGGCCATTTCCGTGATCACCAGCACGGACCGGGCCTTGTTTTGGCGAAAGCCCGTGCCGGAGCGGGAGCTGCTTTCTTTGAGCATTAGATTCAGGTCCATGCGCGAGGCGTGAATGGCCGGAATCAGGCCGAACAAGACTCCCGTCAGCAGCGAAACGACGAGGGTGAAGATCAAAACGCGCCAGTCCATCGCAAGGCTGGCGCCTTTTTCCCCGATGCGAGGAATATTACCCGGGTTCATCGATAGCAGCACGCGCACTCCGAAATAGCCGAGAGCCAGGCCCAACGCGCCACCAGCCAATGAGAGGATCACGCTCTCGGTAAGCAGTTGATTGATGATTCGTCCCCGGCCTGCGCCCATCGCCGAGCGGATGGCAATTTCTCGCCTGCGCACGGCCGCTCTCGCGAGCAGAAGGTTTGCCACGTTCGCGCATGCAATCAGGAGGACAAACCCTACCGTGCCAAGCAGCAAGAGTAGCGCCGGGCGAACTTCGGCGACTTGTGAATCCTGCATGCGCTCGACCGTGAAGCTCTGCTTGTCGCCAAGGCCGGTGGAGTATTTGCGGCGAAACGCGCCGGCGGCCAGCGCCATCGCGGCCTGAGCTTGACTCAGCGAAACACCATTTCTTAAACGTGCGGCGGACATCAAATAGTTTCCCTGGTTGGCGCTGTCAGGATCGGCCTGCATCGGCAGCCACACATCCATGGACGGATCCCAATGGAACGCCGGATCGAGAACTCCGATCACTTCGTAGGGCGTGCCGCCGATTTCGATATTCTTGCCCACCATATCGGGGTCGCTTCCGTAGCGATTGCGCCACAGAGCGGCGCTGATCACCGCGACGTGAGGGCCGTTCGGGATGTCTTCATCGGGGGTGAACGTTCGCCCGCGAATCGGTCGCGCGCCGAAAAGGTCAAAATAATCAGCGGAAACGTGGATTCCCGATATCTGCTCGGGACGGTCGCCTCCGGTCAGGTTCATTCGGCCAACGCCGAGATCGTAGAGCGCCGTCTGCTGAAATACCTGGGTCTGGTCGCGCCAGAGCATGTATTTCGGAATCGACGTAATACTGCTCTTGCCGCCGCCGTCGGACGTTTCCGGTTGGACGATACTTTCAGGGTGGGGGAAGGGAAGTGGCTTCAGCACCACGGTGTTGACCACCGAAAAGATCGCCGTGTTCGCGCCGATGCCCAGAGCGAGCGTGAGAATCGCCACCGCCGCGAATCCGGGATTCTTCGCGAGTGCGCGAAGTGCATAGCGCGCGTCTTGTGTCAGGGCACCCATCGGAAATTCCTCAAGCAGCCCGTCGTGGCCAGCGCCCAACTATTCATAACGGAGCGCAATCAAAGGATCCACTCGGGTCGCGCGCTGCGCCGGCAGGAAGCAAGCCACCACGCCGACCAAGCTCAGCACGATCACCACCCCGCCAAACGTCCAGGGATCTGTAACGGTGACGCCGAAGATCAGGCTTTTCATTAGGCGCGTGAGGCCGTAACTGGCGAGAACTCCCGCCAACGCGCCCGCGAAAATCGGCTGCAACCCCTTCAAGAGCATCATTTTTAGTACGCCCTGCGGCTGCGCCCCAAGCGCCATGCGGATGCCGATATCATGCGTCTGCAGCGAAACAGAATAGGCCATTATGCTAAAGACGCCGATGGCGGATAGTATCAAACCAATTCCCGCGAATATCGACAGAAGAAGCAGTCCGAATTCCGGAGCAGCGAAATAGTCGCGATGCAGTATAGTTTCGAGCGATCCGGGATTCCCGAGAGCCACGTTTTGGTCGACGCTCGCGATCTGCTCCCGGACGTTGGGTAGAATCGAAGTGGGATCCACACCGGTTCTCACAAGCAGCTCATTGCCCGCCAGCGCCGTCACCGTGTACGGCATGAACGCTTCGGGCGAGACAGTCTTCTCGATGCCGTTGTTCAGCGCGTCCCCTACAATGCCCACAATCTCGAAATAGGCGTTGTGCGGCGCGTCCGGTACCTGGTCAAGAACGTTGAATTTCATGGTGCGTCCGATCGGATCCTCATCGCCGAAGAAATCGTGGGCGAGCTTGCGATTGATCACGATCACCCTCCGGTCCGAGTCGACGTCATCCGCTGAAAGCACATGGCCTCGCACTAGCGGCAGGCCGACGGTTTTGAAGTAATCCTCCGAGATGAGTTCGACGGTCGCGATCCACGTATCCGCATGGGTCGTTCCCGGCACGGTTACGGGAGTCGTGGCGCCTCCTTCCACAGGCAGGGTGATCGATTCCGTCACGCTCGTCACCCCTGGTAGCGCGCCGATTCGCGGCAAAATTTGCCGGAAAAAGGCCTGCTTTGAAGCCGCCGTTGTGTATTGTCCCGGCGGAAGGATCACATCCGCCTCGAAAATATGATTGGGATCGAAGCCGACATCCACGTGTTCCAGAGCGAAAAACGTGCGCATCATTAAGCCCGCGCCCACCAGCAGTACAATCGAAAGCCCCACCTGCGTCGCGATCAGCGCATTGCGCAACGTGCCGTGCCTGGAGCTTACTCCCACGCCCTTGCCGGTGCCCATGAGGCGCCCGTGCAGGTCGCCGCGTGCGGCGTGGAACGCCGGGGCAAGGCCGCAAAGAAACGTCGTCAGAAAAGTGATGCCCAATGTCGCCGCCATCGCGGGCATGCTCAGCTGGATATCGATTTCTTCCGGAACGGTGTCGGGAGGAATCATGGCTTTCACCCAATGCAAGCCTGCGTAAGCCAGCAGGCAGCCGAGCGCCGCCCCGGCCGCAGCCAATACGAAGCTTTCGGCAAGCATCTGCCCCGCCAGCCGTCCTCCGGAAGCACCGAGCGTTGCACGCACGGCCAACTCTCTCTCGCGAGCCGTGGCGCGCGCCAGCAACAGGTTGGCCACATTGCTGCATGCGATCAGGAGCAGCATGAGAACCGCTCCCAGCAGAATGTAAATCATGGTTTGTAGGCCGGCTGTGGTCTGCTCGATGATCGTTCCCACTTTCACGGTGAATTGCTTCGGATAAAGGTCCGGATAAATCTTCGCCTCATTGTGGGCAAACACATTGCAATCGGCAGCCGCCTGCGCAAGGCTCACGCCGGGCTTCAAGAGAACAGCCGTCCACACATAGAGAGGCTGATTCGCGGGTCCCCCGATGGCTGCGGACGTGAGATCGGGTGTGATTTTCATGGGATAAAATATGTCGCCGCGGAAAAGCAGGAATCGCGGCGGCATGATGGCGACCAGAGTCCGGGGCGTTCCATTGATCGTCAGCGTGGTTCCCAGTATTTTCGGATCCCTGTTGAATTTCTCGTGCCACAAGCGATCGCTCATCACAAAGACCGGCGGCGCGCCGGGCGCTCCATCCGACTCCGCAATCTCCCGCCCAAGCTCCGGTTTTACGCCCAATCCTGAGAATGTGGCCGGATCGAGCACTCCCCCCGTCGCTTCGTAGTTCGCATTGCCGATCCTATAGGCGATTGAAATCCCGTCTGCGCCCATGACGTCGCTGAAGACGTGGTTCTGCGATTTGAGGTCGAAGAACTCTTTTACCGTATAGGCGCGCCGGCCGTCGGCGCCGGAATCATTCACGTTGTGGATATAGACGTAGGCGAGCCGGTCGGCATTTTTGTAAGGGAAAGGCTCGAGCAGCACGCTGTAAACCACACTGAAAATGACCGCGCTTGCGCCGATACCTAGAGAAAGCGCGAGCAACGAAAGCGCCACGGACCCGCGGTCCTTGTGCAGGCTGCGCACGGCGTAACGCAGGTCCTGCCAGAATGAAGTGATGAGGTTCATGGAACGCTCGCTTTCCTGGCCCGTGGAGCAGACATTTGGATGAAGCGGAATTGGCCGTGGGGGACCTGTGCCGCACCTACGTCTGCGAGGCGCTAAGCGCCGGTTGCAGCAGCGGCTCCGCCCGCCGTCTCTTCCACGATCTTGCCGTCGAAAAGATGGACCGTTCGATCGGCGATCGCCGCGTAGCGCGGATCGTGCGTCACCATGCAGATCGTGGCGCCTTCGGAGTGCAGCTGGCGCAGCAAATCGATCACGGCTTCGCTATTCTTCGAGTCGAGGTTTCCGGTCGGTTCATCCGCCAGCAGAATCGATGGCTGACCAACTAGCGCACGCGCAACAGCTACGCGTTGCTGCTGACCGCCGGAAAGTTGCGATGGATAATGTTTCGCCCGGTGCGCCATTTCCACGCGCTCCAGCACGTTCTGCACGCGTTCCTTACGTTCCTTGGCGCCCATGCTGCGATAGGTGAGCGGCAATTCCACGTTCTCGAATACGGTCAAGTCACCGATCAAGTTGAACGCTTGGAAAATAAAACCGATCTCGCGATTGCGGATACGCGTACGGTCGCTGAGCGTAAGCTTCTCCACCGGCTCGGTATGGATCCAGTAACTGCCGTCGGTCGGCGAGTCGAGGAGTCCCAGAATCGAAAGCAGCGTCGATTTGCCGCAGCCAGACGGCCCGGCGATCGAGAGGAACTCGCCGCTCTTGATCTCGAGATGCACGCCGCTCAGGGCGTGTGTTTCCACTTCGTCGGTGTAGAAAACTTTGGTCAAGCTTTCCAGCCGAATCAGCGTCTGCGGCGTGCTGCTCATTTGCGTTCCTCCGACAACGAATTCTCTCTTGCGAGAGGGCCCTTACTTCAACTCCACGCGATCGTAATTGTCTTCCGCGGACATGTCCGAAAGAATCACCTGATCGCCCACCTGCAAACCGTCGCGTATTTCAACCGAGCTTACGGACGCTCGCCCAAGATCGACCTGCACCCTCGACGCTTCCTTCCCGTCAGCCGTCACTTTGAAAAGTCCCACCTTGCTGTTTTCGTCTCCATGCACCGGCCGCCCGATGAAGAGCACATCCGCCAGCCGCTCGATCTCAATCGTTCCTTCCACGCTTAACTGCGGCACGGCGCCGGGCGGCAACGGGCCGTCGAGTTTCACGTCCACCGTGCGCGTCCCATTCAGCACGGCCGGATCGATTCTAATCACGTGGCCCGGAATCGTGCCGTTGTGCGTGTCGATCGACGCTTTCTGATCGATCTGAATATCCTTCGCCTGCGTCTCCGCGATTTGCAGCGCCGCCTTCAATTGCGTCGGCTGCGCCACCTTCAGCAGCACTGTGCCGGCAGTCACTTGCTGGCCTACGTCCACGTCAAGTTCCTGCAGCACGCCGTCAATTCCCGGCCGGATGTGCAGCCGGTCGAGCTGTGCTTTCTCCAAATCGTAGAGTGCCTTTTTCTGGTCAACTGTCGCCTGCGCCACAGCCGTCTGCGCGTCGATCGAACTCGCAAACGTCTCCACTTCCTTCTGCGCCAGATCGTTCTGTTTTGCCAGTTCCTCGGCCTGCACTGCCGACGTCTTCACCGTCAACGCGTCTTTCAAGCCCAGTTTGCCCAGCGCCTCATACGATTCGCTCTGCATTTCCGCAGTCCGGTATTGCGAGCTGATCTGCGCCGCCTGGGTCCTCTTGTCCATCAACTGGTTTTGCAACTGCGCCTTCGTCTGTTCGAGCGTGGCCTCGGCGCCCTTGAGTTGATACTCAGCATCAAGCGTCTGCTGTTCCAGGCTGGGATTGCTCAGATCGAGAATCACCGTGTCCGTCTTTACGGCAGTTCCGGGCAGCAGATAGCGCTTCTCCACGCGGCCGTCCGTAGCCGCTGGCACCGTCCAGATCGTTTCCGGCACCAATGTGCCCAGTCCGCGCACGTCGCGCAGCATCGGCCCGCGTTTCACCGTGTCCGTCCAGATCGTTGCGCGATCCACGGACGGCGCAGCCGGAGAAAGCCGCGAAAGACCCAATCCAATCCCCACCACAACGATCAACGCGATCGAAACGTAGATCGTCCGCCGAACTCTTTTTTTTCGCTTTTCGTCAGGACGTGCAATGTCCATATCGAGCACCTCTGCCCGGGGCCCCGTTTTCGCGCTGAGATGTGATTCGTCGGCGCGCCGTTGCCCCGTGTATTCCTCGTTATATACCTTCGGCGGTCCCCGCGCTCACTCGTATAGGCGCGATCAGCGTCGCGTAAATGATGCTGAATATCGTGGTGTTCGCGCCGATTCCCAAGGCCAGCGCCACGATGGCAATCGCGGTCGAGCCGGGACTGTGGCGCAGCAGCCGAAGTCCGAATCGAGCATCACGCCAGATTTTTTGCATGGCTCACGTTCCTGGATGCCTATGGTGCAGTAGGCCACACGCGAGCAAACCTTGAGATCGCGCAGGCGACGAAATGTCCCCGTTGAAAATATCTACCGGAGGCCGGACTCTCGCACCACCGGCCACGCATGCAGATACGAAGGCCCTTCTTTGAAAGTTCCCTGCGAAAGACTCTTGCCACACTGCTCCTGCCCGCGTTCTTATGTGCTACACATTGTAACGCTACAATCTGTAAGCTACTTCCACCGCTCCGTCAAGCGAAACTGCCTCGACCGCCGTCGGCGATTTCTCTAACTCTCCGTGCTCGGCGCCATAAATCGCGCAATGATTGATGTCGCCTGCTCCCAATCGCGCGCTTCTTTATCGAGTTGCTTGCGGCCGGCCCGCGTCAGCTTGTAATACTTCGCCTTGCGGTTGTTGTCAGAGACGCCCCATTCGGAATCGATGTATCCCTCCTGCTCCAGTTTCAGCAGGGCGGGATAGAGCGTCCCGTAGTTTACCGACAGCAGGTCGCCACTGGTCTGCTCTATGCGTCGCGCGATCCCGTAGCCGTGCAGCGGCCCGATCGTCTCCAGCGTCTTCAGCACCATCAGAGCCAACGTCCCTTGCCACACGTCCGTCTTGCCGGCCATCAATCCTCCTATTGCCTGCCAGTCGTTCAGGCCGAGATACTCTCACAAGACGTATGGGGACGCAATAGAAGAGGAGAATCCGGGTCCCAACTAGGTGATCGCGACATCACCTGCATCCACCGTCAAGGGTTGCAGGTATCTCCTTTTTTATCTATGCGTTGAAAATTTTACGCAGGCGAGGAAACAACGAAACAGCGATTCATGCGCATTATCAGCACTTTAGGATGACGCAGGTTTGGTACGCGGTTTGCACTTACCGGGGCAGTTGTAAAGCAGTTGTAAAAATGATCCGCTGAACCCTAATGTGCGGGCCCCGTCACCCCTTTCCAACATGCACGGGGCCCGCACCCCCTTTTAAAGTCCCGCCGTTTCCTGGAAGCGCAAAAAAATAACACCAACAAAGAACCTCGTGTGATCTCCTCAATAGCCACAGCCGCAAAAAAGATGAAGGAAACCAGATCGCGATCAAAGAACCAGCGCCGTCGGAGCGGCACAGGCCCGCTTCGAGGAGCGCCTGGCTTCATTCGACCTCTTTCACCAGCTGAAGTACGGATTTTGCAGTCGCCACACAGGCTCTTCAGGCCCGAGATGGTCGAAAGAGGATCACCAGGAGAGTTTGACTTTTCCCGAACACCCTTACGACGGTGTCTCCATGCTCGCGCGTATTTCCTGCCAGCGTTTCGGCCTTTTCTTCGCGTCGAGCACCTTCTTCCGCAGCCGGATCGACTTCGGCGTCACTTCCACGTACTCGTCGTCCGCGATGAACTCAATCGCTTTTTCCAACGTCATCTCGCGCGGCGGAATCAGCCGGATGGCTTCGTCGGCGGAGGACGACCGCATGTTCGTCTGCTTCTTTTCCTTCGTCACGTTCACGTTCATGTCGTCTTCGCGCGCGTTTTCGCCGAGGATCATGCCCTCGTAAACTTCCACGCCCGGTCCCACGAACATCTCGCCGCGCTCCTGAATTCCCCAGATCGCGTACGGCACCGAAACGCCCGCCCGGTCGGCTACGAGCGCGCCCGTGAGCCGCATCGCCATTTCTCCTCCGTACTCGCTCCAGCCTTCAAGGATCGAGTGGATCAGCGCCGTTCCGCGCGTATCGGTAAGCAGTTGTCCACGCAATCCGATCAGCCCGCGCGAGGGAATGCTGAACTCCATGCGCACGCGGCCGGAGTGATGATTCACCATCTTTTTCATTTCGCCGCGCCGGCTTCCCAGCGCCTCCATCACGATTCCAATGAACGTTTCCGGACAGTCGATCACCAGCAATTCCTGCGGTTCCAGCCGTTTTCCGTTTTCCGTCTTCACCACGATCTCCGGCTTGCCCACCATCACCTCATATCCCTCGCGCCGCATGGTCTCGATCAGGATCGCCAGTTGCAATTCGCCCCGCCCCATCACTCGAAAGGAGTCCGTCGAACCCGTATCCTCCACTCGCAGCGAGACGTTCGTCAGCAGCTCTCTTTCGAGCCGCGAGCGAAGGTCGCGAGAGGTCACATATTGCCCTTCGCGTCCCGCAAACGGAGAAGTATTGATAGTGAAGATCATGGTCAGCGTGGGTTCGTCGATTGTCAGCGGTTCCAGCGGCGCCGGATTCGCAAGGTCTGTGATGCTCTCTCCGATCTGGATGCCTTCCACGCCCGCAATCGCCACGATCTCGCCCGCCACTACTTCGTCGGCCTCATCGCGTTCCAGCCCACGAAACGTAAACAGCTTGGTGATTTTTGTCGGCTGAATCGTTCCATCTCTCTTCGCGATCCCCACTTCCGTACCGCGCTTTAACGTCCCTTGAAATACGCGCGCGATCGCGATGCGTCCCAGAAAGTCGCTGTAGTCAAGATTCGTCACTTGAATCTGCAACGTCGCTTCCGGATCGCCCGCGGGCGGCGGAATCGTAGCCACGATCGCCTCGAAGAGCGGTTCAAGCGTCGTGGAATCGTCGCCCACCGCGCGGTGCGCCACGCCTGTCTTCGCGTTTGTGTAAACCACCGGAAAGGAGAGCTGGTCTTCAGTCGCGTCCAGATCGATGAAGAGGTCGTAAATTTCGTCCAGTACCGCCGCCGGCCGAGCGTCGCTTCGGTCGATCTTGTTCAGCACCACCACCGGCGGCAGCTTCGCGGCTAGCGCCTTTTGCAGCACGTAGCGTGTCTGCGGCAGCGGCCCTTCGCTGGCGTCGACCAGAATCACCACGCCGTCCACCATTCTCAGCGCGCGTTCCACTTCGCCGCCAAAATCGCTGTGCCCCGGCGTATCCACAATGTTGATCATGGTGTCGTGGTAGGTTAGTGCGGTATTCTTGGCCAGAATCGTGATCCCGCGCTCGCGCTCCAGGTCGTTCGAGTCCATCACGCGGTCGGCTACTTCCTGATTCGCGCGGAAAATTCCGCTTTGGCGCAGCATCGCGTCCACCAGCGTGGTTTTGCCGTGGTCGACGTGCGCAATAATGGCTATGTTCCGTAACGGTTTCATTGATCTCTCCGGCCCACAAAGGGCTGCAAACGCGATCCCGCAGCTCCGGCCGATTTCTCCAGGAATTTTCAGGCTTTCGCCCATTCAGTTTATCACGCGTGCTATGCTTTCCCGCAGGGACACCTACCCGTGGAAAGCCCCTTTTTACCGCGCATTCATCCCACGGTAACAATCCCCGAGCATCCTCGTGCGTCCTGCTCGTGTCACCGGGAATCCGAATTTTGCATGAATCCGCTTCGCATCTGTCTTCTCGTATTAATCGCATGCTTCGCGCCGATAGTTGCCGTCGCATCGCCGCGCGCCGTTCAATCCGTGTGCCAGCGTCCCGCAATCGGCAGTGAAGTTCCCGAGCCGGAAGACCTTCACAGCTCGGACGGCGTCCTCAAAGTCGAACTTACGTTTCGCAATTTCATGGAGCCTGACGGGGAAGTCGGCTACTGCTATGTATATAAGGACGGCTCCGAGGCCCCCACCCTACGCCTCAAGCCAGGCGATTGGCTGGTTTTGTCCCTGAAAAACCAGCTGTCTAAGCTCACTGCAACAAACGCTCCCGGACCCGGGCCTGCGATGTCGCTTTCCATGTCCTCGGGTGCGGCGCCTTGCGGTGGCGGCACTCCCATGAGAGCCACGGCCACGAATCTTCACTTTCACGGGCTCACCGTTCCCGCCACATGTCATCAGGACGACGTGATGCAGACCGCCATCGATCCCTCCGGCGCGCTCGAATACAAATTTCAGATTCCCGCCGACGAGCCGCCCGGTCTTTACTGGTATCACCCGCACATTCACGGCTTCACCAAGGTCCAGGTTCTTGGCGGCGCTTCCGGCGCGCTCGTCATCGAGGGCCTCGAACGTGCCCAACACGATGTCGCAGGGCTGCCCGAGCGCGTTTTCGTCGTCCGCGATCAGGATTTGGTCAATCCCGACGCCACTCCGCTCGACACCGCTCCCTCGGCGCCGCGCCCTGTGTTGGACGCCGACGGAGAAGTCCTCAACACGGGCGTCGGCACGGGGAAGCCGGCCAAGGATTTATCGCTCAACTTTGTTCCGGTCTCGTATCCGGAGTACAAGGCCGGGGTGATCCATATGAAGCCCTCCGAGCGCCAACTCTGGCGAGTCATCAACGCTTCAGCCATCACATACCTGAATCTGCAGGTGCTTTACGACGGTCTCCCGCAGCAACTCGAAATTGTCGCGATGGATGGCGTCCCGCTGAACGAAAACGGCCTCGACGCTACAGGCGTCGTCTGGGAGAACCACGTCGGCCTGCCGCCCGGAGGGCGTGCGGAGTTCGTTTTAAAGGGACCAGTCGAAGGTGCGAAAGCGGTCTTCCTCACGCGCAGCGTGAATACGGGCACCGCTGGCGAGAACGATCCTATCCGGCCCCTCGTGACGATCGTGGCTGCGCCGACTGCGTCCGAGCCGCGCCTCAGCCTCTCCACGAACACCGAGCCGCTCCCTAAGCCCACGCTGCCCTGGGTTGGTAACGTGACTCCGGTTCGCACCCGCAAGCTCTATTTCACGGAGACGCCGTCAGATCCGAAGGATCCAAATAGCCCAACGATCTTCATGCTCACCGTGGACGGCCAGGAGCCAAAGCCGTTCGATCCGAATTCCACCGAGCCGAATATCGTGGTTCATCAGGGCGACGTCGAAGACTGGATCATCGAAAATCGTACGCAGGAATTGCACGCGTTCCACATCCACCAGATTCATTTCGTCCTCATCGACTGGTTTGGCATTCCGGTCAACGAGCCCTTCCTTCGCGATACGGTCAACGTCCCCTTTTGGGACGGCAAGAGCCTCGTCTATCCCAACGTGAAGCTGCGCATGGATTTCCGCGACCCTAATAGCGTAGGCACGTTCATTTATCACTGCCATCTACTCGAGCATGAAGACGGCGGCATGATGGGAATCATTCGCGTCGAGCCTCGCGTGCAATCCCAAAACCAACCGCACGCTCTGCCTCTCGCATCCGAACCCAAAAAAGTTTCCGCGCTCTCTTCTCGCGCGAAGCGGCGTGTTCTCTGCGGTCTTCCTCAGGCTGTTCCTTCCAAAGGCGGTTTTTAACCCGGTTGTCATCTGGCAATAACAACGCCCGCGTATCCACGTTCTGAAGAAGTTTGATCCCCGAGCTCTCACGGAGGCCGCACTGTGTGCGCGCCCGTCCCCGCGCGAGGCAAGGCGTCAAACGCAAATTTTCCACTGAGGAGAATCCATGATTTGTAAGAATCTTCGCTGGATGGCGGCCATTCTGATGGCTACGAATATAGCCGTCGTCACCCCCAGCAGCCTGATCGCCGCTCCCAATAAGGACAAGGGCAACTCCGACGCCGCGGCAAAATACCAGACCTCGACGCCAATCAAGCACCTGGTCGTAATCTTCGGGGAAAACATTTCGTTCGACCACTACTTCGCCACCTATCCGCAAGCCACGAATCCCGAGGGCGAAACGAAGTTCAAAGCCAAAGAGAAAACTCCGACCGTGAATGGTCTCACCCAGGGCATGATCGAACTCAACCAAAGCTCATTTAAGCCTGTCCGTCTCGATCCCAGCCAGAACTACACCTGCGACATGAATCACGACTACACCCCCGAGCAGCAGGCCTATGACAGCGGTTTGATGGACAAGTTTCCGGAGTTCACCTCGCAAGGTGGCTGCAGCGCGACATTCCCCGCCGTGCAGGGTCTCGGCGAAGGAATCGTGATGGGCTATTACGACGGCAATACCGTCACGGCCCTCTGGAATTACGCTCAGAATTTCGCCCTGGACGACAACATGTACGACACGAACTTCGGGCCGTCCACGCCCGGAGCTATCAATGTGATTTCCGGTATGACGGGTGGAGCGGATCCCGCGACCGACAAAGCCGCGATTGCTGACGGCGCCGTATTCTCCACCGGCACCGGCGACGTCGTCATCGGCGATGACGATGCCTATTACGACGATTGCGGCATCTCGAACCCCTTCGGCATGCTCGCCAAGAACGAAAACATCGGCACCCTCCTCAACAGCCAGAAGATCAGCTGGGGCTGGTTCCAGGGCGGATTCACGCCAACCACTCCGTCCGTGAACGGTTCCAAGGCCGTTTGTGCTGCCACCACCAATCGTTTGGACGGCACGCCCGAAGCAGCCTACAGCTCGCACCACAACCCGTTCGACTATTACGCCGCGACTGCGAACCAGCACCACACGCCGCCCGCAAGCATCGCCGAGATCGGCCATGACGGCCCGGCGAACCACCAATACGACATCAGCTATTTCACCGCGGCAGCCAAGGCCGGAAATCTCCCGGCTGTGAGCTACCTCAAGGCTCCCAGAGCAGAAGACGCCCATCCGAGCAACTCTTCGCCGCTCGACGAGCAGTACTTCGTCACCAGCATCATCAACCTGCTGCAATCCCTGCCCACGTGGGACAGCACTGCCGTGATCATCACCTACGACGACTCGGATGGTTGGTTCGACCACCAGATGAGCCCGATCGTCAACCAGTCGATGTCCGCCGTGGACGCCCTGAACGCAACCGGGCTGTGCGGCACCGGCAAGGACTCGCTCGAGGCCATTCAGGCCCGCTGTGGATATGGTCCTCGCCTGCCGTTCCTGGTGATCTCACCCTACTCGAAGAACAACTTCGTGGACCACACGGTGCTCGACCAGAGCTCGGTGATTGCTTTCATCGAAGACAACTGGGGATTGCCGAGAATCGGAAATGGTTCCTTCGACGAATTCGCGGGATCGATTGAAAATATGTTCAATTTCAACAATCTGCGCGATGAGACTTTGATTCTCAACCCGCTCACGGGAGCGGAAGTACCGTCGAACTAAATCTCCCCGTAGTTCCCCTACCGCACAACGCCCCTGGCTCGGACCGGATCCCGGTTCGAGCCAGTATTTTTTTAGGAGTGACCGTTGGTCTTGCCCGCGCGGCCGTTGAGAATCATTTCGCGGAAAGCGGCTAGCAGATCGCGGTCCCACCAACCGCGGGCCGATTCGGTTTCCATGATTTCGAGGGCGCCCGCGGGAGTGGACGCCTGTCGATAGGGGCGGTCGGTCGTCAGCGCGTCGTAGACATCCACCACTTGCAGAATTGCGGCGGTAACGGGGATCTGATCGCCGCGCAGGCCGTCGGGGTAGCCCGAGCCGTCGTGCCGCTCGTGATGATGGCGAATGATCGGCAGCACCAGGCGAAACGTCCGCATCGGCTTGCAGATATGCTCGCCCACCACGGGATGCTTACGCATCACCTGCATGTCTTCGGGAGAGAGCGGATCGGGCTTCAGCAGAATTGAATCCGGCACCACCACCTTGCCGATGTCGTGAACGATTCCCGCGCGGCGAAGCGCCTTGATCTGCTCTTCAGGCAGCTTCAACTTTTCTCCCAGCCGGGCCGACATTTCCGAAAGCCGCTCGCAATGGCCGCGCGTATAGGGGTCGCGCGCCTCGATGCTGTGCGCCAGGCTGAAGAGGACGGCTTCGGCGTTTTCTAGTTCGTCCGTGTATTGCTTCAGCCGCAGCAGCGAACGCGTGCGCGCCAGCAGCTCGTTGATGTCGATCGGCTTGCTCAGAAAGTCGTCGGCGCCGGCGTTGATTCCCTTGATGCGGTCTTCGGTTTCGGAAAGGCCGGTGATCAGCACCACCGGCGTCAGCCGGGTCTCAGGAGTGGCCTTCAGCCTGCGGCACACTTCGAAGCCGCTCATGCCCGGCATCACGATATCCAGCAGGATCAGGTCGGGGCGAAACGTGGCGCATTGCGCCAGTGCTTCATCGCCGTTGCTCACTTCCCGCACGTCGAAGCCCTCGCGGCGCAGCAGCGTGGTGAGCGCCAGCCTCGCGGCCGCCTGGTCATCCACAATTAAAATTCTTTCCGCCATTCTTGCTTTTCCGATCCTCGGCCACTGCTTCTACTTCAGGTTCTCATTCTTGCCGCACATTCGCGGCCAATTTTTTGGTATCCCATCTTTTAGGTACTAGAACGGCCACACCTATCGACGGCTGCTCTCCGTACTGCGCTCGCTTTTTCGCCGTAATAATTTGACGACGCTGCATGGCCTTTGGGTGCTTCGCCAGGCGGAAAAACAAATGTATCCTGTCGAGGTCGGCGCCTTGGCTTTTGTATTTGCTGTTGCCTTTGTATTTGCCGTTCCCGGAAACGCCGATCTCCGGATCGGCGGGTTTCGCTGTTGCCTTCGCAGTTGGCGTCTGCAAAGCTCATCACAATCCATCGCGGCGGATTGTACCTTTGCATTTCGGGAATGGAAGAGATTTTTTCGCCGTGCTCGTTGAAGGACGCCGCGCCGGAAAAGATTACATGACGCAAGCACTCACTCCCGATTTTTTGCGAGAGATTGCCGGACGCCTCATGCTCGCTCATCGCGCGCAGGAGCGCCGCTATCCCGGCCTGTCGTCCGAACGCCGTCCCGTGCATGTGGTTTACGGCGGAGCTCATCTTTTTCGCTTCGCAATGGCGCGCCGTCTCGGCGACCTCGCTTTGCGTTCGCTCAACGAATACGCGCCGGATTTCATATCCTTTGCGAAGGCGGTCGGCTTGTCCGGCGCCGAAAATCTTCCGGTTTTGCCTCAGGCTGCCGGCGCGCTTGCGAAATCGATCGACTCCGATCCCGAAACGGCCGCGCGCGAAAATCCCGCCGCCTGGCTGGCGTACACGGTCTATCGGCGCGTCAGCGAAAAGCTTCAACGCGAGCCGGTGGAGGACTATCGCATCGATTTTGAAGACGGCTATGGCATTCGCGCAGGAGAAGAAGAGGACGGGCACTCCGTTTCCGCCGCGAAGGAGCTTGCGGCCAGCCTTCGCGCCGCCGATGTTCCGCCCTTCTTCGGCCTTCGCATCAAGCCCTTCACCAACGCGTTTCGCGAACGCAGCCTGCGCACGCTCGATCTTTTCCTGACCGAACTCGCCGCCGGCGCGCCCGGTGCGCTTCCGAAACAGTTGCGCATTACGCTGCCGAAAGTGACGCTGCCGGACGAAGTGGCCGCTCTCGCCGATGTCTGCTCGCGCCTGGAGCCGCTGCTCGGCTTCGAACCTGGCGCGCTGAGGATTGAAATCATGATGGAATCGCCGCGCGCCATTTTCAACGCGCGCGGAGAAATCGCGCTGCTCGCGCTGGTTGAGGCGGCGCAGGAACGCTGTGCCGGCGTGCATTTCGGGCCGTACGACTACACATCGTTGCTGGGCATGGCGGTTGTGTCCGATCCACTGGCGCACTTCGCTTCCGATTTTGCACGCGAAGCGATGCACGTGGCGCTCGCAGGCACCGGGGTGGCGCTTGCGGATGGGCCTACCAATATTTTGCCGATCGCTCCGCACCGCTCCACGCCCGCGGGGCCGGCCCTCACGGCGCGGCAGCGGGAAGAGAATCTGGAAGTCGTGCATCGCGCATGGCGGCTGCACTTCCGCAATGTCCGCCGCGCGCTGGACGCCGGGTTTTACCAGGGGTGGGATCTGCATCCAGCGCAGCTTCCCGCGCGCTATGCGGCCACCTACGCTTTCTTTCTCGAGCATCTGGATTCGGTCTCGCGGCGCCTGCGCAATTTCGTCGCCGCCGCCGCGCAGGCCACCAGGCTGGGCCACGTATTTGACGACGCCGCAATGGCGCAAGGCCTGATCAATTACCTGTTGCAGGGCGTGAACTGCGGCGCCATCACATCCGAAGAGGTGGAAACTCGCACCTCGCTCTCGATCGCCCAACTCCGCTCCGCCGCCTTTCTCAAAACCGCGGAACCCACCTCCGACGGCAACGCACCACGCTAGCCGTCGCCGCAAAAAGCGCCCAGCCGGTGGCCGTGCGCCTTTGACTTTGCTGTTGTAGCGGCCACCGGTGCTGCCGGTTTTCGGAAGCGTTTGTCGGTGGGCGCTTTTGATCTTGCTCTTGCTGTTGTTCTTGCTTTTGCCGTCGTAGCGGCCGCCTTCAGGCGGGCGCCTTTGACGTTGCTCTTGCCGTTGTCTTTGCGGTCGCTTTTGCTGCTGCCGTTCCCCTCGCCTTGTTTTGTTCTTGTCCTTGGGTCGTTGCATTCGACCCCTTTCAGGTCGTCATCCGACGACGCACCAATCGAAATCACGCCCGAATCGTATTCGGAGGAGACTTACGACATCGCGTTCTAGTAGTACCGGTTCCGTATTTCCCACAATTTCGCGGCGATTTCATTCGTGCTACCCTTCACTGTTTTTAAATGGAATCACTCAATCCGCGAAAAACCAATCGCGCGGATCGACAGGAAAATTTTGTGCCGGGAAATTTCGGAAGGAACGGAGAAAAACATGCCAGGCAGAACGTCACAGACCCCTGCCAGCCCGTCACACCATGTCAGACTGTTTTGCCCGTAACTTCATGAAAACAATCACCGGCACCCTCTCCAGCCCGTCACACAAAAAGGGGGGTGTCGCACAAGCAAAACCCGCCGATCTGGAGATCGGCGCTCCCGGGAACGGCAAGGTCAAAGTCAAAGGCGCCCGCATGAAGGCGGCTGCTACGAAAGGCAAAGGCGAAGGCTGACGGCGCGGTGTATAAAGAATCCGACGTGAGAGACCAAAATAAAAACCGGAGCGCGATTGTCTTCACCGTGTGGAGAACTTGCGCGATCTGGTCCGCGGCAGCTGTTGGGTTGGCGTTGATAAATTGCCCGGTTGCTGGGGCGCAGGCTACGGCTTCTTCCAAGCAGCTGACCGTGGAGCGAATTTACGCAAGTCCAAGTCTGAGCGGATATCTGACGGACGGTGTTGAATGGAGTCCGGATGGGAAGCGTGTTTCATTCTTTCAGGATGATTCGCAAGATTCTTCGAAGACCGCGCTTTGGACGATGGACGCATCCACCGGCGAAAAAAGCGTGCTGGTGGATGGGGCGAAACTCAGCACGCTTTTGCGCCCGGAAGCGAGTGCCGCGATCCAGTCCACAGGCCTCGGACGAGTGACTCCTGAAAACTATTTCTGGGCGCCGGACGGAAACGCACTGCTTTTCAAAAGCGGGGGGCGGCTGGTCTGGCTCGATCTGCGCTCAATGACGGCAAAGACGCTTTTGGACAGCAGCACGAATGTGAGCGATCCGAAAATCTCGCCCGACTCGACATGGGTAAGCTACCTGCAAAACGAAAATATCTGGCTCGTCAGTGTCGCCACAGGCGCAGCAAAGCAGCTGACGACCAGTGGAAGCGAAGACCTGCTGAAAGGCCAACTGGACTGGGTCTATCCGGAAGAACTGGATTTAGGCACGGCCTATTGGTGGTCGCCGGATTCGCGAAAAATCGCGTTTCTCGAATTCGACGAAAAGCCGGTGACGAAATATCCGGTCGTGGACATGAACGCCGCGCTGGAGATGACGCGTTATCCGCAAGCGGGCGAGGCGAATCCGATCGTGCGTGTCGGTGTGCAGCCGATCGCCGGCGGTGAGCCCAAGTGGATCGATACGGGAGCGAACACGGACATCTACATACCGCGCGTGGATTGGGTGCCTGACGGCAAGTCTCTCCTGATTGAGCGGATCGACCGCACGCAGAAGCAACTCGATCTCCTGCTGGCCGATGCCGCGACGGCTGAGTCCCACGCCATCCTCTCCGAAACCGATCCTTACTGGATCAACGTCAGTGATTTGCCGATCCGTTTTTTCGCGGACGGAAAACGCTTTCTGTGGAGCAGCGAGCGCAGCGGCTTCTGCCATCTCTATATTTATGACACCAGCGGGAAGATGCTCGATCAACTCACCAGTGGCGACTGGCAGGTGAGCGGTTCCGAGGGATTCGGGCCGAGCGTAGGCGATCACCTCGAACTGGATGAACGCGGCGGTTACGTCGACTTTATCTCGAACAAAGATAATGCGATCGAGCAGCAGGTCTATCGCGTCTCGCTGAAGGACAAAACGGTGACGCGCGCGACCACGCAGGCAGGCGTGCACGTCCCGCTACTCGCACCCGGGGGCGGTGCGTTTGTGGACACGTTTTCAGATGCGATGACGCCGCCGCGCCAAAGCCTGATGCGAATGGACGGCACCGAGGTTGCCGCGATCAACCGGAATCCCGTGCCGGAACTGGCGGACTATCATCTTTCGCCGGTGGAATTTCTTTCAGTGCGAGCCGAGGACGGCACCGAGCTTCATGCCTCCATGATCAAGCCGCCGGATTTCGATCCTGCGGAAAAATATCCGGTGATCGTTTACGTCTACGGCGGGCCGGACGTGCAGAACGTGACGAACGCATGGGGCTACGACGAGTTTTTGTGGCACGAGATGATGGCCGAAAAAGGCTACCTGATTTTCAGCCTGGATAATCGCGGCTCGTATGGTCGCGGCCACAGATTCGAGACGCCTCTTTATCATCACTTCGGAAAAGTGGAACTGGCCGATCAGCTGGCGGGCGCGAATTATTTGAAGACGCTGCCTTACGTGGACGCGTCGCGCATCGGAATTTATGGATCGAGCTACGGCGGTTATATGACGCTGGAAGCGATGTTTGCCGCCGGAGACGTGTTCAAAGCGGGCGCAGCCGTGGCCCCGGTGAGCGATTGGCGGCTCTACGACACGATTTACACCGAGCGCTACATGGGGCGTCCACAAGACAACGCGGCGGGATATGATGATTCTTCACCGGTGAATCTGACGGCGACGCTGAAGGGCAAGCTGATGCTGGCGCATGGCACGGGCGACGACAACGTTCACTTCGCGAATACTGCCGAAGTGCTAAACAAGCTAATTCTGCAAGGGACCTACGCGAGCGACCTGGTGATATTGCCGGGGCGGGGGCACGGGATGGAGGATGTTCCGGCGAGGATTGAATTATTCAACGAGCTGACGAAATTCTTTTTGCAGAATTTGTAGAACGCGGCCGATAACTCTTTATGAGATGTGCTGTGGTAGGCTTCACGCGCCGCTCGTATACTGGAATGGTTGTGGTGGAGGGATGCTGTGCCAGTCGCCGTGCAAGATGAGTTGAATGTTTACGAATCGGCCGAAGCGCGATTCGAAGTCGCCGCGGAAAAGTTGGGCCTGGAAGAAGGCATCTACCGTTACCTGAAGTATCCCGACCGCGAAATCACCATTTATATTCCCGTAGCACGCGATAACGGCCATCTGGAAATTTTCACCGGCTACCGCGTGCTTCATTCCAGCGTGCGCGGGCCGGGCAAGGGCGGCATTCGCTTCGCGCCGAATGTGACGTTGGACGAAGTGCGCGCGCTTGCCGCGTGGATGACGTGGAAGTGCGCGGTGGTGAACATTCCATTTGGCGGCGCGAAGGGCGGGGTGATTTGCGATCCTTCGAAAATGTCGAAGACCGAACTGGAACGGCTGACGCGGCGCTACACGGCGCAGCTGGCGGATTGGTTCAGCCCCGAGCGCGACATTCCCGCGCCGGACATCGGAACCAACGAACAGACGATGGCTTGGGTGATGGACACCTACGCGATGCACGTGAATCAGGCGACGCCGGCCGTGGTGACCGGGAAGCCGCTCGATTTGGGGGGATCGCAGGGACGGTTTGCAGCCACCGGGCGCGGACTGATGATGTGTTGCAACAACGCGATCGCCAAGCTTGACATGAAGCGGGAGACGACGCGCGTGATCGTGCAGGGATTCGGCAACGTTGGTTCGCAAGCAGCGCTGCTGATGCACGAGGCCGGTTATCGCATCGTGGGGGTGGCGGATATTCACGGCGGACTTTACAGCGAGAAAGGCTTCGACATTCCGCTGCTTTACGATTGGGTCTACACGCAGCGCAGGCCGCTGCCGGAGTTTCCCGCGGGCGGCGAGAAAATGAGCGCGCAGGAAGTTCTCTTCCGGCCGTGTGACATCCTGGTGCCGGCCGCGACGGAAAATCAGATCACTCTGCAGAATGCGGAGCGGCTCGATTGCCGCATCCTGTGTGAAGGGGCCAACGGGCCGACCACCTGGCACGCCGATCCCATCGTGGAGAGAAAAGGAATTTTCGTTGTGCCGGATATTTTGGGAAATGCGGGCGGCGTCACGGTGAGTTACTTCGAATGGGTGCAGGACCGCCAGGGATTTTTCTGGCGCGAGAGTGAAGTGAACGAGCGTCTGCAGGATGTGATGGACCGCAGCTTTGCGGAAGTGGTGCGGTATGCGGAAGCGCGGCACGTGACCAATCGCACCGCGGCCTACATGGTCGCAATCGAACGCGTGGCTCGCGCGTTGACGCTGCGCGGATTTTACGCCTGAGAAAGTTTGCGTTGCAGAGCGAGTATTAAACCTTCGTTTTACAGTTTTTCTTGCAGGCGGGCAGCGCATTTTGGCCACGCCCATCCGCCGAGAATATTTCTCTTCCCTTACGCCCCCGAAGTGGGTATGGTGTCGGGACTCTCGGAGGCCCAACTGCACCCCTGCTTCATTTCGCCGGGCACGCTGAAGCCCGAAGCCGAACACCGGCGCGACATCTGTATCGCGGGACAGTGGCTGCGCGAACGCGGCTTCGTTCCCTCCACGGACGGTAATCTTTCGCTGCGGCTGGATTCACACAGGATTTTGACCACGCCGACGTGTGTGAACAAAGGGCTGCTGGAAGCGGACGATTTGATCGTCACCGGCCTGGATGGCAAGAAGCTCGAGGGCGAGCGCGGGCCGTCGTCCGAACTGGGCATGCACCTTTTGATTTACCGTTGCCGGCCGGATATTCATGCGGTGTGCCACGCCCATCCGCCGGTGGCGAGCGGATTTGCGGCGGCGGGAATTTCGCTGAACAAGGCGATTCTGTGCGAATCGGTATTTTCGTTGGGCACGGTGCCGGTGGCGCCGTATGCGATGCCCGGCACGCCGGCGCTGGCGGCTGCGCTTGAGCCATTCGTGCACGGGCATGACGCGATTCTGATGGGGAATCACGGCGTGGTGACGTATGGTCCGGACCTCTTCACGGCGTTTTGCAGGATGGAGGCGGTGGAGCACATCGCGCGCGTGACGCTGGTGACCGAGGTGTTGGGCAAGCAGAATTTGCTGACGAACACGGACGTGGCGGAGCTACTCGCGCTGAGGGCGCGCGCGGGGATTGGGCCGCCGGCCACGGCCCACTCGGAGTTGCCCATCACGTCCGATGCGAATGAGACTGAGCGCATTACCCTGACGCGGCAAGAGCTGGACGCGTTGATCGACGAAGCACTCCGCAATAACCGTTCGCACCGCTGAACGGATCCCACTAAAGAAGCCTGGGCACTCCCACGGGTATTGCTGGCCCTGCGGGTTGACGTTTGCGAAATTGGCAACGGCCGGGACTTGAGGCACGCAACGTTTTGCGGTGAAATGTGTTCTACATAAGGGACAGTGTGCCCCGGACCGCGGCGGTGTGCGGTGCGGGGGCAACCCTTGTGGTGCTTTTTATTTTCATAGAAGGCTGAAAGGTTGTGGATAGTTGCTTTCGGGTACCGGCCCGGAGAAACCGGAGGAGAAGAATCGCAATGAACAAACTCATACTGCAATACATCAAGAGCGCTTCGAAGAAGGTATTGGTGCCGGTGGCGATGCTGGCGGTGGTTTCCGCAGCTGTGGCTACCGCGCAGCCGGCGGCGCGTCCGCTGAAGATTGTGCTGGCGCCGCGCTCGACGGCCGATCCGTTTGAAGTGACGAAGCACTTCGGACAGAGCTGCCCCAATGTGACGATCACGAGGAACGAACACGACTCGGACTTCATGCTGGTGGCGGGCGGATGGTCGGGCGATTACCGCTTCATGGTGATCGGCAAAGGCGGGTCGGTGATCTACACCACGGAGACGGCGCTTCTGAGCAATTCTGTGAAGAACGTCTGCAAGTATCTGAATACCCGCATGTAAATCGGCTGCTCTAAGGCTCTGCTTTCGGGGCTTTTTTGCGGCGTTTCGCCGGCGCTTTGCGCGCGGGGGTTGCGCTTATGGGCGCGGCCTCCGCGGTTTCTTCCGCTTCGGCTGGCGGCGCGGATTGTTGGGGCGCCCGCAATTGGGCCGAGCGCTGCTGACGGCTTTCGTCCGCAATTCGCTGTAGCGCTGCTTCTATTCTCTGCGCCAGTTGCTCTGCCATTTGCGCTGCCGTCTGCTTGGCGAGCTGCCTTGTCATTTCACCCGTCATTTGTCGTGCGCTGGCGAAACATGATTCGCGGGTTTGGTTAATGATTTCCCCGGTCAATTCCGAAAAGCTTTTCAGGGTGTCGACGAGTGCTGTTTCCAGGCGTCCGGTGAAGTGCTTTTGCATGAGCGCGATTTCTTCGGCGATCATTGCGTCGGTGGTGCGCTTCACCGTTTGTGCCACCAGTTCGCGGGCTTGCTCGGTCAACGCAGCTTGGGAGGCGTGTGCATCGCGCTCGGGTAGATGGAGCGTTTCCCATTCACCAACTTTGGAAACAATCGGGGCGGCTGCGGGCGGAGATCCGAGAAGCGGTGCTGGCTCGGGTGGCATAACTTCCGCTACGGCCGGTTTCGACCGTGATTCTTCGAGCGGTGGCGCAGGTTCTTTTATCGCTGGCTCCGGTACAGGAACATCGCCCGGCAACGGAAACCAGTCCGCAGGCGGCGAGTCGATTCCCCAGACGTTTCCCGGGACCTCGAGCTCCAGTCCGATTTGAAACGATTCGCGGTGGTGTCGCGGCCGCTGCACCCATACGACGCGCGCATGTGCGATGCGCGAACCCCTGGGCGATTGGGGTTGCGGGATTTCCAGTGTGACGGTGGAGTCCTTGGCGGCGTAACGCTTGGTTCGGTATTTGCAGCCGTAACAGCTGATCCCTATAGTGACCGTGGATTCCTTGAACGGCTCGCCGAGCGGGTCCATGCCCATCACGGTGATGGGGACTTCGATCATGAGACGAGATCCGCGGCGCTTTTCCGAGCCGTCGGTGGTTTGCGCAAGCACGCCGGCGGTGGAAGATTCGTTCACTTCTGGCTCCCGGAGGCTCCGATGGGGAAACTTTGACGTTAGCACCCCGGGGAGGGGGAGTGGCGGGGAAGGGGGTAGGGGGTGCGAAACAGTAAAGGCGACACTGGTTAGAAAGTCCTAACGCGCCGGCAGAGAAGGTATTTTCGCCTTTCCTTTGGCTGAGGCGATTCTTGGAGAATCGCGGCCGAACCGCCATCGGACCAGTCGCGGATTAAGCGCTGATATCTCCTGAATTTGTTATCATCGCGCGGAAGCGCTTCACTTTTGATGACGATCCGGCAAGCCTATACGCCGTGTGAATGCTTCGGGAGGCGATCGTGAGTTCTGCAAACCAGATGGGTGCGAGCGCCGTTCCGCCGCCGAATCCAGCCGGGTCCGCCGTCATCGGCGCCAGCGTCGGCAAGACAAAGCCAGGGATGCCTCGTTTCGTTACTACGATGCTCATTTCGTTTTTCGTTGCGTGTACGGCCTTTTTTGTTCTCGTCGTGGGTTACGCGGCGTGGCACGAAATTCATCCGGGGTCGCAGGGAGTTGCTGCGACTCCGAGCGACACAAAAGAGCAAGTGCTGAGCGTGAAGCTGGATTCCTATAGCAAGGAAGCGGAGGAAATCGAGAAGCTGACGGGATTCCTCACGGGACTTGCCGCGTTGTACGCGGTGGCGCTGGGCATAGGCTCGTATCTTGGCTTGCAACAAAATCTGCAACAGGCGCAGATGATCGCCGACCAACTGACCGTGTTGCATGATAAGGCCGTGAAACAAGTGGATGAATCCGCGGACAAAACCAAGGAGGTGGTTCACCAGATCCGCGATGAATTTCCGCTGTTCGGCTACGTGGACACAAATTTGCGCCGCATCACGAAGCAACTGGTGGAAATTCTTCCATTCCAGGGATGGAGTGGGGACATCTATACGAATTTAAAGCTGAATCCCTCGAGGATTCAGGAGATTTTGTATTACGAAAAGACGGCGGCCAGCCTGGAGTTTTTCGAACAGAGTTCCATTCGCATGGAAGTTTCGCAGATATACGACGGATTGGGAGACTTCTACGCCCTGAAGGCTCTGGACGAAAGGAGTTCCGGCAAAAATATTGACGACGATAGGAATCGCAGTCTCTTTTACCTGGAACGAGCCACGCTGGCGAATTACAACAACTATGCGGCATGGAACGATCGAGCATGGATAGCCTTGGTACTCGAAGTTCCGGCGAACTACCCGGTGGCCAAACAGTATTCAGAGACAAGTCTGAACATAAACGCCAACCAGCAACGCGCTCTTTACAACCTGGGAGTTTGCGAAAACGAGTTAAAACACTACTTCACGGTGGAAAGTTTGATGTCGCGAGCGCTGACGCTGGTCAAGTGGCAGGAGGCGAAAAACGAGGGGCGTTTTCACAACCTCTACTACAATCGCGCCTGCGCGCGCAGCCGGCTGTCTGAAAACCTGGGGATGGATGAGAAAAAGCGAAGCGCTGCAAGACTGCTGGACCAGGCGCTCGAGGATTTGAAAAAGGGGCTCGTTACGGATCAGTTGAAGTATTGGGATGCGCGAGACTGGGAGGACCTGACGAACGACTTCCTCAATGGAGGAGATCTGGAGGCTGTAAGACGCGCGCACCGCGCGGAGATTATAAAGCTGATGTCTCAGGACATACCGGCGGTTCCCGCAGACAAGCGAGAAGAGGCTCTCAAGCGGCTTGAGAAAGAAACTTAGTGGGGCTTGCTGATGGAGATCATTTTTAGCACCTCAACGCGATACAACCTGCATTCCTGACTCCGCAATAATAGCAGGCTTGGGAGGCGCGGTCAATAGAGGTAAGTCCACTATTTTAAATAGTTTGCGATCGAATTACTCTCCACTTTTTTCTCCCTTCCCTCCTTCTTCCTGGCGCTCCTCGCCTTCCATGGGCTTTTCCCAAGTCTCTCTGTATTCGGAGTACTTTTCGCGGAATTCTTCTGCGATAAGAACCCAGCGAGCGCCTTTGAGCGCACCGACCCATTTACGGCCGCTCTTTGTGGCCAGTTTTAACATCGCGGCATATTGGGCCTTGCGTGCGGCAAGCAGCTCGCCGCCTTCAACCATGTGACCGATGTATGACGCTGGAACGCCCTTATCAATGATTGCTTTAGCGAACCACTTGGCTTCTGCATTGACCACCATTTCAAGCGTCTCGAGGCTCTCAACGAACGTCTTCTCGTTTTTTAGCAGCATCTCTTTGGCTGTCTTGCCGATCGCATGCTCAACGATCTCCGCGAGTTTATGAAGTCCTTCCTTCGCCAGCGTGTTGGCTGCTTCTTTTCCCGTACCTTTCTCGAAACCGACAAGCTCGGGTTCCTTAACCCCCCACGCGGCGTTCCAGAAGTCCTCGCTCGACAACAGCACGTAACCCATCTCAATCCCAAAGCCCGCTCCCGCCTCACCGTGGTCAAGAAGCGCGCCGACCACGCTGACCGTGAGGTCCATCCCGAGCTTTACAGTTTTGGTTAGCCTCTCGAGGCCATCCGCTTGATTCCGCTCGGCGACGCCTGCCTGCGCGGCCTGCGAATAGATCCTGGACATGGCCTTGAGATGCTCTTGGCCTTCGCTTATTTTTTTCAACGCATAGGACCGGGCCTCGTCTGCCGACCTTGCGGATGCGGCGGTGAACTCCTTCGCCCACCCTTCCGCCAACCCATCAGCGATACGCAGTACTTCCTGGATGTCTCCGGTTTCTACGGTTGTGGTTCCGCGGAAGATGTTTCTGACTCCCGGCAAATTGCTGTGCTGCGGTATGGTCTTCTTGTTGACGTCGCGGATCTCGTCGTACGTTTCCCACACGATTACAAGCTTGTCTCGCCGCGCCTTCAAAACTGCGATGCCATGAAGAAACCGCGCGACCTTCTTGGGATCGAATTTCAGAATCTTTATGGGACCGATGCTTCCGAGCGCGGGTCTATTTCTCAGCGGTGGTGTGTGATGCCTGTGACGATGAACGGAATGAGTGAGATGGGTGTGATAGGACTGGTGGGAGTGATGCACTGGTATCGACGAGTGCGTGTTGACGGGCGCCGGCACCTCACCGGGAATGAGCGCTGTCGTCCCATCATTGCGCACGTCGATGTACCAATTCCGGACTTGGCAAATGGGGCCGTTGAATGGTCTTGTGGCGATGGTGGCGTCTCCTCGATGCGCGGATCGAACGCAGGCTCCGAGTGCGCGGATTTTATCCGAAAAACCAGTGGATAGCCACGCGCGGATGGGCCACAAGCCCGGAGAGAGTGCCCGATCGGCTAGGACCAGATCGACCAGGCGGCGCGATGTGCTATTTTAGATGATCGTTCCGGGGCGATCGAGCGCCTTGCAACGCCCTGCGCACTCCATGACCAAGAAAGCCGCACCCAAGTCCAAAGAGGGGCCCGAAGAAGTGACGGTCGATGATATTTTCGGCCCCGGCGGATACCTGCAGAAGAGCCATCCCGCGTACGAATTTCGGTCGTCGCAGCTGGAAATGGCGCGGATCGCGGACGAAGCGTTCGAGAAAAAACAGCATGTGGTGATCGAGGCCGGCACCGGCACCGGCAAGACCCTCGCCTACCTGATACCCGCGATTCGAAGCGGCCGCAAAGTGGTGATCTCCACCGCGACGAAGTCCCTGCAAGAGCAGCTCTTTCAAAAAGACGTGCCATTTCTGCAAAAGCATTTCGCCCCCAACCTGAAAGCGGCGCTGATGAAGGGACGTGCGAATTTTCTGTGTCGCCAGAAAGTCCATCAGATGGACACGCAGGCGGCCGTGCTGAAGGGCATCGACGAAGTCGATTGGTTCGCGCAAATCCGCGATTGGGAAAAGCTTACCGAAACGGGCGACCGCAACGAGTTGACGTTCCTGCCGGACGATGCCGACCTGTGGAATCGCATTGACGCGCGCAGCGATCTCTGCACGGGCCAGAAATGCGCGGAGTTCAACCGCTGCTTCATCACGGCCATGCAGCGGCGCGCGGCCGAAGCGGACCTGATCATAGTGAATCACCATCTTTTCTTCGCCGATTTGGCGATTCGCGAGAATGATTTCGGCTCGATTCTGCCGGAATATGCGGCGGTGGTGTTTGACGAGGCGCACGAAATCGAAGACGTCGCCAGCGACTACTTCGGCCGTCAGCTTTCGAGCTACCGCTTTGAGGAATTGACGCGGGACATTGAAGCGATGTTGCGCATGTTGAAGATTGAGGCCACGCCGCTGCGCCGACACCTCGCGGGCGTGCGTGAACGCGCGCGCAGCTTTTTTGAAAGATTTCCGGAGCGCGAAGGCCGCTATCCTTTCGGTCCGGAAGAGCGCAAAGGCTTCCTGGAACGCAATCATGAATCGTACGGTGATTTGGCCACGGCGCTGAAACGCATCGAGGCAGAACTGGCGGCGATCACGCCGAAGCCGGAAGAAATTATCGCGCTGGCGCGGCGCGCGTCTGAAACGCGGCGCGAGCTGGCGTTTTTGCTGGAAAGCGAAGAGCGCGGCTACGTCTATTGGTACGAGCGGCGCGGGCGCGGAGTGTTTCTGGCGGCAACGCCCATCGACGTGAGCGAACTCTTGCGCGAGCGGCTGTTCGAGCGATTCGATACGGTGATTCTAACCTCGGCGACGCTCTCCGTGGGCGGGAGCTTCGATTACCTGAAGCAGCGGCTGGGCGTAATGCCGTCGAAGGAGGTCTCGTTGCCGCAGGAGTTCGACTTTGGCGAGCAGGCGCTGCTTTACATCCCCCGTCAGATGCCGGACGTTCGCAACTCGGAGTTTTCATCGAGCGCCGCGGCGGAGATCGTGAAGCTGCTTGAAATTTCGCAGGGGCGAGCGTTCTGTCTTTTCACGAGCCACGCGCAGATGCGCGATGTGTACGAACGGGTGAAGGTTCGGTTGCGTTTTCCACTTTTGCTGCAAGGCACGGCGCCGCGGTCAACGCTGCTGGATCGCTTTCGCTCCACGCCGAATGCCGTCCTCTTCGCGACGGCCAGTTTCTGGCAGGGCGTTGACGTGCCGGGTTCGCAGCTTTCCTGCGTGATTATCGACAAGCTGCCGTTTGCGGTGCCGAGCGATCCGATTGTGGCGGCGCGGGTACGCGCGTTGCAGGAAGAGGGACGCAATGCCTTCGCCGAATATCAAATTCCCGAAGCGGTGCTCGCGCTGAAGCAGGGTTTCGGACGCCTGATCCGCACCAAGACCGATCGCGGCGTCCTGGCCATCCTCGATAACCGCATCCAGCGCATGCAATATGGTAAAATTTTTCTCGACTCCTTGCCTGGTTACGCAACCACGCACGACCTCGCCGATGTGGCACGCTTCATGGAAGCTTGTCCGGATAAAGAGAAATCGGCCGTGGCGTCCGCAAAGGCGGGAGCATCGGGGAACGTTCATGTATGAAGTAAGCGTGGAAGCGGATTTCGCCGCGGCGCACAGCTTGCGCGGATACCAAGGGAAGTGCGAGAACCTGCACGGACACAACTACCGCGTGCAGCTCGTTGTGGCAGGCAAAGAATTGGATCAGATCGGGCTGCTGCAGGATTTTACAATTCTGAAAAAGGTGCTGCGCGGAGTGGTGAATAAGCTCGATCACCAGCACCTGAACGCACTGCCTCCTTTCGACAAGGTGAATCCTTCGGCGGAGAATCTGGCGAAGTTCATTCACGACGAGTCGGCCGGGCAGTTGAGCGGCCAACTCGGCAATGCAATCCTCGCGAGCGTCACCGTTTGGGAGACGGAAACCTCTTCGGCGACCTTCAGGCCCTAAAAGCTTCGCCGGCGTGGCGCGGGCAGATCTCAATATGTTCATCACCGAAATCTTCAAATCCATTCAGGGCGAGGGCACACGCGCCGGACTGCCGTGTATATTCGTGCGGCTCACAGGCTGCAACCTTCGCTGCGCCTGGTGCGACACGGCCTATGCGTTCCACGGTGGTGAAAAGTACAGCCTCGAACAGGTCCTCGGCAAGGTGGCAAGCCTCGCTATTTCAAGCTCAGGGCGAAACGAAAGGTGTGTTCGGCTCGTCGAAATAACCGGTGGGGAGCCCCTGCTCCAGCCGGAAACACCGGAACTCGCCAGGAGCCTTTTGGGCGAGGGCTACACCGTAATGATCGAAACGAGCGGCGAGCGTTTTGTGGGAACGCTGCCTCGCGAAGTGATCAAGATCGTGGATGTGAAGTGTCCCGATTCGCGCGAAGGTGGCAAATTCGACGCAGCGAACCTGGATGCAATCGATGCGAAGGACGAAGTGAAATTCGTGATTGCCAGCCGGCGTGATTATGAATTCGCCCGGGAGTTTACGGCGCAGCACGGTTTGGCGGATCGCGTGGCGCAGGTGCTTTTTTCGCCTGTATTTCCCGATCCTGCGGGCTCGTGGCCCGGCTTGAGCGCGCGCGACCTGACCGAGTGGATGCTCGCCGACGATCTGCCGGTGAGGCTGGGATTGCAGCTGCACAAATTTGTTTGGGATCCAGCGACCAAGGGAGTCTGAAGGCGTGATGGCGGAAAAGCCCAAGGCGGTCGTGCTGCTCAGCGGAGGCATGGACTCCTGCGTGGTAACGGCGATTGCCAACCAGACTCACCGGCTCGCTCTGCTCCATGCAAGCTATGGCCAGCGCACGGAAGCGCGCGAGCACCGGTCATTTGACGCGATTGCCGATTTTTACGGAGTTCGTGAACGGCTGGCGATTCGTTTGGACGCGTTTGCCCAGATCGGTGGTTCGGCGCTGACGGATCGCAAGATCGCCGTGCCGGAATCGGGCGAGGCGCTTGAGGCGCACGCAGGCATTCCCGCGACGTACGTCCCGTTTCGCAATGCGCATTTTCTCTCCGCAGCCGTTTCCTGGGCGGAGGTAATCGGTGCGAATGCCATCTTTATCGGTGCGGTCGAAGAAGATAGTTCGGGCTACCCGGATTGCCGTCCCCAGTATTATCATGCGTTTGCGGAGGTAATCCGCCAGGGAACGCGTCCGGACACCCAGATTGAGATTGTGACGCCCGTAATCGCGATGAAGAAGAGCGAGATCGTAAGGCGGGGCGCCGACCTCGGCGCTCCGCTGGATCGGACGTGGTCCTGCTACCAGTTTGAAGACGCCGCCTGCGGCACGTGCGATAGTTGCCGGCTGCGTTTGCAAGCGTTCGCCGCAGCGGGCCTAGCTGACCCGATTGCTTACCGCGCGCGCGTTGCGCAATGATTTAGGGATTGAAAGCGAGGAGCATACAAGATGAAACGATTCATCGGTGCCGGGTTGATGGTGTTTGCTCTGCTTCTGATGTTCGCGGGACGCGCTTCTGCGCAAATGGCGGCTGCTTCGGGCCAAGTCTTGGACTTGCAGGGCAAGCCTTTTGCGGGAGTGACGGTGACGATCAAGAGCGACAGCGGGCGTTCGTTCACGGTGAAGACGGACAAGAACGGGAATTTTACCCAGGCCGGTGTTCCAGACGGTGTTTACACGGTCACGCTCACCAGCCCGCAGCTGCCGCAGCCTTTCTCGGAGCAGTTCTCCCTGGATTCGGGCAACGTCAAGCCTTGGAACATCAACCTGAAAGAAATCGCTGCAGCGGCCGGCGGCGGCGCGGAAGCGGACAAAGAGAAGGCGGCGTTTGCCACCATGAAGGTTCATTTTGACAACGCGACGACCGCTATAAGCGATGCCGATGCGCTCAAGAAACAGGTTGCGACGGCTACCCCGGATCAAAAGGCCGACCTTAACAGCCAGCTATCCGCCAAGTATCAGACCGCACTCACCGAATATACGGCTGCTGAACAAGGTGTCAGCGCGAAGGATGCGACGAACCACGCGCTCATTTGGGCCAGCATCGGCCGCACGGACGATGCGCTGCTCAAGTTTGACGATGCAGCCACTGCCTATCAGAAGGCCATCGACTTGAAGCCGATGCCGGACTACTACTCCGACCTGAGCACAGCTCTCGTGAACCAAGGCGCAAGCCAGCATGATCCGGCTGTTCTCCAGCAAAAGGTGACCGATGCAGCTGCCGCGTGCGACAAGGCAGTCGCGCTTGCAAGCGCTCCCGTCCCTGCAGCTCCGGGCGCTCCTGCACCAGCCGCTGGCGCTGCTCCCGCAGCGGCTGCTGGAGGGGCGACTACCGGCGCGCGCTGCTACAAGAATATGGGTATTGTTTTGAGCAATAAGGGCGATTTGACGCAGGCCGTCGATCCTCTAAAGAAGGCGACGGACGCCAATCCGAACGACGCGCAGGCATGGTACCTGCTTGGCAGCGCCTACGTCGGCAACGTTCAATCCAAGACCGTGGGCGACAAGGAAATCTTCACCTTCGATCCGGCCACGGGTCCGGCCCTGCAGAAGTGCGTGGACCTCGATCCCAACGGTGGAGTCGGGGGGCAATGCAAGGAAATGATAGACAGCGTGAACCAGATGGGCGGCGGCATCAGTACCACCGTGGGCACCCCGACCAAGAAAAAGAAGTAAGCGATCGTATCCGTATAGTTGGAAGCGGCGAGAGAACTCACGCTCTCTCGCCGCTGTTCTTTTGTCCTCTTTATTTCGCCCCTGTGGATTTCGTTTCCTCTTCGCCCTCGACGCCTACTGGCACAGATGTTAGGCTGGGTTCTCTTTTCAGAGGCTTGCTCGTGCACGACGTGTCTTCTAACTCCACCGTGGAACGCCGCAGAAGTCCTCGCGTCAGCGAATCCGTGCCCTTGGTTGTTCGTGGCATCGATCTCCTCGGCCATCCTTTTGAAGAGCGAACTGCAACGGTCACCCTGAACCTGCAAGGCTGCCGCTATTTTTCCAAGTACCATCTGCCGCGGAATTCGTGGATTAGCCTCGAAGTGGCGAACGGCGGCGAGCGCCGCAACGTGCGCGCGCGCGTGGCCTGGATTCACCGGCCTCATTCCATCCGCGAGGTTTTTCATATCGCGGTCGAGCTGGAAGGTCCCGCCAACATTTGGGGACTGCAATCGGCGCCGGGAAGCTGGACCACCTTGTTGTCGGCGAATGACAGTTTCAACTCCGCACCGGCTGGCGCATCCGGAGAAAATTTCGAGACGCCCAATTTTCCCATAGCAGAATTTTCGACGGCCTACACGCGTACAGCCCACGTCCCCGCGGCTGAGGCAGCTGTGGCCAGTACCCCGATGCCCCATACCCCTATGGAAGGACCCGTACTTTCGATGACAAGCTATTCGTCCGATCCTGGAAATAACTTCGACCAGCCCTATGCAGACGTCCCGGCACAAGCGGAGGTCTCAGCCTCGACCTCGGGAGACGACAATTCCGCCGCTTGGCGCGAGCGCCTTACCGCCGAGATGGCCGTGGCCCAGCGCCAGTGGGATGAACTGCTGCAGTCCTCCATCGATCGTACGCTGCAGCGCGTTTCCGCGCAGTTGCCGGAGCGCGCGCAGGAGGCCGTCCGCTCCACCGAAGAAAAAATGGCGCAGCAGTTCGCGAACCTCAGCCAGATGCTCGCGCACATGTCGGCCGAAGCGCAGAGCGCGCTGGCCGGTGTGAAGGCGTCCATCGAGCAGGAGATTTGGCGCGCCCGCGACGTGATCGAAAACACGCGCCAGCAGATGCTTGATCGCATCGGCGCCGACGCCGAAGCGCGCGTGGCGCCTCATGTTGCGCGCGTGCCG